>Ga0256867_10001268_pt1 | contig 10572 bp, 8 predicted proteins | sample RVTome_15_FD_185939 | JGI IMG/M metagenome (GOLD analysis project Ga0256867, IMG submission 185939) | Soil microbial communities from uranium-contaminated site in the Upper Colorado River Basin, Wyoming, United States - RVT150D86 (HiSeq) ... | reverse complement strand
CCGTTGCCGCCGACGAGTCTCCGGAGGCCTTCCTCGAGCGGATCCCCGGCGGAGCGCCCGCGCCACCAGGAATCGAAGACCGCGCCGAGCCCTGCGGGCACCGCCGCGATCGCGACCGCCGACGAGAGCCAGATTAGAAAATCGCGCCTCGTTCTGCACATCCTCACACCCCCGGTTTCTTCAAGTGGTCGGCGAGCCGGACCGCGAGCGCGACCAGGGTCAGGGTTGGGTTGGCGTACCCACTGGTGGGAAAGACCGAGCTTCCCGCGACGAAGAGGTTTTCGATCCCGTGCACGCGGCAGTCCGCGTTCACCACCCCGCGGGTCGGGTTCTCGTCCATCCTCGTCGTTCCCATCTGATGCCACGCCCCGCGCACACCGGGAGGCCATCCCATCTCCGGGTCGTCAGGGAGGATCCTCACCCGACCGAGCCCGGCCTGGCCAGCCGTCGAAGCGATCGCCTCGTACAGGGCGGACAGCGTTCTTCGCTCGAGATCTCCGAACTGCCAGTCGACCCGCACCCGCTGGAGGCCCAGCGCGTCCCGCTCCTTGCCGAGCATGATCCGGCTGTCCACTCGGGGCGCATGCTCTACGATCGCGATGAGCGCGAAGCCCTGCAACCCGGCTCCGAACCACGCATCGTAGCTCTGGATGGCCAGGTCGTCGATCTGGGCAATCAGCGCCCTTACGTGATCTATGAGATCGTCGTCGAGAGTGCCGGATTCGAACGCCATCTTCGCCGAGACGAGGGCCGGGGATGAGCGCAAGGTCTGTTTCATCGTGTAGGGTCGGACGAACGCCTGGGCGTTCAGCAGCTTCTCGCGCCTCACGAGATCGGGGCTGAGGGCGAGATGACCGGTGACCGGGATACCCCGAACGACGTGCGTCTCGTAGAACGACCTGTCCAGGGGCTTCGAGGGGAGGAGGATCGCGCCCACTGCGGAGATGTGCTCCATGAAGGTCCTCCCCACCCAGCCGTGCCGGTTTCCCAACCCTTCGGGGGTGGTCCCTCGCGAAGCGAGGAGAAGCCGCGCGTTCTCGACCGCGCCCGTTGCCAGCACGTACCAACGCGCCCGTGCCGTGAATCGGTTTCCGGTAAGGCACGCCCCCCGCACCCGACGAACGGCACGTGCCAGCGATCCCGTCTCGATCTCGATGACGTTCGCGTGGAGGTAAGCGGAGACGTTCGCCGCGGCGCGGATTTCCTCCCGGTATACCTGACCAAATCGCGTCGGCGGGCTCTGCTGATAGGCTCGCGATTCGATCGAGGTCTCCGGCAGCGCGAACGGCGCGGCGTTCTCTGTCGCCCAGGTCGAGACGTCATAGTCGAGGGGTCCGAGCTGACAGATCTCCTGCGCCCGGGCGTAGTACGGCTCCAAGACGGCGCGGCCGAAGGGCCATCCGCTCCCTGGAACCCAACCGCGACGCTCGAAGTCGAGCGGGTCGAGCGGGCGGCAGACGCCCTGCCAGTGATTGGTCGTCCCACCAAAGAAGCGGAGACGGAACTTGTCCGGATCGTAGTACGGGAACCCGATCACCTCTCCTCGATACAGGGCCTGGGTGCGGGGATCGAATTCGAGGCCGCCACTCTCCAGCAGGCAGACCCGGAGCGGGGTATGGGAAAGCTCCCGGGCGATCGTGATACCCGCCGCGCCCCCTCCGACGATGCAGACGTCGCTCTCGATCTCGGTCCCGTCGGGAAGTGTCCGGGCGTCGGTCAGCACGGGGAGGGCCCTCCGGTCCCAGGGTCCATCCGGCGCGATCGCGGTGACAGGCGGCTTCCCGCGAAGGCGGCGCTACAGGCGGCCAGCAGCGAGACCACAGCGTCGACGCCCGGCGTCCACGCGAACTGTCGGTCGACCGCCAGGGCTACCAACACGAACCCGAAGTACATCCACAGGCCGGCGCTGGTCGCGATTCCCCATCGCCAAGACCACGCAGGCCAGAGAAGCCCGAAGACTGCCCCGAACGCGGCGGCCACGGCGAAGGCGGTGACGTGGGGGTGACGTCCCGGCCAGGCCGCCATGGTCAGGGTCACGATTACGACCGGCAAGACCGCCATTCCGGCCGCCAGAGAGAGAAGCAGTGCGTGGCGAGGTATGCGCCCCATGGAGATCGGTTATGATATACGACTGTCCCGGAATTCCACAACCGACCGGGTAGGACCGGAGACTGCGTGCGCATCCTTCAGCGGGTGAAAGCATTGGGCGAGACCCGCAGACGAGAACGCCCGCGCTGGCCCCTGTTGGCCAAGGCGGCGACGACCCTGGTCCTCCTGACCCTGCTCGTCTGGCAGATCGATATAGCGGCCACCCTTCGTGCCCTCCGGGAGAGCGACAGGCTCTGGCTGCTCGTGGCGGTCGCCTCCACCGCGCTCATGGTCCTGACCTCGGTCCGCAAGTGGGCGTGCCTCGTCCGGGACCTACGGCTTCCCGTTTCAACCACCGCCCTGGCCCGCTTCTACCTGGTCGGCGTCTTCGCGAGCTCGTTCCTGCCCGGGATCGTCGGCGGGGACGTCGTTCGCTGGCAGCTCACCGCGCGCCGTACCGCGCGGTCGGTGGAATCGGCGGCCACCATCCTCGCCGACCGCGCGATCGGGGTCGCGGCCATGGTCACCTGCGCGCTCGTGGCGATGGCCATCGAGCCTCGTCTGGCCACGCTTCCCGTTCTCGTCCTCGTGCTCGGGACAGTGGCCGCCCTCGTCGGGGTCACCTGTCTGGCCGTATATCGCCCCCTGGCCGTCGGGGCCGCTTGGCACACGCGGCGCTCGCCCCTGCGCCGGATCCTGCGACCCCTGTACCGCCTGCATCGGGAGTTCCGGCGGTTTTCCCGGCCGGCCCTCCTGGGCTCCTTCGGCTGCGCGCTGCTGTTCTATCTCAGCGCCTCGCTCACCTTCTGGCTCGTTCTCCGCTCACTGGGCACCGGGCTAGGCTTCGGCGAGGCCTTTGCGACCCAGGTGGTGACGAACCTGCTCACGCTGCTTCCCATCAGCGTCGGCGGCCTCGGGCTCGTGCAGGCGGGAGATGTCTACCTCCTCGGCCTGTTCGGCGTCGGGCCGGCCGTCAGCTTCGCGGCCTCGATCGTGCGCCAGCTCCTGCACTACTTGTGGGCCGTGGTCGGAGGGGTGCTGCTGTGGGCACGGGATCGGGGGCTCCGCCCGGGGCGGGAGACCTTCGACCCGCTCTAGCGCCGGGTTCTCAGCGGCGCTGGATCAGGAGCAGGTCGACGCCGGTGAAGCTGGACCGTTCGCCCACCTGGTGGGTGGCAGCCAACCGGTCGGCGCAGCGGTCGGCCCGGTCCTTCCAGTCGCGACTCACCATGAGCCAGAATACCGGTTCCGACTGCAGATCGTTCAAGTGGACCACCGGCGCCTGGATCTTCTCGCCGACCCTTTCCCCGCCCCCACAGCCGATCAGGACCTCCAGGTCGAGCCCCTCTCCGTAGTAGACGGCCGCGGCCAGCCCCTGCCCGACGACCGCCACCGGCTCGTCCCCGAACGGGCTCGCGCGAACGTGCCGGAGCGCCCCGCGGATATCCTCTTTGTTGTATGCATCGTTCGTGTGCAGGTTGACCAGCGACAGGGCGAAGAGCGCCAGCGCGGCAGCCGTTCCCGCACGCCGCCATCTCCCGAGCGATTCCACGCCCAGAGAGAGCAAGAGGGCGAAGCCGGGAACTGCCGCGAACGTGTATCGGACGTTGAAGGTTTGTCCCCCGATCAAGGCGCTCGCGAAGACGAGGAGAGGCAGTCCCATCACCCACGGTCCCAGGACCGCGCCGCATTCCGGTCGCCTTCGGAAGGACCAGAGACCCAGGGCGGCGATCGGCATGAAGACCACGTAGTAGAGGACGATTTCGGGGAACCCTGTCAGCAGCGTGACCGGGCTGGGCAGGTTGTGAAGCTCCGCCAGGGTCGGACCGATGGTGTATCCGGCCACGTAGGTGAAGAAAAGGTAGGGGAGAACGACGAGGGTCGTGGTTCGGGGCGTCCCCACCATCTCGTCCATTCCCGCGGCGCGGAGCCCAAGCGCGACGATGAAGACCGGCAGGGCCAGGATGGCGGCCAGGACCGTCATGACCACGACTTTCCGCCGGAAGCTTGCGCGCGCGCCCCGATCCGGCAGCAGCCAGGCCGTGAAAACCTGGGCGATCAGCAGGTGCAGGGAGACGACATAGGTGTAGAGAGCCAGGAGAAGCGTCACATCATGCGCCACCCACCAGCGCTTTCGACCCGTCTTCCAGAGTCGGACCAGGGCCAGGAAGGAGACGGTCGTGAGGAGGGCCCACTGGGCGTACCAACGCACCTCCTGGCCGTACCAGACGTGGAGCGGAAGAACGGCCAGGAACAGCGAGGCCCGCAAGGCGACCCGCCGCCCGGCCAACTCCCTCGAGAGCAGGAACAGCGCACCGACGTCGAGGATGCTCATGATCGCGTACGGCAGTCGCATCAGGAACTCCGAGTTCCCGAGAGCGAGGACGTAATGGAGGAGCACGAGGCTTAGCGGTCGGGACGTCGTCTGCCGATCGAGGTCCCAGTAGCCTGCGACCCCTTCCAGCGCGGGCGCGGCCTGCCGTACCGAGAAGACCTCGTCGATCCAGAGGTTTTCCGCCCCCAACCGGTAGAACCGCAAACCCGCAGCCAGGGCCAGAATCAGGGCCAGGGGCAACCAGGCGGGCCAGCGCGGGAACCGCTCGCTCCTCTCCACTCTGCCACTCGACGGGGCGTGCGCAGGCGCCTTCGTCATCAGATGCCCCTCGCGAACCGGACCCATCCAGCGTCGGCCTCGGGATCGCGATCCACCCCGTTGAAGAGCCGGATTTGAGGTGGGAAGGGATAGGCCGAGTCGCACAGCCAACGGAACGTCATGCCCTCATCCTCATCGACGTCCGTCTCGCTGAGTCCCGAACGTCTCAGGAAATCCAGACATGGGCGGTTCCTGGCCGTCGGAAGGTACTCCAGACGGACCTCGGGCAGCCCTAGGCCGCGCGCGTGTCGCACCGCGACCGCGAGCATGGTCTCCTCGACCTTCCGGCCGAAGATGCGGCAGCTCAGAACGAAGTCGACAATGCGACCCCACTCCGGCGCCCCCTCGAATCCGACCAGCCCCGTGAGACCCGCGTCGCCGAACCGGTCGGCAACCCGGAACGTCCAGACAGCGTGGTTCTCCGCCTCTGCCCATCGCATGAGCTCCGCGTCGCTCATACGCCGGGTCGATAGGTTCATCTGGTTGGTCTTGTTCAGGAGCTGAGTGGCGCGGGCGAGGTTCGCCGCTGTCAGCGGCTCGACAACCACGGTCGTCTCCAGCGTCTCCAGCCACTCCTCCAGCGAATCGACCCTACCGCGGACCGTTTGGCGATGGCGCTCGACAGCGTAAAGCGTCGTTCGCTCCCGGTCCTCGTCGGTCATCACCGGGTTGTCGAAACAGTCAAGGTCCTCGAGCGCCTGGCGGTACAGCAGCCGGTCGGCGGGCCAATCGGGAACCAGGACCTCGGGGAGGGCCTCCGCGACCCGAGCGCGCTCGGCCGGGTTGTCATCCAGGAACACCACTGATTGCAGGCCGAGGTTCAGCTCTCGGACCAGGTCGGCCAAATTCTGGGCCTTGTCCTGCCAGTCGATCTTCCAGCCTGCGAAGTCGTCCAGCCTCAGCACCATTTCGGGGTGGCTGCGGATCGCGTCGAGCGCAACCGTCTCCTCGTTCTTGCTGACGATGCCGAGCAGCATCCCGCGTCGCGTGAGCGCCTTGAGGGCCCGCTGGAAGTCCACGAACGACTCACCGATCGGATCGTGCCCCCCCAGCTCGAGCCGTTCCCATCCCACCTCGCCCACGATGCCACCCCAGAGAGTGTTGTCGAGGTCCAGCACGATCAGCTTACGCGACTCGCCCGAAATTCCACGCAACGCCGCCTTGATCGTGAGCATGGCACGCCGGAAGACCTCGCTCGCAAAGGGCGTCTTGCTCAGATACCACAGCTTGGGGCTGTACGGCCGGGAACTTCTCATCCAGGCCTCGCCATTGAGCACGTGGAGACCGGAAATCTCGCCGAGCCGCTCGACGAGACGGAGATTCATGCGCAGGAGCGTCGCGTACGCTCCCTGTCCGGGCTCCATCTCGAGGGATGCGAAGCTGGACCGATTGGCCGGCAGGGTCCAGGTCGGCACAAAGACGAAACGAACGCGATCCACGACGCCAGCCACCCGCTCGATGTACTCGTCCACCTCCCTCATCATCTCGCCGATCTTCACCGACTCCCCTTCGAGCAGGCGCCGGAACCCTGGGATCACCCCCTCCGGACGCGTCCAGATCACGGCGAAATCGGGCTCCCTGGCCCATTCGGACGCATCCGGATTCGCCAGCACGCTCTCCACCTGTCCGAAGGCAGTCTCAACCGCCTCGACTTCCGGCGCAGAGGGGTCGTTGGCCAGATAGGCCTCGAAGGTCGCCACGTTGAAGTCGGACAGGGTAAGGCATCGGAACCGGCGCATCACGATCTCGTCCGGATGCGCTCGACGAACCGGATCAACGAACCGACCGTGGCCAGCGGGTTTTCCGAATCCGACGCGAAGCTTGGATCGGTCAGCGTGATCGGCATGCCGTAGGCCTCGGCCAATCGCTCTTCGCTCACCACCAGGAGATTGATGAGGACGAGCGAATCCAGCGATTCGCCGTTCCCCCGGAGGGGCGCATCCAGCGATTGCTGAAGCCGCTCCCGTACCGGAAGCTGCATGTTCACGTCGTCGATCGCGGCGAAGATGGCATGCACGGTGCGCGGATCGGCCTCCCCCCCGAGCGGCTCCGGCGAGCCGGCCCCCGCCTCTGGCGGCGCCGCGGGTGCGGGAGGGGCCGCCTCAACGTGCCGGGCCTCCGCGCTCGGACGTGGCAGGAGAACCAATCTCTGGTGAGGAGCCACGACCATTCCGGGGGGGATGTCCTCACGGATCACCGCCCCCGCGCCGACGATGCTCTCCGCGCCTATGCTTACCCCGTCCAGCACGACGACCACGCTCCCTAACGCGACGCGATCCCCGATCCGGATGGGTCCCCTGCTGACCTTGACCTGTTGACGCCCGGCTTCCTCGATGACTCCAGAACGACCTGGCCGACTCATCTCCATGAGGCCACCGCCGATCTTGCAGCCTCCGCCCATCGCGACCTGGCGGCCTACGGACAACCCGCCTTGGGAGACGAGGTAGCTATCGGCCCCGATGTCGCTCTCGGTCCCGATGTGGAGGGATCCCACCTTTGCCACGACCATGGTGCCACGATTGAGGATGACGTCGTCCTCGACGACCACGCTCTCCTCGCCCGCTCCTCGGGCATCGATCACGCAGTTGTCGTCAATCATCACTCGGTTACCTAAGCGGATCTTCCGGGGATTGCGGATCACCACGTTGCGCCCGAAGACGACACCTTGGCCGATCTCCCTGAAGAGCGACGGATAGAAGAGCTTCCGGAGAGCGAGCCCCAAGGCGCCCGGAAGGCCACCCAAGAGCGACGTGACGACCTCGTAACGCAGGAATCTCCACAGTGGCTCCTCCCCCATGACCAGATTTCGATATCTCCGTGCGGAGGAAACATCCCCGGCGAAAAGCTTGTGACGGATATAGTGCTGGTCGTCAAGTTTGCGCATTTTTCTCAAGCGGCTCTGGGGGATCTTACGGGGGATGAAGTTGATCCTGAACTCTGGGTCATCGACTCCGATGGAGGCGGTAGGTCGAGCCTCGGGAGGCCTGAAAGTGTACGACGATCTCTCCGATCAGTCCCAGGGCGACGGCCTGTATGCCCAGCGTGACGAGGAGTACGCCCAGCAGCAGCATCGGTCGATCGGCCAGATCCTGTCCGCCGAAAAAGCGCTGGATCACCAGAACCACGAGAATCCCTCCGCCCATCAACCCGAATAGCGCTCCCAGTGAGCCGAAGAATCTCAGCGGTCTGTAGGTGAAGCGCAGCAGGAAAAAGATTCCCAGGATGTCGATCACCCACCCGAGGTAGACTCCCGGACGATACACGCGCGTATGACCCCCCTCGGGATGCGGCTCTACGGGAACCTCGATCACGCGGAAGCCCTCGCGCTGGGCGATGACGGGCAAAAAGCGGAAATGGCTTCCATAGAGAGGGATCTCCGCCAGCACGCTTCGGCGGATCGCGCTGACACGGCACGTCATATCATGGAAACGCGAGCCTGTCAGCAAGTTCAGAAGCCATGTCGCGACTTCCGCCTGGACCCGATTGACCCAACTGCCCCGGCGAGGCCAGCGGCGGGCGACGGCCACGTCACTTCCCTCCTCGATCCTGCGGATCATCTCGGGCAGTGCTTCCGGCGCCACGCGCAGCGTCGGCGGTAGAGTAAGGATGATCCGACCCCGGCTGTGCTCTACGGAGAGCCGGAGCACGGTCGACTCTCCCACGGCCTGACCTGCCTCAAGGAGGCGCACGCTGCCGCGCTCATGGATGCTCTCGCGCATCGCTTCTCCAAGGCCTGCTTCTCCCGAGCCGTTGACGAAGAGGAATTCATAGGTCAGCCCGAGCTTGCGCAGCGGGGGTTCGTACTCGCGGCAGATCGCCTGTGCATCCAGTCGCCCGGTCTCCAGCAGAACAACGACCGTCACGTCCAGCTCCTCGGGGGACGGCTCCCGGAATTCGGGTTCTGCCCGAAGCGCCGGCCCGAAAGTCTCCGTTCGCTCCAGCTTCACCACGACCTCTCACGCGCCATGGGCAGATGCAAATCCGCCTCCCGAGGTCTCCAGTACTGGCGGACGAGGACCTCTCCCACCAGCCCGAGCATGAACAGGTAGGTCGCGAGACCGAAGAGGACCACCGCCGTCGAGGTAAAGACGACCGGGTTGTCGGACGCGGGCATCGTCGACCCCGCGAGGCTGGCTGCGATCACGAACAGCAATCCGCACTCTCCGATCATGATCGACGCGAGGCCGAACATACGAAGCGGCCTGTCGCGGAATGATCGGATCATCGCGATCGTGAGCAGGTCCAGCAAGACACGCCACGTCCGCGAAAGCCCGTACTTGCTGCTCCCATGGCGCCGCGGATGATGGCGGACCGGGATCTCGGAGATCCTGGCCCCGCTCGTCGCGACGGCGATGGCCGGGATGAAGCGATGCATGTCGGAATACAGCACCATCGAACGGAGGACCTGCAAGCGATAGGCGCGGAGAGAGCACCCCGTGTCGCGGATCTGAACGCCCGTGATCCGCCGGATCAAGCGGTTGGCGATCCACGACGGGATCAAGCGGGTGAGCACCTTGTCCTGCCGGTTCTCCCGGTAGCCGGTGACCAGGTCGTAGCCACGCCGTAGCTCCTCGATCAATCGCGGGATGTCCGCCGGATCGTTCTGCAGGTCGCCATCCATGCTGACTACGATGTCGCCGCGCGCGTGGTCGAACCCGGCCTTCATGGCCGCCGTCTGACCGAAATTCCGGGCCAGGTGGAGGACTTGCACGCGCTCATCCGAGCTCGCGTACTCGTCCGCCAGCTCGGCCGTGCCGTCGCGGCTGCCGTCGTCGACCAGGAGGAGTTCCCAGTCGATCCCGGGCAAGGCGCTTCGCACCGCATCGATGAGAGGCGGTACGTTGGGGGCCTCGTTGAAGAGGGGGACTACAACGGACACAGTGGACACAGGCACGTCTCCCATCCGTCCAAGAATGACATCCGGGCTATCGGCCGCCGTGCCTGGAGCGGAGACCGCTGTCCGTGCTCCAAGTATACCGCCCTTTCAAAGGCCTGGCGATCCCCCGGCTCCCGATGCCAGTGCAACTTTCAGACCAGGGGCGCGCTTACGCGGCGGCCGGGACCGCGATAACTTCGGGCGGATGTCCCATCCGAAGGCCCTGGTGCTCGGCCTCGGCCTGCTGCTCCTTCCCGCGGCCGCGGTCCGGGGGCAGCCCCAGGGGCCGTCGAGCCCGGATCCGTATGCCGCCTATGCCAGCGTCCTCACCCGCTACGTGCGAAACGGCGAGGTCGAGTACGCACGATGGAAGTCGGACGCCCCGCCCGCCTGGGACAACTTCCTGGGCTGGCTCGAGGCCGCCGATCCGACTGGCTGGCCGCTGGCCGACCGTCGGGCGTTCTGGATCAACGCCTACAACGCACGGGTCATCGAGGGAATCCTCCGCCGCTACCCCATCGACTCGGTGCGCGACGTGGGCCTCCTGGGAGGGCGGGTGCGAGGCTTCTTCGGTCGCCGCGAGCATCCGGTGGCCGGGCGTGAGCGCACGCTGGACGAGATCGAGAGGGAGATCCTCCTCGAGCCCCCGCTCCGGAACGCGGCCGTCCACTGGGGCCTGAGCTGCGGCTCGCGGGGCTGCCCGGTCCTGCGTCCCGAGCCGTACCGCGGCCCGTCCCTCGAGCGGCAGCTCGAGTTCCAGGCCGGGACCTACCTCAACGGCCCGGCCGGCCATCGGCTCGATCCTGAAAACCGGACCCTCTATCTGTCGCGGATTCTCGAGTGGTGGCGCGAGGACTTCGAGCGCGAGGCGGGCTCGGTCCGCGAGTACGCCATGCGGTACCTGGCCGGTGCCGCCCTCGAGGCGCTCAAGGCGGGCTGGAAGATCGAGTACCTC
>Ga0256867_10001267_pt1 | contig 10575 bp, 8 predicted proteins | sample RVTome_15_FD_185939 | JGI IMG/M metagenome (GOLD analysis project Ga0256867, IMG submission 185939) | Soil microbial communities from uranium-contaminated site in the Upper Colorado River Basin, Wyoming, United States - RVT150D86 (HiSeq) ... | reverse complement strand
CAAGGCAGCGATTAAAGGTGTGGCACTGGTGGCCAGCGAAATATGCCGGAAATAAAAGATAATAAAATGAAAAAAGATCTGGATCAACTTTGCATTAACACCATACGCACCTTGTCTATGGATGCGGTACAGGCTGCAAACTCTGGTCCTCCTGGCACCCCAATGGCGCTCGCCCCTGCTGGAAGAGTTCGGGCTCACGGTAGAGGCAGTCGTAAAGACATCGAAATCACTTATCAAAAACAAACAAAAGGAGTTGTTATGAAAATCGGTATCGCATCGGACCACGGTGGGTTTGAAACGAAACAACTGCTTAAAGAGCGTTTGGAAAGCCTTAATTATTCAATTCTCGACTTTGGCAATCTCCTGCACGACCCTAAAGATGATTATCCCGATTATGTGATTCCGCTGGCCAGGGCCGTAGCAAATGGGGAAGTTGAAAGGGGCATCGCCGTTTGTGGTAGTGGTGTTGGCGCATCCATAGCGGCCAACAAAGTCAAAGGAGTAAGGGCCGCCTTGGTACATGATCACTTTGCAGCCCACCAAGGTGTCGAGGATGATGATATGAATGTTTTGTGTATGGGCGGTAGAATAATTGGATATGAAACTGCCTTCGAACTGTCCATCGCATTCTTACAAGCCAAGTTCTCTAATGCCGAACGGCATAAACGAAGACTTGGAAAAGTAATCGCTGCTGAAAAAAGTTGTTGAGTTGAATTCAAACCGCTCAACCTGTAATTAATTATAAAATATCAAGACGATGAATTTAAATACTAAAAAACTGCATGATCAAGTGGTAAGTCTATGGCTGGACAACATAACCCGCAAAATGCTGGATAATGGTGTATTACAAAACTATATCAATGACCTTTAGGTGACCGGGCTTACAATTGATACCAAAATCATTCTATCTGTGGCCGTGCTTTTACTACTAACGGTTAAAACGAATTGCGATGGGTATTAAAAAAACAAAGGAAGACCTTCGGCTAGAAGAAAATTATGCTGGAAAGAAGAAGTGGTTGGAATGGGGACCCTATTTGAGCGAACGCCAATGGGGTACGGTACGTGAAGACTACAGTCCGCATGGAACCGCATGGGAGTATTTTACACACGATCATTCACGAAGCAGGGTATATAGGTGGGGCGAGGATGGCATCGCTGGAATCTCCGATAAGCATTCCGCCATCTGTTTTTCCGTGGCGATGTGGAACGGAAAGGATCCCATACTTAAGGAAAGACTGTTCGGGTTAGCAGGGAACGAAGGCAATCATGGCGAGGACGTTAAAGAACTCTATTATTATTTGGACAGCACCCCCACCCACTCCTATATGAAGCATCTGTACAAGTATCCCCAAAGGGAATTCCCCTATGCAGATCTGGTACATAATAATGGCAGCAGAGGCAAAACCAAACCGGAGTATGAAATTTTAGATACCGGGGTATTTAATGACAATCACTACTTTGACGTGTTTACCGAGTATGCCAAAAAAGACGAAGAAGATATTCTGGTTAAGATAAGTGTACACAATCGAGGGCCAGAAACTGCCGAAATTACCTTGTTGCCTACGTTATGGCTACGTAATCTTTGGAGCTTTGACAAAGTCCACGGGGAGCACAGTATCAAAAAGAGCAAGGATACCGGAGATCAAGGGTCGGTGATGATGACTCATCCTAAGTTGGGAACCTATCATCTTCACTTTGAAAAGCCAACAAAGTGGCTATTTACCCAAAATGAAACGAATACTGAAAAGCTTTTTGGGGTTGCTAATCAATCTCCTTATGTAAAGGACCTCTTTCATGATGTGGTAATCCGGAATGATTTTTCATTAACCGATTCAGTCACGCAAGGGACTAAGTTTGCTCCCATGTTTCGTGAAACCATTGCCTCGGGAAAATCCGCTGAATTTAGGTTGCGTTTTTCCAAAAAGCAGCAGACCACCAAATCCTTAACTACAGAATTTGATGCTGTCTTTAAACTTCGTCAAGAAGAAGCCGATGAGTACTATGCGCAGTTTCAACACGGAACGTGTATGGATACGGCCAACATACAGCGCCAGGCCTTTGCAGGCATGCTTTGGTCCAAACAGTATTATAATATTGACATGAAAAGTTGGATGAAGGGCGATGAGGGGCAACCCCAACCTCCTGCCGAAAGATGGAATGGACGCAACCGCACTTGGATGACCTTGAACAATGAGGATATCATTTCCATGCCCGACAAATGGGAATATCCATGGTATGCTGCTTGGGATCTGGCATTTCATTGTGTTCCCTTGGCCATGCTGGATCCTGAGTTTGCCAAAAGCCAGTTGATACTTATTCTAAGGGAATGGTACATGGAACCCAAGGGTCAGATACCTGCCTATGAATGGGCATTTTCCGATGTGAATCCACCGGTTCAGGCATGGGCTGCTTTTCAAGTGTATGAAATCGACAAAAAGAAAACGGGTAAAGGGGATATTAAATTCTTAAAAAGAATTTTTAATAAAATGTCCTTGAATTTTACCTGGTGGGTAAACCGCAAGGACCGAAACGACAATAATGTTTTTGAGGGAGGATTTCTTGGCCTGGATAATATTGGGGTGTTCGACAGGAGTAACAAAATTCCCGGAGATGGCTATTTAGAACAGGCAGATGGTACCGCATGGATGGCCATGTACTCCTTGAACATGCTTCAGATCGCCTTGGAAATTGCCATGGAAGACCCTTCTTATGAGGATATGTGCACCAAATTCTTCGAACACTTTGTGTACATCGCTTCCTCTCTCAACCGGATTGGCGATGACTGGCAGGGTAGCTGGGACGAAACTGAAGGCTTTTTTTACGATATCTTGGTACTTCCCAATCACACCTATATCCCGATAAAAGTACGCTCCTTAGTGGGTTTGATGACACTTAATTCAGTATTGGTTCTGGAGAAGACCAAATTAAGAAAATTAAAAGCTTTTACAAGTGGGTTAAAGTGGTTTAGAAACTACCGAAGGACGAATAGCGAAGATTTGGTCATTGAGGAGTTTAAGGATGGGGAGGATATTTTATTATCGATGGTGCCCCGCGATCGGATGAAGCCTTTGCTGAAGGCATTAATGAGCCAAGATGAATTCCTAAGCCCTTATGGGATCAGGGCATTGTCAAAAGTACACCAAGACCCTTATTCGGTCACGATTAACGGCCAGACATTTAGCGTGCAATATGAACCCGCAGAATCTACCACCTATCTGTTCGGTGGCAATAGCAATTGGCGCGGCCCGGTTTGGATGCCCATGAATTTTCTGTTTGTTCAATCGCTAAAGGAATACCACAAATATTACGGTGATGGCCTAACCGTGGAATGTCCTGCCGGTTCGGGAAATAAATTGCACTTGAAGGAGATGAGCGATATGTTGAACAATCGCTTGTTGAACCTGTTCAAAAAAGATGAAGAGGGCAACCGTCCTATTCATGCCCTTTATAAAGATTGGTATCGGGATCCCCACTTTAAAGACCTTATTCTTTTTTATGAATATTTCCATGGGGATAACGGCCGTGGCGTGGGTGCCAGTCACCAAACAGGGTGGACGGGCTGCGTGGCTCAGATGATAGATGAATCGTGCTGGAAATAAAAGTGCACCAGGTTATGTGTATGCGGTATACAACCATCTTTAAATACACAATGGCCCAATGGCGCCTTCAAAAATAAAAAGACGGAATACTTGGATCTCGAAAACGAAAACGTAGAAAGTCTATTCCGAAAGGAATGGTTGGAAACCAACGGTATAAAGTAACTCTTCAGCATTTTTATCAACCTGTTTTTAGCTCCACCATGACTTCTAAAAGTTTTTATTACCACTAAAAACCAAACACTTAGCACTCCAAAAAGCCATTATTATATGAAAGGCGACAGCAGGCCATAAGGCCATGCCAAGTAAGTTTTCGTGTAATCCAGCATAGCCGAGCAAAGCAACTGAAGTCAAATTGTAATACAATAAGGCAATGCCCAAGCCATTTTGACTTTCGCTTTTTCGTGAAAACCAGCATGCAAGGGCAAGCGAAACCAGGGCTACCCCTGCAACCCTGGAAATGATTATGCTTATTGGGTCTGACAAAGGCGATCCAAGTAAAAGGTTAATAACTAATGATGGAGTGGCCATCAAGGCTAAACCAGTTGCTCCTTCCAAAAATGCAGTCGATATCAATAATCCTTTCAACGACCCAACTTTAGTTTCCATATACGGTGCTTAATTCAAGTTTGGTTTTGTATTTTTTCTATCCAGTTTTTTACTCTTTCAACCCTCCATGGGATTTCTGCATTAAGTTCACGACTAGTTCTCCACCGACTGAGTCGGCAATGTTTAAAAAATGTTTGCCGTCCTCCTCAGTCACGGGTTTTTCTGGCTCTGTTAATAACGCGGGTTTGAGGGCAAATGTTAGTTTATCGATTGTACCTGTAAAAGGGAAGGGAATATTATTGCGATACTTCAACATCGAGACACCTGAACGTGTATCATCACCAACATCGAAAGTTTCGTCTACCGGGAATGTAATCGGGGTACCATGTTCCATAGAATTTCTTGAAACTTCCTTACCATCAACTGACAGTACACCTGTTCCTCCTGCCCCTAATTCAGGGCCATCGATCTTGTAATCGAAAACAATGGTATGCTTGCCTGCGCTTAGCGAAGATCCTGACCAGGTGGTTCGCTTAAGATTAAGCAGATTGTAAATAAAAACTGGCCGGCCAGCACCCACCTTCATAATATTTGTAACAAATACAGAAAGTAGTAGGGTTGCCGAAATTGTAAGTACAGTTTTACTGGTGAACATTTTAATTCGACCCCAATTTTTATTTTTTCCTCGCAATACCAGAAACAATCCCAAGGAAACAAATACAAGTGCCATGTTCCGAAACAAGTCTGCATGGGACCACCAGTTGAAACGCGGGCTAAGAAACAAAGCGTATCCCCCAAAACGCCCACCATCGGTTACAATCATGCCTTCTCCTCTACCTTTGGGAATATCTACTTCTGCAGTAATCGTATAGGACTTGTTCTTAATGTTTGGAGCGCCACCGCTTGGGATATTGGTATGAGTCCCCGAGTAGTTGAAGACTGTTCTTCCCTGGGTCAGACTAGGTTTAGGCGATGTGAAGCGTGCGAGTGATGTATGGTCAAGAGGTAGCACATCATATTTCTCAGCTTCGGTGTAGAAAAGATTCTTTAACAGTTGCTTCGAGGATAGTTGGCACAATGTCGATAACGTGGTGAAACTGACTGCGAACGCCACCCTCATCTTGAATATGACCAGGCCAGGACATAGCCACGCCCTGTGCGGTTCCACCAAAGTGCGATGCCACCTGCTTTACCCATTGGAAAGGTGTACTCATAGACCAGGCCCATTCGGCCGCGTAGTGTGGGAAAGTTTTGTTGGACCCCAGAATGGGTACCAGAGCATCATATTCTTGCATTTTAATATGCCTTCTAAATTCCCCTCTTCAGTAAATAGTCTTAACGCCTGATGATAATAGAAAAATGCCCTGTAAAATTTATTCTCTTCATATAAAGAATCGGGTAAAGTCAAGTACGGATGTTCATAAGGCCATTGGTTGCTCTTAGAGGTTAAGTCGTTAATCTGACCGACATTCGTTTGACATATAATAAACAACCAGATTAAAACCGCATATTTATGTTTTCCAATACGATCCATTAACAAAAGTTAGGGCTAAAATTGCCAGATACCAAGGATAGATTCGTTTGGTTACTCATAATGCACTTTCAACTGTATGCTTTATAACAGATATTTGGTATTGATAAATACTGGTATCAATTAAAAACTGGTATATTGATTTTTACAATTTTGACCTATGCATGAATGGTAATCTCCAATAAATACCACCGATCCCTGATTGTTCTGTGCCTAATTATGTTTGTATCCTGCAAAAAAGATGAAGGAATAACTGCACCCGACACATACGTCGATGATACTGGCTTCAAAGTAGTTGGTTACATTGCTGCCAGAGGGTTTGACAAGATCGATAAACTCGAGATTGACAAACTCACTCATATGAACCTGGCCTTCGGCAATCCTGATAAGGACGGTAAACTTGTATTCAGCAGGGATGCTGATATTAAGCCTATTGTGGAAAAAGGACATTCCGCCGGACTGAAAGTATTTGTATCAATCGCAGGAGGCGGCATACCAGATACGGCCTTATGGAATTCGTTACTACAGCCAGAAAACATGCCTGCATTTGTAAAGAACATTATAGATTTTGTAGATGAAAACAATCTGGACGGGGTGGATGTCGATATCGAGGGGAATTTGCTGCCCTATATCGGGAATACCTATACTCCTTTTGTAATTGCATTAAGGGATGCCTTGCATGCAAAGGCTAAGGGCATTACCACAGCGCTGGGAGCAGTTAGACTTCATGAAAATGTGACACAGGAATCACTGGAAGCGTATGATTTTATCAATGTGATGGTGTATGATAAAACAGGTACCTGGAGACCTGATGATATTGGCCAGCATGCTCCTTTTTCCTATGCCGAGGATGCTATTAGATTCTGGACCGAGGAGAGGAATGTAAGTACAGATAAAATAGTATTGGGAGTTCCCTTCTACGGGTTTGATTTTACCCCGCCGGCACGTTATATAAGTTATAGTGAAGTTATTGAAGAGAAGGTAGAGCATGCATACCAGGATTCTGTGGGTTTAGTATATTATAATGGAATCCCGATGATCGTAAAGAAAACCGAACTTGCCAAGGAAAAGCTTGGTGGAGTTATGATCTGGGAGATTTCTTTGGATACTCTAAAAAGCGATTTGTCCTTACTGCGCGCACTTGACCAGTCCATTAAAGCAGGTGATTGTGAAGTAAAAACTTTTTACAAGGATGCGGACGGAGATGGATTAGGGGACCCTTCACATCCATTCCAGGCCTGTGACGCTCCAGCCGGGTATGTCGAAAACAGGGATGATCCGCAGCCCTGAGGAACCTCTTTTAGCTGGACCAATTTTAGCCCGGAGAATTAATTGTGATCGAATACTTATTTAGTGCAAAAAATTAGCTAAATTTTCATGTTTTATTAATGGGTATTATGATTCGTTTTTGGTTTGTTCTACTTATTTAAGTACTGATGAACAATCGCTTCAGATTCTTAGATGTCCTGCATAAGCCGATTTTCACCGCTGAACCGGTGGACTTAGCCTGTGTTTATTTATGTCATGCCCCATCCGTGTCCTCAACCTTTCAAATGACCTTTATTGTTTCTTTATCAAACTGGGAAAGGATATTGAATACCGGCTATTTACAACATTAATTTTGATACCTGGTATGGTTAAAGCCACGCAGTAATCAGCGGGAATCAACAGATTCGACTGCTGCTTTCCGGCAGGTATTGCTTAGGCTTTCTGAGATCGATCCTCCCATCAAAAGGACTGCTCATGATCCCGCCCACTGCGGTGGGATCACCATCATTTCAATATAATTATGTACTAACCTGTGAGCAGGGCTCACTAAATCACCGGAACTGCAATATCTGATCCTGTATTACAGACAGGTACAAGTTTGAATCAACTTAATAGGGTCAATCAAGAAACGTCTGCCTTTTGCGCAGACCAAACCACAAATAGGAACCTTTATAATTTTTACAAAAATGAAAAAGACTATATACTGCCTGTTTAGTTTTCTGATAATGGGCACATGCAACCTCCAGGCCCAAAATTGGCTGGTAGGGGGTAACAACCTTGCTGCCAACGGAAAGTTGGGAACCAACACCAATTTTAATTTAATCTTTGAAACAAAAAATGTCGACCACGGTATACTGACCAAAGACGGCTTGTGGGGATTCGGCACAAATGCCCCTACAGCCAAGGCCCATATTAAAAGCGCAACCGGTCAAAGTCCCTTGAAGGTTCATGTAAATACCTCTTTGAAGCTAATGGTACACCCCAATGGCGGTCTTTCTGTGGCCAACAGTGCCTCGGTAATTCCACCTGATAATGGATTTTTGGTTGCAGGAAATACCGGCATCGGGGGAGTTCCGGGTAGCTATAAGGCTAAAATAATCCATGGTACCTTTGGTTTAAATCTGGAAAATACCACTACCAAAGATGACTGGGAGTTCTGGACCAACAGCGGAGGACTGTCCTTATATGCCAACGGAAGTTTTAGAGGTAACTTTAATCCAACCACAGGGGCTTATACTGCTATCTCCGATGAACGGGAAAAAACCAATATTCAGGGGATGCCTTCGGTTTTGGAACGCATCAATCAGTTAAAACCTGCTACTTATCAATTGACAGAGAAAACATCTGATAAAGAAAATACCGAATCTTACGGATTCCTGGCACAGCAGGTAATGGAGGTTTTCCCCCACCTGGTAACCCATCATGTGGATGGTGAACGGGGGATGGATACTTATAGCATGGACTACAGCGGATTCGGGGTATTGGCGATCAAAGCCATACAAGAACTAGAGCAACATATAGCCATTATGGAAACCCGAATCGCACAATTGGAAGAGGCTCTTGAAGCCTCAGCTAATGGTAAAAACCTGCTTCCTTCGCGAATCGGGATTTGGCAGATGAATAATGCTCCCAATCCCTTCGGTCAAAGCACCGTTATAAAATATAATACTCCGGAGCAGGCGCAACAGATCACCATGTTGATCACCAACCTGCAGGGAATTGAAATACGGCGTTTTGATAACCTGACAGTTGGACAAGGTCAGGTGGAAATAACTGCCGGCAGCCTGCCTAACGGCACCTATATTTATACTTTAGTGGTAGACGGCAAGCCCATCGCTTCTGAAAAAATGATCTTAAACCGTTAATAGGATTTTCCATTGGAATTTGTGAACGCACAAAGTAGCCCTTTCTGTCATTAAACTGTAATTGATAAAACTATTTAAAATAAATTAGGCTCGATAATTCGAGCCTAATACGCTTATTTACAATGTCATGGTTGACGGTCGAATAAAATATATAATCCTTCCAGCGCCCTTTCAAGCGCTTCATAGGACTCCATCGCGGCTTTCTGTTAGTGTCTTATGGCAGACATGTTTAGAGCAGCTCAAAACTCCTGCATTATGTATGGATTCGATGATGTTTGAGTGCTGTTCTTCTTGGCCGGCCTTATTATAAGCCGTAGTGTCGGATCATTGGTGATAAAACTCCACATCCAGTTGAAAGCAATTTTCATTTTGTTTCGAAAGCCTATAAGCGGTATGATGTGAATGAACAGCCAGGCAAACCAGGCAAAAAACCCTTTGAATGATCTTAGTGGTAAATCAAACACAGCTTTGTATTTAGAGATGATCGCTGCGGTGCCTTTGTTTTTGTATTTAAAAGCAATTACTGGTTTACCTTCTTCCATTCTTTTCAAATTATTGCCTAGCAGTTTGCCTTGTTGAATAGCTACCTGCGCCAATTGAGGGTGCCCATTAGGGTAATTTTCATCACTGGTTTGAAAGCACTGATCCCCGATGGCAAAAATATTGCCGTATCTTTTTAACTGGTTTATTTCATTGACAATTATTCGTCTGCCTATGGCAAAGGTTTCCGTGGGCAATCCTTTTACTTCACGGGCAATCACTCCTGATGTCCAGATCAAGGTTGCAGATCGGATTTTTTCACCGTTGGACAATATCACTTCCTCATCCACATAATCTTTCACCAATGTGTTCAGGATTATGTTCACACCCAGCTTGTTTAGAACTTCATAAGCTTCTTTCTGTGCTTTTTTGCTCATGGGGCCAAGCGGAGAAGGCCCACCATGGATCAAATAAATTGTCCCCCAATTTGAAATGATTTCAGGGTAATCCTTAGAGGAAATATTGCGCGCCATTTCTGCCAGCATTCCAGCCATTTCTACACCAGTGGGTCCCCCGCCTGCTATGATGATATTAGATAATCGCTCTTTGTCCGTTGGACTGGTAGAACGTACTGCTTCTTCCAGGCGCAATAGCAGGTAATTGCGAATATTTAGGGCGTCGTCTATCGTTTTCATAGGCAAAGCATTTTTCATTACATTTTCGTTTTCGAAAAAATTGCTTTCCGTACCCATCGCCAATACCAGATAGTCATAACTCAAACTTCCATTATCCGTTTCAATAGTATTTGTTTCGGTAACAACCCTCACCAGTTCCCCCATGTAAAAACAGACGTTTGGCCGGCCCTGTAACATTTTGCGGAAAGGATAACAGATGTTGGATGGTTCAATAAATCCAGTGGATACCTGGTACAATAAAGGCGGGAAGAAGTGATAGTTGTTCCTGTCAACAACTATCACTTCTAATTGTGTGTTAGACGACAGCTTTTTTGCAAGCTCCAAACCGGCAAACCCGCCACCTACAATAATTACCTTCTTCATACGGGATTTTACCACCTGGTTGCGCCTAATGCTCTGAACAGTCTTGCTTCATTGACCCGGTATTCGACTTTGGCTTCAATAATACTGGTATATGCCTGTTGCCAAATGGTCTGAGCTTCCAGCACATCCTTACCTATAATAGTTCCTGCCTTCAAACGGTCATTGCTCAATCTCAGGTTCTCTTCTGCCTGTTCCAGGGATGTACTGGAGAGCTCAACATGTTTGGC
>Ga0256867_10001265_pt1 | contig 10588 bp, 8 predicted proteins | sample RVTome_15_FD_185939 | JGI IMG/M metagenome (GOLD analysis project Ga0256867, IMG submission 185939) | Soil microbial communities from uranium-contaminated site in the Upper Colorado River Basin, Wyoming, United States - RVT150D86 (HiSeq) ... | reverse complement strand
CGGCTTGGCCCATCTCCTATCAGGACATGGAGCCCTACTACACCGACGCCGAGCAGCTCTACCAGGTACACGGAGCGCGCGGCGAGGACCCGACCGAGCCACCCGCCAGCGCGCCCTACCCGTACCCGGCGCTGTCACACGAACCGCGGATCCAACAACTGTCCGACGACCTGGCCACCGCCGGCTACCACCCCTTCCACGCGCCATGCGGGGTGCTGCTCGACGAGGCCAACAGGCCCTACAGCACCTGTGTGCGGTGCGCCAACTGCGACGGCTTCCCATGCCCCCTGCACGCCAAGTCCGACGCCGAAGTCCTTGGCGTGCGCCCAGCACTGCAACACCCCAACGTCACGTTGCTCACCAACACCAAGGCCGTGCAGCTGGTCACCAACCCGGCCGGTACCAGCGTGGTTGGCGTCGTCGTCGAGCACCAAGACGGCCGTGAAACGCTGACCGCGGACCTGGTCGTGGTCTCTTGCGGGGCGGCCAACACCGCCCAGCTGCTCCTGGCATCGGCCAACGACAAGCACCCCAACGGTCTGGCCAACGGGTCCGACCAGGTCGGCCGCAACTACATGTTCCACAACAGCAAGGCCGTGCTCGCCCTCTCCCACGAACCGAACCCCACCATCTTCCAGAAGACCCTCGGCCTCAACGACTTCTACTTCGGCAGCGAGGACTTTCAGTACCCGATGGGCAACATCCAGATGGTCGGCAAATCACAAGCCGAGATGTTCCGCGGCGAGAAGCCGATCGAGACCAAGCTCGCACCCACACGAGCTCTACGCGACATCGCCCAGCACGCCGTGGACTTCTGGCTGTCGACCGAAGACCTGCCCCGACCCGACAACAGGGTCACCCTCCAACACGAGGGCAGCATCCGGCTCAGCTACAGCACCAGCAACCACGTCCCCAGCGAACGGCTGTACCACCAACTCAAGTCCATGCTCGGCCGGCTCGGCATGCACCCCGACCACCTCATCCCCCGCCACGTCTACCTCAAGTCCGACATCCCGGTAGCGGGCGTCGCCCACCAAGCCGGAACCTGTCGCTTCGGCACCGACCCAGCGAGCTCCGTCCTCGACATCCACTGCCGAGCCCACGAGCTCGACAACCTCTACGTCGTGGACACCAGCTTCTTCCCCAGCATCGGCGCCGTGAACCCCGCACTCACTGCCATGGCCAACGCTCTCAGGGTCGGCGACCACCTGCTCGAACGCATGGCCGCCACCAGCCCGGAGGCGGCATGAGCCGGCTGCTCGATGCGCTGGGCACGGCGTTCAGACGCCGCATCCGCGGCGACGCGCAACTGACCGCCGATGGCGGCGCACGGCATCGGGTGATCGTCGTCGGCGGGGGGTTCGGCGGGTTGCCGGCGTGCCGGTTCCTCGGAAACCTGCCCGTCGACGTCACGCTGCTCGACAGACGCAACCATCATCTCTTCCAGCCTCTGCTGTACCAGGTCGCAACCGGGATGCTCTCGCCCGGGCAGATCGCCCCGCCCCTGCGGCACATCCTGCGCCGCCAGCGCAATGTGCGGGTAGAGCTGGCCGAAGTGACCGGCTTCGACCTCGACCGGCGGATCGTCCACGCCCAACGCCCCCCGGCCGATCCGATCGAGGTGACCTACGACAGCCTGATCGTGGCCGCCGGGGCGAGCCAGTCGTACTTCGGCCACGACGACCTGGCCCTCCATGCCCCCGGGATGAAGACCGTCGACGATGCCCTCGAGCTTCGGCGGCGAATCTACGGAGCGTTCGAGATGGCCGAGACCGCGACCGGCCCGAGCGAGCGCCAGGAATGGCTCACCATCGTCGTGGTCGGCGCCGGACCCACCGGAGTCGAGCTCGCTGGCCAGATCCGGGAGCTCGCCGTGCGCAGCCTACGTCGCGAGTTCCGGTCGTTCGACACCTGGTCGGTCCGGGTGCTGGTGGTGGACAGCGGCAGCGAGCCGCTGGCGGCCTTCGGCCACAACCTTTCAGCCAAGGCAACCCGCGAGCTCGAACACCTCGGGGTCGAGCTCAGGATGGGAACGCGCGTGACGGGCGTCGACGCCTTCGGCGTCGACGTCGCGACCGAGACCGGCAGCGAGCGCATCTCAGCTCGCACCGTCGTCTGGGCCGCAGGGGTGCACGCCTCGCCGCTGGCGTCCCAACTGGCACAGGAGACCGGTACGCAGCTGGATCGAGCGGGTCGGATCGAGGTCTTGCCCGATCTCACCCTTCCCGGCCATCCTGAGGTCTTCGCAGTCGGTGACATGGTCTCCCTGGAGGACCTACCGGGAGTGGCCGAGGTGGCGATGCAGGGCAGCCTGCACGCGGCCAACACGATCCTGCGGCGGCTGGAGGGCGACACGACACCGAGGGCGTTCAAGTACCGCGACCTCGGCAGCGTGGCGACGGTCGGACGGTTCCGCGCCATCTGCAGCGTCGGTCGCCTCCGCATGAGCGGCTTTCCAGCGTGGCTGGTGTGGAGCTGTGTCCATCTCGCCTTCCTGAACGGGTTCGCCAGTCGGCTCTTCACCGCCGTGGGATGGCTCCGCTCCCTGCTGGGCTCCAGCCGACCCGAACGGGTCTTCAGCGTGGGGCACACCGGCGGGGACATCAGTGCACCGGAGTCGGTGCGCGCGATGATCATGCCCGCCGCGTTCCCCGCGGCCAGACCGGTCGTCGGTACCGATCCGGCACCCGGACAGCACGCAGCCGAGACCTGACGGGCTACTTGTTGGTGGCTTCGGTCTCCCGCAGCTCGCGACGCAGGATCTTCCCCGTCACCGTCTTGGGGAGCTCGTCCACCAGCTCGACGGACCGCGGGTACTTGTAGGCCGCCATGCGCTCCTTGCAGAAGGCGATCAGCTCCGCCTCGGACACCTCCTCGCCCGGGCGAAGGCTCACGAAGGCCTTGACCGTCTCGCCCCTGTACTCGTCGGGGACGCCGATGACGGCCGATTCCCGAACTGCGCTGTGCTGGTACAGCACGTCCTCCACCTCGCGCGGCCACACCTTGTAACCGGCGGCGTTGATCATGTCCTTCTTGCGGTCGACGACGTAGAACCAGCCGTCCTCGTCCATGAACCCCACGTCACCGGTGTGGAGGGCGCCGCCAGGGATGGCGTGAGCGGTTTCCTCGGGCTTGTCCCAGTAGCCGGACACGACCTGCGGACCCGAGGTCACGAACTCGCCGATCTCGCCCGGTGGTACGTCCTTGTCCTGTTCGTCGACCACCCGCACCACGGTGTTGAAGATGGGCACGCCCACGGAGAGGGCACCCGACGTGGGATCGATCGGGGCGATCTTCTGCATCGGCACACCATGCGACGGCGAGGTGGTCTCGGTCAGGCCGTAGATGTTGTGGATGTAGGAGCCGATCTCGGCCTGGAAGCGCTCCACGACCGTCGGCGCGATGGGCGCGCCACCGCTGTAGACCTTCGTGAGCGAGGTCAGGTCCCGTCCCTCGCGGCTCGGGTCGTTCATGAGGGCGATGAACACGGTGATGGCGCCCACCGTGAACGTCGGCCGGTGCCGCTCGATCAGATCGAGCACGGTGGCGGGGTCGAACCGGTAGCCCAGCACGATCTTCATCGGCACGAGAAGCCCGACGGTGAGGTGCGCGATCAGCCCGGTGATGTGGAACAGCGGGGCCACCGCAAGCACGACATCGTCGGGGCCTAGCGACATCCACTGCCGGTAGGCCTGCGAGTTGAACACGACATTGCGGTGGGTGTTCATCGCCCCCTTGGGTGGACCGGTGGTGCCCGACGTATAGGTGAGGAAGGCGACGTCGTCGGCCGTGAGCGAACGCTCCTCGGGGCGCTGGCCGTGGTGGGCGGCTATGAGCTCGACCAGATCGAGGGTGCCGGCCGGCCGCGCGCGCGTCGACGGCGCCAGCAGCGCCGGAACGTCGTCGCCCAGGTAGTCCAGCTCGCTGGTGGTGATGACCGAACGCACGGCCGTGGTACCCGAGGCCACGACACCTTCTGCCGTCTCCGCGTACAGCGACTCCAGGCACACCAGCACGCTGGCGCCGGAGTCGGACAGCAGGAACTCCAGCTCCCGTGTCTTGTTCATGGGGTTGATGGACACCATGATCCCGCCCGCCTTCCACGTGGCCACCATGGCCAGCACGAACTGCGGGACGTTCTGCAGGTAGACGGCCAGGCGGTCACCGGCCTCGAACCCGTCGGCCACCAGCGCCGCGGCCAGCGCATCCGTTGCCTCGTCGACCTGGGCCGCGGTCATGGCGTGGTCGAAGTACTGGAGCAGGACGTCGTCGGGCCGGCGGTCGACCGCCGCCCGGAACATGTCCAACCCGGTCGCGAACTCGGTATCGATGTCGCTGGGCATTCCCGGGTCGTACTGCTGAAGCCAGGGCCGATCCTCGTAGGACACGTGCGCTCCTTCCACCACTGGGTGCCTGTGCCGTCGACACCGGCACCCAGGATTGGATCACTTGACGACGATAGGGTTCACCGGCGAGCCGGTGGCGTTGACGACCTTCAGGGGCGCGGCGGCGTACAGGAACGTGTACTGACCATCCTCGGCGCAGTCGGCGGCCAGATCCTCGAGCCATGCGATCTCCGTCAGCGTGACACCAAGGTTGCGCATCAGGGCGTTGTGCAGCGGCAACACCACGCCCGACACGGGATCGACGGTGACCTCGTTGGCGATGGTGTCGGTGACCAGGTTCGGGATCTCCATGTCATGGAACCACTGCACCAACTCGGGGCTGTACGTGAGGCCGGGTTCCACGAAGTTGGCGTAGAACTCCTCCCGGCTCACCTTGTAGAACTTGGCGATCCAGCCCGTGCGGACGATGAGGACGTCGTTCTTCTGGATCTCGGTACCCTGCTCGGCCGCGCACGCCTGCAGGTCCTCGTGCGTGAACGTCTCGGCGACATCGAGCACGTCCTTGCCCCGGAAGCGCGCCATGTCCAACAGGATGCCGCGACCCACCACACCCTTCTCGGCGATGGCGGCCACGCTGGCCTTCGCCAGCCCGCCGATGGTGGTCTTGGCGTCGTAGCCGTTCCAGATCTGCTCGTCGTACCAGACGTGACCGAGGGCGTCGTACTGCGTCGACCCCTGCAGAAAGCAGGTCATGTAGTCGTCGGCGTAGTGGGCGCCGCCGGCGAACTGAGGGCCCTTGCCGGCGATGTACTGGCCCTCGTCGATCACCATGGTGCGCACTGCGCCGCTGCGTCCCGGCCACACCGGGTCACCCTCGGGGTTGGCCATCTTCACCTGCAGGGTGAAGACCTTTCCGGACTTGATGGAGCCGACGGCGGCGACGATCACCTCGGGCGTGAGGTAGTTCAAGCTGCCCACCTCGTCCTCTGGTCCCCACTTGCCCCAGTTCCTGGGAGCATCCTTCAGCAGTTCACCGACACTGATCTGCTCCTGCTCGGTCGCGCTCATACCGGCTCCTCGTCTCGATGGCTGTCAGGCTTCAGGACGTGATCATCTCGCGCTTGGGCTCGCACCGTTGGGGTGCTGGATCGAGCGGCCTCGGCCGAGCGATCGCCGCGTCGACCAGCCGGACCTGATCAGACACCATGATCACGCCGGCTTGTCGACGACTCAGTCCCGCCGGCACGGTAGCCCCACAGCCCGCCGAACCCGAAACGATGCGCTCCACCACCCAGCCCGAGCGCCGTCCCAACTCAATCGACACGAGCCCCGCTCGGAATGCAGGCCCCGGACGGTGGAGGTGAGAGGAGCGACGGGTGATGGAGATCGGCTCACCCAACCGGCGGGCCTCATCGATCACTACGGCGAGATTGCTCCGTGCCTCGCAGACACCCACCTAGACGGACACGGAGGCGGAGCGAGTCGGCGCCGACGAGGCACGTCCGATCAGTACTTGGGCACGATCTTGCGGTCGATGAGCACCTGGAGCCAGTGACAGAACGACTCCTCGGTGTCCCAGGTTTCGGTGAACCCGGCCTGCTTGATCTTGACTGTGCTCACGAAGGCGGCCGGCGGCACCTCGGTGGCGCCGTAGGCGAAGCAGAAGTCGGCGTAGTAGTGGGACTCGCCGACCAGCTCGCTCATCGGCACGTTCCGCAGGCCGTGATTGCTGATGATCTTGTCCCACACGTTGGCCTTGGCCGGCAGGAGCTCGGCCAGGCTCTGCGGCTCGTCCGGTCCCACCTCCACACCGAGCACATCGGCCATGCCCGGCCAGATCTGGCGCCAGTTGAAGACCTCGCCGTTGGTGAGGTTGAAGGTCTCACCCACCGCCGCAGGCGCGGTGGCGCCCCAGGCGATGGCGTCGGCGACGAGTCGAGTGTCGACCGCCTCCCACACGTAGGACACGCCGCCGGGGAAGCTGAACGGCTTGCCCTCCTCCGTGCGGATGGCGGCATAGGCACCGATGATCGGCGGCAGATTCATCACCACGCCGTAGTTCGGGCCCACGATGAGCTGCGGGCGCCAGATGCTGAACGCCCAGCCGTCCTTGGCCGCCTTCTCCCGGATGTAGTCCTCCTGCAGCCAGTAGAAGTTCTCGTGTTGGTCGCGCCCGTAGCGCTCGCGCGCCGGGATCGGCATGGGGTGGAGGTGGATCCCGTAGGCCTTCGTTCCCTGCAGCAGGCTGACGTGCTGGAGCTTGGCGCCCATGGCCAAGGGCTCCATGAGGTTGTGCAGCATCGCCAGGTTGGTGTCCATCTGGTCGCGCTCGCTCCAACCCGGCACGAGCCCCGGGAGCTCGTAGACCGCGGCGTAGACGACGTGGGTGACGTCACTGAGGTCGGCGACCGCGGAGGCGGTGGCCTCGGCGTCGCGCAGGTCGACGGAGACGTGGAGGAACTCACGCGTGGAAAAGACCTCGGGCCGACGCCGCGAGATGGCAACGACGTCCCAACCATCGCCGAGGAACTTGTCGACCGCGGCAGCTCCCACGAGGCCGCTGGCCCCTGCGATCACAACGGTGTTCGCCATGACGTCCCCCCTCCGACCGTGCCCCCGGCACTCGGCGAAGCGACCCTAACATGGGGTGCTGGCACGTTCGCCAGAGGTACAACGGCGAGCGCCGGACCCCACCGAACCTAGGCAGCCGGCCGCGCCACCACAGGGACCATCGTCCCACCAGCCGACCTCGTCACATCACACGCTGGTGAGGTCGGTCTGCCACAACTCGTTGCAGCGGCTGTGTCGAAGGATGGCCTTGTGCCTTGGGGTGCCGCTTCGACCGGCGTCGTTCAAGTCCCCAGGCCCGCAGGAGCCTGGCGATCCGCTTGCGGTTCACCAACCACCCAGCCCGCCGCAGCCGCGACGTCAGCTTGCGGTAGCCCGCCGCGGGGTGCCGGCGCGCCAGCATACGCAGCAGCTGACCCGCAGCACCTTGGCGATCGTCGCCTTCGGTGCCAGACCCTTGGCCGGCCGCGGGCAAGATCACCAGTCCCGGATCATCGGTCCCGACCGATGGGCGACGTTGCGGCGGATGTGCTGGCGGGCCGCCTCTGGTTTGGCCGCCCGGACATCGCCCTGGGAAGCACGCCGGGCCGCAGCCCGGGTGCTCCCCAGCAACGATGGTGGTCAGAGCATTATGTGGTGAGCTGGGACCGGCCGCCGTAGGCGGCGAGGCCGTAGATGACCATGATGCCGATCAGCATGTAGATCAGGGACCAGACGGGGTAGAAGGGTATCCAGGCAATGGCGGTGATGGTGACGATCGCTCCGGCGATGATGCCGATCCAACGCGCCCACTGGGATCGCTGGTACACGGCCAGGCCTGCTGCGATGAGCACGATCCCGACGATCAGCCAAAGCCAACCGTAGGTGTCCAGGTCGTCACCCAGTATGGCCTCCTGGAACTCGTCGGGCAGGCTGCCGTCGTAGCGCCACGCCCAGATGGCGTCGAATATCCGCATGATGCCCGCCACGACCAACACGATGGAAGCGAACAGCAACCATCCCAGTCCTCGCTCGTCGTCCATGACCGTTTCCCTTTCGTCGACGCAGCGCGTTCGGGTGGCTCGCCACCCGAAGCTGGACCTGACGGTACGCAAAAGAGCCATCCCGGTGTCGGATGCACCGCGGCCCGACCTGGCGCAGGTGCGGTCGCCTGCGCCCTCGAGGATCGACGCGACCCGATTCTTCCGCCTCGCCCCGGGGCCGCGTCCCGTTGTTTGTCGACACCTCCGGAGGTGGTGGACCGACAAACGGGGACCGGTCAGGATGATCGCTACCTCTTCGTCCGGGAGGAACTTGTAGATGATCCGGTAGTCACCACGGGGCGCTGACCACAGGCCGTCGAGCTCGCCGACGAGGGGCTTGCCGAGACGCCGCGGGTGTTCAGCGATCGTGTCGAAGATCGCCCCAAGCGCGGCGTCACGGACCTTCTCGGGCAGGCGGCTCAGACCTGATCCTTGACCGGACGGTCTTGCCCACCGCTGCCTTGACCTCGGAGAACGGCAGCACCTCGCTCAGTGGTCGGAACTGTGACCTGTCCGGCGCAGCATGCGCAACCCCGTCCAGGTCGGGTTCAGGGCACCGGAGGCGACCGTCAAGGCCTGAACCCTTTCGGAACATCCTGGCCACTCCCTCCGGCGCCGGCAGTGCCAGCTCCGTCACCGGCACCCGACCACGTCGAAGACAATCCGCTGGACGGCGGTCACGGCATCGAGCCCTCGAAGGGCGAGAGCGTGACGGGGCTGTGCAGCACGATGTGGGGCGACAGCGCCGCCATCATCGCCTCGAAGTCCTTCCTCGACGGCGGTGCGGAACGGTGCGTCATGATCGGGCCTGCGCGGGTTCGGTGGCGGTGGCCTCGGCCAGCGCCTTCAGGTTGAGGAGCTGGCGCCGCATCAATCACGAGGGTCACCGGCCGGGAGCAGGCGGCGCTGCAGGGCGCCGACGACGCCGCGAGGGGGAACGGTGACCAGCTTGACGACGAGGCGCGACCCGCCCGGCCGAGCCGGCAGGACCACGTAGCTCACCGCCAGGTCGCCGAACAGGCGATGCCGACGCAGGAGGAGGGTGAGGTGCTCGTCGGGCGCGAACGACGCGAGCTCGAAGATCATCACCCGTTCACCCACCACGAGCCGCTCGACGCCGGACACGAGGCGCTGCGGGCTCCTTCGCCCGCCGTTGTCGGGCCCCCTCTCGCTGAAGGACGAACTCATGGTGCGGGTTCGCTCCGCCGCCGACACCGATCCCGAGCCGATCCTCGAGGCGCTGCGCGGCCGCCGCGACCTGTCGGAAGCCAAGCTCGACGGCTACCTCGCCGCCGCGCGAGGACATGCTGCGCGGCCGCACCGCGGCGCAGTTCCTCGAGACCGCCCGCCGGGTGGGGCCGTACCTCACGGTCAATGCCGGCATCGCCCTCGAGCGGGCCCAGATGGCGTGGATCGATGAGTCGATCGCCGTCCTCAGCGCGCGTCCTGCAAGTTCACGCCTGGGGTCAGTCACATGCCGGAGCCCATAGAGCAGGGTCTCGATCTGATCCGGCGTGTAGCTCGCAGGCGTGTGGGGCCGAAAGGCGGCGGACCGTCAGCGCGACGATTACCGGCGCTTCGGAAATGAGCGGGGTGTAGAGCATCCCTGACGTAGCCATCAGGCATGCTGGCTGGTCGTGAGCGGATGTCGACTCCCTGAGTGGTCAGCTACTCATCGGCGAGGACCGCCGCTGCGATCCTGCGGACGCGTTCGGGGTCGGCGATCGCATCGATCTCGGCGATCTTGCCCTCGGCGACGGTGAAACCCATCACGGTCATGGGCTGTCCACCCAAAGTGACGACCACTCCGGCTGCTCCGTTCACCAGCGCGGGGCGCAGGTGGACGACTGGGCGCCCGAGTATTGGCTGTAATCCACTCAGCGCCTGCCTGGCTACGGCCGCTGCGCCATGGATCACCATGGAGGCTGCGGGACGCTTCGCGCCGGCGTCGACTCGCAGCACGATGTCGGGGTCGAGCACAGCGACGAGGGTGTCGAAATCACCCCCTCGCGCCGCTAAGAAGAAGGCGTCGACCACCTCTCGTTGACGAGTGAGATCGGGGTCAGGCGCCGGTACCTCGGTGCCCTTCACGCGGCGTCGTGCCCTGCTGGCCAGCTGTCTCGCTGCCGCAGGGGTCCGACCGACCATGGGCGCGATCTCCTCGAAGGGCAACTCGAACATGTCGTGGAGAACGAACGCCAACCGCTCGGCCGGGGCCAGGGTATCGAGCACGACGAGGAGGGCGAGGCCGACCGAGTCGGCCAGCAACGCTTCCTCCTCCGGTTGGAGCTCACCGATTGGGCTGACGACGGGGTCGGGTAGGTGCACCCCGGAGGATTCCTCGCGTCGAACGTTGCGTGAACGCAGCATGTTCAGGCACACGCGGGCGACGATCGTCGTCAACCAGCCGCCGAGGTTGTCGACCTCGCTCGCCCCTGATCGGCTGAGGCGCAGCCACGTGTCCTGGACGGCGTCGTCGGCCTCGGTGAGTGAGCCCAACATTCGGTAGGCAACCGCCCGGAGGTGGGCCCGGTGCGCCTCGAAGCGATCCGCCAGCCACTCGTTCTCGTCCATCTGTCACATCTTCCCGTTGCCAGGTGTCATAGAAGTGACCCCCCACGCACCACGGATGTGACAGCGATTATCGAAGGG
>Ga0256867_10001263_pt1 | contig 10598 bp, 7 predicted proteins | sample RVTome_15_FD_185939 | JGI IMG/M metagenome (GOLD analysis project Ga0256867, IMG submission 185939) | Soil microbial communities from uranium-contaminated site in the Upper Colorado River Basin, Wyoming, United States - RVT150D86 (HiSeq) ... | reverse complement strand
CACGTCGGACGTTTCGCTGGAGGCGACCTTCAACCCCGACTTCGCCCAGATCGAAGCCGATCCGGCGATCGTCAACCTGACGGACTACGAGGTCTTCTTTCCCGAGAAGCGACCGTTCTTTCTCGAGGGCGCCCAGCTGCTCCAGGGCCCCGGCCCCAGGTACTACTACTCACGGCGAATCGGGGCCCCTCCCAGCGTCGGCACGGCGGGGCTCGAGGAGGTGCCGCGGAGCACCACGATTCCCGGCGCGGCGAAGATCATCGGCCGCCTGCCTCGTGGCCGCTCCCTCGGCGCGCTCCTCGCCGTCAGCGACGAGGAGGAGGCCTTGGGGTTCGATTCCGGCGCCGGGACGCTGGTGGACGTGCCCGTCCAGCCGCTGACCTTCTACGGCGTCGGGCGCTTGCAGAAGGACTTCGGCGCCGGCTCCACGATGGGCGTCGTCGGCACCGGCGTGCGGCGCGACTTCGCGGCGGAGGGCACGCTGGGCGAGCTCCTCCCGCTGGAGGCGTGGGCGGGAGGCTTCGACTGGAACCTGCGGTTCCGGAAAGGCACCCATCAGTTCGGAGGCTTTGCCGGCGGAAGCCTGGTGGAGGGGAGCCCGGAGTCGATCCTGCGGCTCCAGCGAGCGAGCAGCCGCTATCTCCAGCGGCCGGACGCCGACCACATCGGGGTGGACGTGACACGGACAAAGCTGCAGGGCTACACGGCGGGCGTGAACGTCGGCAGGATCCAGGGATCGTGGCGCTGGGTGGCCAGCGGCGAGGCCCGCTCGCCGGCCTTCGAGATCAACGACGCGGGCGCGATGGCGACGGCCGACGACATCGACGGTTTCGTCGAGGTGGCGTACGGGGACCCGCTCAAGCACGGACCTTGGCAACGCATCGACGTCTCGGCGTCGCTGGCGAGCGGCTGGAACTTCGGGGAGGTCCGGCAGTACACGACCCCCGCCGTCGACTTGACCCTGGTTTGGAACAACTTCTGGCGGACCTACCTCCGGGTCGCGCAAGACCAACGGGCGCTCAGCGACAGCCTGACACGTGGCGGGCCCTTGATGGGGACCGGCGAGGGTACGCGGTCGCGCTTCGGCCTGTCGACCAACAACACTCGCCGTTTCGTCTGGTCCCTCGACGGAGGGTACTCGTCGGATGAGTTCGGGGCGCGGGGATACACCGCCAGCACGCGGTTCCTGCTGCGCTCTCCGCACCGCTTCACGTTCTCGATCACGCCGGGCTACGAGGAGTCGCGGGATGCGCGGCAATACGTCGCCACGCTGGCGAACGGGAGGCCGGAGACGTTCGGTCAGCGCTACGTATTCGGAGAGCTCGACCGCGACACCGTCTTTGCACGGCTGCGGATGGGGGTGGCGCTCACCAACAAGCTCTCCTTCGATGTCTACGTCGAGCCTTTCGCCGCCACCGGGACCTACGACGTCTTCGGCGAGCTGCTGGCCGCGGGCAGCAGGGACCTGAGGATCTACGGGACCGACGGGACGACGATCGTCCAGCTTCCGGACGGCTCCTACCAGATCACCGACGGCGACCGAACCTTCACCCTCGGCAACAGCGACTTCGACGTCCTCTCGCTGCGCGGCAATGCAGTCCTACGGTGGGACTACGCTCAGGGCAGCGCGCTCTATTTCGTTTGGTCCCACAACCGAGCCGACGAGGACGTCATCGAGGGCGCCGCGGGCGCCGCCAACCTCGGCGATGTCTTCGACGTTCCCGCCGAGGACGTCCTGGCCTTGAAGCTCAGCTACCGGCTGGACTTCAACTGACCGGCTCTTTGCGTCGACGGAAGAGCCGCCCCACGAGCCAAGCGAGGGGCGACCAGGTGATGTAGACGATGGCTACGACGAGGAAGAAGGCGGTCGGCCAGTAGACGATGGTGAGCAGCCCGGCCGCGATGGGCAGGAAGGCGCGGTAGCTCCACCGCCGGCGCAGGTCGAGCTGCTTGAAGCTGGGATAGCGGAAGGTCGAGACCATCAGCACGCCGATGCCGACGAGAGCGGCGAACAGCGCTCCCTGGCTCCACAGCCTCCAATCCTTGTCGGGGGCGAAGAAGAGGAAGGAGGCGATGCCGCCGGCCGCCGCGGGCGCCGGCAGGCCGACGAACCAGCGATAGTCGGCGACGGCGGTCTGGACGTTGAAGCGGGCCAGTCGGGTGGCGCAGCAGACGACGTAGAAGACCGGGACCAGCCAGCCGGCGCGACCGTACTCGGAGAGCCCCCAGTGGTAGGCGAGCCAGGCCGGCGCGGCGCCGAAGGTGAGGACGTCGGCCAGGGAGTCGAACTCGCGCCCGAACTCGCTCTCGGTGCCTGTGAGGCGCGCGATCTTGCCGTCCAGGTTGTCCAGCACCCCCGCCGCGAAGACGAGCAGGGCGGCGACCTCGAAGCGTCCCCGCAGGCCGAGGACCACGGCGTAGAAGCCGAGCAGGACGTTGCCGATGGTGAACAGACTCGGCAGCAGGTAGGCGCCGCGTCGCAGCCGGGCCTTCTCGGCGCTCGTCATGGACCCTCCCGCCGGGCGATGATGGTCTCGCCCTCGACCACCCGGTCCCCCACCTGCACGGTGACCGTGTATTCCTCGGGCACGTAGACGTCCACCCTCGAGCCGAACTTGATCAACCCGTAGAGCTGCCCGCGCTCGAGCCGATCGCCTTCGCCGACCCAGGTGACGATCCGTCGCGCCACGAGGCCGACGATCTGGCTCACGCCGAACGCCTCTCCCGCGCTGTCCAGGACCATCAGGCGCCGCTCGTTGACGCTGTCGGCCTCGGCCCGGAAGGCCGCCACCTTGCGGCCCGGTGTGTGGGCGACGGAGACGACCTTCCCGGCCACCGGCGCACGTTGCACGTGGACGTCGAAGACCGAGAGGAAGGTGGCGACCCGGTGGTAGAGGCCGTCACCGACCTCAGGCGCCTCCAGGCGCTCGACCGAGAGCACCTTGCCGGAGGCTGCGGAGACCACGGCTCCTTCTCCCGAGGGCGTCTGGCGCGCCGGCATGCGGAAGAAGAGGAGGACGCAGAGCCCGCCAAAGGCCGCCGCTCCGGCCCACGCCGGGTGGCGCAGCCAGAGCACCGCCGCCGCGAGGAGGCCGAACGGCAGCACGAAGGGCCAGGCCTCGCGAGCGAACGTCATGCGTCCGGGGGCGGAGGTCGCCCGTCGTCAGGCGGTGGCGCTGGCCGTGCGCCGCTCTCTCGCGATCGCTTCCATCCGATCCTTGAGGAAGAGCTTGTGCCGTTTGATGCGCTTCTCCTCGAGCTCGTCGTCCTGGGAGAGCAGGGACTTCTGCGTCAGCTCGGCGAGGCGCTCCTCGCAGCCCTGGTGCTCCTCCCAGAGACTGCGGAACTCGTCATCCGTTTCGAGGAGCTCCTGCTTCACGCTGTCGTCGAAGTTGGGCATCGATGGCACCTCTCGAAGGGAAGCCGTGCCCCGCTGGAATGCGGATGCACGAAGAGTTTCTGGACGAAGACGTCGAGGCGGGGAGAGAGCCTAGCCACGGGTGGCTCGGGTCTCCCTGCCGGCTGCCGCGGCTCCACGCGAGTCGGCCGTCTGGCGCGAGTGCGGGAGCTGGGGGGGTCTCGTTGCCATTTCGTTTCGGACGATCGGAGGATAGCACCCGGGATGCAGACCGGGCAAGGGCGGTCCTCCCCGCACAGCGTCGGTCGAGGGACTATGATGCCGTGCGGACCCAGGGCGTGATGCCGATTCGTCGGGTCCTCGCCGGTCGGGAGGCGGGGAGACCGCCAGCGGCTCAGCGAGCGGGCGAAGCGGCGGCCGCGGGACGGAGGTAGAGCGGTGCGGTCAGGCGCCGGGCATCCCACTCCGGCGGCCGGAGCCGGGCCAGGGCAAGGGCGGCCGAGGCGAGCTCGTCGGGCTCGAAGGCCGCGAGACCCGGAGGATCGCCGGCCGCGGCGATCAGCTCGCCGGCGCCGAAGGCGCTGACCGCGCAGGGGGCCACGGCGGCCAGGTCGCCGGGGCGGCGCAGCACCGGGTCCTCGGCCGGCCGGCCGTGCACGAAGAGTCGGGTGAACCACTCGCCGCGCAGAGCGTCCACGGCGGCGAGGACCCGGGCGGAGGCCCCCGGCGGCGCGCCCACCCGCGATTCCGGCGAACCCGGCGTCGCCGCCGCGGCGAGCACGTCGAAGGTCTCCCACGCGGTCGCTGGGAGGCCGGTGGCCTGATGCAGAGCGAGCAAGGTGGCGAGACCGACCCGCAGGCCGGTGAAGCTGCCCGGACCCGCCAGGCCGAGGAGACCGCCGAGATCGGCCAGCGTCAGTCCGGCCTCCCGGAGGGCCTCGTCGATCAGCCGCAGGAGCGCCTCGGAGGAGCGCCGCTGCTCGACGGTCCGCACCACCGGTGCCCGCCCGGATGCGCCTACGGCGATGCTGGCCACCGGCGAGCCGGTGTCCACGACGAGCAGCGGAGGGCTGCTCCGCGAGGGGTCGCTATACTCCCAGGCCATGCCCACGAGCGGCCAGCTCACCCCGATGCTGCGCCATTACCTGGAGGTCAAGGCGGAGCATCCGGACGCGGTGTTGCTGTACCGCATGGGGGACTTCTACGAGCTGTTCTTCGAGGACGCGGTCCGGACCGCGCCGATTCTCGAGGTCACGCTCACCGCCCGCAACAAGGGGACGGAGAACGAGGCGCCGATGTGCGGGGTCCCCCATCACGCCCTCGAAGCATATCTGGCCAAGCTCGTCCGGGCCGGCCTCAAGGTCGCCATCTGCGACCAGATGGAGGACCCGTCGGAGGCCAAGGGCCTGGTGCGTAGGGAGGTCACCCGGGTCGTGACGCCGGGCACGCTCTCCGATCCCGGGCTGCTGCAGGGCAAGGAGGACAACTACCTCGCGGCGCTGGTCTGGAACGGCGACGAGGCTGGTGGCGCCTTCCTCGACGTGTCGACGGGCAGCTTCCTGCTGCGCCGGTGGGGCGGTGCGGACGAAGCGCTGGAGGACCTCAAGCTGCTGCGTCCGCGCGAGGTGCTGGCGGACCTCCAGACCCTGCCGGCCGACCTGCTCGCCTGGCTCGAGAGCGAGGTGGCGTGCCGCACGGCCCTGGCCGACGACCGCTGGACGGACCCCAGGAGGGCGGCAGAGGTCCTGGCCGACCAGCTGCAGGCGGCCACGGTCAAGGGCTGGGACCTCGAGCCCGGCGAGCCGGCGGTCCGCGCGGCGGCCGCGGCCCTGGGATACGCGCGGGAAACGCAGCAGAGCGACCTCTCCCACCTACGCGACCTCCACGTCGGCCGGGTCCGGGACGACCTGGCGCTCGACGCCACGACGCTGGCCAACCTCGAGGTCTTCCGCAATCAGCGCGACGGCGGCCGGCGGGGCTCCCTGATCGGGGTGCTCGACGTCACCGCCTCGCCGCCCGGGGGGCGCCTGCTGGCACGGTGGCTGCGGCGACCGTTACGCGACCCGGAGGCCATCGAGGAGCGCCACGCGGCGGTGGCCCGGCTGCTGGAGGACGGCGCCCGGCGCGAGCGCGTGCGCGAGGAGCTGCACTCGCTGGGCGACCCGGAGCGTCTGCGCACGCGGGCGGTGCTGGGGACCCTGTCGCCGCGCGAGGCCGGGGCCCTGCGCGACGGGCTGCGGGCCGCGCCGCGGCTGCTGGCCGAGCTCGAGGGCTCGTCCTCGGTGCTGCTGCGCCGCCTCGGCGCCGCCGATCCCATGGCGGCGCTCTGTGGCGAGCTCGAGCGGGTCCTCGTCGACTCGCCGCCGTCGTCGGCGGGCGACGGCGGCATCGTGCGCGAGGGGGTCAGCGACGAGCTCGACGAGGTGCGCTCGCTGGCGCGGGACGGCAAGCGGCACATCCTCGAGCTCGAGGCACGCGAGCGCGAGGCGACGGGCATCGGCTCGTTGAAGGTCCGCTACAACAAGGTCTTCGGCTACTACCTCGAGGTCACCAAGGCGAACCTGGGTGCGGTGCCGGAGCGCTACCTGCGCAGGCAGACGCTGGTCAACGCCGAGCGCTTCGTCACGCCGGAGCTCAGGGAGCTCGAAGAGAGGATCCTCGGCGCCGAGGAGCGCCAGACGGTGCTCGAGGGCGAGCTCTTCGCGGCCGTCGAGCGGCGGGTCGCCGCCGACTCGGAGGGGTTGGGCCGCCTGGCCGCGGCGTTGGCCGCTCTCGATGTCCTCGCGGCCTTCGCCGAGGTGGCCGCCCGCCACGAATACGTCCGCCCCGAGGTCGGCGCGCCGGGCGGACCGCTGGTGGTGGAGGACGGCCGCCACCCCGTGGTGGAGCGGCTCGGCGTCGACGCCTTCGTCCCGAACGACGTCTATCTCGACGGCGAGGAAGCGCAGATCGTCATCCTCACGGGCCCCAACATGGGCGGCAAGTCGACGTACCTGCGGCAGGTGGCGCTGATCGTCCTGATGGCGCAGGCGGGCTCCTTCGTGCCGGCTCGCGAGGCGCGACTCGGTGTCTGCGACCGGATCTTCACCAGGGTCGGGGCGAGCGACGACCTGTCGCGCGGCGAGTCGACCTTCATGGTCGAGATGATCGAGACGGCCCGCATCCTCCATCAGGCAACGGCCGAGAGCCTCGTCGTCCTCGACGAGGTGGGTCGCGGCACGGCCACCTTCGACGGGCTGTCGCTGGCCTGGGCCATCGTCGAGCGGCTGCACGAGGTGGGCCGGCCGAAGACCCTCTTCGCCACCCACTACCACGAGCTCACCGAGCTGGCGGCTCTGCTGCCGCGGGTGGTGAACCGGACCCTCGCGGTCAAGGAGTGGGAGGAGCAGATCGTCTTCCTGCGGCGGGTGGTGCCGGGGAGCGCGGACAAGTCGTACGGCCTGCACGTGGCGCGCCTGGCCGGCATTCCGCGTCCGGTGGTCGAGCGGGCGCAGGAGATCCTGGCCAACCTCGAAAGCCAGGAGTACGACCTCCACGGCAAGCCGCGGCTCGCCCGCGGCGGCGGCCCCGACCCAGGCGAGCAGGACCAGCTCCACCTCTTCGCCCCACCCGAGGAGGTCGTCGCCTCGATACTGAGGGAGGTGGATCTGGAGCGGTTGGCGCCGCTGGCGGCACTGAACCTCCTGCAGAGCCTGAAGTCGCGACTCAAAGAGTAGGGGCGGGGCTTTGCCCCCGCCCGGGAGGGCACGAGGCCCTCCCCTACGGATCTATGGGCGAGATCGAGGGATAGACTCGGCTCCGCCCATGCCCCTCCGCCTCGACTACGTCTCCCCCCTGCCCCCGGTGCGTTCGGGGATCGCCGACTACTCGCTGGACCTGTTGCCGCACCTGGCCCGGCTCTGCGACCTGCGGGTGGTGCGGCTGCCGGGGCAGGAGGTGGCGTCGGAGGTGGCGGAGCGCTGGGCGCCGGTGGCGGCCGAGGAGGCGGGGGCCGGAGGGCGGGTGCCCCTCTACCAGATGGGCAACAACAAGCACCACCTCGAGGTCTGGCACCTGGCCATGGAGCGAGCCGGGATCGTCACCCTGCACGACCTCGGCCTGCACCACCTGCTGGTCGAGCGCACGCTGGCGGCGGCCGAGGACTTCGCCGCCTACGCCGAGGAGCTGGCGCGCGACCACGGCTGGATCGGCGAAATGGTGGGGCGTGCGCGGCGCTGGGGAGAGCTCGGCCAGGCGCCGCTCTTCGAGCTTCCCGCCCACCGCACCCTGCTGCGCCGGCAGCGCGGCGTGCTGGTGCACAGCGCCTGGGCCGCCGCGCGCCTGGCGGAGGAGGATCCCGAGCTGGCGGTGCGGGTGATTCCGATGGCGGTGCCGTTGCCCGGGGCGGTCCCGGCGGATGCGGCCGCCGCGTGGAGGCAGGAGAAGGGCTTGCCGGCCGACACCCTCCTGCTCGGCTGCTTCGGCTTCCAGACGCCGATCAAGCGCACCGACCGGGTGATCGAGGCGCTGGCTCGGCCGGAGCTCGCCGCGGCGCATCTGGTGGTCGCCGGCGAGGTGGCGCCGGAGATGGAGCTCGAGGAACGGGCGCGGGCCGCCGGCGTGGCGGAGCGCGTGCACTGCCTGGGCTACCTGCCGTGGGAGGAGTTCTCGCGCGGCATCGCGGCCTGCGACCTCTGCGTCAACCTCCGCTATCCCACGGCCGGTGAGACCTCGGCGTCCCTGCTGCGCATCCTCGCCCTCGGTCGCCCGGTGCTGGTCTCCGACACCGCGCAGTTCACCGACCTGCCGGCGGAGGTGGCAGTGCGGGTACCTGTCGGGGAGAGCGAGGTAGAGAGCCTGGCCACCCGCGTCGGTGCGCTCGCCGGTGAGCGAGAGCGGCTGGCCGCCATGAGCGAGGCGGCGCGGCGCTGGATCGCCGAGCGCCACGACCCGGCGACTGCGGCGCGGGCCGTGGTGAACGCCTGCACGGAGCTGGCGTCACTCGATCCCCCCGGAGACGATGCGCCACCGGAGGTCGCGGCGCCGACCTCGCTCACCTGGTCGGAGCTGCCCGGCGTGCTCGAAGTGGCCGGTGGCGAGGCGCCGTGGCCGCCCGGCGAGGGCCGTCGCCTACGGCTCCGACTCGCGAACCGCGGTCGAGCCCTCTGGCTGGCCTCCGGCAGCGGGGCGGGCGGTCTGATGGTCGACTCCCACTGGAGGGCGGACTGGGCGGCGGAGCCGGTCGACCGCCGCTGGGTCGAGGTACCGAGCGACGTGGCGCCCGGCGCCGCGGTCGAGATCGACGTACCGGTCCGTCGGCCGCTCGAGGGCGCCACGATCCTGGTCATCGAGCCGCACGTCCGGGAGGTCTCCGGGTTCAACGCCCTCGGCGGTCCGACCTGGAGCCTGGAGCTGCGGTGAGCGCCGAGCGTCCCGTCGAGGCGGCGGATGCCGAGCTGGCGCGCTGGCGACGCATCTGGGAGACCGACGAGCAGTACCCCGTGCCCGTGGCCGGCCGGCCCGGCCCGCTCGGTGCGCTGGTCGCGGTCGCCAAGCGGCTGCTGCGTCCCCTGGTCAAGGCGCCGCAGAACGACCTCTGGCAGCGCCAGCGGGAGTTCAACCTGGTGCTGCAGGACCGGCTGGAGGCGGCGCACCGGGTGGACCGGCTGGGGGAGGAGATCCAGCGTATCCAGGGGGAGCTCGCCGACGACCTGAGGTCGGTGCGCGACGCCATCATGGGGCATCTGAAGACCCACGACGGCCGCCTCGACCACCTGGAGGGCTACAAGACCGAGGGATAGGCGCAGCTGATGCGCCACCAGGACGCCCTCCACTCCCTGCTCGACGCCAAGCTCGAGGCCTACCGGCGCGAGCTGCCCGTCCTGCGCGGGCAGCTGCTGTCGTTGCTGGCGGCCGTCGAGTCGGGCGAGCCCGCGGCGCTGCCCAGGGCGATCGAGGAGCAGACCTACCTCGAGCTCGAGCGGCGGCACCGCGGCACCGAGGCGGAGATCGGCGACCGCATCGCGCCGTACCTGGCGGCGCTCGCCGGCCGCGGCGCCGTCCTGGACCTGGGCTGCGGCCGAGGCGAGGCGCTCGAGCTGCTGCGCGAGCGAGGCATCCCGGCGCGCGGCGTCGACAGCAACGCCGAGATGGTCGCGCGGTGCCGGGAGAAGGGCCTGGAGGCGGAGCGAGCCGACCTCTTCGAGGCGCTGGCTGCGGCGGCGGAGGGAAGCCTGGGCGGAGTGATCTCCTTTCACGTGGTCGAGCACCTGCCGCCGGCGGCGCTCGACCGGCTCCTCCGGCTCGCCTGGCGCGCCCTGGTACCCGGCGGCGTCCTGGTCCTCGAGACTCCGAGCCCGCTCTCCCTGGTGGTCGGCGCCCGCAATTTCTGGCTCGACCCGACCCACCTGCGCCCCGTGCACCCGGAGGCGCTGCGGCTGGCGCTCGAGATGGCCGGATTCGAGCCCGTCGACCAAGTGGGTCGCCAGCCCTTCGGTGCTTCCGAGCGGCTGCCGGAGATCGACCTCGACGGGCTCTCGGAGGGGGAGCGGCTCCTCGCCGACCGCGTCAACCGTCTGCGCGACGCGCTCGACGAGCTCCTGTACGGCCATCAGGACTACGGGATGGTCGGGCACAAGCCGGCGGAGGCGCCGCGCCCCGCACCGCGGCCGTGAGCGTTCCGACGGAGCTCCACCGCCACGGCGGTCGGAAGGGGGAGATCGGATCCCGCGACCGACAAGAGAGGCCGTGTCGGTGAGGGGGACGGGTCGGGCCGCCGCTTTCGTCCTGGCGGCCACCGGCGTTTTCGGCGCGCACCTCGTGCTCGGGGTGATGCGGCACTCCTTCACCCGCGTGGCGGGCGACGAGGGGACCTATCTGGCGATGACCGAGAGCCTGGTCCGCGACGGGGATCTGCGCTTCAGCGAGGCCGACCGGGTCCGGACCGTGGCCGCCGAGGAGCCCGGGCGCCGCACCCTCATCCTGCAGCGGACGGAACGCGGGATCGCCTACTCGAAGCCGATCGTCTACCCGCTGGTCGCGGCACTCTTCCTGGCGCTGAGCGGCGACGCGGGGCTGCTCGCGCTCAACGCGCTGGCCCTCGCCGGTGCCTTGGCGCTGGCGGTCCGGACCCTGACCCGCTGGTGGGGCGCCCCGGCCGCCGCGTGGACCTTGCTGGCCGCGGTCGGCGCCAGTGTCGTGCCCTCCTACCTGGCGTACCGGATGAGCGACCTGCTGCAGGCGGCGCTGGTCCTCGCCGGAC
>Ga0256867_10001262_pt1 | contig 10600 bp, 9 predicted proteins | sample RVTome_15_FD_185939 | JGI IMG/M metagenome (GOLD analysis project Ga0256867, IMG submission 185939) | Soil microbial communities from uranium-contaminated site in the Upper Colorado River Basin, Wyoming, United States - RVT150D86 (HiSeq) ... | reverse complement strand
GGACCTTGGCTGGTTCGTCATCGACAACCTGCCACCCAGCCTGCTCCCCAAGCTGGCCGAGCTGGCCCGATCCCAGAGCGGCACCACCGAGCGCATGGCCCTGGTGGCCGGGGCCGGGCGCTACCACGACGAGCTGCTCCCGGCCCTGGACGCGCTGCGGGCGACGGGGGTGCCGGTGCGCATCGTCTTCCTGGACGCCCCGCTCGAAGTCCTGGTGCGTCGCTACGAGGACACCCGCCGCCGGCACCCGCTGAGCGAGGACGCCGACAGCGGCGTCACCGACGCCATCCAGCGTGAGCAGGTGCTGCTGGAGGAGGTCAAGGCCGAGGCCGACGTCGTCATCGACACCGCCGATCTCACCGTCCACCAGCTCCGCCACCGCATCGTGGAGCTCTTCGGCGACGAGGCGGATGAAGGTCTCATGCGCACGACGGTGGAGTCGTTCGGCTTCAAGCACGGGCTACCCCGCGACGTCGACATCGTCCTGGACTGCCGGTTCCTGCCCAACCCGCACTGGATCGCTGAGCTGCGGCCCCAAACCGGCCTGGACGAGCCGGTGCGCCAGTTCGTGATCGAGCAGGCGACCACCAGGGAGTTCCTGCGCCGGCTGGACCACATGTTCGACCTGCTCCTACCTGCCTTCGTGCGGGAGGGGAAGAGCTACCTGTCGGTCGCCTTCGGCTGCACCGGTGGCCGGCACCGCAGCGTGGCCATCGCCGAGGAGGTGGCCCGGCGCCTCAGGGCCCGCGGCTACGAGCTCGTCGTCCACCACCGGGACCTGGACCGGTGAACGCGGGCGGAGGGCACCTCGGGGGAGGTGGCCGCCGCCGCGCCTGGTAGACACCAAGGCATGACTGTGCGTGTGGGGATCAACGGCTTCGGACGTATCGGCCGCAACTTCTACCGGGCGGCCAAGGCCCAGGGCGCCGACCTGGAGGTGGTGTCGGTCAACGATCTGGGCGACATCGCCACCATGGCGCACCTCCTGGCCTACGACTCCATCCTGGGCAAGCTGCCCCACCAGGTCACGGCCGCGGAGGACGGCATCCACATAGACGACGACGTCATAGGTGTCACCAGCATCCGCGACCCCAAGGAGCTGCCCTGGGACGAGCTGGGTGTCGATGTGGTGGTCGAATCGACCGGCATCTTCACGGCCAGGGAGAAGGCGGCCTTGCACCTCGACGCGGGGGCGCCGCGGGTGGTGGTCTCGGCCCCCTCCAGCGGCGCCGATCACACCATCGTGATGGGGATCAACGACGACACGTTCGACCCGGCCCACCACCTCGTCGTCTCCAACGCCTCGTGCACCACGAACTGCTTCGTCCCGCTGGTCAAGGTCCTCGACGACGCCTTCGGGGTGCGCAAGGGGCTCATGACCACCGTGCACGCGTACACGGGCGACCAGATGCTGGTGGACGGTCCACACGATGACCACCGCCGGGCCCGGGCCGCCGCCGTGAACATCGTGCCCACGTCGACGGGTGCGGCCAGGGCCACTGGCCTGGTCCTGGAGTCGATGGAGGGCCGCCTCGACGGCACCGCGCTGCGGGTGCCGGTGCCGGTCGGCTCGATCACCGACTTCACCGCCCTGGTCGAGTCCGAGGTCAGCGTCGACGAGGTCAACGAGGCGTATCGCCAGGCCGCCACCGAGGGCCGGCTGGCCGGGGTGCTCGACTACTCCACAGAACCGCTGGTCTCGACCGACATCGTGGGCAGCGCAGCGTCATGCACCTTCGACGCCGGCCTCACCATGACCATGGGCGACATGGTCAAGGTGAACGGCTGGTACGACAACGAGTGGGGGTTCTCCCACCGGCTGGTGGACCTCGTGATGCTGGTCGCTACCCCGTGACGGAGCCCGTCCCCGTCCTCGAGGACCTCGGGGACGTCGACGGCAAGCGGGTGCTGATCAGGGTCGACTTCAACGTTCCGTTGGAGGTTGGGCGGATCACTGACGACATGCGGATCCGTGCCGCCGTGCCGACGCTGCGGTGGCTGTTGGAGCACGGCGCCCAGGTCCGGGCCTGCAGCCACCTGGGCCGCCCGGACGGAAGACCCGACCCGGCCTACTCGCTCGACCCCGTCCGGGAACGGCTGGCCGAGTTGGTCGACGGCGTCGAGCTGATGGAGAACCTCCGGTTCGATCCCGGTGAGACCGCCGACGACCCTGCCTTCGTGGCCCGGCTGGTAGAGGGCTGCGACGCCTACGTCAACGACGCCTTCGGGGCCTCGCACCGGGCCCATGCCTCGATCGTGGGACCACCGCGGACGCTGCCCAGCGCCGCCGGCCTGCTGCTGGCCCGCGAGGTCGAGATCCTGGGAGGGATGCGGGATCGGCCCAGGCGGCCCTTCGTGGCCATCCTGGGTGGGGCCAAGGTGTCGGACAAGCTCGGCGTGATCGACGCCCTGCTCGACGTCGTCGATCGCCTCCTGATCGGGGGCGGCATGTGCTTCACCTTCCTGGCCGCCCAGGGCCACAGCGTCGGCGATTCGTTGTGCGAACCCGACCGCATCGATGCCTGCCGCTCGCTGATCGAGTCAGGAGCCCCGATCGTCCTGCCCAGCGACATCACCGCCGTCGGGCCGGGTGGGGCCGTGGTGCGCCAGCTCGGCCTCGACGTCCCCGACCGATGGCGGGGCCTGGACATCGGGCCTGGTACGGCCGCCCACTTCTCCGACATCGTGCTGGAAGCCCGCCAGGTGTTCTGGAACGGGCCCATGGGGAGGTTCGAGGACGAACGCTTCGCCGCGGGGACCGAGGCGGTGGCCAGGGCGCTGGCCGACACGCGAGGCTTCACCGTGGTCGGAGGCGGCGACAGCGCAGCCGCGCTGGCCCAGTTCGGCCTGGCCGAGGAGGTGGACCACGTGTCGACCGGGGGCGGTGCGTCCTTGGAGCTGCTGGAGCACGGCGACCTGCCCGGGCTCGAGGCCCTCCGTCATGCGCCCAACTGGCAGGCCGAACCGAGGAGCTGAGCCATGGCCGATCGCAGGCCGCTCATCAGCGGCAACTGGAAGATGAACCTCAATCACCTCGAAGCCATCCAGCTCGTGCAGAAGCTGTCCTATGAGATGGCCGGGTACGACTTCCACGCAAACGAGGTGACCGTCCACCCGCCGTTCACGGCCCTGCGCTCGGTCCAGACCGTCATCGAGGCAGACCGCATGGAGTTCGGGCTCGGCGCCCAGGACTGCCACTGGGAGGCGGCCGGCGCCTTCACCGGCGAGGTCAGCCCCACCATGCTGGCCAAGCTCAACTGCCGCTACGTGATCGTCGGGCACTCCGAGCGTCGCCAGCTTTTCGGCGATACCGACGAGACCACCAACCGCAAGGCGAAGGCGGTGTTCGCCGCCGGCATGACGCCGATCGTGTGCGTGGGCGAGACGCTGTCCCAGCGTGACGCGGGCGATGCCCGCAACGTCGTCGAGGCCCAGCTGCGCGGCTCCCTGGCCGGCATCGGTGCCGACCAGCTCGCCAGCCTGGTTGTCGCCTACGAGCCGGTGTGGGCCATAGGCACCGGCCGGGTCGCCTCTGCGGAGCAGGCCCAGGAGATGTGCGCCCACACCCGCGCCGTGGTGGGTTCGCTGGCCCGCACTGCGGCCGACACGATCCGCATCCAGTACGGCGGCTCGGTCAAACCCGTCAACGCGGCCGAGCTGCTCGGCCAGGCGGACATCGACGGCGCCCTCGTCGGCGGAGCGTCCCTGGAGGTGGACTCCTTCGCCCGTATCGCAGGCGCAGTCTGACGATCTGTCTGCGCAACGACGGTTTCGTTGCGGCAATGTTGCGTGATGGGGGCCTGCATGGACACCTGTCGCGGCCGTGATTAGCCTTCCCGCCAGTCAAGTTAGGAGACCCGGGACCGTTTCCCGGGCCAAGGACCCGGCAGCTTTCTGACTCGGAGGGTTCAGGTCGGCAGCCGGTGCGTCGTCGGAGCTGTCACGGGGGGCTACCACGGTCGCCCGCGGCGGATGCGCGTCGCGTCGGGTGCGGCTTCCTTCCTCCGTGCCGAACCCGGAGTCCACCCAATCGAGCTCCAGGAGGAAACTCTGTGAGATCCAAGCGACGGCTGTTCCAGCTGCTCGCGCTGCTCTTCGCCTTCGCTCTCGTCGCCGCAGCCTGCGGTGACAGCGACGACGACGGCGGCGGCGAGTCGACCGACACCACGGCGGCCGAGGCGGCCGAGACGACCGAGGCTGGGGCCACCGACACGACGGCCGCGGGCGCGACCACGACCGCGGCGGATGAAGCCGCAGGTGCCGAGGGTGGCGAGGCCATCCTGGCGGCCGAACAGTGGCCAGAGTGCCTCAACCCGATCACAAGCTGTGCCAACGCGTCGTGGCTGTCGTGGTCGGTGCTGACCCACGTCCTGCCCAGGGCCATGGAGCTCGACATCGACAACGCCCACGTTGCATCGCCGGTGCTGGTCGAGGCTCCCACCGAGGAGAACGGCGGCCTGGTCGTCAACGACGACGGGACCTTCACGCTGACCTTCCAGATCAGCCCCGACGCCGTGTGGAGCGATGGCACGCCCATCACCTCCGAGGACTTCAAGTTCACGGTGGACGCCAAGAACGGCACCACGGGCACGCTGAGCACGGTTGGCTTCGACCTGGTGACCAACGTCGACACCAGCGACCCCAAGACTGCCGTGATCACCTTCTCCGAGCCCTTCGCGGCCTGGGCCGACATGTTCGGCGGCACCACCGAGTACCTGCTCCCCGCGCACGCCTTCACCAGCACCGACATCGCCAACGACTGGCTGACCGAGATCACCGTCTCGGGCGGACCCTGGGTCCTGGAGTCGTGGAGCGCCGAACAGGCCATCTTCGTGCCCAACGAGAACTACTGGGTGGAGGACCGCATGCCGATCCTCGACCGGGTGGTCATCGTGCCCCGCCTGGACACCGACACCGAGGTGACGGCCCTGCAGACCGGTGAGGTCATGGCCGCATACCCGCAGCCCTTCCCCGGGGCCAAGGACCGCCTCACCGACCCGATCACGTTCGTGGGCGGCGGCGGCACCTTCCTCGAAGGGCTGTGGATCAACCAGCAGGCGCCGGCAGAGAACGCCGGTGCCACCGCGGCGCAGAGCAAGGCCGTGCGTCAGGCGCTCGCCTACGCCCTCGACCGTCAGCAGATCGCCGACACCGCCCTGGGCTCGATCATCGACAGCCCCGAGGTGCTGCAGTGCGCTGGTTGGAACCCCACCTTCGGTGAGTGGTGCGACTCGACGGACTTCGAGAAGTACACCCAGGACGAGGCCATGGTCACCCAGCTGCTCGAGGCTGACGGCTGGACCCGACCCGACCCCAACGGACTGTGGCAGAAGGACGGGCAGGACCTGGTGCTGCAGTGGAACACGGTGGCCGGCAACGCCCGCCGTGAGGACGTCCAGGCCCTCGTGGTCGAGATGACCCGACCCCTCGGCATCGGCTGGGAGATCCAGAACTACGACGCCGGCGAGCTGTTCGAGAACCGCCTGCCGCAGCTCAACTTCGGCCCGGTGGCGCTGTACGCCAACAGCACCTCCCCTGATCCCTCCATCGCCACCCTGTACGACCGGGCCAACATCCCGAGTGAGGCCAACGAGTTCAGCGGCCAGAATTCGATGGCATGGGACAGCCAGGAGGCCACCGACCTTTCCCTGGCCATCGACCGCGAGATCGATCCGGATGCCCGGCTCGAGCTCGTCCACGAGCTGGGCGACCTGACGGCCGAGGATGTCCCCTGGATCCCGCTGTACCTGCTGCCCAACCTCACCGTGTGGCGGACCGACATGCTGACCGGGCCGGTGGGCGACTACGCCTTCCACGCCTACAGCGGCTTCGCCAACATGTACGACTGGCAGCGGGTGGGCTGATCCACCCGACACGCTGATGGACTAGCGTCGTGGGCCCGGGCGGGGTTGCCCCCCGTCCCGGGCCCACGTTCCATCACCGACACACCTCAGGGGGATCACACCACCACGCGGAGGACCGTTGCTCCGTTACACCCTCAAGCGCATCCTGATCGCCATACCGACGTTGCTCGTGATCAGCATCGCGGTGTTCTGGGCCGCCCGGGAGATCGCCAGCCCGGCCGGCCAGCTGTCGCTCAACCCGCGGATCTCGGCTGAGGACCGAGTCCGCTTCCGGGAACAGCTCGGCTTGGACAAGTCGGGGTTCGAGCAGTACACGGACTGGCTGGGCGGGTTCCTGCAGTTCGACCTGGGTGAGTCGCTCATCAGCCGCAGGGACGTGTGGGACATCATCCAGCCCGCGCTGGCCAACACCCTGGTGCTGGTCGTCTTCGCCGCCGGATGGTCGCTGCTGATCGGCATCACCATCGGCACCATCTCCGCGGTGCGACGCGGTTCCTTCTTCGACAATGCCGCCACCGGCTTCGCCTTCTTCGGCTTCTCGGTCCCGACCTTCTGGATGGCCCTGATGGTGCAGCTGTTCTTCGGCCTTTACCTGGCCAACTGGCTCGGGGTCACACCGCCGTTGCTGCCCACTGCCGGTGTCTACCCGCCCGGTCACCAGGGTTTCGACCCGGGGTTGCGCCTCAAGTACATCCTGTTGCCATCGCTCGTACTGGCCGTGCAGCTCGTGGCCGTGTACAGCCGCTACATGCGAGCCTCGATGCTCGAGGTGCTGAACTCCGACTACATCCGCACCGCCCGCTCCAAAGGCGTGGGCGAGACCAAGGTGATAGTTCGCCACGGGGTGCGCACCGCGCTCATCCCGGTCACCACCCAGTTCGCTGTGGACATCGGTGCCCTCGTGGGCGGCCTGATCATCACCGAGGAGATCTTCCAGTACCCAGGCATGGGCCACCTGTTCCTCCAGGCCCTGTTCAGCGGCGACTACGTGCTCTTGCTGCCGGCCATGATGATCGTGGCCTGGGCCGTGATCATCGCCAACCTGGCTGCCGACCTGCTCTACGCCAGGCTCGACCCGAGGATCCGCTATGTCTGAGCACCGAGACCCTCGTGACGAGATGATCGGCCATGCCGGCCAGATCACCATCGACCCCGACAATGTCGACCCAGCGCTGTTCGTCGACGACGAGGCCATCGTCGGTGACATCGCCGCCCAGGGCCTCCAGCTCGAGACCGTCCCGCAGTGGCGCCTGGCTGTTCGCAAGTTCCGCCGTCACAAGATGGCCATGGTCGGACTGGTGGTGCTGACGCTCATCGTGGTGGGTGCGATCCTCGCACCTTGGGTCGCTCCCTACGGCGAGACCGAGCAGAACCTGGAGCACTCCTTGGAGTCGCCCAGCGCCAACTTCTGGTTCGGCACCGACAACCTGGGCCGGGACAGCTTCAGCCGCATCCTGTACGGGGGCCGGGTCTCGATCCTGGTGGGTGTCGCCGTGGCGCTCATCGTCGGCACGCTGGGCACGACGGTCGGCGTCATCGCCGGCTACTTCGGCGGCTTCGTCGACAGCGCCCTGATGCGCGTCACCGACACGCTGCTGGCTCTGCCCTTCCTCATGATCGTCATCGTCCTGGCCCGCATCCTGGGCGACGGGGTGTGGGACATCGTGCTCGTCCTATCGCTGTTCGGCTGGATGACCTTGGCCCGCATCATCAGAGGCCAGGTGCTCTCGTTGAAGGAGCGCGAGTTCGTCGAGGCGGCGCGTGCCCTGGGCACCCCCAACCGGCGCGTCATAACCAGGCACCTGCTGCCCAACCTGGTCGGCGTCATCACCGTCAACGTCTCGCTCACCGTGGCCGTGGCCATCCTGGCCGAGTCGACGCTGTCGTTCTTCGGGCTCGGCATCGATCCTACCCAGACCGCCACCTGGGGGAACATGCTCGGCGGCAACGAGGGCTTCGTCACGACGGCGCCGTGGCTGGTGTGGTTCCCTGGCCTGGCCATCGTTTTCACGGTGCTCAGCATCAACTTCATCGGCGACGGGATGCGTGACGCGCTGGACCCGACCCAGGGCAAGCACTGATGCCGTCACTGATCGAGGGAGCGGGGGACCCGGTCCTGTCCGTGCGTGACCTGCACACCACGATCGACACCGAGAACGGCACGGTCCACGCCGTGGACGGCGTCAGCTTCGACCTCTACCCCCGCGAGGTGCTGGCCATCGTGGGCGAGTCGGGGTGCGGCAAGTCCATGACCGCTCTCTCGATCCTGGGGCTGCTCCCCAAGCGGGCCGGCCGCATCGAGGGCGGTCAGGTTGTGTTCGGCGGCAGGGACCTCACGACGCTGTCCGAGCGTGCCCTGCGCAGCGTGCGCGGCGACCAGATCGCAATGATCTTCCAGGACGCCCTGACCGGCCTGAACCCCGTGTACCGGGTGGGGGATCAGATCAGCGAGATGATCCGGGCCCACCGCGACGTCTCCAAGAAGAAGGCGTTGGCCCAGGCCGTGGAGCTGCTCGACCTGGTGGGCATCCCCAACCCTGCCCACCGGGCCCGCAACTACGTGCACGAGTTCTCCGGAGGCATGCGCCAGCGGGCCATGATCGCCATGGCCATCGCCCTGGAGCCGGACATCCTGATAGCAGATGAGCCCACCACCGCGCTCGACGTCACCGTGCAGGCCCAGGTGATGGACCTGTTGCTGCGGCTGCGGGAGCAGCTCGGCATGGCCATCATCCTCATCACCCACGACCTGGGTGTGGTGGCAGGCACCGCCGACCGGGTGATGGTCATGTACGCCGGGCGCAAGATCGAGGAGCAGGGCATCTTGCAGCTCTTCGCCGCTCCGCGCCATCCCTACACCTGGGGACTGCTCGGTTCGATGCCCAGGGCGGACGAGATCACCGACCGGCTCAGCCCCATCCACGGCGCGCCGCCGAGCCTCATCGCCCCACCCGTCGGGTGCCGGTTCTCCCCCCGCTGCAGGTACGCGAAGGATGTCTGCCGCATCGACGAGCCCCCGCTGCGGAGGGTAGGCGACGGGGCGCTCGTCTCCTGCCACTTCGCCGATCGTCCCGACTGGACGCCGGACCTGTCGCCGGCCGCTTTCGCCGCCCAGGTCGTGGACGGGGGCGACGAGTGACGGTCACCGAACCCACAGCGGCCGAAGCGACGACGGTCGGCCGCGACCACGGTGAGGACCTCATGGTCGTCGACGACCTGGTCAAGCACTTCCGGGTGCCGTTGGGCGGGACCATCAAGCGGGAGTGGGGTCTGGTCAAGGCGGTCGACGGCGTGTCCTTCACGGTCCGCTCCGGTGAGACGCTCGGTCTGGTGGGGGAGTCGGGGTGCGGCAAGTCCACCACCGCCCGGCTCATCCTCCGCCTGATCGATGCCACCTCGGGGAGGGTGTGGTTCAACGGGATGGAGCTCCTGGATCTCAGCCGGCGCGACCTGCGCAGGGCGCGGCGCGAGATGCAGATCGTCTTCCAGGACCCCTATGCCAGCCTCAACCCGCGCATGACGGTACGCGACATCGTCGGTGAAGGCCTGAGGGTCTGGGGCCTCGACAAGGACCTCGACCGCCAGGTGGGGAACCTTCTGGACCGCGTCGGGCTCAACCCGGCGTTCGCCAAGCGCTACCCACACGAGTTCTCCGGAGGGCAGCGCCAGCGCATCGGCATCGCCAGGGCCTTGGCCCTGCAGCCCAAGCTCATCGTGTGCGACGAGCCCGTGTCTGCCCTGGACGTGTCCGTGCAGGCCCAGATCCTCAACCTGCTCAAGGACCTGCAGGACGAGTTCGACCTCACGCTGATCTTCATCGCCCACGACCTGTCGGTGGTCCGACACATCTCGGACCGGGTAGCGGTCATGTACCTCGGCAAGATTGCCGAGATCGGTGATCGCAACACCATCTACCAGCGGCCGGAGCACCCCTACACCCAGGCGCTCCTCTCGGCCGTGCCGGTGCCCGATCCCGTCAAGGAGAAGGTGCGGACCCGGATCCCACTGCAGGGTGACGTGCCCAGCCCCATCTCGCCGCCCAGCGGTTGCCACTTCCGCACACGCTGCTGGAAGGCGACAGAGAAGTGCGCCGAGGAGGAGCCACCCCTGTTGCCCGGGGCCACCGACGCCAACCACTTCGCGGCATGTCACTACGCGGCACCGCTCGACCAGGCGGTGATCTGAGCACTCCGTCTGTTGCGCAACGGGTCGGCACGCGTTCGCCGCTCCGGACTGCCCTGGTACCCTGCCACCAGTGTTGACGGCCATTCTCGTCCTGCTGCAGCTCGCCTCGTCGGTGGGGTTGATCATCCTCGTCCTGCTCCACAGCGGAAAGGGTGGCGGCGTCTCGGACATGTTCGGCGGTGGCGTCGGGGCCACGGCGGCCGGGTCGACGGTGGTGGAGAAGAACCTCAACCGCATCACGGTCGTCGCCGCCACGGTCTTCTCCTTCACGACCGTGTCCCTCGGTCTGGTCCTGGCCTGACCGTCGGCGCCCCCGGGCGCCATTCCCAGAAGGTCACCAGATCGGGTAGCGCTGTACGTGTCGTCGTCGTGGCCCTGCTCGTCCTGTGTGTGGGCGCCGCGGTGGCCACCGCTGTGATGTGGGCCACGCAGCGGGACACAGGGTCGCCGTCGCAGGCGGCCGCCGTTGCCGACGACCCGCTCGGCGGCGCCGTCATCCGCCGTGTCGCTCCCACGGTGGCTCCGACGAGCGCGGCGGCGCCGATGCCAGA
>Ga0256867_10001258_pt1 | contig 10611 bp, 8 predicted proteins | sample RVTome_15_FD_185939 | JGI IMG/M metagenome (GOLD analysis project Ga0256867, IMG submission 185939) | Soil microbial communities from uranium-contaminated site in the Upper Colorado River Basin, Wyoming, United States - RVT150D86 (HiSeq) ... | reverse complement strand
GCCACTGTCGGCAGTCTAAAGCGTTTTCAGATACTCCAGAACCGCCGCGCGCTCCGCCGTTGCAAGAACATCGCCGAACGTGTGGCCCTGATTGGAATAACCCGGCAGGGTCGTATCGTAGATACGTTTGCGCTCGTCCGCATCGGCCGCTCCGGCCTTGCCGTAGAGCAGCTCGGTATGCTTCCAGCCGAGCGCGCGCGGGTCAAAGCCCGGGGATTCGACGGACCGCACCCAATACTTCGGGCGCTTGGCGCTTTCGAGGAGCGCCGCGATCGTAGGAACGGAGCCGTTGTGCAGATACGGAGCGGTCGCCCATACACCGTCCAGGGGCGGAGCGACGTAGCCCGGTGCCGGCGCGAGTCGCGAGTTCTTCCCGTAGAAAGACTGGGCCATCCAGCGGAAGAAACGGTCTTCCTCCCCGTTCACTGCGGTCCGCGCCAGCGCTGGATCCGTTCCAACCACGTCGAGCCCGACGACCAAGTTCGGGTAGGTCGCATCCGCGCCGTAGGTGCCGTGGCAGGCGGAACAATGTTGCAGGAACACGCCGCGGCCCTGGTCCGCGAGCTTCCGGTCGATGTCAAATGGATACTTCGGCGGCTCCAGGGAAGCGATGTAAGCGCGGATGTCCGGCGCGTACGCATCGATTGCGCGCGCCTCCTCGACGGAATCCGTGCACAGCGTGGAGGCGAGGATCATGGCGCGTGCGTGATCGCCGCGCCCCGCCGCCGTGTAAAACATGGTGTTCTTTTTCTTCATGCGCCACCACGGAGGCACGCTGACCGGAAGCGGCTTTTCGGGCGGCGGTTCGATAAGGAGCTTGTCGGACCAGGCGAGCGTCCGCGCGTCGCGATGCGCGAACAGCGCCCACGTCAGATTGACGGCGGGGTTCACACCGATGGTATCGGTCTTGATATAAGGGGCGATGGCCGCCATGCGATCGGCCCATTTGCGCCACTCGGCGGTTTCCGCGGTTCCTGCGACATTGGTGCCTGCGGCTTCGGCGACCGTGCGGGCGTCCCGCGTGAAGTCCAGCGACTCGTTGCCGAGCCCGACGATCAATTGTCCGTTGAATTCGGCGGCGTGGCAGGTAAGGCAGTTGAAAGCGACCACTTCGACCCCGCTGCGGGAGACGTGCGCCGTGAGGTTGTACGGGAGCTCGGCATTGCGCCCCGTGCGCCCGGGGAGGCGCCGCTCAGCGGCGGGGAAGGACCCGCTTCTCTTGTATGCCGCGTACGGAATCCCGCACGTGACGTAGGCCTTGTTGACCAGGGCATCATAGCCCGCCGCGGGGGAGCCCGGCCGTTGCGGCTCGGGCGCCATGTAGCCCAGGGGCGACCTGAACGCGTCTGCTCGATCCTCCGCCGTCCCGGAGTCTGGGCTGCAAGCAGCGAAAGACAGGGCGGAAGTCGTGGCGAGCAGAGCCCGCACGAGCAAACTACGTTCCGCCAGCCGTCGTTGCGTTAGCGGCCAGTTCCACATAGCCGTTTCCCCGGATCGGGCGCCCGTTGCTCGTGCCGCCTACGTCTACCGCGCCAGCCCAGGAACGCATGGACAATCGCGTTTTCCGCTCCGCCACGTAGGCCGTGAGTCCGAGTTCGATTCCTTCCCCAGGCACGCGCAGCCACCATCGGGAAGGAAAGCGCGTCCCGTCACGCTCCAGAAGCTCTATGTCCACCGCGCCGTCATCCAACATGCGGCTTGAGCCGTCATGCGCCACGAGCATCCCCGTGATCACCGGATTACCGCCCCCGTCGCGGCGCCGCAGGCGTAGCGCCATGAGCTCCCGGCCGTCGTCGAGCTGGACCAGGAACCGGTCCCACACTACGGCGCCCCACGGCAGTGGAACGAGCCCCCAGGCCCTGTCGAGCCACGCACGCCCTTCGACCTCGAATCTCTCTGTGCCGATATGAACCGTTCCCGTGGCAACGAGGCGCGTCATCAAGTAGACATGAAAAGGATTGGGCTGTCCCGAGCCGCTGCTACGCCCGCCGCCCACGGCGGGAGCGACCGGCGGCTTCGCACTGCGCAGCGCCAGCGCGATGCGCACCTCGTCGATCGCCGCGTCCAGTCGCAAGACGGCGCCCGGCGCATCGGCACTGTCCACTTCCATCACCCAGTTTCCCACCCAGACGCGCGGCGGCGATGACGACGCGCCGCTCAAGTCCATGGCGGCCCGTTCGATGCGTTCTGACGCGTGAAATCGATTGCTGGCCGCATCGTCCAGCGCAAACTGCGCCCAGTACAGATTCCGGGTCGCCCAGGCCGAGGGGCCGGCCGGGGCGCCCGGAGGAATTACGCCAATGCGGAAGAATCCCACCTGAAAACCGAATCGCCGTCCCTGCCGGCTTACCACGCTGCCGCTGAAGTGCCACAATTCCGTCCGATGGTCGGGATGGACGCCGTAATCCCGCGGGAACGTGTACCGCCACGCCCTGTCCGTCGACGCGTAACCCGCCGCGCCTTTCTGCAACAACGCTGCCAAGGCTTCCCCGATGGGCACGGCCACCGGTTGCGAATTCCATTGCGCGAACGCGGTCCGCTCGCCGATGAGCGCAATGACGAGCAAGCCCGCGATCAATGCTTTGGTGATCGTCGTCATCGGGAGATGTCCCTCGATACGACGATTTTAACGCGCCAACCGCGCGCTGCGGCGCTTGTGCGCGTCGATCGCGGATGAGACTTTGCCTTGACGGTACCATCGCCTCGGCAGCCATACGGGGCAGCCGCAGCCTGGCGCCGCTCGGCGGCTAGTTGAGTTTGCGCTGCTGCCCGGGCGGTTCGGTCGCTTCGGCGCTGGCACTGGGATGCAAAGCCAGGTTCATGTCCCAGTCGGCTTTAGCCACCGCCTCGCGCAGCAGGCGCGAAAGGATGTGCAGGAGCTTCGTATCCAGCGTCATGTCGATGCCCTGCCCTTGCTGCGGATGCAGGCTCAGGATCTGCGTCGAGCCGTCGCGACGTTTGCCCTGCGCCTTCGCCAGCACGACCGGCGCTTCGCCAAAAGGCATGGTACGCGGCGTTTCCTCGAACTTCCTGGAATAGTTGGCCTGCTGCGCGTATCCCTCGTGCTGGATATCGAGCACCGTGCGGCGCGCTTGAGCATCGTGTTGCTGCTGCACCGCCTGATCCCACTCAAGCATCTGAACCAGCATGCCCCACAGTCGCTTGACGAAGCGCCGGGTGAGCCAAAAGCGGAACTCGCTGCCCTCGGTCGTGGACAGGCGAAGGAGAATGCGATCCTGCGTTTCTTCGTAGCGGACCTGGATCTGGTGAATGGCCATGGCCGGGCGCTGAGGTGGCCTCGTCACCGTCTATTCTATTTTCTACCGACCTCGCGAGGAAAGCCCCGTCCGCCCGGGGCCCGTGACGGCTGAGACGGCTCGCCGCCCCTAGGCCGCGACGGCCGCCGGGGCCTTGTCGAACACGATCGCGCCCTTCTTGGCATCGACGCGGATCGTATCCTTCGGCGCGAAGCGTCCCTCCAGAATCGCTTTCGCGAGCGGGTTCTCCACCTGCTGCTGGATCGCGCGCTTGAGCGGCCGCGCGCCGAAGAGCGGATCGAAGCCGACCGATGCAATCTCTTTCAGCGCTGCGTCGGTCACCTCCAGCCGCATTTCGAGGCTCGCCAGCCGCTTCTCGAGGTAGCCCATCTGGATCTTCGCAATCGCCTTGATGTGCTTCTCGTCGAGCGCATGAAACACCACGATCTCGTCGATGCGATTGATGAACTCCGGCCTGAAATGAGCCTTGACCTCGCCCAGCACTGCGAGCTTGACGACCTGGTAGTCGTCGCCGGCCATCTGCTGGATCATCTGCGAGCCGAGATTGGAGGTCATCACGATCACGGTGTTTTTGAAGTCCACCGTGCGTCCCTGTCCATCGGTCATGCGCCCGTCGTCGAGAACCTGCAGCAGCACGTTGAACACGTCCTGGTGCGCTTTCTCGATCTCGTCGAGCAGGATCACCGAGTAGGGCTTGCGCCGCACCGCCTCCGTGAGATACCCGCCTTCCTCGTACCCGACGTAGCCCGGCGGCGCGCCGATCAGCCGCGCCACCGAGTGCTTCTCCATGAATTCCGACATGTCCACGCGAATCAGGTGATCCTCGGAGTCGAACAGGAACTCGGCAAGCGCCTTGCACAGCTCCGTCTTTCCCACCCCCGTCGGACCCAGAAACAGGAACGATCCGTACGGGCGCTTCGGGTCACCCAGCCCGGCGCGCGAGCGCCGGATGGCATCCGCGACGAGCTTGACCGATTCGTCCTGGCCGACCACGCGCTGGTGGATTCGTTCTTCCATCCGCAGCAGCTTCTCGCGCTCGCCCTGCAGCATTTTCGAGACGGGAATTCCGGTCCAGCGCGAGACCACCTCCGCGATCTCCTCGGCCCCGACCTGGGTGCGAAGCAGGCGCGGCTTGCCGGCTTTCGGCCTGTCTGCCTGCTTGAGCTGCGCCTCGAGCTGCGGAATCTTCCCGTACTGGATCTCGGAGACCTTCTGCCACTCGCCCTTGCGCTTGGCCGCCTCCATCTCCACCTTCAGGCGATCGAGCTCTTCCTTGATGTGCTGCGAGCCCTGGACCTGGGCCTTCTCAGCTTTCCAGATCTCCTCCAGATCCGCGTATTCCTTCTCGAGCCTCTGGATCTCCTCGCTAAGAAGCGCAAGGCGCCGCTGGGAAGCTTCGTCCTTCTCCTTCCTGACCGCCTCGCGCTCGATCTTCAGCTGGATCAACCGCCGGTCGAGCCGGTCCATCTCCTCCGGCTTCGAATCGATCTCCATCTTGATGCGAGAGGCCGCCTCGTCGATAAGGTCGATCGCCTTGTCGGGGAGGAAGCGATCCGTGATGTAGCGGTGCGAGAGCTCGGCTGCGGCCACAATCGCGGGGTCCGTGATATCGACACCGTGATGCACTTCGTACTTCTCCTGTAATCCGCGGAGAATGGCGATAGTCGCCTCGACAGAAGGCTCATCGACCAGCACCCGCTGGAAGCGCCGCTCCAACGCGGCGTCTTTCTCAACGTACTTGCGATACTCGTTGAGCGTCGTGGCGCCGACGCAGTGCAGCTCGCCGCGAGCCAGCGCGGGCTTCAGCATGTTGCCCGCGTCGATCGCGCCCTCGGCCTTGCCCGCACCGACCATCGTGTGCAGCTCGTCGATGAAGACAATCGTCTGGCCAGCGTCCTGCGCGATTTCCTTAAGAACGGATTTCAGCCGCTCCTCGAATTCACCGCGATACTTCGCGCCAGCCAGCATCGCCGCCATGTCGAGCACCAGCACGCGCTTGTTCTTCAGCGACTCCGGAACCTCGCCGTTGACGATGCGCTGAGCGAGCCCCTCGACAATTGCGGTCTTGCCGACGCCAGGCTCGCCGATCAGCACGGGGTTGTTCTTGGTCCGGCGCTGCAGGATTTGTATGACCCGGCGAATCTCATCATCGCGCCCGATGACGGGATCGAGCTTTCCGGTGCGCGCCTGCTCGGTCAGGTCGAGCGTGTAGCGCTTGAGGGCCTCGCGCTGCCCTTCCGCTTCCGCGCTCTGCACGTTTTCTCCGCCGCGCACCGCGTTGACCGCGGCCTCGAGCGCTGCCCGGTTCGCGCCATTCTGCTTGAGGAGCTTGCCGGTCTCGCCCTTGTCATGGAGCGCTGCCAGCAGGAAGAGCTCGGATGCGACGAACTGGTCGCCGCGCTTCTGCGCCTCCTTGTCGGTCAGGTTGAGGAGATTGGAGAGCTCGCGGGAAACGTTGACTTCACCCCCTGAGCCTTCGACTCGTGGCAGCCGCTCGATGCTCTGCTCCAGTGCGGAACGCAGGCCCGCGACGTTTACCCCGGCGCGCCCCAGCAGCGACGCCGTGCTGCCGTCCTCCTGGTTGACGAGCGCAAGCAACAGATGCTGCGGCTCGATATAGGGGTTGTCGGCCCCTACCGCGAGGCTCTGGGCATCGGCAAAAGCCTGCTGAAACTTGGTCGTGAACTTGTCGAAGCGCATGTCCGGTCCGTCAGGGATGGGTTTTCCATGATATTGGGCGGCTCGGCCCGTTTTCAAGAGGTCCACGCGGAGAATTTACGCTTCAATCCAAATACTTAATCACGCGGGATGAATTCCGACGGCGCCCTCGCGTAGAATCGATTGCTGTCGCACCAGAGCAAGCCCAGGGATCGAAGACGATGGAAACCGGGGAAGCCCTTCTGCTCGCGCGCGCGCAGTTCGCGCTGAACATCTCGTTCCATATCCTGTTCCCCAGCATCACCATCGCGCTCGCGTGGATCCTCGTCTACTTCCGGACGCGCTACGCGCTGACGGGCGAGGCTGCGTGGCTCGAAACGTACAAGCTCTGGACCAAGATATTCGCGCTCACCTTCGCGATGGGTGTCGTATCGGGCGTGGTGATGTCGTTCCAGTTCGGCACCAACTGGCCCGGATTCATGAACACCGTGGGCAACGTGGCCGGTCCCCTGCTCGCTTTCGAGGTTCTGACCGCGTTCTTCCTCGAGGCGACCTTCCTGGGCGTGATGCTGTTCGGCATGAACCGGGTCCCGGGCTGGATGCATTTGACCTCCACGGTGCTGGTCGCGGCCGGAACGACGCTGTCCGCGTTCTGGATCCTCGCGCTCAATTCCTGGATGCAGACGCCCGTCGGGCACGGCATGTCCGAGGGACAGATCGTCGCGGCCGACTGGTGGCAGATCCTGTTCACCCCGTCCTTTCCTTATCGATTCACCCACATGTTTCTCGCCTCCGGGCTGACGGCCGCCTTCGTCGTCGCGGGGCTTTCGGCGTGGCGGCTGCTGAAGGCGCCGCGGGACACAGCTGCCGCGCGCACGCTGCGCGCGGGAATCGTGATTGCCGCAGTTCTTGCCCCGGTCCAGGCCTTTGTCGGCGACCAGCATGGGCTCAACACGCTCGAGCACCAGCCCGCGAAGATCGCTGCAATAGAGGCGATCTGGAAGACGGAGCGCGGCGCGCCGCTCGTGCTGTTCGCGATCCCGAACGAGAAGGAGCAGCGCAACGATTTCTCGATAGAGATTCCGAGGGGAGCAAGCCTGATCCTCACGCACTCCCTCGACGGTGAACTGAAGGGTCTCGATGAGTTTGCGCCGGACGTGCCGCCGGTTGCGCCGCTTTTCTTCGGGTTCCGGCTGATGGTCGGAATGGGCGTCTTGATGATTGCCCTGTCCTGGTATGGAGCATGGCGCGTCCGGAACGGCGTGGTGCCCCCCCAGTGGCTGCTCTGGACGTTTGCCGCGTTCACCTTCTCCGGCTGGGTCGCGACGCTCGCAGGCTGGTACGTGACCGAGATCGGCCGGCAGCCGTGGCTCGTCACAGGGATACTGAGAACCGCAGACGCGGTTGGCCCCGTTGGCGGAGCCCAGCTTGGCGCGAGCCTGACAAGTTACATCATCACGTACACCCTTCTGCTCGCCGCATACCTGGTCGTGCTGACCCATCTCGCCGGCAAAGGCGCGGGTGAGACTGGGGCTCCCGCCGGCCGACTTGCGAAAGGGGTGGCGGCATGAGCCTCGATCTCCCGGTCATCTTCACCATTCTGATGGGCGCGGCGATCCTCGCCTACGTCATACTCGATGGCTATGACCTTGGCGTGGCCATGCTCATGCCGGCGGCGACGGCCGACGAGCAGGAGCGGATGGTTGCCTCGATCGGCCCGTTCTGGGACGCCAACCAGACCTGGCTCGTGCTGGGCGTGGGATTGCTGCTCGTCGCGTTCCCCGCCGCGCATGGGATCGTCATGACCGCGCTCTACCTTCCCGTCATTGCCATGCTGGTCGGGCTCATGTTGAGGGGCGTCTCGTTCGAGTTCCGTGTGAAAGCGGAAGGCTGGCAGCGCGAGATGTGGCACTGGCTCTTGTGGTTCGGCTCTTTTGTCATGGCCGCGGCACAAGGACTCATGCTCGCCAGCTACATCACCGGTTTCGAGTCAGGATTCGGCTACTTCCTGTTCGGGCTGGTCGTGGCGGGGGGAGTGTGCGGCGGTTACGTGCTTCTCGGGGCGACCTGGCTCATCTGGCGCACGGACGGAACGCTCCAGCGAAAGGCCGTCGCGTGGACGCACTGGGGCCTTCTCTGGGTCGCGGTCGGCATCGCCTTCGTGAGTCTCGCTACGCCGATCGTGAGCGAGACCGTATACCACAAATGGTTCGATTTTCCCCGCACGCTCGCCCTGATGCTGCTGCCGCTCGCAACCGGCGCCGCGTGGGTCTGGATCTGGCGCACGGCAAGCGCAGTGAGAAGAGGAACGGCCACGCTTGACTGGCTACCGTTCGTCGGGGCGGTCGCGCTCTTTGTCCTCTCGTTTGCCGGGCTTGCATACAGCCTGTTCCCGTACGTCGTGATGGACCGCATGACGATCTGGGAAGCCGCGGCTCATCCGTCCTCGCTCAAGGTGGTGCTTGTCGGGGCGCTCGTGGTGCTGCCGTTCATCGTTGGCTACACGATCTATGCCTACCGCGTGTTTCGCGGCAAGGCGCCGGCGAGCCTCTACGAGCGATAGGGGCTTCGCCGTCCGCTCCCCGGGCAGCGCGGCCCCGGCAGCCGAGCGAACGGTATACTAGGCATCCCGCCGCCCTCGCCTGGTCGACGCTGGCGCGCGGGTCATTTCTGCGACCGCCTTGAAAAAAGAAAGGACGTTCCATGCTTTATGAAGTGAGGACCTACGACCTCAAACCGCGCGCCGTTCCCGAGGTCGAGAAACGGTTCGGGGAGCTCTACGAGGCCAAGCGCCAGAAATACTCCGAGCTTGCCGCCTTCTGGCACACCGAGATCGGGCCGCTCAACCAGATCGTCCACATCTGGCCCTACAAGGACATGGAGGAACGCGCACGGATCCGGACTCAAGCGGTCAAGGACAAGGCCTGGCCGCCCAACATCGGCGAATTCATCGTATCCATGCGCTCCGACATCTTCATTCCGTTCGACATCTCGCCCGAGCTGAAGCCCGCCAGCGTGGGACCGTTTTTTGAGATGCGCACCTACACCTACGCGTCGGGCCAGCTGCCGATCATCATGAAGAACTGGGCCAGCGCGATCCAGGGGCGGCTCAAGTACAGCCCCCTCACCGCGGCATGGTACTCAGACGTCGGCGGCCTGAACAAATTCGTCCACATCTGGCCCTACAAGACGCTCGACCAGCGCTGGGAAGTACGCAACAAGATCCGCGCTGAAGGCGTCTGGCCGCCCTCAGAGCTCGCCGAGAAGCGCGGCGAACCGGGCTACCAGCTGCTCAACCAGGAAAACAAGATACTGATGCCCGCCGCGTTTTCTCCGCTGAAGTAATCCGCGGAACTCGGGATGCGCTACGCCACTACGGGCGCTGCTCCCGTAGCTGGTAGGACACGCAGTGCGGAGCCCATGGACCTGGCACTCCAAATCGAGCGTGATGTCGCCGCAGCCCTCGCTGAGGACGTGGGCAGCGGCGATGTCACGGCCGCGCTGACCCCCGGGTCGGCCGTCGCCCGCGCGCAGGTCGTGGCGCGTCAGAATGCCGTGTTGTGCGGCCGCGCCTGGTTTGATGCCTGCTTCCGCAAGCTCGATCCGGGGATGGATATCGGATGGCGGATCGCGGAAGGTGCGCAGGCATCGCGCGGGCAGATCGTGTGCGGCCTCAACGGTAACGCGCGTGCCCTCCTCACGGGGGAGCGAACTGCGCTCAACTTCCTGCAATTGCTCTCGGCCGTTGCCACGGCCACAAGCCGGTACGTGGCGGCGGTCTCGGGAACGCGCGCCAGGATAGTTGATACCCGAAAGACGTTGCCAGGACTGCGCGCGGCGGAAAAATACGCCGTGCGGGTTGGCGGTGGCGTGAATCATCGTATGGGTCTCTACGATGCAATCCTTCTCAAGGAAAATCACATCGCGGGTTTCGGCGGCGTACGGGCCGCGCTGACAGCGGCGCAAAAGTCAGCCGCCCGGGGAGTCTGGATCCAGGTCGAGGTGGAGACGCTCGACCAGTTGCGACAGGCGCTCGACGCCGGCGCGACGATGATCCTTCTCGACAACATGAGCCCCGATCATATGAGCGAGGCGGTCAGGATCTCCGCAGGCCGCGCCGAGCTCGAGGCCTCGGGCGGGGTGACGCTCGACAATGTGCGCGCGATCGCGGAAACCGGTGTCGACCGGATCTCGATCGGCGCGCTGACGAAGGATATAGAAGCGGTGGATTTCTCGATGCGGTTCGAAACCTGAACCGCCAAGAAAATAAATCAATATCGAACCGCCGAGACGCCGAGAGAAGCAATGAGATCAAAGACCAGTCGAACCGTAGAGATACGGCGAGGAACCGGCAAGGGGAAACCGAGGACGGACAACCGTTCGAGTCAGTGAATACAGCAAGAAACGCGGTTTCACCTACTTGTGGTCCGGATCGGCGATTCAAGCGATCTCGCTGTTGTTCCCGCCTTCGGTTGTCTCGGCGTCTCGGCGGTTCAATCATGGTTCTTGCTTCGCTGGGCGCCGCGGCTTCTCTTGGAGGTTCAGCCTTTCGGTAGATGCTCGCGGATCACCCGCTCGATCTCCTTCAGCTCCGCGTCCACGGTCAGCGGCTTCGCGCTCTGCGCAATGGCTGTATCGGGATCCTTGAGGCCGTGGCCGGTGAGCGTGCAGACGA
>Ga0256867_10001257_pt1 | contig 10612 bp, 6 predicted proteins | sample RVTome_15_FD_185939 | JGI IMG/M metagenome (GOLD analysis project Ga0256867, IMG submission 185939) | Soil microbial communities from uranium-contaminated site in the Upper Colorado River Basin, Wyoming, United States - RVT150D86 (HiSeq) ... | reverse complement strand
GGGGGGCGACCCTCATCCAACCCCCCCGGAGGGCCCTGATATCGAGGGGGGGCGACCCCCCTCCAACCCCCGAGGGGCTGACCATGACAACGAGGGGGACGACCCACAGAAGGGAATAGCGCGGGAAGAGGTCGTCGCTGGTTAGCCTGGTGGGCAATCACAACCGTGTCATTCGCCAGGTAACCAGCTGTGTATCTCAAGTCCCTGAAAGTGGCCGGGTTCAAGTCGTTTGCCGACCGGGCCCGCCTCGAGTTCCGACCGGGTGTCACCGTCGTCGTCGGTCCCAACGGCTCGGGCAAGTCGAATCTCGTAGACGCCCTCTCTTGGGTCCTGGGCACGCAATCGACCAAGAATCTACGCACCGGGAAGATGGAAGATGTCATCTTCGCCGGGACGGCCACCCGGCCCTCGCTGGGCAAGGCCGAGGTGACGCTCGTGATCGACAACACCGAGCGTCAGATCGACCTCGACCTCGACGAGATCTCGATAACCCGCCGTCTCTACCGCGACGGATCCAGCGACTATGAGCTCAATGGCGTTGGATGTCGTCTCCTCGACATTCAGGACCTGCTCTCCGATTCGGGTGTTGGCCGGCATCAACACGTCATCATCGGCCAGGGGGAGATCGGCCGGGTGCTCAGCGCTTCGCCAGAGGAGCACCGTGCCGTGATCGAGGAGGCCGCCGGGATCCTCAAGCACCGGAGACGCAAGGAGCGGTCGGAGCGGAGGCTCGAGCGGACGGATGAAGACATGGTCCGCCTCACCGATCTCCTCGGTGAGATCAACCGCCAGATGCGCCCGCTGCGTCGTCAGGCGAAAGCGGCGGAACGCTATGAGGGTCTCAAATCCCAGGTGACCGCGCTCCGGCTGTTCCTCGGGGGACGGGAGCTCATGACCCTGGACAGAGAGCTCACCATCGCCGTGTCGGAGAAGTCGATACTGACCGAAGGCCTCGAGGTCGACGCCAGAAAGGTGCAGGGCCTCTCCGAACGACTCACGGAGTTGACCGAACGAGTCGGAGCCGTGGGCACCGATCTCGATCGCGACACGTCGTCGGCAGCCATTCTCGAGACCATCACCGAGCGTCTGCGTCGGGTGAGTTCGGTGGCCATGGAACGGAGCCGGGCCGTCTCGGGACGACGAGAGGCTGTGGTCGAACGTCGCTCCGATCTCGAAGAGGAATTGGCCGCGATCGCGGGGAAGCTTGCCGTCATCGAAGGGGAACGACGTGAAGTCGAGGCCGGTGCCGGCTTCGCCGAAGCGTCGTTTCGGCGACTCGAAGACGAAGAGCGGGCGATCGCCACGCAGAACTCGCTTTCACCGGAAGGGGCCTTGGCGGCGGTCCGTGGCGAGTTGAGCGCGCTGGAATCGGCGCTCCAGCGGGATCGACGAGAGCTCGAGGGGGTGACACATCGGGTCGAGGTCCTCGCGGCACAGGTGGGTGAGGAGTGTCAGGAGATCGAGCACATCAACGACGAGATCCGCTCCATGGACTCGTCGATCTCCAGTCTCCAAGACGCGTACACAAAGGCTTCTCGCCGGCGCGCTCAGCACCAGCAGTCGTGGTCGAACGCCGAGAGAGACCGCGACACGGCCCGCATCGACCGGGCCTCGGCCTCCGCTCGTCACGAGGCCATCACGGAGGCGCTCGAGGGACGGTTCGACGTCGAGGCCAAAAGCGCGGTCGAGACCGTATCCGGAGCCCTCGGTTCGCTCACGTCACAACTCGACATTCCCAAAGGTCTGGAGGCTGCGGTCAACGCTGCACTGGGCGGCTGGGCCGACGCGGTGGCCTTCGTCGACGTCAACACGGCCCAAGAGGCGGTGGAGGTGGTCAAGAGCGCTGGTGGAGGGTCGGTGTCCATAGTTTCCTCGATTTCGGAGATTGCGACCCCTGCGGTCGAAGTGGCCCGGTCTCTGGGCCTCGAAGCCCTGGTCGGTGCTCTCGGGCCCAATCGGCACGCCGGGCTGGCCAGTCGTTTCCTCGGCGACGTCGTATTGGTCGAGGGCTGGAGCGCCGGTTGGTCCCTGGTCGCCAAGCATCCCTTGTTGCGAGCGGTGACTCCGGAGGGCGACATGATCTCTGTGTCCGGCGTCCGTATCGCCGACCCCGACGGTGCCGGCTCGGCGATGCTCGAGGCCGCCGAGGTTGCCCTCGAGCAGGCGGTGACGGCTTTGGCTCGCGCCGAGTCGATCTACACCGCGGCCAAGCGCGATTTCGAGCGAAGTCGTCAGGTGGAGCGGGAGGCACTGGAGACTCTGGAGCAGGCCGAGAGCGCCGTCGCCGGTCACTCCGAGGCGATGAAGCGGCTGCAGACATCGGTGACCGGTCTCGAAGAGGAGCAGGGTCGTCTCGGGGAAAGGCGAGCCGCGCTCGACGAGTCGATCAGAACCGGGTCGGAGCAAGCCAGCGTCCTCCGACAGAGGCTCGAGGCTCTCGAGGGCGAGGAGGCCGAGCGGTTGGCGGTATGGGAGGAGATGGAGGCACGGCGCGTGGCGCTCTCCGCCGAGAGGGAACAGGCTCGGTCGGAGTGGCAGGAAGGTGCCGCCGCCCTCCGTGCCATCGTGGAGCGTGAGGCCCTCCTGGAAGACCGTAAGCGGCACGTCGACGACGAGTTGGGTCGTCTCGACCGCGGTGTCGTCTCCGAATCCGACCCGCAGCGTCTCGAGGCTGCAGCCGACTACGCCCGTCGCGCCGTGGCGGTAATCGACGGTCGCCTTTCCGAGCTTCGGACGCGCCAGGCCGACCTTCGGGCAACGCACACCCGTCTCCGTGCCGAGATGGAGTCGGTGAGGTCGGACCATCAGGTTCGGAGCCAAACGATCGCAGACGCCAGGGCTCGGGTTGGCGAGATCGACGTTCGGCTCACCGAGCTGCGACTCAGGAGAGAGGCGGTGGTCGAGTCGATCAGGCGAGACGCAGATGCTGACATCGATGACGCCATGCAGGCGCCGCGGCCCGAGGTTCCCGAAGGCACAGATCTGGAAGAGTGGCTCGACAACGGGCTCACCCAGTTGCGTCGTCTCGGCCCGATCAACCCACTGGCGGCCCAAGAGTTCCGGGACCTGGAAGAGCGCCACATCTTCCTCTCCGAGCAGATGAGCGACGTGGAGACCTCGCGAGCCGAGTTGCGTAAGGTGATCACGGCCCTGGAGACCGAGATCCAGAGACGCTTCGACCTGGCTTTCGCCGAGGTCGCCGAGGCCTACGAGAGCTACTTCGGCGTGCTCTTCCCCGGTGGCCGAGGACGCATCCGCCTGGTCGACGACGAAGACCATCACTCCGGAGTGGCCATCGACGCCCAGCCGCTTGGCAAGAAGATCTCCTCCATGAGCCTGCTGTCCGGTGGTGAACGGAGCCTTGCCGCCCTGGCGTTTCTCTTCGCCGTCTTCGAGGCGCGGCCCAGTCCCTTCTACGTCCTGGACGAGGTCGAGGCGGCGCTCGACGACTCCAACCTCCGCAGGTTCCTTCGCATAGTCGATGAGTTCAGGGGGCGCGCACAGATGATCATCGTCACCCACCAGCAACAGACGATGGAGGCTGCCGACGTCCTCTACGGGGTCACGATGGAGCCCGGTGGTTCTTCGCAGGCCGTCCGCAAGGACATGAGGTCGACTGTGACCGCCGATCAGGTGGCATAGTCGCTGAATGGCGACCTCCCTCCTGATTGGCATCGTGCTGGCCGTGGTCGTGGTTGGCGCTGTCGCACTGTTTGTCGTGATGCGGCATCCGGAGGCAGACACCCTGACGACCGGCGCCAGTGCGTCCTCGACCTCGGCGTTCGGCGCCGCCATCCGCCGCGCCCTCGGAAACGTTCTCGACGGCGGAACCTGGGAGGCTCTGGAAGAGGCCCTGCTCGCCGCCGACGTGGGGGTGGAGGCCAGTGCCGACATCGTGAGCGGAGTCCGCCGCACCAAGCCCGAGAACGGCGACGAGGCCCGACGGGCGTTGGCAGACGCGATGAAAGGTGAGCTCGCCGGCAAGGAGCGCATGCTGCGCCTGGATGGATCGCCGGCGGTGATCCTGGTCGTGGGTGTGAATGGAACCGGCAAGACGACCACCATCGCCAAATTGGCCAAACGTCTCCAAGACATGGGCAAGACGGTCACCCTCGGGGCGGCCGACACGTTCCGCGCCGCAGCCACCGAGCAGCTCGCAACGTGGGGCGACCGGATGGGCGCTCAGGTGGTTCGAGGGCAGGAGGGTGGCGATCCGGCCTCGGTTGCGTACGACGCCCTCGATTCCGCCCGGGCCAAAGGGGTCGACGTGGTCATCATCGACACCGCAGGACGTCTGCACGGAAAGAAGAACCTGATGTTCGAGCTGCAGAAGATCCACCGGGTCGCCGGGGGAGATTCCGTCGACGAGGTGCTTCTCGTCCTCGACGCCACCGCCGGCCAGAACGGTCTGACCCAGGTAGAGGAGTTCTCAAAGGCGGTGCCGATCAGCGGCATAGTGCTCACCAAGCTGGACGGGACGGCGCGGGGTGGGATCGTCATCGCGGTGGAGCGGAGTCTCGGGGTCCCGGTGAAGTTCGTGGGCCTCGGCGAAGGTCTCGATGATCTGGCACCATTCGAGCCCGGCGACTTCGTGGACTCGATCCTGGAGTGACGATGGACGATCGACAACTGGTCGACGCGGCCCGGGTGGCCGCTCTTGGCTCCTACTCCCCGTACTCCGGGTTCCGGGTGGGTGCGGCTGTCCTTGGCAGCGAAGGGGAGGTCTTCACCGGAGCGAATGTGGAGAATGCCGCCTATCCGGCAGGTTCGTGCGCCGAGGCCGCCGCCATAGACACCGCGGTGTCCTCGGGAGTGCTGGAGATCGCGACCGTTGCCGTGGCGTGCGTCGATGCCGACGCCGTCGACGGGGCCTATCCCTGCGGGAGATGCCGGCAGATCATGTCGGAGTTCGACGTCGAGCGGGTCCTGGTGACGGCGGGCGAGGGCTCGGAGGTGCGGGAGCACACGCTCGACGAGCTGTTGCCCTATCGCTTCAAGCTGTAGCAGCCGGCCAGTTTGGTCGATTCTCCTTACGAACGACGAACCGCAGACCCGACCACGTTTCGTCGATGGCACAAACCTTGTTGTCCACCATCCCGGTGGGGAGGAAGAGCTCGTGCAACACATCTTCATTCAGGTCGAAATCCCGGTCGGAGGACTTCTTTGGCCACACAATCCAGATCGCCCCATTCGGAGGGAGGTACGTGACCGCCCGCTCGAATCCGCGCTGCGCCTCGTCGGAGCGGTCGGCGAAGATGAGGAAAATGTCCGCCGGGGCCTCGTCAGAATCCCTGAGCACCTCGACACCGTCCGGCAGATCGCCGAGATCGAAGTCGAAGTAGTTGGGGGCGTTGAGGATGCCCACGGTCATCCCCTCTTTGATCCCTAACTTCTCGGCTAGCGGTATACCGCCGGAACCGGCCATGGGTGTGATTATCGCGCTGGGGAATCGTTGTCCCTCATCCACCGTTGCCTGAGACGATGGATACCCAACAGCTGATCGAGCATCGCAAAGCAAGAGACGAGTTCTTTCGCACCAGTGATCACTCACCATTGGCGCACGCCGACCGCCACGACTTCGCCGGCCTCGATTACTTCCAGCCCGACCCGGGGCTGGTCTTCACCGTCCCCATGGAGCCTGGTGACGGCTCGGAGATCAGGATCCCCACCTCGGATGAGAGAGAGAAGGTGTACACCCGGGCGGGCACGGTGAGGTTCTACGTCGATGCGACACCGGTGCAACTCACCGTATTCGACACCGGTCACCCTGGCTTCTTCATCCCGTTTCGTGATGTGACGTCAGGCAAGACCACCTATGGGGCAGGTCGGTATCTGGACATCGACCCCAATGACGACGGCACTCTGACAATCGACTTCAACCACGCCTACAACCCGTCATGTGTCTACTCGGAGGGTTTCTCTTGCCCGATTCCTCCCATGGAGAACTGGCTGCAGGTGCCGATCGAGGCCGGGGAGAAGATGTACCCATCCCAGTGAGTTACCGGCCTTCGATGTGATGGGAGCAGGTTCTCACCCAATGCCCGCAGGGCTGGTCGCCGTGGGGAGGGGTGATCGGGCCCGAAGTGGAGGCAGCCGCCCCTAACATGTCCGGCTCCCCCCGAGCGACCAATGGACAGACCACTCATCGACATCGGACCCGAGCACGACGCCTGTGGCGTCGGGTTCATCGCGGCCCGTGATCGGGTGCCGTCGTTCCGGATGACCCGGCTGGCGGTGGAGTGCCTGCAGCGTCTCGATCACCGGGGGGCGAAAGCCGCCGACGGCACCGGTGACGGCGCCGGTCTGCTCACGCAGCTGCCCCACGGGCTCATAGGCCGCGAGCTCCGCGCCCATGGCATGGAGATCGTCCCAGCGCGGGTTGGCGTGGTCATGTGCTTTCTGCCCCCCGACGATGCAGCGGCGTCGCGGTCACTGGTCGTCGAGGCTCTCGAGGCCGAAGGGATCCGGCTCATCCTCTGGCGCTCGGTGCCCATGGACCCGAGTGCCCTCGGTGAGCATGCCCGTGAGGTCCTTCCGCTCATCGAGCAAGCCGTCGTCACCGCCGATGTCACCGGGAAGGACTTCGAGCGAGCCCTCTTCCTCGCCCGAAAGCGCATGGAGCGAAACGCCAACTCGGGCTTCTCGGTGCCTTCCGCCTCGAGCCGCACAGTGGTTTACAAGGGATTGTTCACCGCGAGCCGAATCGCCGCGTTCTACTGGGACCTCAGGGACCCTGATTTCGAGACCGCGTTTGCGATCTTCCACCAGCGCTTCTCCACCAACACCTTCCCATCCTGGGACAACGCCCAGCCATTTCGCTCGCTGGCACACAACGGTGAGATCAACACCATCCAGGCGAACCGCTCCTGGATGGAGGCGAGAGAGCGCGGAGCCACGCCCGGGGTCTGGGGCGACCGGCTCAAAGACGTATTCCCCTTCCTCCAACCCGATCTCTCCGATTCGGCCAGCCTGGACAACGCTTTCGAGCTGCTGCTGCAGAGCGGGCGCTCTCTGCCCCACGTCAAGGAGATGCTGATCCCCGCCGCCTGGGAGAACGTCACCGATATCACACCCGAGCTCGCCGCCTTCTACGCGTATCACGCCTTCCTCACCGAGCCTTGGGACGGTCCCGCGGCGATAGCAGCCAGTGACGGCATCTCATTGCTCGCCGGTATGGATCGCAACGGCCTCCGCCCGGCGCGGTGGGCGGTGACACCCGATGTCGTCATCGTCGCCTCCGAGGCCGGAGTCTGTCCCGAAGAGGAGGCGCGTGCGACCGAAACGGGCCAACTCGGACCTGGAGAGCTGATCTTCTTCGACGGTGAGACCGGAGAGATCGGGCGCTCCGCGGTGGTGAAGGAGCGGCTGGCCATGGCGATGCCCTACTCCGACTGGGTCAACACCGAGGCTCTCCACATCCAGGCTCCGTTCGATCCCCTGAATGACGATCGCTTCGATGCCGGTGCGCTGACCCGGGTGTTCGGCTACACCGCCGAGGAGCGTCGCCTCATCCTCGCCCCTCTCGCCCAGGGAACCACACCGACCGGCTCCATGGGAGATGACACGGGTCTCGCTGTGCTCTCTGAGCGGCCCCGTCGTCTCACTCGCTACTTCCACCAGATGTTCGCCCAGGTGACCAACCCGCCCATGGACCCGATCCGGGAGAAGCTGGTCATGTCCTTGCGGATCCAGCTCGGTCGGCGAGGTCCCATCCTCGAGGATTCGCCGAGCCAGGCCCACCTCATCGAGCTGGCCAGTCCCATCCTCTCCGATGCGGAGCTGGACGCCATCGTCCGTTCCGGCGACCGTCGCTTCTTCTCACACTGGATCGCCGCCACCTGGCCTCGCGTCGAGGGCACTTCCGGGCTGGTCAAGCGTCTCGATGAGATATGTGCCGAAGCTACCGACGCGGTGCGGCTCGGGGCTTCGATCCTCGTCCTCTCCGACCGGGAGACCGACGCCGGTGACATCCCCGTCCCCATCCTCCTCGTGGTCGGGGCGGTACATCATCACCTCATCGACCAGGGTGTGCGGGGCGACGTCTCCCTGGTCGTGGTCTCCGGGGAGCCCCGAGATTCCCATGACATCGCGGCGTTGGTCGGATTCGGAGCCTCTGCCGTCAATCCCTATCTCGCCATCGACCAGGTGATCGATCTCGCTCGCTCCGGGATGATCGACGTCCACCCGGTGACCGCCCAGGAGAACTACCGATCGGGGTTGGAGACGGGGTTGCTCAAGATCATGTCGAAGATGGGGATCTGCACCCTCTCCGCTTACCGCGGCTCCGAGTTGTTCGAGGCGATAGGGCTGGCGGAGACCGTGTGTCATCGCGCCTTCCGCAATGCCCCCCGCCGGCTGCGCGGGGTCGGGTATGAGAAGCTGGCCCTCCAGGCCATGTCCGCCCATGCCGCATACACCGGAGGTGAGGCGCTCGCCGGCGGGTTCTACAAGCATCGGCGCGGCGAGGACTTCCACATCACCGGTCCGAAGATCGTCCTCGACCTGCAGAAGTCGGTGCGCTCGGGTGAGGACGAGGCCTGGGCCAAGTATCTGGAGACGATCGGGGATCGTCCGCCCGCGCTGGTCCGTGACTTGCTCACCTTTGTGGGTGTCAACCCTCTCCCGGTCGAGGAGGTCGAGCCGGCGGAACGCATCATGCGCCGCTTCGTCACGGCTGCGATGTCGCTGGGGGCTCTTTCCCGCGAAGCGCACGAGACCTTGGCCGAGGCAATGAACACGATCGGCGGGCTTTCCAACTCCGGTGAGGGCGGGGAAGATCCCACACGCTACGGCACCGCGCGAAATTCCGGGATCAAGCAGGTGGCTTCGGCTCGCTTCGGGGTGACCCCGGCCTACCTCAGCTCCGCCGAAGAGCTTCAGATCAAGATGGCGCAGGGATCAAAGCCCGGAGAAGGCGGACAGCTACCCGGTCACAAAGTCTCCGACGAGATCGCCCGACTCCGCCATACCAAGCCCGGGGTCACGCTGATCTCGCCACCGCCTCATCACGACATCTATTCCATCGAGGACCTGGCCCAGCTCATCTACGACCTCAAGTCCTTCAAGCCGACGGCACGAGTCTCGGTGAAACTCGTCAGCGAGCCCGGTGTCGGCACGATCGCGGTCGGTGTCGCCAAGGCGGACGCCGATGTCATCACGGTCTCCGGCTCCGAGGGCGGTACCGGTGCCTCACCGCTGGTCTCGATCAAGCACGCCGGATCGCCGTGGGAGCTGGGTGTCGCCGAGGCACATCAGGCACTCGTCGCCAAGGGGATGAGATCGAAGGTCATCCTGGAGACCGACGGCGGTCTGCGCACCGGGCGTGACGTGGTGGTGGCCGCCCTGCTCGGCGCCGAGCGCTTTGGATTCGGGACGCTGCCGCTCCTCGCCCTCGGCTGCAAGATGGTGCGCCAGTGCCATCTCAACACCTGCCCGGTGGGCATCGCCACCCAAGACCTCGAGCTCAGGGCCAAATACGCAGGCTCGGTCGAGCAGGTCATCATCCTCTTCCGCCATCTCGCCGAAGAGATCAGGCATCATCTCGCCGCGCTGGGTGCGCGAACGATGGACGAGATCATCGGGTGCGCCGATCTCCTGCGTCCCATCGACACCGGTCATCCGCTCGCCCCCGACCTGGCCGCCCTGCTGGTGCGTGCTCAAGGACGCCGTCGCCACGAGGGCTATCAACCGGTGCCGATGTCACGGCTCTCCGAGCGGATAACCGCCGACGCCGCCGACGCCATCAAGGGTGGCGCTCGTGTCGAGCTCAACTACCCGATCGAGAACACCGATCGCACCGTAGGCGCCCGGCTTTCGGGTGCGATCGCGGCCCTTCACGGTGACGAGGGGTTGGCCGACGGCACCATCAAGATCCGTCTGAATGGCACGGCCGGGCAGAGCTTGGGTGCCTGGCTCAGCAACGGGGTGACCCTCGACCTTCGTGGCACGGCCAACGACTACGTGGCCAAGGGCATGGCAGGCGGCGTCATCACCGTGAGTCCGGCCCGGGCCGGAGGAGTGCCCCACGCCGCCGGCAACGCCGTGCTCTACGGGGCCACGGGCGGGCGTCTCTTCGTGGCGGGACGGGCCGGGCAGAGATTCGCAGTGCGCAACTCCGGGGCGACCGCGGTGGTGGAGGGATGTTCGGATCACGGCTGTGAGTACATGACCGGGGGGACGGTGGTCGTCCTCGGTGAGGTGGGCCGCAACTTCGCCGCCGGCATGACCGGTGGCGTTGCCATGGTTTGGGACCCGACCGTGGGCCTGAAGGCCCGTCTCGCCGAGACCGCCCCGGCGGCGCGGCGTCCATCACCGCCCGAGATGGACCTGCTCTCCAGTCTGATCGAGGAGCACTTCGACCGGACGTCGAGCCCCGTCGCCGGTCGACTCCTGGAGGACGAAGACCTTCTCGCCGAGTTCTGGGTGGTCGAGCCGACCGGCGACGTCGACCATCCCAGCGAGGTCATCGTCGAGCCGGCCGAAGTCGGCGACTGAGGCCCCCCAACTCCGTTCTGTGAAGGTCTCTGGCGCGTGGCGCGCCACAAACCCTCACAGAACGGTGGTTACCTGCTCTCGAGAGCCGTGATCAGCTGCGGGAGGACCTTGTGGACGT
>Ga0256867_10001256_pt1 | contig 10614 bp, 6 predicted proteins | sample RVTome_15_FD_185939 | JGI IMG/M metagenome (GOLD analysis project Ga0256867, IMG submission 185939) | Soil microbial communities from uranium-contaminated site in the Upper Colorado River Basin, Wyoming, United States - RVT150D86 (HiSeq) ... | reverse complement strand
AAAATAATGGTATCTACCATCGCCTCAGGAGATACTTCGAGATTTGTGGGCATCAAGGACATCACCATGATGTTCTCAGTGAGTGATATCCTGAAATTAAACCCTTTTACCAGGAAGATCCTGGCCAATGCTGCCGCGGCCGCCTGCGGTATGGCGGAAGTGGAAACCAGGTTTGTAATGGAGAGGGGTGACAAACCGCTGATCGGACTTTCAAACCTGGGGGTGCTGACCAGCGGCGCTATGGAAGCCATCAGATATATGGAGGAGAGGGGATACGAAGTAATTGTATTTCATGCGGTAGGCTCCGGAGGCAGGGCCATGGAACAGATGATGAAAGAGGGCATTATAGGGGCGGTGTTTGATTATGCCATGGGAGAAATTGCCGATGATGTCTGGTCGGTGTTGCGGGCTGGTGGTCCCGAACGGCTCACTGTAGCTGGCAAACTGGGCCTGCCACAGGTACTTTGTCCGGGAGGCGCAGAACATCTGGGTATCCTGGTGCCGGCAAATAAAGTTCCGGAAGCCTATAAAGATCATGATTATGTTTTTCACAGCCCGGTAGTTTTTGTACCCCGCCTGAACGCTGAAGAGATTGTGCGGGTGGCTGAGAGTATCTGCGAACGATTAAAATACACCACAGGGAAAGCCTATTTTATGATACCCCGGGGAGGGGTTGGCAGGTATTCCAAGGAAGGCGCCAGCCTTTATGATAAAGAGTCCGATGATGCGTTTTTCAATTATTTGATCGAACACCTGCCCAAAACCATCGAGATTGTTGATTGTGAGGAGTATGCAGAGGATCCGGTATTCGTCAGGAGAGGAGTCGACTTGCTGATAGGATTGATTGAAGACCGGAAATGAAAAATTGTGAAGCACAATAGATAGGAATTATATTATAGATTGTGATTTGTTAGATGTTGTATGAATCACCTAAACCAACTGCTTTTCTCATACGGAACGCTTCAGGATGATAGGATCCAGCTGGAAATCTTTGGAAGGAAGCTCAGCGGTTTAAAGGACCGCCTTAGGGGATTTTGGATGGGTCAATTGCAACTGGCCACCGGGAATGAACCGAACCCTGACAATATACAGTCTTACCCGGTGGCAATAGCCAGTGATCAGCAGACAGACTACATCGAGGGAAAAGTATACCAACTAACTCTGGAAGAGCTCGAGCAGGCCGATCATTATGAAACCATTGCCTACAGAAGGGTACATGTTCAATTAGAATCAGGGAAATTCGCCTGGGTTTATCTTTCCGCTGTTTGATCTTTCCTTTTGCGGTTATTTTCAATATATTACTATAAATTCTTAAAACAATTCAAAACCGGCAGTTCTAAGAAAACACTATGTCCAAATATGCATTACTGTTGGTTCCTATCTTCCTGATTGATCTGGCTGTTTGCGGCCAAAATTTCAGAGGGACGGTTATGGACCATAACAATTTGCCCATTGCGGAGGTTAATATTATCAATCTGACCAACGGAAAGCATACCCACAGCAACGAAAAAGGAGTATTTATTCTAAGTCAGATAGAGAATGGAGATTCAATACAGGTTTCGCATCTATCCTATGAAACAAAGCTGCTAATCTTCAACCCCGGTCAGGCCAACCTGGATTTTGTGTTAAGGCCAAAATCAATATCGTTGGATGAAATCATAGTTTCACCATCGAGCAATGGGTTAAATCTGATTTCCAGCATCGACATAAAGACCAGCCCGGTAAATTCTTCGCAAGATCTGCTTAAACAGATACCCGGGTTGTTTATAGGACAGCACGCCGGAGGGGGCAAGGCGGAACAAATGTTTCTCAGGGGTTTTGATGTCGATCACGGCACTGATGTTAATGTCAGTGTTGATGGTATGCCGGTAAATATGGTTTCCCACGCTCATGGACAGGGATATACGGATCTCCACTTCGTTATACCTGAAACCGTGGATAACATAGACTTTGGAAAGGGACCGTATTATATTGACCAGGGAAATTTTAACACCGCAGGGTACGTTGACTTTGGAACCAAGAAAAGATTGGATAACAGCCAGGTCAAGCTGGAACTGGGACAATTTAACTCCAGCCGTATTTTAGGAATGTTCAACCTTATGAATGATGATTCAAAAAGTGCCTACCTGGCTTCTGAGTATATCCTGACCGATGGCCCGTTTGAAAGTCCTCAAAATTTCAGCCGGATAAACCTGTTTGGAAAGTTCGACGGGCAGATATCAGAGTCGGAAAGCATAGGGTTGACTGCCTCGCATTTTACCAGTACCTGGGATGCCTCCGGTCAGATCCCGGTGCGGGCGGTTGAAGATGGGACCCTCACACGGTTTGGGGCAATTGATGACACCGAAGGTGGTAATACCAGCAGGACTAACTTACTGCTTAGATATGATAAATACCTGGATGAGCAGTCTCTCATTGAGACTACTGCGTTCTTTACCAGTTATGATTTCGAGTTATACAGCAATTTCACCTTTTTTCTGCGGGACCCGGTTAATGGTGACCAGATCAGGCAAAAAGAACGCAGGAATCTTTATGGCTTGAAAAGTGAATACCAAAGCTATTTTTCAGGCAACCTCAATGGCAGCTGGCAGGCTGGTGTCAGTGTCAGAAACGATCAAAGCACTGACAATGAACTTTCCTATACAAGGAACAGGAACGAACTGCTGCAACCGGTTCAATTAGGTGATATCAACGAGACTAATATAGGGACATACGCAGGGGTAACGTTCGATGCGGGCAAGTGGACCATCAACCCCATTATTCGATTGGATTTCTTTGACTTTAAATACAATGATGCGCTTGCCAGCAGTTACCAGACTCTGTCAGAATCCAAAACAATATTGAGTCCCAAACTGAACCTGTCCTATACGCATTCCAATAACCTTCAGTTGTATGTAAAGGCAGGAAAGGGGTTTCATTCAAATGACACCCGGGTAGTAGTAAGCCGGCAGGGGGAAGATATTTTACCGGCCGCCTATGGAACGGACATCGGTTTTTTCTGGAAACCTGTTCCCCGGTTATTTGTAAACCTGGCATACTGGTACCTTTACCTGGAGCAGGAGTTTGTGTACGTAGGGGATGAGGGAATAGTAGAGCCGGGAGGTGTCACACAACGACAGGGAATTGATGCCAGTATCAGGTATCAGTTGCTGGATGGCTTGTTCTGGAACCTGGATGCCAATTATGCTTATGCCCGGGCCACAGAGGAGGATGAAGGTGAAAATTACATCCCATTGGCCCCTGATTTTACCATGGTCACCAGCTTGCGATTGGTTCGCCCTTCCGGTTTGTACGGGGGAATCAATTTAAGATATATAGATGACCGGCCCGCTAATGAAGACAATTCCATAGTAGCTGAAGGCTATACCGTGGTTGACCTCAACCTGGGTTATCAATGGAGGCACTTCGATCTTGGTATCAATATTCAGAATCTGCTGGATACCGAGTGGAACGAGGCCCAGTTCGCCACCGAATCCCGGTTATTGAATGAACTTGCACCGGTAGAGGAAATACATTTTACCCCGGGCACTCCTTTCTTCCTTAAAGGGATCGTTAGTTATAAGTTTTGAATTTCCCGCGGATCTCGCGGACTCCGTCGGTCAAAGCCTATTTTTAACTGGCCGTCCCAACTGCAACGGTAGCGGTATTGTTCAATACAATGGGTCCGTTTCCAAACCTGCTTTCTACAATTTCAGCCAGTGAATCGCGAATTTTTTCCAGGCCTGCCTGACCAACCTGTTCAGTCAGTTTTTTGATCGGAGGTGCACCAACCGTCAACATAGACCACATACGAGCCAGGTTTTCCAGGGTCAATTCCCTGCTGATGAAATCGACCCGAACCTTCCGGAAACCCGCTGCTTCCATCTCTGCCTTGAATTTAGTCAGATCAGACAGGCTCAGCACCGGCGGTGGTGCATCCGGCTTCGGCATATTGGGATAGGTCTTTTGAACGGCGGTCATAAACAGACCCAGTGCTTCAAACTTGTCCGGAGTAGCCCAGGCGCTTACCAGAACTTTGCCACCGTGACGTACCACACGATTCAATTCCTTGAATCCTTTATGACGATCCGGAAATAACATCAGGCCAAAACTGCTGGCCGCCCGGTCAAAGCGATTGTCTTCCAGGTCAAGCGCCTGTCCATCCATTTGTGCCAATGTTACATTGTTTAAGCCGGCGTGCTGTACCCTGGCTTCAAGTATTTGCAGCATCCCCGGGGAAAAGTCAGTAGCCAGCACTGATCTGGCTGCCTGGCCCAGGGTCATGGTTAAGGCTCCGGACCCGGCGGCTACTTCCAGCACATCCGTAGATTTATCTACTTCCAGAAGTTTAACAAATTCGGCAGAGAAGCCCTCCATTAAATGAGGCGCTATTTTTTCTGCATATCCTTTACTGGCGGCATCCCAGTTTTCAGGGGTATCCATTATTAGTTGAGTTGACATGGGTAAAGTGGTTTAAATTTGACAATCATTAAACTATATAACTTATATTGGAATCCCTATCAATATAAATGGCAAAATGACGAATCATCGAATTGGTTATTTATCTGGTGTACTCCTTTTAGTGATCAACACCACCCTTGCCCAATCTATCCCCCTGCCCGAGCATCCTAATCCTATTCAGATGCGGGATCGATGGATCAACCTGAATGGTCAATGGGAATTTGCATTTGACCCGGATAATGCGGGGTTGGAACAGGATTGGGCTTCCACCGGCAGTTTCGATAAGCAGATCACTGTACCATTTCCCTGGGGATCCAAACTATCCGGTGTAACCGATGATGCAGATATAGGCTGGTACCGAAGAAGCATTAACATTCCCCTGGAATGGCAGAACCAACGGGTATTCCTCATAATAGGGGCCTCAGACTGGGAAACCCAGGTATGGCTGGATGGACAACTCTTAGGCCGCCACCAGGGTGGATATGTGCCATTTGAGTTCGATTTGACCTCATACCTGCAATATGGGCAGGACCAGACATTAGTGATAAGGGCTGATGATATCAGGAGACCGCATACATTATACGGGAAGCAGGGCTATGGCAATGCACGGGGCATCTGGCAGACGGTTTATGTGGAGGCAAGGGGCACGGAATACCTGGATGCCCTTCATTTTACTCCCGATATAGACCGGCAGCAGGTAGAAATCACCGCATATCTGCCAGAACCTGTGCCTACTGACGAAGGGCGATCTGCGGTGGTGACCATAAAAACACCCGAAGGCGTATTGACCACCACCATCGATTTTAAATCTGGTCAAACCAGGGCCCGTGATATTGTTTCTATCCCCAATCAACGACTTTGGTCCCTGGATGATCCATATCTATATCAGGCCAGCGCCACCCTGGGTGATGATAAGCTGAATACCTATTTCGGAATGCGTAAGATTGGGGTAGTCAAACTGCCAGGCACGGATATTCCATACATTTCCTTAAACAACCAACCGATCTACCTGCAGTTGGCCCTGGACCAGTCCTATCACCCCGATGGTTATTACACTTTTCCCAGTGATCAGTTTATGATCGATGAGATCAACCGGAGCAAGTCTATTGGGTTAAATGGCATCCGGGCACACGTTAAAGTGGAAATACCCCGGAAACTCTATTGGGCGGATAAACTGGGCCTGCTGGTAATGGAAGACCTGCCTAACAGTTGGGGGGAACCAGACGAGCAGATGCAGAAAGAAGCCACCTACACCCTGCGTGAGATGATCAAACGGGATTACAATCATCCATCAATATTCTCCTGGGTGATCATTAACGAAACCTGGGGCATGATCACCACCACCGCTGACGACAGGGAATACCTGCCAGAAAGTCAAAAATGGCTGGTGTCCATGTATCATTTGGCTAAATCGCTGGATACTAGTAGATTAGTTGAAGATAATTCAATCTGTTGTGGAAGAGGACATACGGTAACCGACATCAACTCCTGGCATATTTACCTTCCGGGGTATGCCTGGGATGATTTCCTGTCCAATCTGAGTGACAGCACCTATCAGGGAAGCAGTTTTCATTACGAAAAGGGCTATACGCAGGGTCCGGAACCTAATATCAACTCCGAATGTGGCAATGTCTGGGGGTACCAGGGCAGTACCGGAGATGTGGATTGGAGTTGGGACTATCATCGCATGATCAACAGTTTCAGGACCCATCCCAAAATAGGGGGCTGGCTATACACCGAACATCATGATGTGATCAACGAATGGAACGGCTACTGGAGGTTTGATCGTTCATTAAAATTTACCGGTCTGGAGGAAATAGTACCCGGAATGAGTCTGCTGGACCTGCACTCACCCGTTTATTTATCCACCGGGCAGGACATCTGCTATACTGCCGGGGCAGGAGCACAGGTGGAAATACCCTTGTTCTTATCGGTGATGAGCCCGGAGGATCATGCAGCGGTAATTCTGGAGTATGAGATGGTTATAACCAATAGTATCGGCGAAACCGGGCCCACTGGTTTCAGGGGTACCAGAACCATTGATTACCAACCATGGATGCAGAAACGGTTGGATCCATTAGTGGTTGAAGTACCGGAAACCAGCGGATTATCCAGGTTACAGTTGATCCTTAAAACCTCCGATGGACAGATCCTGCATAGAAACTTTGTGCATATCGTAACGGAGGAGGGCAATGAATTGCCCAATATCAGGATCATCAGCACCGCGGCCGGAGATTATTCGGCTGCGGAATGGTCCGGCAAAAGCTGGAAAATTATGGATGGAAAAAAAGTAAACGGTACTGGTTCAGGATACTTTGAATACACCTTTCAGTTCCCTGAGGACCTGGGGCTCACGGTTTCAGATGAAGTATATTTTGTGGCAGAGATCTCTGCCAAACAGTTATTTGTCAAAGACCAGCAGGAGTACAACCCTGATCAGAATTTTATGACCGGGTCACGGGTGGCTTCCAGCAGCAATCCCAATTCATATCCCATGACCGATGAGATGAAGTTTCCCTCCACCATCAAAATATCCATAAATGGTCAGGAAATCATGGAACAGACCCTGCCTGATGATCCCGCCGACCACCGGGGCGTACTTTCCTGGCATTCCCAGCCTCAGGATGAAAAGCTGAGAGAAGCCGGATCGTATGGATATCTGGTCAAAGTACCGTTGGATCCAAGGTCGCGTCAACTTCTCGAAGAGCAGGGTATGATAAAGGTTAGGTTGGAGGCTACAGGCGATGGGGGATTGGCTGTCTATGGTAAAGATTTTGGCCGGTTTCCCCTGGACCCGTCGGTGGTAGTAAAATACCCATAAGGTAGAAGTTCATTATGTGAACAATGGCTGGGTGAATATTTCATTAACAGGTGCTGGAAACCAGGCCGTTATCATGGCACTGGTGCTTTTAACTTTAGCAGGTTGCAGCGTGAAAGACAATTTTACATTTTTTCCTGACAGATCCAGCAGCATTCCCAAGGCTGAGATTCCATCGTTTGTATCAGAACATAAGATCAGTACACCTGATAGTGAGACCATTCAGTCCTTCTATTTTAAACACCCTGACCAAACCACCAGACCACTGATCATCTATTTTCATGGAAACGCAGGGAACCTGTATCACAGATTCGATGCCGCTTATAGGTTGCATCAAATGAACCAAAATGTGTTGCTGGTAAGTTACCGGGGCTACGCCAAAAGTACCGGCAAACCTACTGAACAGGGAATCTATTTGGACGGGGAAGCCGCTGTTAACTACGCTATTGAAAGTTTGGCTTACAATGAAAATGAAATTTCCATATTGGGCCGGTCTCTGGGAAGTGCTGTGGCCGTGCACATCTCTCAGAACAGGAATTTCAGAAGTTTAATATTGATCACTCCCATGACCTCCGGCAGTGACATGGCGGTGGCCATGGGACTGGGCTGGCTAAAGTTCATCGCGGGGAACTCCTATAACTCACTGGATAAGATCAACAATATTAAATCACCGGTTCTGATAATCCATGGAGACCGGGATGAGGTGGTACCGTATCATATGGGAACCAGGCTGTTTGAGGAATTTAACGGGGTGAAGTTTATGGTTACCATTGAGAACGGCAGGCATAATGATCTGCAGGAGGTAAATCCGGAATTATTCTGGGGAGAGATCGAGCGATTTCTGGCCGGGGATTAACAAATATTATTCCACATGCAATTCAATGAAGGAGTCATAATCTGTATAATGGATATATTCCCGCAGGCCCATCCATAACACCATGGTTGAGTATTCAGCCGGACGATTACGTACCGCAAAAGGCCGGATATTGTTGAATTCAGAATTGCTGGTTATTTCCGTCACCTGCCAGCTTTCCCCGAAATCATCCGTCTGCCATCGTTCTATTTCGAAAATCCCGTTTTTCTGTAAGCTGAGGTATACAATGGAAGGATCTTCCTGATCCAGTGTGATCCCCCCTGAATAATTGGGTTCACGCTCTGATTCACCGGCGGGAGTCTGCGGAAACCAGGTCCCTGAATTAACCAGTTCTAAATTCTTCCATTCATTATTTCTCCAAATGGCATAGTAATACAAATGGGTGGAGTCATTGGGAAACCTGCTGTATACGATAACCGGGTGGTCTTGCTGATCACCCGCCACATCCCAGATCCAGGATTTTTCATTGGTTTGAGTGGCGTCATAAACCAAATCACTTTCTGCAGGGCTTATTGGCAGTTCCGACCATGGTTTTATACCAGATCCGTCAGCCTTCAAAAGTTTACCCTGATGATAACGCATATAATAAATGCTGTTGGTGGGTTCATCCCTGGGATGTCCATCGGTAAAAGCAAAATGAATTACATCCTTTTGGTTGGTGCTCACTTTCAGATAGGGCCTGCGATTTCGATAAACGCGATCGGGTAGTACCAGGATCTTCCCGGTTGACCAGGTACGTCCCGTGTCTGTTGAAGTTGAAAAGTTCGGTTTAAAGTCCACCCCGCGCCAAAATAAATACAGCCTATTCTCTTCCCCTGAAAGCCGGCAGATATTGGTATAGGTGTAGGTATTGGACGCCCCGGGAAACAAGGTGCTATCGTTCAAAGCCAAGTCGCCGGCCGGTTCCCAGGAATCGATATTTTCCGGATCCCTGGAACGGGCCATTACCATGGGACTTCTACCGGAATGTTTTGAATAAAAGACCATAATTCTGCCTTCCGGGTCAATATTAAAACTTGGATTGTTGTGATCATCAATCTGAAGTTCTTTATCTATAATGGATATGGAAGTGGTATCCAGATCATGGTCATAAAACCCTACTGCTATGCTTCCATCAGCGGTTACCCAGCCGGAATAAGTCCTGCGATGCATTCCTTCATAGTAAATGGCTCTGGGGTCGGAAAACCAGCACCAGGCCCCATCACTGGTAAAATTCGGGTTACTTTTTTCGGTTATATTTTCATTTTCAGCAGTTGGTACACAACTAATGGCAACTAGCAACATAGGAATATAACCTCTATGAATGATTGATTTTAAGCTCATTTTACCTGACTTCATGACTAAATATAGTACCTGCTGCCAAATATGCAAACCATCTTATCAGGTGCTATAAATGCTTTTACTCTATCTCCCGATTTTTGAGACTGAAAGGTCATAGATTGTTCCCGTTAGGCATTATGTGGAAAAACTATGCGCAATCACTGGCTATTTTTAATTAAGATCGGGTTACTGTTCCTCTTACTGCTGGCTAAATCATGTGATGGTGCTGAAGAAAATATTACTGATCCCGCATCACAGGCCAGGCCTTTAGTACTGTTGATTTCAATTGACGGTTTTAGCATTGATTACCTTCAACAGTTTAGTACTCCAACCCTGGACAGCCTGGCGCAGGTGGGTATCAGTGCAGACGCCCTGATCCCGGTCTTTCCTTCTAAAACCTTTCCTAATCACTATACCCAGGTAACCGGTCTGTATCCCCGAAACCATGGTATTATTTCCAACCGGATGTACGATAGGGAGTTTGATGAGTATTTCACTATTGGAACCCAGGGTACGGCTTCCAGGGATGGAAAGTGGTACCAGGGCGAACCCATCTGGGTGACTGCCAGTAAGCAAAAGCTTATTACTGCCACTATGTTCTGGCCTGGTTCGGAGGCGGAAATCATGGGAGCCCGTCCGCACTACTATTTCCCGTTCAATGGTGAGATTCCTGAAAGTGAACGGGTTGTGCAGGTTATTACCTGGATTGAGACGGACTTAAATCCGCCGAATCTCATTACACTATATTTTGAACAGGTAGATCAGGCAGGGCATCTACATGGTCCCTACTCAGGGGCAGTTGAAGATGTCGTAGCTGTAGTAGATGAACACTTAAATGATTTATTTAACGGCATCAAAAAACTTGGTAAAATTGAAAACCTCAATATTATTGTGGTATCCGATCATGGTATGGCTGAAATAAGCCGCGACCGGGTAATTTTTCTTGATGAATACATTTCGCTGGACCAGATTGAGGTGGTTAATTGGTCACCGGTACTGGAAATTATTCCGTTAGAGGGGACTGAAAAAATTGTATATGATCAACTAAAGGGAGCACACCGGCACCTGCAGGTATACAGGAAAGACAATACACCGGAAAATTGGCATTTCGATAAGCACAGGCGCATAACACCAATTATTGGCCTGGCCGACCCGGGCGGGT
>Ga0256867_10001255_pt1 | contig 10620 bp, 8 predicted proteins | sample RVTome_15_FD_185939 | JGI IMG/M metagenome (GOLD analysis project Ga0256867, IMG submission 185939) | Soil microbial communities from uranium-contaminated site in the Upper Colorado River Basin, Wyoming, United States - RVT150D86 (HiSeq) ... | reverse complement strand
GAGGCGGGCCACGGAGGACTTGCCGGAGGCGACGTTGCCGGTCAGGGCGACGTGGAGCACGAGGGTCAGAGCATCGCCGTCTGGTCTTCGTCGGCCCGCGGCACGCGATGGCATCGCCGGCAGCGCGCCTCGTAGGCCTCGCTGCCGCCGATCAGGATCGTCGGCGAGTCGTACCGGGCGGGCCGGCCGTCGACCAGCCGCTGGTTGCGGCAGGCGAGGTCGCCGCAGACCACGCAGATGGCGCTGAGCTTCTCCACGTGCTCCGCGACGGCCATGAGGTTCGCCATCGGACCGAACGGTTCTCCCCGAAAGTCGGTGTCGGTGCCGGCGAGGATCACCCGGACGCCCCTCCCGGCAAGGTCGGTGACGACCTCCACGATGCCGCCGTCGAGGAACTGGGCCTCGTCGATCGCCACGAGCTCGGTCTCCTCCCGCGCGAGGCGGATGATTTCGGCGGCCGTATTGACCGGCACCGCCTCGAATTCCACGCCGCTGTGGCTGGAGACTCGCCACATGCCGCCATAGCGGTCGTCGAGGTGCGACTTGAAGACCTGAACCCGCCGGCGCGCAATGAGGGCGCGCCGAACGCGGCGGATCAGCTCTTCGCTCTTTCCGCTGAACATGACTCCGGCGATGACTTCGATCGTCCCCGGGCGCGCGAGGTGGTACATGGGCGACAGGGTCCCGGCGTGAATGATGGCGATGGCGAAACCCGACGATAGCGGCCCTTCGGGGCGCGGTCAAGCGAGGTGGAGGCGGCCTTGCGATTCGTCGGGGCGCCGACATATTCCGCCGCTCTCATGATCTCTCACTCTCCACCACGGAGGCGCGATGACCAAGCAGCAGGTGGTGGCGCGTCTCGCGGAGCGGCTTGCGGTGCCGCGGAGTCAGGCCGCCAGGGTGGTCGACGCCCTGTTCTCGACCGGCGGCATCTTCGCCACCGAGCTGCGCCGCGGCGGGAAAGTGCAGATCTCCGGTTTCGGGCTGTTCGAGACCCGCGCGCGTGCGGCGCGCCCGGGCCGCGACCCGCGCACCGGCCGGACCATTGCGATCAAGTCGTCGCTGGCTCCGGTTTTTCGGCCGGGCAAGCCGCTGCGTGACCTGTTGAATCGCCGGCGCGGGTGAGAGCTGCGTTCGCTTCTCTATCCACAGATTACCCGGATGACACGGATTGTGGATGCCTTTCAACGTGGCGGACGGGGGGGCATGCCCGGGCGCGGCTTCCCCGACGCCCGGCCCCGGTCCACCCGCGCCACCAGCCGCCGCTTGCCGATGCTTCGGCCGGTCACCTTCTCCGCGACCGCTTCGGCGTCGACGCCCGAGGCCAGCTCCACCAGGGTGAAACTCTCCCGGATTTCGATTTTGCCGATGGCGTCCCGCGCAACGGCCGCGTACCGGGTGAGCGCCCCCATCACGTCGCCCTGACCCACTTCATCCCGTTTGCCCGCGCCGATCCAGAGGCGCACGCCGCTCGGCGGCCGCGCCACCGGGGCGGCGGCCGCGGGAACGGGGCGCGCGCGCCATAGCTGCCAGAGCGCCCCGGCGACGGCGGGCGCTTCGTAACGCTCCAGGAGGGGGGCGATCGCGAGGAGTCCTTCGGTAGGCTGTTCGCCCTGGAGCAGCCCGGCGACCTCGCGCCGCGCCGTTTCCAGCTCGCTGCGCGCGCGGTCCAGCGCGCCCATCAGATGCACGGGCCGGCGCTGGGGCGCGATTCGCCCGGCGTAGGCCTCCGTGCCCGGAGGCACGAGCAGGACGGTCTCCCCGACGGCGACGAGCTGTCGCAGGGCCGCGGGAGCAGGCAGATCGTAGGCCAGGACGAGCGATGCCGAGGCGGGAACCGCGGTTGTCACGTTCGCCGCCATGCCGGAGGCGGCGAGCGTCGAACGGATCGCCTCGTGATCGCGCGTGTCGGCGGTCCAGACCGTGCAGGATTCGGGATCGAGCTGTTCGACGAGCTCGGCCAGCGCCGCGACGCGTCCGCGCCAGGACACCGGCGCGATGCGGACCTGCGGCGGGTCGCCCGTCGGGATGGAGCCGAGCAGATCCGCCACCGGGGCACGCCAGGAGTATCGCTCGATGAGCGGACCGGCGGTCACCGGATCCGCGGTGATGAGGAGGCGCTGCGACTCGGCCGGCAGGTCGGCGCTCAACCGGGTGATGGCCCCCGCATCGGGCCACCGCTCCGGCCAGACCAGGACCACCGCGGCGACGCTCTCCATCTTGAGGGCGGCGTGGCGGATCAGCTCTTCGGCGTTGTCGGGAGAGGTGAGAACGAGGTCCACCGCCCCGGAGCGGAGCAGCCGGGTAAGCCTGCCGGGCGTCTGCGCGGCGCCCAGCCGAAGGTGCGTATCGGCGGCGAGGTACGCCACGAGCCGGGCCCACTCCTCGACGGATTCCGACGGGCAGAGCACGACGGCCAGCCCGGCGGCCTCCGCGGCGCGGCGGCTCAGGAGGCCCGCGAGGGCGGGCCCGGCCCAGGCGGGAGACGGCGGCGCGGCCACGACGAGGTTGGTGCCGCGCGCGGCGACCGGAGCCGCCGCGCGCACCGGGGTGTGCTCCGCGGTCCATCCCGCCAATGCCAGTCGTGCCGCCACGTTCGGCGTCAGGTGCAGCGCTTCCAAGTCCGACACGGGACCCTCGATTGTCAATGAACCCCTGCGCTCCTCCGCGTGGCAAGCTAGCGTGGCCGCCTTGTGGTAGCCAAGGGGTTATTTTGCCCGCATGGCGAAAGTGATTCGGCTTCCCGATCCGCTCTCTTCCAACGTCGCGCATCTCAGGGCTTCCGAAACCGTCGCGATCAGCACCGAGGCGAAGCGCAGGAGGGCGGCCGGCGACGACGTGCTCGACCTCGGGGTCGGCGAGCCGGACTTCGACACGCCGGCACCGGCGGCGCAGGCCGGCGTCCTCGCGATCCAGCGCGGCTACACGCGTTATCCGCCGAATATCGGGATTCCAGAGCTCCGCCACGCGATCGCGAAGAACCTGTCGCACCTGTCGGGCGGCCGCGCGATTCCGGCGGACCACATCCTCATCAGCTCCGGCTCGAAGCAATCGCTCTTCAACGCCTGCTTCACGCTCTTCGGGCCCAAAGACAAGGTCCTGATCCCGTCGCCGGCGTGGGTCTCCTACCCGCAGATCGTCCACCTCTGCCGTGCCGAGCCCGTCATGGTGCAGGGCGAAGAGGATTGGGGTCTCAAGGTGAGCGCCGCCGATCTGGAGCGCCGCACCGACAAGCTGGTGCGCGGGCTCATTCTCTGCTCGCCCTGTAATCCCACCGGCTCGGTCTACACCCTGAGCGAGCTCAAGGCGATCTCCGCCTGGGCCAAGCGCCATGACGTCTGGATCATCGCCGACGAGATCTACCGCCGGATCTTCTATGGCGACGGGCCGGCGCCCTCTTTTCTCGACCTCCCCGAAGCAGATCTCGAGCGGGTGGTGATCATCGCCGGGGCGAGCAAGGCCTACGCGATGACCGGCTGGCGGATCGGGGCCGCGCTCGCCCCCCCGCACCTGGCCAGGGCGATGGCGAACCTGCAGTCGCACACGACTACCGGCGCGAACCATCCGGCGCAGTGGGCCGCCGTCACTGCCTTCAGCGATCCGGACGTCGAGCGCGAGGTCGGCCGGATGGTCACCGCGTTCGGCAGGCGGCGCGACCGGCTGGTGCAGCGCTTCCGCGACGAGGTCCCGGGGGTGGAGTTCGTCGAGCCGCACGGGGCGTTCTATCTCTTCTTCCGGGTCGACGGCGTCACCCCCGACCACGCGATGACCGGCACCACGTTCTGCGAGCGGCTGGTCGCCGAGTCCGGCGTGGCGCTCGTGCCGGGCGCCGCGTTCGGCGACGACAAGTGGGTTCGCCTGTCCTACGCGGTCTCGGACAAGCAGCTCGACGACGCCACCGGGCGGATTCTCGCATTCATCCAGAAGTGCGCGCCATGAGGGGTGACCCCGCACCCGGCAGACTCGCCCGGTCGTAGATGCCCGCCCTCGTTCCCATCGGCCGCGTCGTCGCCACGGAGCTCAAGCCCAGCACGCCGCACCAGTTTTATTTCTGGACCGCGTGCGAATCCGCGGTCGGCATCGGCGCGATCGTTCGGGTCGAGACCGACCGGCGCATCATCTTCGGTGTGGTGACCGAGGGATTCGCCTACTCCGACCTCGAGACGCCCCTGCAGGCCGTCATCGACGCCGAGGGCAATCCCGCCGCGGCGCCCGATTCCCGGCGGGCGGAGATCCGTCTCTGGGCAGCCGCGGTCCTGCGGCAGATTCCCGAGGAACCGGTCCAGCCCGTGCCGCCGGGCGCGGTGCACCTCGCGTCGGACGGCGATGTGATCACCGCGCTTCGCATGGACACCTACGCCGGCGGCGAGCGGTCCACCGCGATTCCGGCCGGGGTGTACGCGGCGGGAGGCCTCGAAGCACCCGTGTATCTCGACGCGGAGTTCCTGCTCGGTCCGGAAGCGGCGCACCTCAACATCAGCGGGGTGTCGGGCCTCGCCACCAAGACGAGCGCGGTGGAGTTCCTCCTCACCTCGCTGTTCCAGCGGTTTCCGGCGCAGAAGGGACGGATCGCCGCGCTGTGCTTCAACGTGAAAGGCCCCGATCTCTGCTTTCTCGATCAGCCCGCGGCGCTCGGGCCCGAGGATCTCCGGTTGTACGCCCGGCTCGGCCTGACCCCCAAGGCGTTCGAGCAGGCCCGGTATTTCGCGCCCTACAAGCCGGACGGCGTCAATCTCAACACCGCCCGCACGAACCCTGCGCTGGCCGACCGGACCGAACCGCTGGTGTGGGGACTCCGCGAGGTGCTCGACTACGCCGAGGTGCTGCTCAATCGCGATGACGTCGACGCGAAGGCCGACGCGCTCATCGACTTCCTGGCCGAGCGGGTCGTCGGGCGCGAATACGACGACGCCCTGCTCGGCCGGAAGTACCACGTGCGCAGCTTCGCCGATCTCGACGAGCTCTTTCGCGACATCTTCCGGCTGCTCGAGGACGGCCGGGGCGAGATCTTCCGCACCCATCACATCGCCACCATCCGGAAGATCCGCAACCGGCTCGGGAACATCAGCACGCGGTCCAAGGGACTGGTCACCGACGATGGCGAAGTGAACGACCTTCCCTGGGGCAAGTTCGAGGACCGGGGGCTCTACGTGGTCGATGTGGCGGGCCTCGATCCGCTCGCGCAGGACCTGGTCTTCGCGCGGATCGTGTCCCGGCTGCGGGAGCACCTCGAGCGGCGCGACCTCGGGGTGGAGCAGGTGGTCGTCTTCGTGGACGAGCTCAACAAATACGCGCCCGCCGACGGCCCGGACACCTACGTCCGGAAGATGCTGATCGACATCGCCGAGCGGGGGCGGTACCTCGGCCTGGTGCTGTTCGCCGCACAACAGTTTCGCTCCCAGGTGCAGCGGCGCATCGTGGGGAACGCCGGCACCACGGTCTTCGGCCGGATGGACGGCGACGAGCTCGCGCTCCCGGGGTACGCGACGCTCTCCACCGCGACCAAGGCGCGGCTGGCCTCGCTGCCCAAGGGCGAGCTGCTGCTGCGTCACCCCCACTTCACGCACCCGATTTTCATCCGGTTTCCAAAGCCTCCGGTGCTTTCCGGGCGCGAGGGCGTGGAGAGCTTTCCGCCGGCCCCCGAGCTCCCCTTCGGGCATGCCGTCGCGCGGCGCCTGGCGGTTCTGGACCCGGGCATCTCGGTGGAGCGCGTCGAGGAGCTGATTTCCGGTCGAGCCGAGGGTGAGGTGCGGAAAGCGCTGCACGCCACCATCCGCGTGCGCCCCGACGAGCCGCTGGCCTATTTCCGCGGGTGCCTCGGCAAGGCGGTCCGGATCGAGACGCCGCCCCTGCGACAGGGGCTCAAACCGGTTCGGAGCAGGGAGGACCCGTACCGGTAGGTGCCCGTCTAGATTTACTCCTGTGCGCATCGCCCATCTCGCCGATCTCCATCTCGGTTTCCGCCAGTATCACCGCCTGACCGAAGGCGGGATCAATCAGCGGGAAGCCGACGTCGCCAACGCGTTCCGTGCGGCCGTGGACGGCGTAATCGAGGCGCGTCCGGATGTGGTGCTGCTCGCCGGCGACGTCTTCCATGCCGTGCGTCCTTCCAATGCCGCCATCGTGTTCGCGTTCCGGGAGCTCCAGCGGCTCCAGCACGCGCTGGCCGGCGTCCGGATCGTGCTGATCGCCGGCAACCACGACACCCCGCGCAGCAGCGAGACCGGGTCGATCCTCCGGCTGTATCAGGAGCTCGGCATCGACGTCGCCACGGATGAGGCCAGGCACTTTTCCTATCCCGATCTGGATCTGGCGGTCCTCGCGGTTCCTCACTCCGCCATGGCCGGCCCGCCCGCCGACCGGCCTCCGCTCCGTCCCGCGGGCACCGAGCGATGGCAGGTGCTGCTCGCACATGGAGAGACACCCGGGCTGATTCCCGGCGACCGGAGCTTCCTCGAGTACGGGGGGGCCCTGATCGATCTCCTCGAGCTGCGCCGGGAGAAGTGGTCGTACGTGGCGCTGGGCCATTATCACGTCCAGAAGGAGCTGGCGCCGAACATCTGGTATGCGGGCGCCCTGGAGTATGCGAGCACGAACATCTGGTGGGAGCGGGCCGCCGAAGCGGTTGAGGGCGTAGCGGGGAAGGGATGGCTGCTCGCCGATCTCGAGCGGGGAACGGTGGAGCGCCGCCCGGTGTCCCTGGCGCGTCCCGTCGAGGATCTCCCGGCCCTCAACGCGCGGGACATGCGCGCCGCCGACCTGGATGCGGCGATCGCCGCACGACTCGAGCTCGTTCCGGGCGGGCTCGACGACGCGATCGTCCGCCTCGTGATCGCCAACGCGCCGCGCCACCTGGTCCGGGACCTCGACCATGAGGCCATCCGGAAGGTCAAGGCGCGCGCGCTGCACCTGCATCTGGATTTCCGTCGCCCGGAGACGGCCGTCGAGACGACCAGCGGCACTTCCGGCCGGCGCCCGAGTCTCCAGGAGCAGGTCCGGGGCTATCTCGCGGGACGACCGCTCCCCGAGCGGGTGGACCGCGAGCGCTTCGTCGCCCTCGGGCTCGAGCTCCTGGCCGAGCACGAGGATCCCGCCGCGGGAGAGGCGGCCTGATGGAGATCCGCCGCCTGCGCCTGGTGAATTTCCGCCAGCACGAGGATACGGTGCTGGAGCTCGATCGTGGGCTGACCGGTATCATCGGAACCAACGGCGCCGGGAAGACCACGCTGCTCGAAGGGATTGCCTGGGCGATGTACGGCATGCCGGCGGCCCGCGGCAGCCGGGACACGATCCGCCGGAGGCGCGCGCCGCCCCGCTCGCGGGTCGAGGTCGACCTCGAGTTTTCGCTGGGGGCGCATACCTATCGCATCGTGCGCACGCTGCAACATGCCGAGCTGTTCAAGGATCACGACCCGGCGCCGATCGCGAACAGCCTCGCCATGGTGACCGAACGGGTCACCCGGCTGCTCGGCATGTCGTGCGAAGAGTTTTTCAATACGTATTTCACCGGGCAGAAAGAGCTCGCCATCATGGGCGCGATGACCGCGCCGGAGCGGGCCCAGTTTCTGAGCCGTGTCCTGGGATACGAGAAGCTGCGTACTGCCCAGCTGCGGCTGCGGGAACGCCGGAAGGCGACCCAGGCGGCGCTCGACGTCCGCGAGTCGGAGATCAGCGACGCGCGGGAGCTGGCCCTCGAGGACCAGCGGGCCGGGGAGAGGTTGCGAGCGGCGGAGGAGGGATCGGCGCGCCACGCGGCCGCGTTCCAGGCGGCGGAGACGGCGCTGGCCACGGTACGGCCGGAAGCGGAGCGCTGGGAGCGGATGCAGCAGATGGTGCTCTCGCTCGAGGGCGACCTCAAAGTCGCGCTGCACGGAGCGGACGCCGCCCGCGAGGAGTTCGGCCGCCTGGACCGCGAGCTGGCCGAGGCCCTGGGCGCCAAGACCAGGCTCGACGAGCTCCTTCCCCGGCTGGCACCGCTGGAGCCGCTCCGGGCGGAGCGTGAGGCGCTCGATGCCCTGCACGAGGCGGCTTCCGCGCGACGGACGTCCGAAGCGCGGCTGGTCGATGCGCGAAGTCAGCTGGAGCGGCTGGACCAGCGCCTGACGCAGCTGCCGAGCGCCGAACAGGTCATGGAGGCGCTGGCAGAGCGCACCCGGGCACAGGAGGCGCTCGCGGTCGCCGCGCGCGACGCCGAGTCCCACCGGACGGCGTGGGTCCGCGACAAGCAGGACGCGGAGACCCAGCGCAAGCTGCTGCTGGAGCAGTACCAGGACCTGAAAGAGCAACGGCGCCGCCTCGAGGAGCGGGGGGCCGCCGGCGTGTGTCCGACCTGCAACCGTCCCCTGGGGGCCGAGTTTCAGAGCGTGCTCGACGAGCTCCAGCGGCAGCTGGAGGACGTCGAGGCCAACGGCCGGTACTATCGGCAGCGGATCGAGCAGCTCCAGACCGAGCCGCCCGACATGGTCCTGGCGGAGCAGGAACGCCACGGGCGGGAAGAGGCGGCGAACCGGCTCACCGGTCAGGCGGGTCGCCTGGAACAGCTCGCCGCGGAGCGCAGCCGGGTCGAGGCCGAGCGGCTCACGCTGGGCACGCTGGCCCGTGAGCTGGAAACCGCCGTGGCAGTCTCTCCGGGGGAGTACGACGAAAAGCGCCGTGCCACGGTGCGGCGATTGATCGCGGAGCTGGAGCCGCTCGTCGCGCAGTCGGGCCGGCTGCGCGCGATCGCCGAGCGGGCCGGTGATCTCGTGCCCCGCGCCGCGGCGGCAGACCAGGAGCTCACCCGTCGCGAAACGAACGCGCGCACGCTGCGGGAGTCGCTCGCCGCGCTGGGCTGGTCCGGCGAGGCGTTCGAGCGGGCACGTGCCGCGCTCAAGGAGGCGGAGCTGGCGGTCCGGCGCGCCGAGGTGGGCCGCGCCCACGCGGCAGGTGAGCTCACGGCCGCGCTCGCGCTCCGAGCCGAGATCCAGCGCCGGCGGGAAGACCGCGAGCGCCGCGTCGCGGAGGCGGTGAAGCTGCGCGACGAGCTGCTGCTCTTCCAGGAGCTCGACCGCGCCCTGGGCGAGCTCCGCACCGACCTGAACAACACCCTGCGGCCCGAGCTGTCCGGCATCGCCTCCGAGTTCCTCGCCAGCCTGACCGCCGGCCGATACAACGACCTCGAGCTGGACGAGGACTACCTCGCCACGATCATCGACGAAGGAAGCGCCAAACCGGTGATCTCCGGCGGCGAGGAGGACCTGGCCAACCTGGCACTCCGGCTGGCCATCAGCCAGATGATCGCGGAACGCGCTGGGCAGCCGCTCTCGCTCCTCGTGCTCGACGAGATCTTCGGCTCGCTCGACGACGAACGACGCGGGTCGGTGCTCGCGCTGCTCCGCCAGCTCGCGGACCGCTTTCCCCAGGTCATTCTCATCACCCATATCGACTCCGTCCGGGAGGGCTTCGACCGGGTGATCCGGGTGAGCTATGACGTGGGCCAGGGTGTGTCGCGGGTAGTGGACGAAACTCCCGAACCGCCGCCGCTCCTGACCCGCCATGCCGCCGCCTGAGAGCGCGGTCCGCGGTCCGGAGCGGGCGGCACCCGCCGACATCGAGCGGGTCAACCGGCTGTTCTCGGAAGCCTTCACCGACCGGTACCAGCGCGACGGCATGATGGGCGTGCGGGTTCCGCTGCTGAATCCCGCGATCTGGCGCTTCGCGCTGTCGACCGCCGGGGAGGATGCCCTCCTCTGGCGCGATCAGACCGGAGGGGTCATCGCCTTCAACATCGTCCACCGCTCCGGTGCCGAAGGATGGATGGGGCCGCTTGCGGTGCGGCCCGACCGGCAGGGCGAGGGGCTTGGCGCGACCATCGTGCGAGCCGGTATCGAGCGGCTGCAGCGCGCCGGCGCGCGGACCATCGGCCTCGAGACGATGCCCCGCACCGTCGAGAACATCGGGTTTTACTCCCGGCTGGGGTTCCGGCCGGGACACCTCACCATCAGCCTCGTGCGTGAGCTGGCCCGCGCGGTGTCGCACGACGCGCAACGCCTGACGGCGCCCATGAGCCTGATCGACCAGCGCCTCGAGGAGTGCGCGGCGCTCACCGGCCGTCTCCTGCCGGGCCTCGACTTCAGCCGGGAGCTTTGCGGCACGATCGAGCATCGCCTGGGCGACGTCACCCTGGTCTACCAGGGTGGGGTTCTCACCGGGTTTGCCCTCTGGCACTCGGCGCCGCTGGCCGAAGGCCGCGGGCCCGACGAAGTGCGGGTGCTCAAGCTCGTGGCGCTCGACTTACCGACCTTCCGGCGCCTGGTCGTTGGCGTCGAGGCCCACGCGACTGAGGAGCGTGCCCGGCGGGTCTCGGTGCGCTGCCAGACCGCCCACCGGACGGCCTACACTGCGCTGCTTCAGGCGGGCTACCGGGTGCATTGGACGGACCTGCGGATGACGCTCGACGGCCACGAAGAGATGGCGCCGGCGGACGGAGGGATCGTGTTCTCGAACTGGGAGATCTGAACGGCAGTGAGCGGTGAGCGGTAACTCGTCGCTAGCTTACCGCTTACCGCTTACCGCTTACCGCTTACCGCTTACCGCCTACCGCTTACCGGCCGCAACGCCCACCACCGGATCCACAACGCC
>Ga0256867_10001253_pt1 | contig 10622 bp, 7 predicted proteins | sample RVTome_15_FD_185939 | JGI IMG/M metagenome (GOLD analysis project Ga0256867, IMG submission 185939) | Soil microbial communities from uranium-contaminated site in the Upper Colorado River Basin, Wyoming, United States - RVT150D86 (HiSeq) ... | reverse complement strand
GCTCGAGGTGCCACCAGCCGCGCCAACGCCATGCCGGTCCTGTCGGGAGTGCACGTCCAGGCCACTGGTGAGCAGCTCGTCGCCACCGGTACCGATCTCGACCTGACCATCCGCGCCACGGTGCCTGTCACGGTGGTAGGGGAGGGGGCAGCCGTCCTGCCTGCTCGCCTGGCCGCCGATGTGGCCAAGTCGCTCGAGCCCGGCGCGGTCGAGGTCGAGGTCGACGGCGAGGAGGCTCGCATCTCGTCGGGGCGCTCGCAGTTCGCGCTGCGGCTCCCACCGACGGAGGACTTCCCGAAGACCACGGAGGTGACCGGTCACGCCGTCACCGTGTCCGCGCCGGCCCTGGCATCGTCGTTGCGCCAGGTGATCGTGGCTGCGAGCAAGGACGACGCCCGCCTCATCCTGACCGGGGTGCACATGGCGGCGGAGGCCGGCGGGCTGCGGCTGGTGGCCACCGACTCGTACCGCCTCGCCATCCGTGACCTGGCCGACGCCACCATGCTCAGCGAGGGTCAGCAGGTCCTCGTGCCGTCGAGGGCCCTGCGCGAGCTCGTGCAGTTCCTCGGTGACGACGAGGTGACGGTCAGGCTGGGGGAGCGCGAGGTGGCCTTCGAGATCGCCACCGGGGAGCGCTCCGGGGTCGAGGTGCGGACGCGTCTGATCGAGGGCAACTTCCCCGAGTACCGCAAGCTGATCCCGGCCAGCTACCCCAACCGCCTAACGGTCGGGCGCGAGGCGCTCTTGGACGCAGTGAAGCGAGTCAAGCTGGTGGCCACCGACAACACCCCGGTCCGCATCACCCAGACTGCCGACGGCGTGGAGCTAAGGGCCGTCCGCCAGGAGGTGGGTGTGGCCACCGAAACCATCGACGCCTCGTACGAGGGTGAGGAGCTGACGGTCGCGTTCAACCCGGACTACCTGATCGAGGGCATCGAGGCGGCTCCTGGCGACGAGGTCACCCTGGAGACGCTCGATGGACAGAAGCCGGCTGTCCTGCGCTCCACCAGCGGGCCCGATTACCTCTACCTGCTCATGCCCGTGCGCGTGTCCTGACGACGCCTGCCGGCGCCGTCTCCCGTGCAGCTCCGCCAGCTCTGGCTCACCGACTTCCGCAACCATCGTTCCACCACGCTGACGTTGCCACCTGGCCTCACCGTGGTGACCGGGGCGAACGGCCAAGGGAAGACGAACCTGCTGGAGGCTGTCGCCTGGTTGGCCACGCTGCGTTCCTTCCGCAACGCCACCAACGAGGTGCTGGTCGGTCAGGGGGCCAGCGTCGCCGTGATCCGGGCCGAGCTCGACGACGACGGACGGCGGGTCCTGGTGGAGGCGGCCATCGAGCGCGAGCGCACCCGCGTGCAGGTGAACCGCCAACGGCTGCGACGCGCCCGTGACGCCCTCGGACACGTCAAGGCCACCGTCTTCACCCCCGACGACCTGCTGGTGGTGAAGGGCGGCCCGTCCGCTCGGCGGCGCCTCCTCGACGAGGTGGTGGTATCCGTGCAGCCCTCCCATCACGAGCTGGCCGGGGAGGTCGATCGCATCCTGCGCCAGCGCAACGTGCTCCTGCGTCAGGCGGGCGGCCGCCTCGACGCCGAGGCCGCGGCCACCCTGGAGGTGTGGGACGCCCAGCTCGTCGACGCTGGGACCCGCCTGGCCGAGGGGCGCATCGGAGCCCTGGTCGCGCTGGCGCCCCTGGTGGCGGATCGCTACGCGCAGCTCACCGCGGTCGAGGCGGGCGTGGAGCTGCACTACGAGGCGCCGTGGCGGGCCACCGGTCTGGCCGACGCCCTGACCGGGGCCAGGCGCGACGAGCTGCGCCGCGGTGTGAGCCTGGTCGGGCCGCACCGCGACGACCTCGTCGTTACCCTCGACGGCCGCCCGGCTCGAACCCACACGAGCCAGGGTGAGCAGCGCAGCCTGGCCCTCGCCCTGCGGCTCGGTGCCCATGCCCTGGTGGTCGATCGCACGGATCGTGTCCCGCTGGTCCTGCTCGACGACGTGTTCTCCGAGCTCGACGAAGCACGGGCCGAGGCTCTGGTGGCGATCCTGCCCCAGGGCCAGACGCTGCTCACCACCGCCACCGCCGGCGTGCCCGCCGGCACGACGGTGGACCTGGTGCTGCGGGTCGAAGGCGGACAGGTGTCGCCCGTGCCGTGATCGGCGGGGCCGAACCCGGGAGCCGGGGCCGAACCCGGGAGCGGGGACCGACCCCGGGAGCGGGCGCGTTACGGAGCTGTGACGGCCCCATGCCAGGCCGATGACGGCCTGAGCAGCGCCGGCTCCCCTGGTGTGTCACGATCGGTGCATGCCGGGCGCAGGTGCTGCAGGGTCGGGTCCGGGCGCGGGCCGCGGCGGGGGAGGCGCTGGGGACGGGGACCCGACCGGCTCCCCGAGTCCCTCCTCGATGGGCTCGGGCCGCGCTGGAGAGGTGGGGACCCCGCTGTCGATGTCGCTCGATCGTGTTCTGGGCAGCCTCAGCGGTGGGACCCCGGCGGTGAGCGCCGTTGGCCGCCGCTGGGCGGAGCTGGTGGGCCCGACCGTGGCCGCCCACGCCGAGCCCTGCCGGCTGCGGGCCGGGACGCTGACGATCGGGGTACGCCAACCGGGCTGGGCCACGCAGTTGCGCTACCTGGAGCCCGAGCTGCTGGAACGATGCCGCGCTGTGCTAGGGCCCGGGGTCGTCACCGGGGTGGAGATCCGCGTCCTGGGCGGGTCGCCACCGCGCTGAACGTCGCCGCAGAGCGCTGTAGGAGGCCCCCAGCTGTGTGCTGGGTGGTCAGGTGAACCCCCCTCCAGCTGGTAGCCTGAGAGTTGGCATCGCGGCACCTGTGGCCGCTGTCCTGTGCCTGACGGCCAGCCCGACCGGGCACCGGACGACGCCCCAACTCGGCCCCCACAGGGCCCTGCAGAGAGGCTCGGAACCCGTCCTGGCAGTCCGGACGTGGCACCGGACCTCGGTCCGCCGCCGGCGGACCGTCCAACCGGCACGATCAGGAACAGAGGGTGACCGAAACCACGTACGGCGCGAGCGACATCCAGGTGCTGGAGGGCCTCGAAGCCGTCCGCAAGCGCCCAGGCATGTACATCGGCTCCACGGGGCCCACGGGACTGCATCACCTGGTGTACGAGCTGGTCGACAACAGCGTCGACGAGGCGATGGCAGGCGAGGCCACCAGGGTTGACATCACCTTGCACCCCGACGGTTCCTGTGAGGTCGTCGACGACGGCCGCGGCATCCCCACCGGACCACACCCGCAGTACCCCGACAAGAGCGCGGCCGAGGTCGCCCTCACCGTCCTGCACGCCGGCGGGAAGTTCGGCCAGGGGAATGGCTACAAGGTCTCTGGCGGTCTGCACGGCGTGGGCGTGTCGGTGGTCAACGCCTTGGCCGAGTGGCTGGAGGTCGAGGTGGACAGGGGTGGCCGCCGTTACCACCAGCGGTTCCACGAAGGGGGTACGCCCACCGCCCCCCTGGTCGACGTCGGGCCTTCCCCCGCAGGGCGCCGGGGCACCTCGGTCCGCTTCCTTCCCGACGCCACGATCTTCGACACCATCGAGTTCTCGGCCCGCACCCTGCTCGAGCGCTTCCAGATGATGGCCTTCCTCAACGCCGGCCTGCAGATCGTCTTCGAGGATCGGCGGCCAGGCCACGAACGCCGCGAGGAGCACTGCTACGACGGGGGGATCGAGGACTTCGTCCGCCACCTCAACGGCGCCAAGGAGGCCCTGTTCGAGGCGGTCGGGTACTTCAAGGCCGACGAGGGCGGTGACGAGGTCGAGGTGGCGTTCCAGTGGAACACCTCGTTCAACGAGGGCATGCACACCTTCGCCAACGGCATCGCCACCATCGAGGGGGGCATGCACGAGGAGGGGTTCCGCAAGGCGCTCACCGCCACCCTCAACCGCTACGCCTTCGGCCGGAACCTTCTGAAGGAAGGGCGTGACGAGCGCCTCCAAGGCGAGGACATCCGGGAGGGCCTGACCGCCATCGTCTCGGTGCGCCTGCGGGAGCCGCAGTTCGAGGGGCAGACCAAGGCCAAGCTGGGCAACGTGTCGATGAGGTCGCTCGTGGAGCGCACCACCAACGAGCACTTGTCGGCTTGGCTGGAGGAGCACCCAGCGGAGGCCAAGGCGGTGGTGCAGAAGGCCATCCAGGCGTCGCGGGCGCGTATGGCCGCCCAGAAGGCCCGCCAGAAGGCCCGCAAGTCCGCTCTCGACGGCGCAGGGCTGCCGGGCAAGCTCACTGACTGCTCCTCGCCCGACCCCGCCGAGTCCGAGCTCTACATCGTGGAGGGCCAGTCGGCAGGCGGCTCGGCCAAGGACGCCCGCGACCCGGCCACCATGGCGATCCTGCCGATCAGGGGAAAGATCCTCAACGTCGAGCGGGCGACGATCGACAGGATGTTCCGCAACACCGAGATCCAGGCGCTGATCTCGGCCATCGGTGGGGGCATCGGCGACGGCTTCGACGTCGTGAAGCTCCGCTACCACAAGGTGGTGTTGCTCTGCGACGCCGACGTCGACGGCAGCCACATCCGCACCCTGCTGCTGACGTTCTTCTTCCGCCAGATGCGCCCGCTCCTCGAGCACGGCCACGTCTACATCGCGCAGCCGCCCCTGTACTCGACGACTGTGGGCAAGGAGAAGGTGTACCTCAAGGACGACCGGGTTCGCGACGCCTTCCTGGCCGAGCACCCGAACCACAAGGAGCAGTTCCAGCGCCTGAAGGGCCTGGGCGAGATGAACTCGGGTCAGCTGTGGGAGACCACGATGGACCCGGCTCGGCGCACCCTGCTGCAGGTGACAGTGGAGCAGGCGGCCATCGCCGATGAGATCTTTGCCACGCTGATGGGCGACGACGTGGACCAGCGCAAGTCCTTCATCCAGCAGAACGCACAGGACGTGCGCTTCCTCGACATCTGAGAGACCGGTGGCAGACGACACGACCCCGCCCGAACCCCCGAACGACGCGCAGCCCGACATGAGCCAGGGCGGCGCGCTCGGGCTCGACGTGCAGCCGATCGAGATCCAGGAGGAGATGGAGCAGTCCTTCCTGGACTACGCGATGTCGGTCATCGTGGCCAGGGCACTGCCCGACGCGCGCGACGGCCTGAAGCCGGTGCACCGCCGCATCCTGTGGGCGATGTACGACTCGGGCATCCGGCCCGAGCGGCCCCACCGCAAGTGCGCCACGGTGGTCGGCGACGTGATCGGCAACTACCACCCCCACGGCGACACGGCCATCTACGACGCCCTCGTGCGCATGGGCCAGAGCTTCTCGCTCCGTCACATCCTCATCGATCCCCAGGGCAACTTCGGCAGCCCCTCTGACCCTCCCGCCGCCTACCGCTACACCGAGTGCCGGCTGACGCCTCTGGCCATGCGCCTGGTGGACGGCATCGACGAGGACACGGTCGACTTCGTTCCGAACTTCGACGGCTCCAAGGACGAGCCCGAGGTGCTACCGGCGCGCTTCCCGAACCTGCTCGTGAACGGCAGCCAGGGCATCGCCGTGGGCATGGCCACCAGCATCCCGACCCACAACCTGGGCGAGGTGGTGGCTGCCGCCATCCACCTGCTCGACCACCCTGACGCCACCGTCGAGGACCTGATGGGCATCGTGGCGGCTCCCGACTTCCCGACGGGTTGCCTCATCATGGGCCGGCAGGGCTCGATGGACGCCTACCGCACGGGCCGCGGCTCGGTCCGGATGCGTGCCGTGGCCGAGATCACCGAAGGCCCGCGTGGAGCGCAGATCGTGGTGTCGGCCATCCCGTACCAGACGTCGGTCGAGGCGATAGAGGAGAAGATCGCGGCGGCCGTAGACCGCAAGGACATCGAGGGCATCCGCGAGCTGCGCAACGAATCGGCAAAGGGCGTCACTCGGTTCGTGATCGAGTTGCGCAAGGACGCCTCGGCACACGTAGTGCTCAACAACCTCTACCGGTACACCCCTCTGCAGTCGACGTTCCCGGTGAACATGGTGGCGCTCGTGGACGGTGTGCCCCGCACGCTGGACCTGCTCCAGCTGCTACAGGCCTACATCGCCCACCAGGTCGAAGTCATCACCCGTCGTTCCCAGTTCAGGCTGCAGAAGGCGCGCGATCGCGCCCACATCGTCGAGGGCCTTCTCAAGGCCATCGACCTGATCGACGACATCATCGCCCTCATTCGCCGCAGCGAGGACCGGGCCGCGGCCCGGGCGGGGTTGATGAGCGACCCTCTGACCTTCAGCGAGGTGCAGGCGAACCACATCCTGGACATGCCGCTGGGACGCCTCACCCGCCTCGGCCGCAGCGAGCTGACCCGTGAGCTGGAGGAGCTGCAGTCGACGATCGCGGAGCTGGAGGCCGTGCTGGCCGACGAGGACCGCATGCGGGGCGTCATCCGGGCCGAGCTCGAAGCCGTTGCCAACGAGTTCGCCACCCCGCGCCGCAGCGAGATCACCTTCGACCCCGGCGACATGGACATCGAGGACCTCATCGACGACGAGGACCTGGTGGTGAGCCTTTCGGCGCGCGGCTATGTCAAGGCCGTGAGCGCGGACGCGTTCCGGACCCAGGGTCGGGGCGGGCGGGGCGTGCAGGGCACGAAGGTGCGGGACGAGGACGTGGTGATGTCGGTCGTGACCACCAGCGCCCACGCCGAACTGTTGTTCTTCACCAACCGCGGCAAGGTCTACCGGATCCGCGCCCACCAGATCCCGATGATGGATCGGACGGCGCGGGGCACGGCCGTGGTGAACCTCCTGCAGCTCGAGCCCGGCGAGACAGTCCAAGCGGTCATCGACACCCGTGACTACGAGACGGCCAGGTACCTGTTCTTCGCCACCCGAATGGGCAAGGTGAAGAAGACCCGGTTCACCGACTACGGGAACATCCGCCAAAACGGCCTCATCGCCGTCAACCTGGGTCAGGGCGACGAGCTCGTCTGCGTGAGGGCGACCACGGGTGATGACGAGCTGCTCATGGTCAGCAGGGCCGGCCAGGCCATCCGATTCTCCGAGGCCGAGGTGCGCCCCATGGGGCGTTCCGCGGCCGGGGTGCGAGGGATGGGGTTGCGTCAGGGCGATGTGGTCGTCTCCTGTGACGTGATCCGACCCGGCACCGAGCTGCTCGTCGTGAGCGACCAGGGGTTCGGCAAGCGGACCCCGGTGGCCGAGTTCCCACGCAAGCGCAGGGGAACCCTGGGGGTCAAGGCGGTCAAGCTGATGGACGGCAGGGGCGGCGGTCTGGTGGCTGCCATGGTGGTCGAGACCTCCGACGAGCTCATCCTGATGTCCCAGGGCGGAGTTCTCATCCGGGTGCCGGTGGAGGAGATCGCCGTCCAGGGCCGTACCGCATCGGGCGTACGGATAATGAACGTCCCCGCCGAGGATCACGTGGCGGCGGTGACCGTGGCGCTCTCCACCAACGGTGACCCCGCCTCCGACGCCACCCCCGACGCCACCGCCGAAGTCGTCACCGGGCCCTCCGAGGATCTGCCAGACTGAGATCGCTCGCCTCCCCCTCCTCCTCTGCTGTCGCGCTCAGGAGGAGGACCCACATGGGACGGGAAAGGGACGAAGCAGGCCAGGTCGTGGCCGTCGTGGCCGTCGTGGCCCTGGTGGCCGGGGCGGCCATCTGGGTGGTGGCCTGGCTCGGCGCAGCCGCCGTGCACAAGGCCAGGGCCCAGACCGCAGCGGACGCTGCTGCGCTGGCTGCGGCCGCGGGCTCCGACGCCGACGCCAGGGAGATGGCTGCGGAGAACGGTTTCCCCCTCGAGGAGCTCCGCCGTCAGGGCGACGAGGCCGAGGTCGTCGTCGCGGTCGGTGGCGACGTCGCCGTGGCCAGGGCCCGGCGGTACCAGACCGTCGTGGCCGCCACCGGTGCCAAGCGGGGCCTGGCCCCTGCCATGTTGGCCGCGTTGGCCAGGGCCGAGCAGATCCTCGGGCGCCCCGTGCCCATCTCGTCGGGATACAGGAGCGCAGCGGACCAGCGCCGGCTCTGGGAGGGAAGGGCCGCCAACCCCTATCCCGTGGCCCGGCCGGGCACCTCCCGCCACGAGCTCGGCCTGGCCGTCGACGTGCCCAGCGCCTTCGCCTCCCTGCTGGCGGCCGTGGGCACCGACGCTGGACTCTGCCGCCCACTCCCGCGGACCGATCCCGTACACTTCGAGCTGTGCCCGATTCGGTGAGCGACGGCTCCACGCGGTCTGATGTGGCGCCCTCCGCCTACGCGCGCCCCGACGACCCCCGGTCCGTGCCCGTCGTGTCCACCGACGGCGCTGCGACGGACGGCCACACCCCCATCGCGGCATCCCCCGGGGCCGGAAGTGTCAGCCCCTCCGAGGCGATCCCTTGGGAGCCCGTCCCGTCGGCTCGGACCGCGTCACACGCCCGGCCTGTTCCCTTCTCCGGCACCTGGTTAGCCCGGCGCCGGGCCAGGGCTCGCAAGGTGCGCCGCACGGTGCGCCACATCGATCCGTGGTCGGTCTTCAAGATCTCGGTGCTGCTCTACCTTTGCCTCTACGTGGCGGTGATGATCGCCGGCGTGCTCCTGTGGAGCGCGGCGGTGGGCTCCGGTCTCGTCGGGAACATCGAGTCGTTCATCGAGGAACTACTGGCACTCGAGACCTACGAGTTCCAGGCCGACGAGATCTTCCGCGGCGGCGCCATCATCGGGCTCGTGCTGGCCGCGGCGGGAGCCGCCTTCAGCGTGGTGCTGGCCATCCTCTTCAACCTCATCAGCGACCTGACCGGCGGTGTGCGTGTCACGGTCCTGGAAGAGGACGAGGCCGTACCGCTGCTGGCCTACCAGCAGTACGCAGAGGCGTTGGCCGAGTACCACGCCGAGGTCAGCCAGCAGGGCTCCGTCACGCCCATGCCAGCCCAGCCTGTTCCGACGCAGCCCGTGCCCACCCAGCCTCTGCCCGCCGAACCCGCCATCACCGGAGCCGGGATGGCCGGGGTCCCTGCGTCGGTCAACGGCTTCGATCCCCACGCCGTCCCCCCCTCTCCCATGCCGGCCGAGCAAGGATCGCCGAGCACCTCCGGCCCCATCCCGCCGTCACCCATCCCCCCGTCACCGCGTCGCTCGGCCGGCCCACTGGCGGCGCCGCCGGCGCGTTCGCCCATCCGCTGACGGCGTCGAGTGCCTGCCCGGATGCGCCTTGGTCGGTGCCGGGGCCGGCGGTAGGCTCGGCGATCCTCTGGGGCTATAGCTCAGTCGGTTAGAGCGCACCCCTGATAAGGGTGAGGTCGCTGGTTCGATTCCAGCTAGCCCCACACCGCCAGGCCCACACCGAACGGTGCCGCCGTCGGTCGAGGATCGCCGCGAGGCGAGCAGGTAGCGGCCCCGCCCTATCCTTGCCCGCATGCGCCTGTTGCGTCGTGCTCTTCTGGCCATCGGCCTGTGCGGGGCCATCGCCGCCGTGCTGCGTCTGCGTGGCTCGGGCGGCGTGCCTCCCCGCGAGGGCGGTTGGCGGGAGCTGTCCGGTCCCGACATGACGTGAGGGTCACCGTCCTGGGTGTCGGTGCGGTCGGAGCGCGGGTCGTACGCCAGCTCCTCGAACACGACGACCCGGTCGAGGTCGTGATCGCCGATCGTCGGGCCGCCCACGCCGAGGAGGTGGCCACTCGGATGGGGCCGAACGTCCGAGCCGATCCCACCGCCCTCGACGACCCGGCCGGCACCGACGTCGTCGTCCTGGCCGTCGCTGCCGACGAGCACAGGCTCCTGGCGGAACGGGCGTTGGACACCGGTCAGCACGTCGTATCGGTGGGCGACTCGATGGCCGACATCGGTCTGCTGCTCGAGCTCGACGGTGAAGCCGAGACCAAGGAGCTGTCCGTGCTGTGCGGTGCGGGGCTCTCGCCCGGCCTGACCTGCGTCCTGGCCCGTCACGCCGCCGGGCACTTCGACCGGGTCGACGAGATCCATGTGGCACAGCACGGCACCGGCGGGCCGGCCTGCGCCCGCCACCACCACGAGGCCATGCAAGGCGACGCCCTCGACTGGCGGGACGGCGCCTGGCGCAGCCGCAGGGGACGCACCGGACGCGAGCTGGTGTGGTTCCCCGAGCCTGTGGGGGGCCAGGACTGCTACCGGGCTGCGCTTCCCGGCGCCAGGTTGCTGGCTCCGTACTTCGACGGCGTCGACCGGGTCACCGTCAGGGTGTCGGCCACACGCCGTGACCGGCTGACCGCCCTGCTGCCCATGATGCGGCGCCCGCACCACGACGGCGGCCCCGGTGCCGTCCACGTCGAGGTGAGGGGTCGGCGCGGGTCAGAGACCGGTGTTGCCGTGTACGGCGCCATGGACCACCCGTCGGTGGCCGCGGCCACCGTGGCCGCCACCGCCGTCCGCTGGATCGCGGCAGGCACCGTTCCGGCCGGCGCGCACGGCCTCGCAGTCATCGACGACAGCGCCGGCTTCCTCGGCGAGCTTGCCCGCCGAGGGGTCAAGGCGGCCATCTTCGAGGGCAGCTCCGACGCCTGAGCGCAGCCGGGTGGGGGGCGAGGGCCGTCAGGGTCGGAGCTTGTCCTGCCAGTCGACCAGCAGGCTGTCGTCCCCGAAGACCTCGAGGGGCGAAGCATCACGGCGGCCCCACACGAACAGGAGCAGGTCCTCGGCCCT
>Ga0256867_10001251_pt1 | contig 10627 bp, 13 predicted proteins | sample RVTome_15_FD_185939 | JGI IMG/M metagenome (GOLD analysis project Ga0256867, IMG submission 185939) | Soil microbial communities from uranium-contaminated site in the Upper Colorado River Basin, Wyoming, United States - RVT150D86 (HiSeq) ... | reverse complement strand
CACGGTCATGCGGCGGCTCGTGGAGCGCTTCGCGGACGAGGACGTCGTGACGATCGACGGGGTGAAGCGGTTCCGCGGACGAGACTGGGCGCTGATCGTGCCGCACCCCGTTGAGCCCGTGGTGCGCGTCTGGGCTGAGGCGGACGAGGAGGAGTCGGCGAGCGCTCTGGCCGTCGAGCACGCCGCGCTGGTCGAGCAGCTGCGCGAGTAGCGACGCGCGCGAGAGAGAGGGAAGGGCGATGAGGGAGGCGCGGATCCACCTCGGGCTGTGGATCGTTCTCGCGCTGTTCGGCTTCCTGGTGAGCGTGGGGTTCATGCAGGAGCGGCTCCGCGAGGAGGCCTCTCCTCTCCAGCGGGCCGAGCTCCAGCGCCTGATCGAGCAGCGGCGGGCGGCGATCCGCGACCTCTCGTCCGAGGTGGACGTCCTCTCGGATCGGGTGGACGGCGTGCGGGAGCGCGCGGGGGAGGGGTCCGCCGAGGTCGACGACCTCGTGCGCAGGGTCGAGCAGCTTCGTCAGGTCGTCGGGCTCCAGGCCGTGGAGGGGCCCGGCGTGGTCGTGGAGCTCTCGGACAGCCCGCGCCCCGCGACGACGCGGGATGAGCTGACCGACCTCCGGATCCAGGACGTCGACCTGCAGCTCGTGGCGAACGCGCTGTGGAGGTCGGGGGCGGAGGCGGTCTCGGTGAACGGCCGTCGCCTCACCGCGACCTCGGCGATCCGCAAGGCCGGGACGGCGATCCTGGTGAACTACCGCGCGGTCTCCTCCCCCTACCTGATCGTGGCGATCGGCGACCCCGACGCGCTGCGGGACGGGTTGGAGGCGTCGGAGATCGCCGAGCGATTCGGGGTGTGGAAGGAGATCTACGGGCTCGGCTTCTCGCTCCGGGACGAGGACTCACTCGAAGCGCCGGCGCTCTCGGGCCTCCAGGACTTCCTCCACGCGGTGCCGGTGGAGGGCGACCGATGATCGCCCTGATCGCACTCCTAGCCGGCGTGGCGATCGGGCTGGTCCTCCAGCCCACGCTCCCCGCGGGGCTGACCCCGTATCTGCCGGTGATCGTCGTGGCCGCGCTCGACACGGTGCTGGCGGGGGTCCTGGCGCGACTCGAGGGCGGATACCGAGAGGGCGAGTTCATCGTCGCCTTCCTCTCGAATACGTTGCTGGCCGCGTTCATCGTCTGGGTGGGCGACCGACTCGGGGCACCCGACCTGACGATCGGCGTCGTGGTCGTGTTCGGGATCCGGATGTTCCAGAGCCTGGCGGGGATCCGCCACTACCTCTTCCGCGACTGATGGACTATCTCGACCTCCACGAGGCGTCCGGGCGACGACGCCCAACGATGCGGCCCCCCAGCCGGACCCAGACGAAGATGGCGCTCGTGGTCGTCGCGCTCGCGGTGGGTCTGCTGGTCGGCGTCCAGGCGGGGCGCCGGGACGACGGCACGGCCCGGCTGGCGGCCGAGTCCCCCGAGGACCTGGCTCGCATCCTCTCGGACCTGAACGCCGAGGCCGATCAGCTGGGGCGCCAGGTGGCCGACCTCCGCCTGAAGCTCTTCCAGTACGAGGGGACCGCCGAGCGGGAGGATCTCGCCTTGCGGGACGCGCGGAAGACCCTGCGGGACCTCCAGGTCCTCGCGGGGACCACCGACGTGCGGGGCCCGGGGGTGGCGGTGGAGATCGGCGACCAGATGGGCAGGGTGAGCTGGGAGCCGATGCTCGACCTCGTGCAGGAGCTGCGCGACGCTGGGGCTGAGGCGATCGCCGTGAACGACGTCCGGGTGGTGGCCTCGACGTGGTTCGCCCCCCGCGAGGCCGGCATCACGATCGACGGCGAGCAACTCGTGCCCCCCTACCTGGTCCAGGCGATCGGCGACCCGCCGGGGCTTCACGAGGCGCTCGGGATCCCCGGCGGGCTGATCCTCCTGATCGAGGCGCAGCCCGGGGTGACGATCGCGATCGAGGAGCGCGACCGCATGCGGCTGCCGGCGTTGCGCCGGGAGATCGTGTTCCGATACGCTCGCCCGGCCTCGTGACGGAAGGGGACCGATGGAGTACCCAGAAGACCTGCGCTACACCAAGGAGCATGAGTGGGCGGCCGCCCAGGAGGGCGGTCGCGTCCGCGTCGGGATCACCGACTTCGCGCAGGACGCCCTGGGGGACGTCGTCTACGTGGACCTGCCGGAGGAGGGCACAGAGGTGCGCGCCGGCGAGCCCTTCGGCGAGGTCGAGTCGACGAAGTCGGTCTCCGACATCTTCAGTCCCGTCACCGGCCGCGTGGTCGAGCGGAACGCGAGCCTCGAGGACCAGCCCGAGATGGTCAACGAGGACCCCTACGGGGAGGGGTGGATGGTCGTGGTCGAGATGACCGAGTCGTCCGAGCTCGAGGGGCTCCTCGACGCCGAGGGGTACCGGGGCTTCGCCGAGGGCGGCGACGCGGAGGGCTGAGTCCTCGCGCCCTCGTTGACCGTTCTGAGGACGTCGGATACAGTCGCCTCAGGCTCACCCTGAGGCTTGGGGTCGGATCGGAGGCCGAGGTTGCGTTGCACCCGCTGCGGTGGGCAGAACCCAGAGGACGCGCGATTCTGCGCGCACTGCGGCCACGCCCTTCAGGAGGACACCACCGTCGGCCTCGTCGCCGCCGAGATCGAGGACGAGGCGGGGGAGGAGGTCTACCTCCCTCTCGACGAGCTGCAGCCCGGGCAGGCGCTCCTCGTCGTGAAGAGGGGGCCGAACGCGGGCTCCAAGATCCTCGTGGACAAGGACGTGACCACCGCGGGCCGCCACCCCGAGAGCGACATCTTCCTCGACGACATCACGGTCTCGCGGCGCCACGCGGAGTTCCGCAGGAAGGACGGGAGGTTCTTCATCCACGACATGGGGAGCCTGAACGGCACCTACGTCGACCGCGACCGCGTGGACAGCACCCAGCTCGCCAGCGGCGACGAGGTTCAGATCGGCAAGTTCAAGCTGGTCTTCTTCATGGGGGAGTGATGGCGGGGAAGGAGCACCTGTCCATCGGAGAGGTCCTCGTCTCCCTGAAGCCGGAGTTCCCCGACGTCACCATCTCGAAGATCCGGTTCCTCGAGAGCGAGGGTCTGATCGATCCCGACCGAACCGAGTCGGGGTACCGGAAGTTCTCGGAGCGGGACGTCGAGCGCCTCCACGAGATCCTGCGGCTGCAGCGCGACGAGTACCTTCCCCTCAAGGTGATCCGCGAGCGGCTCGACAGCGGCCCCGATCGGAACGGCCCCCGCTCCGAATCGCCGCCGCGGCGCGACGAGCCGGCCCCCGAAGACGAGATGGCGCTCCCGGCCACTGACGTCCAGCTGACCTCCGAGGAGCTGGCGCAGGCCGGCGGGGTGGGCACCGAGCTCATAGATGAGCTCGAGTCGTTCGGCCTGTTGTCCTCGCGCTCGGTGAGCGGGGTCCGCTACTACGACGGCGAGAGCCTGGTGCTCCTGCGTGTCCTCAAGGATTTCTTCAAGTACGGCGTTGAGCCGCGTCACCTGCGCATGTACCGGCACTTCGCCGACCGTGAGGCCAGCTTCTTCCAGGCGATCGTCCTCCCGGTGCTGCGCCAGCGGAACCCCGACGCTCGGAAGGCCGCCTCGGAGTCGCTCAGCGACCTCGCGCGCATCTCCCGCCAGCTGAAGCAGGCCCTCCTGCGCGCGAACCTGCGCGACCACCTCGGGAACGGCTGAGCCCCCTCCGATGCGGCGGTTCCTCGGAGCGGTCCTGGCTGTGGCCCTTGCTCCGGTCCTGCCGGCCGCCCCCGCGGACGGGCAGGCCGGCCCGCCTCCGACGCCGGTGCCCCCGGTGGGGTCCCCCTCGCCGTACCCGCAGTCGCTGGAGACCCCGGAGCCCTCGGCGAGGCCGCCGCGCATCGCCGCCGCCTCGGTTGCGCTCGTGGACCTCGATGGTCGCCGGATCCTCTGGGAGCGGCGCGCGGGAGATCGCCGCCCCGTCGCCAGCCTCACGAAGATCATGACGGTGCTCGTGGCGCTGGAGTCGGCGGAGCTCCGCGACCTCGTGACCGTCAGCGAGCGCGCGGCGGGCGAGACCGGGTCGGAGCTGGGGCTCGTGCCGGGCGAGCGCATCCCACTCGAAGAGCTGCTCTTCGCGCTCCTGCTCCAGTCGTCGAACGACGGGGCGATCGCCCTCGCGGAGCACCTCGGCGGGTCGGTCGAGCGGTTCGTGCGGCGCATGAACCGCCGCGGCCGGGAGCTCGGTCTTCGCGACACCGAGTTCCGCAGCCCACACGGCCTGGACGATCGGGGATTCTCCACGGCGCGAGACCTGGCGGAGCTCACGGCCGAGGCGTTCACGCACCCGGCCTTCGTGCGCATCGCTCGCACCAAGCTCCGCGTGATCCCTGCGCCCGGAGGCCCGGCCCGGAGGATCCAGAGCCGCAACGCGATGCTCTGGCTGTACGAGGGGAGCGTGGGGGTGAAGACCGGCTTCACGTCGGCGGCCGGCTTCTGCCTCGTCGCCGCCGCCGAGCGGGACGGTCGTCGCTTCGCGGCGGTCTTGCTCGGCTCGCCCCAGGCGGCCTTCTCGGACGCGGCCGCCGTCCTCGACCACGGGTTCTACGCCTGGCGGATCCGCGCGCTGGTCGGAGAGGGAGAGCCGCTGCAGCCCCTTTCGATCGACGGCCGAGAGGTCCCGGTCGAGACCGGCGCGGCGATCGAGGCCCTGGTCCGCCGGGGACAGGGGTCGACGCTGCGCGTGCTCCCAGACCCCTCGTTCGGTCTCCCCGTGCGAGCCGGCGACGTCGTGGGCGAGGTGATCTCGCTCCTAGAGGGGGAGGAGGCGGGACGCGCGCCTCTCGTGGCGAGCGCGGATGTCGGGGCGGAGCCGGCCCGCGGAGAGCTCCCGCCGTGGTGGGATGAGCTCGTGGACTCGATCGCCTCCACGATCCCGCGATGGCTCGAGGCTGTCTTCTGACCGCCTCCACGGGTGGGGCGCGGGGCGCGGGTATGCTACGAGCGATGGAGGAAGGAGCGCGCGTCCTCTACACCGAGGACGCGATCCAGCAGCGGGTCGGGGAGCTCGCCGCGGAGATAAGCCGCGACTACGCGGGTCGGGACCCCATCCTCGTCTCGGTCCTCAAGGGAGCCGCCTGGTTCCTCGCCGACCTGATGAAGGCGACCACGATCACCTGCCGGATGGACTTCATGGCGATCTCGTCCTACGGGGGCGCCGAGGAGAGCATGGGCGTGGTGCGCATCCTCCAGGACCTCGAGCTCGACATCGGGGGGCACCACGTGATCCTCGTCGAGGACATCGTGGACACGGGGCTGACCCTCTCGTACCTGCTCTCCACGTTGTCCTCTCGCGAGCCGGCCTCGATCTCGGTGTGCGCGCTGCTGGACAAGTCGGTGCGCAGGATCGCGCCGGTCGAGATCCGGTACCGGGGGTTCGACTGTCCCGACCGCTTCGTCGTCGGGTACGGGCTCGACTACGCCGAGCGCTACCGGAACCTCCGGTGCATCCTCGAGGTCGACCCGCAGGAGCTCGAGGAGGATCCGCTCGCGCTCGTCCCGCACCTCCGAAGACCCTCCTGAGCGAGGCGGTTGCCGCCCTCGGGGTCTGGGGATACAGTCGAGAGCCATGGTCGAGATGACGGTCATCGGCGTCCGCGTCGAGCTGCCCGCCAACCAGCCCATCGTCTTGCTGAAGGAGACCGACGGCGAGCGGTACCTCCCCATCTGGATCGGGGCCGCGGAGGCGACGGCGATCGCCCTCGCGATGCAGGGCGTCACCCCGATGCGGCCCATGACCCACGACCTCTTCAAGAACGTGCTCGACGAGCTGCACGTCGCCCTGGAGAAGATCGAGATCACCGAGCTCCAGGAGGGCACCTTCTACGCGATGCTTCACCTCCAGCGGAACGGGTCGAGCCACGAGGTCTCCTCGCGTCCCAGCGACGCGATCGCGCTGGCCGTGAGGACGGGGGTCCCCATCTTCGCCTCCGAGGACGTGCTCGAGGCTGCCGCGGTCGAGATCCGCGAGGACGACGCCGAGGAGGAGGTCGAGCGCTTCAAGGCGTTCCTCGAGGACGTCACGCCGGAGGACTTCGCCGAGGAGTAGGGCTGGCCGCCCGCCCCGGCGGGCGACTATCATCGGCCGTGGCCGACGACCAGGCGCGTTTCGACGCCCTCCAAGCCAAGCTCGTCCCGCTCTGGGGCTCGATCGAGTCGTTCAACCCCGACCCGCAGACGATCGTCGTGGTCCCCGCGCTGCCTCCGGACATCTTCTGGGGCTCGCGGGTCCAGGCCTATGAGGAGCGCTACCTTTTTCTCCTCCTGCTCCTCCGCCAGCCGCGCGCCAGGATGATCTACCTGACCTCGCTCCCCATCGATCCGGCGATCCTCGACTACTACTTCGGGCTGCTGCCCGGCGTGATCCCCAGTCACGCCCGTGAGCGGCTGTTCACGCTGGCCCCCGGCGACGCATCCGACGCGTCGCTGAGCGACAAGGTGCTGGCTCGCCCCCGGCTCCTGGAGCGGATCCGAGGCCTGATCCCGGACCCCGATCGCGCGCACCTGGTGCCGTTCTTCGCGACCGAGCGGGAGCGGCGGCTCGCGCTGGCGCTCGGGATCCCGATGTACGCCGCGGACCCCCGCTTCTCCCGGTTCGGGACCAAGAGCGGGTGCCGCCGCCTGTTCGCCGAGGAGGGGGTGGTCCACCCGGCCGGACGAGAGGACCTCCGCGACCTCGACGATGTGGTCGACGCCATCGTCGAGCTTCGGGCGGAGCGGCCGGGGATGCGGTCTGCCATCGTCAAGCTCGACGAGGGGGTCTCGGGGATGGGGAACGCCACCGTGGCGCTCGAGGGGCTGCCCGAGCCCGGGAGCGCGGCGGCCGACGAGGCCGTGGCGGATCGGGTGCGCGGGATGGCGACCGAGACGGGCGAGCCCGTGGAGACGTACGGCGAGCGCTTCGCTGCAGAGGGCGGGGTGGTGGAGGAGCGCGTGGAGGGGCCGGAGGTGCGCAGCCCGAGCGTCCAGATGCGTGTGACGCCGCTGGGGGTCCTGGAGATGCTCTCCACGCACGACCAGCTCCTGGGCGGCCCGAGCGGCCAGTCCTACCTGGGCGCGCGCTTCCCCGCGGACCCCGAGTACGCCACCGCGATCTCCCGGGAGGCGCGCAAGGTGGGGGAGCGGCTCGCCGCCGAAGGCGTGATCGGGCGCTTCGCAGTGGACTTCGTGGTCGTGCGTGGAGAGAAGGGGTGGGACCCGTTCGCCATCGAGCTCAACCTCCGGAAGGGTGGGACGACCCATCCCTTCCTGACGGTGCAGTTCCTCACCGACGGGGTCTACGACGAGGCCACGGGGGTGTTCACCGCCCCGAGCGGCAGGGTGAAGTCGTTCGTGGCGAGCGACCACGTCGAGTCGGACGCCTACCGGGGTCTGACCCCGACCGACCTGTTCGACGTGGCCGTCAGGCACGGGCTCCACTTCGACCCCGCGCGCCAGTGCGGCGTCGTCTTCCACATGATGACCGCCCTCCCCGAGTACGGGCAGACGGGGCTGACGGCGGTGGGGGACAGCGCCGAGGAGGCCGACGAGCTCTACCGCCGTACCGTCAGCGTACTCGATGAGGAGACGCGGGGCGCCTACGCGCCGGATGCTTGACCCGTCACTCGGCCGGCGCTAGGCTCGGCCACACTCTCGTAATTACGGTAATGTGACTGGGAGAGGTGGCTCATGGCGACGACGACGGAGAACGGGTACCGCGCCCCCGAGGTGGTCAAGCTCGTCGGGGTGACCTACCGGCAGCTCGACTACTGGGCCCGCACCGAGCTCGTCAAGCCCAGCGTCCGCGACGCCAGCGGCTCGGGGACCCAGAGGCTCTACGGCTTCCAGGACCTCGTGCTGCTCCGCTCGATCAAGAACCTCCTGGAGACGGGGGTGACGCTCCAGAAGATCCGCAAGGCCGTGGACTACCTCCGCGAGCACCTGGGCGAGGCCCCCCAGGAGATGACCCTGATGTCCGACGGCCGGAACATCTACGCCGCCAAGTCGAGGGACGAGATCATCGACCTGATGCAGCAGGGCCAGGGGACGATGTTCACCCTTCAGGTGGATCGGGTGTGGACCGACCTCGAGAAGACGCTGGGGAGGAAGACCGGGAGTTGAGGGGTTCGACGCTCGACGGGGACCAGGCCCTCAAGAGCGAGATCGTCGATTTCGCCCACGCCAGCGAGCGACAGTTCGCGCAGCTCCTCGACTTCTACCAGATCGAATGGGAGTACGAGCCCCGCTCGTTCGACCTCGAGTTCGACCGTGACGGCAACGTCGTCCAGCGCTTCACGCCCGACTTCTACCTCCCGCAGTACGAGCTCTACATCGAGATCACCACGATGAACCAGAAGCTGGTCACGCGGAAGAACCGGAAGGTGCGCCGCCTGAAGGAGCTCTACCCGCACATCAACTGCAAGATCTTCTACCAGCGCGACTACCTGTCGCTGGTCACCAAGTACGGGCTCGAGGATCGCGCGGGGTAGGATTCCCCCGTGCGGTTCGCGCCCCACACCGACGCCGACGTCCGCGAGATGCTGGACACCCTCGGGCTCTCCTCGATCGACGACCTCTACGCGCACATCCCCCCCGAGGTGCTGCTGGACCGCCCCCTCGACCTCCCCGAGAGCGTCTCCGAGATGGAGCTCCTGGAGGACCTGAAGGGGCTGGCCGGGAGGGATCGCCACGCCGACGACCTCGTCTGCTTCGCAGGGGGCGGCGCCTACGACCACTACGTACCGGCGGTGGTGTGGGCGCTCGCGGGGCGCTCGGAGCTCCAGACCTCGTACACGCCCTATCAGCCTGAGCTCTCCCAGGGTGTGCTTCAGGCGCTCTACGAATACCAGTCGATGATCTGCGACCTGACGGGGTTGGAGGTCTCCAACGCCTCGCTCTACGACGGGCCGACGGCGCTCGTGGAGGCCGTCAACCTGGCGCGCTCGGCCACCGGCCGCGACCGGGTGCTGGTGGCCGGCACCGTCGACCGGCGCTACGTCGAGACCCTGCGCACGTACGGCAGGGGAGCGGGGTACGAGCCCGAGGTTCTGTCCGCTCCCGACGGCGTGAGCGGGGTGCCCGAGGTCCGGGAGGACGCGGCCTGCGTGATACTCCAGCACCCGAACGCCCGTGGAATCCTGGAGCCGGCCCGCAAGGTCTTCGAGGCCGCGCGCGCGGCGGGCGCGCGCGCGATCCAGGTCTTCGATCCGCTGTCGCTGGGAGTCCTGGCGCCCCCGGGCGAGCTGGGGGCCGACGTCGCCGTCGCCGAGGGCCAGTCGCTGGGCAACCACCTGGGCCTCGGCGGGCCCTACCTGGGCGTGATCGCCGCTCGCCTCGAGGACGTGCGGCGCCTCCCCGGGCGCATCGCCGGTAGGACCGAGGACCAGGACGGGAACCTGGGGTTCGTGCTCACCCTCCAGGCGAGGGAGCAGCACATCCGGCGGGCCAAGGCGAACTCGAACATTTGCACGAACCAGACGCTGATGGCCATCGCGGCCGCCGTCTACCTGGCCTGGCTCGGCCCGGGGGGCCTGCGCGAGGTGGGGGAGGCCTCCGCGGCCAAGGCCCGGTACGCGGCCGGCCTGCTCGCTGAGATCGATGGGGTAGCCCTGGCCCATCCGGGGGTGCCGTTCTTCAAGGAGTTCGCCCTGTCCTTCGAGGCTCGGGCGCCGGGTGCGGTCCGGGACGCCCTCCTCGAGCACGGCTACCTCGTGGGGCCGGCCGACGGCGAGAGCTTGCTGGTAGCCTGCACCGAGCGGAGGACGCGCGAGGAGATCGAGGGGCTGGCCCGGGCGATGAAGGAGGTGCTGGGGTGAGGGGAGCCCCGGTGAGGACCGGCGACCCGCCCACCGCGGGGCTCCTCCGCGACCTCTCCCGCCCGGGGCGCCGGGCCTCCACGTTCCCCGCGCTCGACGTGCCCGAGGCCGACCTCCCGGCCGACCAGCGCCGCGCGCAGCCCCCGTCGCTGCCCGAGGTGGCCGAGCGCGACCTCGTGAGCCACTACACGCGTCTCAGCCAGCGCAACTACGGCGTGGACACGGGCTTCTATCCGCTGGGCTCGTGCTCGATGAAGTACAACCCCAAGATCGCCGATGCCGTGGCCGCCCTCCCCGGCTTCCAGCGCCTGCACCCGCACCAGCCCGAGGCCACGATCCAGGGGGCGCTCGAGCTGCTGTGGCGGCTCGAGCGGGCCCTGTGCGAGGTCACGGGGATGGCCCGGGCGACCTTCCAGCCGGCGGCGGGGGCGAGCGGCGAGCTGACCGGGCTGCTGATCATGCGGGCCTTCCACGAGCGGAACGGCGACGCGCGCCGGCGGATCGTGATACCCGACTCGGCCCACGGGACGAACCCGGCCAGCGTGACCCTGGCGGGCTACGAGGTCGCGGAGGTGCCCTCGGACGCGCGGGGCCTCGTCGACGTCTCGGCCCTCGAGGAGCTCGTGGCCGAGGACGTGGCCGGCCTCATGATCACGAACCCGAACACCCTGGGCTTGTTCGAGGAGCGCATCCTCGACATCGCTCGGGTGATCCACGGGGCGGGCGGCCTCCTCTACTACGACGGTGCCAACCTCAACGCGATCCTGGGGAGGGTGAGGCCCGGGGACATG
>Ga0256867_10001250_pt1 | contig 10628 bp, 7 predicted proteins | sample RVTome_15_FD_185939 | JGI IMG/M metagenome (GOLD analysis project Ga0256867, IMG submission 185939) | Soil microbial communities from uranium-contaminated site in the Upper Colorado River Basin, Wyoming, United States - RVT150D86 (HiSeq) ... | reverse complement strand
AGAAGATCAAGCGGCTGTCGCTGCTCTCCGGCGGGGAGCGGTCGCTTGTCGCGGTGACGTTCCTGGTAGCGCTGTTCAAGGCCCGGCCGAGCCCGTTCTACGTGCTGGACGAGGTGGAGGCGGCGCTGGACGACGTCAATCTCGGCCGGCTGCTGGAGATCTACGAGGAACTGCGCGAGAACAGCCAGCTGATCGTCATCACCCACCAGAAGCGAACCATGGAGATCGCCGATGCGCTGTACGGCGCGTCCATGCGCGGCGACGGCGTGACGGCAGTGATCAGCCAGCGCATCCGCGAGCACGAAGTCGCCTGAGTTCGATCACGTCCAGCATGCCTGTCCCTGCCGTACCAGGCGCACGCGCCTGTTGGAGTGCCGACGAACCTGCTGAACGTGATCATTCGGTGCCGTACCAGGCGCACGCGCCTGTTGGAGTGCCGACGAGCCTGCTGAACGTGATCATTCGGTGCCGCACCAGGCGCGTGCGGGTCGTACGGCACCTGCAAGCCTGGTGGGCCGCCCATTGGGGGCAACCGCGTGTCAGCTATCTGATCCGCCGAGCTGGTCGTACGCGGGTGTGAGCAGGTCGGCGAGCGGGCGGCGGCGGATGTATATCGCGGGCGGTTCGGCGAGCCGGAGCACCAGGTCGGGCGGCGACGGCGGCGTCGGCACGTGAGTCCGTAGCCGGGCCAGGCTGACCCGGGGCTCCCAGTACGCGTCCAGGCAATCCTCGAGCGGGGCGTCGGCGACTGATGGGCCCTCGGACTCAGCAGCCGGGGCCCGGGCCCGTAGACCGGCCAGCAAGTCGTCGCGCTCCTTGCCACGCCACAGCAGAACCTCGAACGGATCGTCGTCGAACCGCTCGGCCAGCAGGTACAGGACCGCCGCTTGATGCTTGCACGGCAGGCCCCAGTCGGGGCACGAGCACTCCATGTCGAAGTCGGCCAACGCTTCGGGAAACAGGGGCGCCCCGACATCGTCGAACACGTCCTCGATCTCCTGTGGCATCTCGCCGGCCAGCAACTTGGCCCGGAACACCGCCCGCGCGGCCAGCGCCGCCTCGACCTCGCGCCACCTCTCGTCCGCGAGCTTCTCGACCCCGATCGTCACCCGGTACGGCTCGACCCGCGATCCCTGGACAGTGGCGACCACGACGCCCGGCCCCATGGCGAGGTGAACGACCTGCCCGGCTCGGGCGTACGTCCGTCCCCGCTGCAGCCGGCCGCCGACTCCATAGGACTCCAGGACGTCGATGAACCGGCGAGACCACCACCGTTCGCCGATCTTGCCGCGCTTGGTGCGAGCCTTGATGCCGCCCTCGACCCTGCGGCGGGTCGTCGGCTCGTCGAAATACCAGTTCATTGCCCGCTCACCGCCTCCGGTGCCAGCGAGATGACCTCGCGTAGTTCGGCGACCGAAAGCTCGCTCAGCCAGTCCTCGCCGGTACCGACGATCGTCTCCGCCAGGGCCTTCTTGCGCTCGATCATCGCGTCGATGCGCTCCTCGAGCGTCCCGATGCAGATGAACTTGCGCACCTGGACGTCCCGCCGTTGGCCGATCCGGAACGCCCGGTCCGTCGCCTGGTCCTCGACCGCCGGGTTCCACCAGCGGTCGACGTGGATCACGTGGTTCGCCGCCGTCAGGTTGAGCCCGGTGCCGGCCGCCTTGAGCGAGAGCAGGAAGACGGTGGGCTCGTCGTCGTGCTGGAACCGCTCGATCAGCTGGTCGCGGCGCTTCTTCGGAACACCGCCATGCAGCCAGAGCACGGGACGGCCGAGGTGCGCGGCGAGGTACGGCTGGAGCAGCGAGCCGAACTCCGCGTACTGCGTGAACACGAGCGCCCTGTCGCCCTCGGACAGCAACTCGTCCAGGATCTCTTCGAGCCGGGCGAGCTTGCCCGAACGCCCGGGCAGTGCCGAGCCGTCCTTGAGGAGGTGGGCCGGGTGGTTGCAGGCCTGCTTGAGCTTGGTCATGGTGGCTAGCACCAGGCCGCGCCGCTCGATGCCCTCAGAGTTGGCGATCTTGTCGAGCATGTCGTCGACGGTCGCCTGGTAGAGGGACGCCTGCTCGGGCGTCAGGTTGCACCAGACCTTGATCTCCTGCTTCTCCGGCAGGTCGGAGATGATCGTCCGGTCGGTCTTGAGCCGCCGGAGGATGAACGGCTGCGTCGCGCGCTTCAACGCGGCGGCCGCCTCGGGGTCGTTGCCATCCTCGATCGGATCGGCGAAGCGGCGGCGGAAGGTCGCAGCGGATCCCAGCAGCCCGGGGTTGGCGAACTCCATGATCGACCACAGCTCCCCGAGGCGGTTCTCGACGGGCGTTCCAGTCAGTGCCACCCGCCCGTTGGCCGGCAGGTTGCGCACCGCGGTGGATTGCTTGGTGGCGCTGTTCTTGATGACCTGCGCCTCGTCGCAGACAATCCGCACCCACCGGACGTTGGCCAGTAGCTCGCGGTCGCGGGTGGCCGTCCCGTACGTCGTGATGACCAGGTCGGCGGCAGCGACGGCGGATGCGAACTCGTCGCCGCGCCGGCGCTCCGGACCATGGTGGACGTACGTACGCAGGGACGGAACGAATCGTTCGGTCTCGCGGCGCCAGTTACCGACGAGCGACATCGGAGCGACGACAAGGGTCGGCGGCGGGCGATGTTCGCCGGCTCGTTCGGCGGCTAGCAGGGCGAGCACCTGGATGGTCTTGCCCAGGCCCATGTCGTCGGCGAGCACGGAGCCGAGGCCCACTTGGTCGAGGAAGCTGAGCCAGGCGAGCCCACGCTCCTGGTACGGCCGCAGCGTGGCGGTGAGAGTGTTCGGCGTGGGTATGGGGGACAGGCGCTGGTCGGCCCGCCCCGACAGCAGGTCGCCGAGCACGCCGTCGGCCTCGACGTGAGCCAGCGGCAGGTCGCCGCCGCCGTGGATCACCTCGTTGAGGATCTCGCGCCCGGTGACCGTCCCTTGCCGCGGACTCTCCATGAACTTCAGCGCGGCTGCGAGCTGCCGGTCGTCCAGTTCCACCCACTGGCCGCGGATCCGAACCAGCGGAACCTTCAGCCGCGCGAGCTCTGCAAGCTCTTCGGCGGAGATGATGTCGTCTCCCAGAGCGAGGTCGGCCTGGAACTGCACGAGATCGTCCAGGCTGAACCCGCCGCCGGTGGTGGCCGCGAGCGGGTCGGTCGGCGTGGTCGACCTGGTGGTTAGGCGGACGCCGAGCCGCGACGCTCCGACCCATCCCGGCAGCTGCACGCCGAACCCGGCGGCACGCAGCAGAGGTGCCTGGTGCTTGAGGAACCGGTAGGCCTCCTCGGCGTCGAGCGGCAGGCCGGCGGGCTCGGCCTCGTGCAGCGCGGTGTCGATGAGTGGAAAGAGCCGGCCGGCCCGCCCGAGCCCGGCGAGCAGCTCTTCGTCCGCGTGAAGTGTTCCGATGGTGGCGCCGTCCCACACCTGCTCGGCCGGGATTACCAGGCTCTGGTCGGTCGTGGATTGCAGCGCGAACTCGACGCGCCAGCTATTGGCGCCGTCGCCGTCCGGCTCGGCCAGGCGGAACAGCACCCGGACCGGCCCGGTTGCCCGGCCGACGTCGTCGTACCAGGCGTCCAGCGGTTCTCGCAGCGCCGTGACGTCCTCGTCCGGACCGGCGAAGACCGGTGATCCGGTGAGCGCAGCCAGCCAGCGGTCGGAGAGTGTCGGTATGCGCTTGGGCACCGGGACGAGCGGCGACTCGATCCGGTGGCGGACGACTGAGTCGGCAACGCCGAGCAGCATTTCGTCCACTATGAGCGTTGATGGCGGCCGCCCGGCAGCCACGGTCTCGTAGGCACGACAGATGGGTGGCATCGCCTCGGCAAGGCCGCGTTGGCGGGCCGCGTCCGGACCGATCACGACGGGACGCCACCGGGCTGCGGCGCCTTCCGACTCGAGTGTGATGCCGGGTAGGACCCTTCCCCGGGCGGCCAGGTCGCATGCGAACCCGGCGACGACAGCGAGGTACCGGACGTCCGATCCGTAAGTGACCATGGAGCCGTCCTCGTCGACGCCCGCCAGAAGGGTCAGCGCGGTGTCGGGGGAGACGGCGAGCGCGGGAATTTGCCAGCGATGCAGGCGGCCCCGGGTTGTCGGTGTATCCCGGCCGAGCTCAGGTGACGGCGCCGGGCTGGAGGTCGTCCCGGGAAGCAGCAGCGTCAGTTCAGTGGGAGCGCCGTGGACGCCGAGAGCATCGATTAGTTCGTCCGCCGATGCGGCATACGGGTGCGGGCGAGGGTTGCGGCGGGTCCGCGTGCTCACTGGCCGGTCGGCATCCTCGGCCCACAGCACGAGCGAAGAGTTACGCCAGGTTGCGTGAACGACGAGCACGCTGCTCCCTCGTCAGTCGGCGACCGCTCGACCTTACCAGCGCGGTCACACCGCAGACTGCACGTGTAAGCAGTCGCATTCGGCGGCGATCACCCGAGTGAAATCGTTCCTCCCTGATCAAACCGCCGGCCGAAGCTCGACATCACCATGATCACCGACTCTTGGATCAGGGAGGAGCGATTTCACTCGGGAGGTTAGCGCTTTCCCCAAGCCGGCCTTCCGCCGGCGGCTTTCCCGGGCGGGCGAACTCGATTCGTCGATCCGGGCCGTGCCGCTCGTGCTCTTGCTAGCCGCGGGTCGAGCCCTCGAGCATGCCGCGGATGAAGTGACGCTGCAGGAACAGGTACACGATGATCACGGGCACCGCCACGATGGCCGCGCCGGCGGCAAGCAGGCGGACGTCCGCGGTGTACTGGCCCTGGAAGAAGGCCAACCCCAGTGGCGCGGTGCGCAGGCTCTCGTCGGTCACCATGACGAGGGGGATCAAGAACTCGTTCCACGTCCACATGAACACGAGCACGATCATCGTCACCATCGCCGGCCGGCCGACGGGAAGCAGCACTGACCACAACGTGCGCCAGTGGCCCGCACCGTCCACCCGTGCAGCCTCCACCAGCGCCCGCGAGCTCGTCATGAAGTACGCCCGCATCCAGAACGTACCGAACGCGACCGACTGGGCTGTCTGGGGCAAGATCAGCGCCCAGTAGGTGTTGGTCAGCCCGAGTTCGCGTAGGTCGAAGAACAGGGGTACGACCAGGGCCTCGGTCGGCACCATGATCCCGAGCAGTAGCAGGTAGAACAGCACGCCCGACCCGCGAAAGCGCATCGTCCCGAAGGCGTAACCGGCCATGATCGACATGAGGGTCGCCAACACGACGACACTGCCGCTGACCACGGCGCTGGTCCGCAGGTACTGGCCGAACCGGCCAAGCTCCCACGCCTCGGCGAAGTTGTCGAAACTGATTTCAGTCGGCAACAACCCGGGCGAAGTTCCGGCAGGGGCCAGTGCACCGGTCAGGATCGACAGCAGCGGGTAGAGCGCGAACACCGCGAACAGGCTGAGGATCAGGTAGTTCAGCGAACGTTCCGAGCGCGAGATCACGGCTCGCTCCGCTCGGCCACCCGGGTGATACCCACGGTGATCAGGAAGATCAGCAGGGTCAGGGTCACCGCTACCGCCGCCGCCGAGCCTACGTCGCCGACCTGAAAGGCCCGCCGGTACACCTCGAACGCGGGGACGGACGTGGCGGTGCCCGGCCCGCCGCGCGTCGTCATGTAGACCAGGTCGAAGTTGCGCAGCGCCGCGATGACCGTCAGCGTGAGCGCGACGCTGATCTCGTTACGCAACGCGGGCAGGACGATGGTGAAGAACTCGCGCACCGGGCCGGCGCCGTCCAGCCGGACCGCGTCGTACAGGTCGCGCGGGATCTTGCTGACTCCCGCCAGGAACAGCACGATGCACAGGCCCATCTGCACCCACGTGCCGACGAACCCGACGGCCGGCAGCGCCCAGGTGAAATCGCCCAGCCACGCCCGGGCCAACCCGTCCAGCCCGACCGCCCGCAAGACCTGGTTCAACGGCCCGTCCGGCGCGTAGATGTTCCGCCAGGCCACGGCGACGACGACCATCGCGATGACCTGCGGGAGGAACAACACCGTGCGGTAGAACCCCAACCCCCGCAGCCGGGCCCGGGTCATGGTGGCGACCAGCAGCAGCGCGACCACCACTGGAAAGACCGCGTAGAAGAAGATCAGTACCGCGGCGTGACCGAATGCGGCCCGCAACCCGGCGTCGGAGACGATCTCCTGGTAGTTCTCGAAGCCCACCCAGGTGGCCGGCGTGAGCCCGTTCCAGTCGAACAGGGAGATGTTGGCCGCCCGCACCAGCGGCACGAGCATGAACAGGACGAAGACGACGTAGGCCGGGAGGATGTAGAGATACGCGACCCGGCGGGGCTCCCCGGGAGCCCGGCCCTTGCCGGACTCCCGGGGCGGCCTTGTCGCCGCGACCGGGCGCGACGCGGCGGCGGTCGTCACCCGCCGACGAAGCTGCTGTACTCGTCCTGCAGACGCTGCAGGAACGCATCCGGTTCCAGCTCGCCGGCAAGCAACTCCTGGATCGCCGCGGCGATCGTGTCGTAGAACGTCGGAGTCGCCCAGTCCAGGTACGGTACGACGCCGTCATCGGCCGTGACCGTCTCCCAGGCCGCGAAGACGTCGGCCTGAGCCTGGCTCTGGGTCTGCTGCGAGCCGGCCTCAACCGACGGGAACAAGCCCTTCTCGGTCACCAGTTGCATCGCCTCGGAACTCGTGAGGAAGTCCAGGTAAAGCGCCGCAGCGTCCGGGTTCTCCGCGGCCGAGGTGATGGCGAACGGCAGCGACGTCGCCCCGGTCGCCACGTTCGGCTGGCCTTCACGTGGAGGAGGCAGCATGAACCCGAGGTCGTCACCCAGGGCGCCGACCAGGTCGGGAAGCAGCCAGGTGCCGGCGATGAGGAACACGCCGTTACCTTCGCCGAACTCGGCGGCCACGGCGTCGTAGTCGGCACCGTTGAACCCTTCGTTGAACAGCCCCGCGTCGACCATCGAGACGATCTCCTCGGCGGCCGCCATGTTCTCTTCACTCGTCCAGTCCCCGCCGGCGGTCCCGAAGCCGAGGTGCCGGATGTCCTCGGTGGGGACGTTGCGGTTCATCACGGCGCCGTAGACGTGGATGCCGGGCCACTGGTCGATGTTGCCAAACGGCAGCGCGACCTCGCCGGCCTCTATCGCTGCCTCGGCGGCGGCCAGGAAGTCTTCCCAGGTCTCCGGCACCTCGAGGCCGAGCTCGTCGAGCTTGGCCCGGTTGTAGTAGACGCCGACCAGCTCGCCCTGCTGGGCCAGGCCGTACAGGCTGCCCTCGCCGAACGTCACGCCGTCCGGGCTGTAGCTGGCGGTCGCGCGGACCGAGTCGGGGAACCGCTCGGTCCAGCCGTACTGGGCGGCGTAGTCGTCCAGCGGGAGGAGCAGACCGGCCTCAACGAATGCGCCCATGATCGGCCGGCCGTTGTTGGCCTGTACGACATCGGGTGCGTCGTCGCCGCTGAGAGCGAGCGGGAGAGTGGTCTGCAAGTCCTCGAACGACCGTGACACCCGCTCGATCGTGATGTTGGGATTCTCTTCCATGAAGGCGGCGTTGAGCTCTTCGATGACCTCGTTCTGCCCGCCACGGACCTCCTGATCCCAGACGATGAGCGTGACCTCCTCATCGATCTCGGCGGGCTCGCTGGCCGGCGGCGTTTCGGCGCCGCTGTCCGCATCATCGCCGTCGTCGCCTGGCGCGCAGGCCGTGACGAGAAGGCCGACGACGCCTAAGCCGACCACCGCGCGGTGGAGTATCCGAGCCATTGAGTGTCCTCCTATCAGATATTCGCGGCCGTAGCCGCCCGAAGTCGCGTGCTTACCGATCCGGCCGGAGTCCGATGGTCGCAGGAGCGCGCACCACGGGCTTGACCGCTCCCGCCGGTAGCAGGTCGGTAACGAAGCCGTATGCCTTGCCGAGTTGAGGGTCGGCGGCCCCGGTCTCGGACCACCAGGTGGCGATATCCGCCCAGCCGGGCGCGGAAAGCGAGCCGCCGAAATGCCGCACCGACAGTCCCGCGCACAGCCCCGCGAACCGCAGTCGGTACTCCAGCGGCCAGCCGGCCAGGGTTCCGGTGGCGAACGCCGCCACGAATACGTCGCCGGCGCCGGTCGGGTCGAGTGCGTCGGTCGCCAGGCCGGGAACCCGTACCGTCTCGCCGGTCGTCTGGTCGGTGGCGATCGCGCCATCCGAACCCAGTGTGACAACGGCGATCTGCACGTGCTCGGCGAGCGCGGACAAGGCTCGGTCGGGGTTGTCAGTGCGGGTGTAGGCCATCGCCTCGGCGGCGTTGGGCAGGAAGACGTCCACCTCTTCCAATTGCTGGAGCGTGGCCGCCGACCAGTTCTCCGACGGGTCCCACCCGACGTCGGCGAGTACAAGTGCGCCATCCTGACGGGCCAGCGTCGGCCAGACTTCAGGCTGGTCACGCAGCGACCGGACGACCGCTCGGCATGGGGCCGGCGTGCCGATGAGCTCGTCGTACGGAATAGGGGACGGGTGGCCGTGAGTGACGAGGGCACGGTCGCGCTCGTACGCCATCGAGATGGTCACCGGGGAGTGCCAGCCGCGGAAGCGCCTGGACGGTGACAGGTCCACGCCCTCTTCCTCCTCCAGGATCTGCCAGCAGAAGTCGCCATAGGCGTCGGCGCCGAACGGCGCGGCGAGGGCCGTACGCAAACCAAGCCGGCTCAACGCGACCGCGACGTTGGCCACGCCGCCAGGGCACGAGCCCATTCCCTCGGCCCAGATCTCTCGGCCGAGGGCGGGCGGCGAGGGCAGTCCGGTGAAGATGATGTCGAGGAACACCTGGCCCGCGCACAACACGTCGTGTGCAGGGGAGCGCACGCCTCGGCTGGCGCCGAGCGGGTCGTGACCGAGGGAGCGGTCGCCGGCGTCGTCTAGGGCGGGACGACCGACGCCTTCGGCGGCAGCGGAGGCCGTCGTTTCGCCGGCCTGCTGGTCGGCAGCTCCGGGCGGTGGGCTGCTGGTCACTCCTTGGTCCCCCTCGAAGTCTCGCTCGTTGTGAGCGATCCTGAATATAGTTGAGCGGAACAGTGGTTGTCGACAATTCGTGAGGCCAACGAGACCACAATGTTACCGATAGAATGAGCAGAAGCGCTCACAGAGGTGAGCGATTTCGATGCTAATCTGTCGCCATGCTTGCGGAACAGCGGCGGCAGGAGATCCTCAAGATGCTCCGGGCCGAGGGTGCTCTGTCGGCGCGTGCCGTCTCCGAGCGGCTGGGGGTAAGCCTCGCGACCGTCCGACGAGACATGTCGATGCTGCACGGGGACGGGCGGTTGCACCGGGTGCATGGCGGCGCCATGCTCGGCGAGGCCACCGAGCCGTCGTTCGAGGACGTCGCGGTCACGCACCCGGAGGCGAAGGACCGCCTGGCCCGCCGGGCGGCCACGCTGGTTCCGGACGGAGCCGTAGTGCTCTGTGACATCGGGACTTCGGTCCACCATGTCGCCGCCCACCTGCACGGCCGCCCGCTCGCCGTCGTCACGAACAGCCTGGCGGTCTACGAGGAACTCAAAGACGACGAGGCCATCGACCTGGTCCTGCTGGGTGGCCAGGTGCGACGAAACTACCGGTCTATGGTCGGTTTCCTCACCGAGCAGGCCCTCGAGCAGGTCCACGCCGACCTGCTCTTCCTCGGCACCAGCGGGGTACGTGGCGACGGGTCGGTAATGGACACGACCACGGTCGAAGTGCCCGTCAAGCGCGCGATGCTCCGGTCGGCGGACCGGACGGTCTTGGTGGCCGACGGCTCGAAGTTTCCCGGCAGCGGCCTGGCCCGGGTGTGCGGGCCCGAGCGGTTGGACGTCCTCGTGACCGACGAGGACGCCGATCCCGGCACGCTCGACGTCGTGCGCCAGGCGGGCGCCGAGGTGGTTCTCGCATGAAGTTGGCAGTGATCGGTGGCGGGGGGTTCCGCGTGCCGCTGGTCTACGGCGCCCTGCTAGCCGACACCGCCGAGCCGCGGGTCGACGAGGTCGCGCTCTACGACGTCAATGAGCGCCGGTTGAATGTGATCACCAGGGTTCTGGAACAGATGGCGGCCGGCGCCGAGCGCCCGCCCAAAGTGTCAGCCACTCTGGAGATGCAAGCCGCCCTCGATGGCGCCGATTTCGTGTTCTCGGCCGTACGCGTCGGCGGCTTGACCGGACGGGTCGCAGACGAGCGCGTTGCATACGAGCTCGGCATGCTCGGGCAAGAGACCACCGGCCCGGGGGGCGTCGCGTACGGCCTACGCACGGTGCCGGTCGCGCTGCGAATCGCCGAGCAGGTCGCCCGGTCCGCGCCGGACGCCTGGGTCATCAACTTCACCAACCCGGCGGGCTTGGTCACCGAGGCGATGTCCAGCCTGTTGGGGGATCGGGTGATCGGCATTTGCGACTCGCCGATCGCTCTCTGCCGCCGAGTCGCCCGCGCCCTCGGCCTCGACCCCGACCAGGCGTGGTTCGACTACGTGGGCCTGAACCACATGGGGTGGCTACGCGCCGTACAGGTCGGCGGCAGAGACAGACTTCCCAGACTGCTGGCCGACGACACCCTGCTGAACTCCTTCGAGGAGGGACGCCTGTTCGGCCCCGACTGGCTCAAGGTTCTGGGCGCGATCCCGAACGAGTACCTCTGGTACTGGTACTTCCACCGG
>Ga0256867_10001248_pt1 | contig 10632 bp, 9 predicted proteins | sample RVTome_15_FD_185939 | JGI IMG/M metagenome (GOLD analysis project Ga0256867, IMG submission 185939) | Soil microbial communities from uranium-contaminated site in the Upper Colorado River Basin, Wyoming, United States - RVT150D86 (HiSeq) ... | reverse complement strand
CGCCGCACACCGCAGGTGGTGCCACATATAACCTGTGCCGTAGGGGCCCTCAATCCGCATCCCGATGCGCAGCGTGCCCAGGGCTATCGCTCGACCACACGTCTTGCATTTTGAGCGGCTTGAGCGGGCATTCTCAATGATGTAAGCAGGGAGTTGTTCCGTCGCTTCATCGCTCACGTCGTTTTTCTCCATTCCCCCAAAAAGAGGTATCGCTGCACGTTTTTGACGGCGCGGTCACCACCGTCAGCGGTACAGACCGATTTGGCTCTTCATCCAACCCCTTATCATATCATATCCTGTACCCATGCCATCAGCGTCATCGGGTTAAGATATGTAGGACTTCAGGGTTCACGACATGAGTTTACCACCTTCACCAGCCGGTGTGGAATGCACGCCCTCATGTGCCCCATCATCCCTCTGGGGGGGGAACCACGACCTGCTCATATGGATGCCGCTTGGTAATCAGGTTCGAATGTAGAAACACGTCGAGCGCCGCCTCATAGGTCTCCGGTGAGATCGTCACCTCTGGGTTCCAGCATCCCAACTGCTGATAGGCGGAGATGGTCTGGGACAGCACGCTGGGGGCCACATCCGGAAAGAATGACTGCTCGGCCTGCGCAATCTCATCGGCGGCAGCGGTGTTGACCCACTCTCTCGCTTTCCGGTAAGCGCGCATGAACCGCCCTGCCTCTGGCCGTTGCAACCACTCGCGTGTTGCCGACAAGCTGCTAAACGCCACTGGCCCAATCACTTCACCCACTGACGCGACAATGTGCGCTACCGCTTCGTGCGCCAGTTGCTGTGGGTAGGGACCCTGCTCGTGGAAATAAGTGCCCTGACCCGCTCGCCACGCGTCCATCATGGGAGCAGTGGCTCCCGCATTGATGGCTTGCACTCGGGCCAGATCGACCCCCTGCTTGTGCATCGCATAGGCCAACATCGCCTGCGGCTGGCCGCCGTGTACGAACATGAAGTCGCCCGAAAGAAGTTGGTCCCAAGAGAACTCAGGCTCGGCATGGCGGGCGGCGATGAAGAATCCATCGCGTTCATTAATCTGAGCGAAGTGGACCGTCGGCGGTGATTGTCCTTGCTCTAAGGGGCCCCAACTGGATGATACCGCCGATTGCGCTACATCGATTTCGCCCGCCGTCAGAAGCTGTGCCACTGTCTTTCCGGGTGGCAGGGGCGCATACTCTGGCTCAAACCCCTCTGCTTGTAGAAAGCCGCCAGCGATGGCTCCGATCAGAGGGCTATAAAAGGCCGAGTGTCGTGACGCCATGACGCGCAAAACGGTCATATCGATATCTCCCTCTATCTTTTTCCAACTACTGATGAATTTTGTATTCTCTGAGCTTGCGGTACAAGGTTGCGGGCGCGATTGCCAACTGACGGGCTGTGGCCTGGCGGTTGCCACCGTTTTGTTGCAGTGTCTGAACAATGGCTTCTCGTTCGATTTCCGCTAACGTCGTGTGCAAGGGAAGCATAAAATACGCCTCCGAGTCCAGTGGCCGATGCACGTGTAGGTCGTCAAGACTGAAGTCAGAGACACCCAGCATCGTATCCTGCGTGAGGACGACGGCGCGCTCAATCACATTCTCCAGTTCACGAACATTACCGGGCCAGTCGTATGCTTGCAATCGTTCCAGCGCTTCTTTCTGGATGGACTGCACTTCCTTACCATTTCGCTCGGCGTATTTTTGAATAAAATGGGTGATCAGAAGGGGAATATCTTGACGACGTTCTCGCAGAGGCGGTAACTGTAAGGTAATGACGTTCAGGCGATAATACAAATCCTCACGAAAGCGCTGCGTTCTCACTTGCCCCGCGAGGTCTTTGTTCGTCGCGGTAATGACCCGCACGTCCACTTGTAGCTCCCGTGTGCCCCCAAGACGCTTGAACGTGCCATTTTGCAAGACACGTAAAAGTTTCACCTGCACTTCCAGCGGCATATCGCCAATCTCATCGAGGAACAGGGTGCCGCCATTGGCCAGTTCGAAGTGACCGGGCTTGCGCTCATGCGCTCCTGTAAAGGCGCCTTTTTCATGGCCAAAGAGTTCTGCTTCGAGAAGGGTTGGCGGCAACGCTGCCGCATTGAGCGTGATGAGCGGTTGCTCAGCGCGTGAGCTGAGGCGATGTAGCATGGTCGCAATGATCTCTTTGCCCGTTCCGCTTTCCCCCAATAAAAGGACGGTGGCGCGCGAGGAGGCGATATGTTGCACCATATCACACACCCGGCGCCACGCCGGGCTAGAGCCAATTACGTCGGACTGGGAAAACTGATCGCGCACCTGGCGTTTGAGGACCAAATTTTCGACCATAAGCGCCCGCATAGCCAGCGCTTTCTGGACCGAACGCAGAACGTCGTCTTTGCTCAGCGGCTTCATCAAATAATCAAAGGCACCCTCTTTCATCGCCTTGACTGCTACGTCCACGTCACGGTGTCCGGACATCATCACCACGGCCAGACCGGCATCTTCCGCTTTCACGTGTCGCAGCAATGTCAGGCCATCCATATTTGGCATTTTGACATCGGTCAAAAGGAGGTCAACCTCGTGGTCATGGATCTGGCGGAGGGCCTCTTCTCCAGACGCGGCAGTGTACACGTGATAGCCTTCCCGCTGCAGAATCGCGTCCATCGCTTTGAGGGTACTCTTTGCATCATCGACCACCAAAACGCTCGTCATGCCCGTCATGCCCTCCTAATTCGCTCGCCTCTCTTGCCGCCTTGCACACACCATGCATTCTACGCATCCTACTTTTTGCTAGTTTAACATGTTCAGATGCGTATCTCAAAATGATATAATATCCTCTTCGTCATTTCTCATCATGAGAGATGTTTCGCTGGCCAAGACTCATGCAGCAACCGGGGGCATCCGTCTCAATACCCCGACAGACAAGGCAAAATCACGGCTGTGGGGCAGTCTTTGGAGCAGTCTTAGGCACCCCAAGGAGCTCCGCCTTAACGGTTGGAATAACTTGACTCCAGCGTGCAAGACGCGTAGCCGTGTTTACGCGTTCTTTTCACGATTGGGGGCTGCCTGTCGCCAGCGTTCCCCGACTCCCTCGCCGCGTATCCGTCCGTGCCTGTAGCCGCGCCGGAACGCGTCGTGATGATAGGTCTCAGGATAATGTGACCGGAGATAGGGTATGGCCTCTTCATACGGCTTGCCGTACACCTCGGGTTGCAAAGCGGATTCGAAACCGCGACGGAATTCGATGTCATCTTGTGGCGGTATTCCTGTCTGCCCCGTATATTGTTCCTCTGTGGCGTCATGCATACCAATCCACCATTGATCGCGGGCCGCATCTAGACTTTCAGCCCCAGAAGCTTCCAGTACTCGCAATGCCTCATCATGCTGGTGGGCATCCTCGGTCAGGGCAACCAGCACCGTATACCCTTGTTCCAAGGCGTGTTCATATACGAAGATCTCGTCTTTTGGCAGCCCCTCTGACAGGGCGTTTTCCAAGGCGTCGCCGGCAACCACGCCCGTCACGGCGCCGCCAGCACCAAATAGGGCCGCCGCCGCCAGTCCAATGGCCGTCACAGGGCCAATCCCAGGTACTACAGCGCTCACCAGAGCGGCGGCAAATAATCCCCCCGACGCTCCCAGCGTACCGCCCACCACGCCTCCCAGCGCTCCCCCCATGCCGGGCTGTTCGCCCTCTCTCGTGGGCACGGCCTCCAATGGCATTTCCGTTTCGCCCGGTACTAAGAGGTTGAGGCAGTCGTCAGCGATCCCGATAGCGCGCAGACCTTCTACCGCCCGTGCGGCCGCTGCATGAGAATAGAAAATACCAACTGCTGTTTTCATATGACGCCCCTTTCTTCTGGGAAAATGCCATGGGTTTCGACGTCTGTCTCCCGTTAGAGAAGCAACATTTGTACCAAGATACCCGTGTTGGCCGGTCTTGCCTCCCCTATGAGCCGTACGTTGCCATCTATGAGCACGTTTCGCTGTGACCTGGGAATGGCTCTTGAAGGCTCCCGCTTCTCCTGAGAGTAGCTTCCCTCTCATAATGAGACAGAGCCTCTCTCACTTTAAGAGAAGATCAGGACTTTGACCTAACGGGAATAGAGGGGGATGAGGGATTTCTGTAAAGCGTACGAACTTTGCCATCTCGCACTGGACCTGTCGAGCGACGCCATCATCGTCTGGAAACCTGCCCGGTATCACTCTTCACATGTCTGACTTGATGAGGCTTGCAGCGCAGTCTGAATCCCATTGAGCAATGCCTGCCGCCCGACCGTTTTGTACAGGATGACGCACGCGCCCAGAGTGATCGCCTCCGATGTGGATGGGCTCTCTGGATTCATAAGGGCCACGACAGGCGGCGGATTGGGCAGGGTCCGAAGCGTCCGGAGGACACGCCGGCTATCTCCGGTCGCCATGTCCATATCGACCACGCAGACGTCGTACGGTTGCTCATCCAGAGCTTGCAGGGTCTCCTGCTCCGTTTGGGCCATGTCAACCTGACATCCAGTGCGTCTCAGCGTTATATCTAAAGCATGGCGTAGTGGGCGATATCCCACTAAAAGCAGAATATGCGTCATGTTATTTCCACTCCTTCATCGCCCCTCGATCTGGGTGTCTAAGGTGGAAACCTTCTAGGAAGCAAAATGTGTGAGAGCAAAATTCGTGCCGAACACGTGAGGGCGCCGGCGAGAACCGAGAGGCAAGAAAACGGGTGAGACATGATGACCGCGGCGTATCCTAAGTGAGGATATACGCGTCTGCAGGCGTGACCATGATTGTCTTCTTACGCGATTGGGGACGTGTTGTCCAGCCCGACAGGCGGTAAGGTGATCGTAAACACGGCGCCCACACCCAGTTCGCTAGCCACAGCGATCCGTCCCTCATGGGCGGCCATGATTTCTTGCACGACATGTAAGCCAAGTCCTGTGCCTTCGGTCTTGGTGCTATAAAATGGCGTGAATAAAAGCGGCAATTGATCTTCGGGGATCCCCGTCCCCGTATCCTGGACGTCGAGGTAAAGCTGCGATGCCTCACGTCGCCCGCGGAACGTCACGGTCCCGCCTTGTGGCATGGCATCCATGGCATTCTGCACCAGGTTGAGTAAGACGCGGCGAAAGGTATTGCGGTGGAGTGCGGCTTGGCCGAGCTGCTCAAGGCCTTCGAATTCGATGGTCACGTTGCGCTCTGCCATCTGATCCGCCATCTCTAGGGCAAATTCTTCCACCACCGCTCCCAGTTGTTCTGGCTCACGTGCTAAAGTAGATAGGCGTGCGAGCGATAGATAATCCTGCACCAAATCGTCGACGCGCGAGATTTCTCGCTTGATTTCCGTCAGCGATTCCAAGACCAACTCGAGGTTGTCCGGCGAGGGTTGGTGTAATTCTTCCTCCAGGACGTCCGCATGTAAGAAGATTGAATTGAGAGGATTGCGAATCTCGTGGGACAAGGAACTCGCAAGGCGCCCGAGCATCATCAGATGATCGTTGCGGCGGAGCTGTTCCTGTAGGGGTCCCAATTCCCGGAAGGCCACGACAATCTGGCACTCCGTACGGCCCATATGACGCTGCGGCGAACACTGTACCGCGATAGGTACTTGTGTTCCGTCGGCACGTCTGAGATGAAGATACTCACTCAGGGTGGGGATGTCATCCTGTACCTTGCGCAGAATATGCTGCATGATTTCGGCCGGTTCAAAGATCTGCGCCAAACCCAGGTCATTGACTTGCTGGAAGGTATAGCCCGTGATGCGCTCAGCCTGCGCGTTCCAGGACGAAATGCTCTGATCCGCCCCCAGAATCACCAGGCCCGAAGCCAGATGGGATAGCACCTCCGACACCCGCTCCTCAGCGTCTTCTACCTCGCGAGGGGGGATGAATGAGTTTGCACCACTCGCTTCTAGAGCGGGCTCCGAGCGTGACGGCTCGATCATCGTAAGATTCCTCACTACTTTGCAGCGCGCTAGCACGTTCGTTGATCATTACCTTGCAGCAAAAAAGCAGTATATCATAGTTTGTGGTGTAGAAGCACCGAGGGCAAATTTTGCCCTCGCTCTCCCAAGAGCCCACTCTGTTAAGAAAAGAGGCAAAAAACTTAACCGCTTTTGCGCGGGCCGGCAGCCAGGGGGGTTAGAGATATCTGCATCCATACTCCCAAATTGAGAGACTATGTGGCTTATTTTGAGCGGGTAGTGTCATGCCCGTGGCAACGACTGACGCATGACCGTGCGTCCATATAGCCGATGCCAAGACCTCGACGTCCGATATCACTGGCACAGCCTTTGCATTTGCCTGGATCAAACGGTGAGACGCATTGGTCTCGCGTGTCGAGACTGAAGAGGAGGAAAGGCTATGCGCTATGAAGTGACAACCCGGTTGACGCCAGAAGAAGCTCTGCAACACGCCATCGTGCACTTTGGTCCGCAGGGGACGGGGTTGGCGATTACGGACCGGAATGATACGGGTGTGATCTTCCAGGGCGGTGGCGGCCATGTGGCGGTAATGGCTTGCCCGAGTAAGAGTCCCGGGGAGAAAACGACGGTGGAACTGGAAACGCGAGAATGGGACTATGCCGTACGGCAGTTCATGGCCCACGTTGCCTAGAATTCTATCAAGCAAGGAGGGGGAGGCCACTGAGATCGTCGTGTCAACAGGAGAAACGGCTATGTTACGAAGCGTTAAGGATCTTCACTATTATGGCCTCCACGCCACGGATGGCAATATGGGCGTGGTGTACAGCGTATTGTTTGAAGAGTTGACGTGGACGGTCCGCTATCTCGTCGTTGACACAGGCACCTGGCTGCCGGGCCGCCAGGTGCTAATCGCGCCGATTTCGCTCGGCGTGGTCGACTGGGAAACCCAGCGGATCAGTGTGAAGTTGACGACGGATCAGATCAAAAATAGCCCGTCTATCGACACGGATAAACCGGTGTCACGGCAGTATGAAGCCGTCTTGGCTGCCCACTACGGCTGGCCGGTATATTGGGCGGCAGAGGGGTTTGCCGATGCGAGATCGCGTGCTGTACCACCGCTTGAGGTGCAAGAGCCGGAGGCGGAAGTCGAAGGCGATCCTTATCTCCGCAGCTCGCGGGAGGTGATCGGCTACTACATCGAGGCGAGTGATGGCGACATCGGGCACGTAGAGGATTTTATCGTTGGTGTCGAGGCTTGTATGATCCGGTATATGGTGGTTAACACGCGCAATTGGCTACCCGGGAAAAAAGTGCTGGTGGCCCCAGAGTGGATTACGGCTATGAGTTGGGGGGAATCGAAAGTGAGGGTTGACCTGACGCGTGACAGCATCAAGAGCAGCCCGGAGTTTGATCCGTCGGCCCCGGTCAATCGTGTGTATGAGGAGCAGTTATATGATTTTTATGGGCGGCCCAAGTACTGGCAGTAGGGCTGCACATCGGTCTGTACGCGTCCAGTAAGTTAGCTCCAATATGTCGGCCGGCCATAGTAGTCATAGAGCTTGAGTTCGTAGTCCCGATTCACCGGTTCTGTAGCATCGAATTCCGGGCTGTCCTTGATCCGGTCACGAGACAACGCAACATGGACCTGTGCGTCGGTCCAATTGACCTCCTGGATCCAATCCGGCGCCACCAGCACGTGTTTGCCGGGTAACCAATTGCGCGTGTCGACGACCATATAACGAACGTTCCAGGTGTCGGTGTCGATGATAAAATCTTCCACATGGCCAATTTGCCCGTCACTGGCTTGGATGTGATAGCCGATGACCTCGCGCATACTGCGCAGGTGGACATTGAGCCGTGGTGCATCGATCGGCTCCAGCGTATCCGGAGGCGCTCCCGGCGGGGGTATGGGAGCGCTCCCAGGGCGGGCGGTGAGGGATTGAGCCACGAGTGGGTCGCGCATCGTCCAATACGCGGGCCAGTTGTAGTGGGTGTAAAGAGCTATCTCTTGCTGCCGTGACACCGGTCGATCGGTATCGATATCCGGACTATTCCGGACTTGCTCTTGGGTGAGATTAACGGGCAATTGCTGGGTTCCCAATAGGGGGTCCCTCAGAGTCACTGGCGACAGAAGCACGCGCTTACCTGACAGCCAGCTTCCCGTAACGACGACTAGATAGCGGATGTACCAATTCTCGTCGTCAAAATAGAATGTCCGCACCGTTCCGATGTCGCCATCGGTCGCATGGAGCGTATACCCCTGTAGGTCTTTGGCGCTTCTTAGCATATCTTGAGTCCTCTCGTTATGACCTTACTAGGCAAGCCCGCTGTTGGACACTGGTCGTTTAGTGGTGCATGCATTGAAGTCCTAGGCAAGTTCCATGCCACAAATATAGGCATAGAGCCATCTCCGCGTGATCGAAGCCGCTAAAGTAACCTCGTATGGCCCCTGTAGGATCGGGTGAGTCCTTACCGCTTGATTTTTCTCTCAAAGTGGGAGATAAAGTCTCTCATGATGAGAGAGACCGAGGCGAGGGTTTGTTTTAAGAATCGAGGCCGATCTGACGTTTTTTCTAAAGTGGGGGTTAAGGCTTTTCCCCGTCCCAATCTCATGGTATGGAATTTGCTCCTTTTATTGGGAGGGTACCTCAGAACTCAGAATTGGTGTTGACGGCGTGTGAACGGTGACAAACCGCCGCCGGTGTATACTAAACCGGACCCCGTAAGATTTAGACACCCGACTCACGGAATATGCCGGGACGCGAACTGGCGAGCTCATCTCTTTAGAGTGCCTAAAGGGTGCCCATCTCGTGTGGACCCGTTTAGCATCCACGCGATGGCGAGAGCTCAGTCTTGCCGAGGCGAAAGGAGACCCTCATGACACGCGCAGCAGGGTACGACGCGCTACAACAGCCCGATATCTACCACGATCCCACGTCTAGGGTGGAAGTTCGCGAAACGCATATTTCGCTTGTCTACCTGACCGATCACTACGTCTACAAAATCAAGAAACCTCTCGACTTGGGATTTCTGGATTTTTCTACATTGGAGCAGCGGAAGTTTTTTTGCGAGCAAGAATTGGCGTTAAATCGTCGCTTGAGTGCTGACGTTTACCTGGACGTGCTTCCTCTCCATCAAAGTGGGCATCGTGTCGACTTTGACGGTGATGGTCCGGTGGTCGACTATGCTCTCAAAATGCGTCGTCTCTCAGAGGGAGATTCCTTGCAAACGCTGTTGCAACGCGGGCAAGACACGGAAGAGCTCATGGCGCAACTGGCGACGCGTCTTGCGGCCTTTCACCACGCCCATCCGCTGCCGGGCTCGGAAGACACCTATGGAACCCTCGACCTCATACGGGCGGATTGGGAAGAGAACTTTACGCAAACGGCGGACTACGTTGGTCAGATGCTATCCCGAGAGACATATGAGCAGATTCAGCATGCCGTCAGCACCTTCATCCATCGTCGCGCCGATTGGTTTGCACAGCGTATAGAGGAAGGGCGTATCCGGGATTGCCACGGGGACCTGCGCGCCGAACATGTCTACGCTGAGGCTGGACACTTCCAGATTATCGATTGTATTGAATTCAATCAACGATTTCGATACATCGACGTCGCCTCTGAGATCGCTTTTCTGGCGATGGATCTAGAGCGACTCGGGGCGCTGCATGCGGCGCGTCAGTTCGTGCAGGCGTATGTCGAGGCCTCGCGGGATGTTGGTCTCTATCGTCTACTGGATTTCTACTGCTGTTACCGTGCTTATGTCCGAGGTAAAGTCACGGCTATGGGCCTAGAGGCCGCGCCGCTTGAAAAGCGTGAACCGTTGCGGCGTCAGGCGGAATCGTATTTCACCCGGGCATTGCGGTATGCGACGCGCTTTACGCAGCCGCTTTTACTCCTCACTACGGGCCTTATCGGCACGGGTAAAAGTACGGTGGCGGATGAAATGGCTGCGGCTCTTGGCTTGGACGTGTTCAGCTCGGACCGGGTGCGGAAAAAGCTCGTTGGCGCGTCGCCACAGTCGTCCCAACGCGCAGACTACGGTGAGGGCATATACGGGGAGGACATGACGCGGCGGACCTACGACGCCATGGCCGATCTGGCTCGCCACTCCCTCGTTCAGGGACAATCCGTCCTCCTAGACGCTTCCTTTTCCAAACGCGCCGAGCGCCAGCGGGTGGCGGCGTTGGCGCATGAAAACGGCGCGCGCGTTTGCCTGCTCGAATGCTTGGCCCCCGAGTCGGTTCTTCGCCACCGTCTTCAGGCGCGCGAACAATCAGCGGAGTCGGTCTCCGACGCACAGGAGGATATTTTGAGCGCATTCAAGCGGGACTACGAGCCAGTACGAGCGGGGGAATGGTCGTGCCATGTGCGTCTTGATACCACCCAGGAGGTCGAGCACTGCGTGCAACAGGCACTGGCGGCGATGCACAGTTCCTCATGAAACCGCTGGCGCCTAAACCAGCCCACAAGAGAGTCGTCCACTGACACCCGAAATGTGCTGGGACGAGAGCTTGCGAGCTAACCGCTGCACCTTGATACCTTTAACTTATAAGAGCAAGCTGCGGCCCATTGTCAGTGTCTCTGATGTCAAGGGTGCTGTTCGCTAGGACCGTGGCAACGCCCGTATCCAGCACGAGGACGATTTTGCCATCATGGGCAAATATCGTGTCACCAGGCGAGGCGTAGTCCAGTGTTGGAACCAGCCGGTTCTCCTCCGATACGAACCGTATAGCGGTCTCGTCTGAGG
>Ga0256867_10001247_pt1 | contig 10635 bp, 10 predicted proteins | sample RVTome_15_FD_185939 | JGI IMG/M metagenome (GOLD analysis project Ga0256867, IMG submission 185939) | Soil microbial communities from uranium-contaminated site in the Upper Colorado River Basin, Wyoming, United States - RVT150D86 (HiSeq) ... | reverse complement strand
GCCGGCACATCGACGCCTTCGGGGCTCGCCATGCCGACGATGATGATCAGCATCGGCACCACGGCGAGGTCCTGGGCGATCAGCACGCCGACCGCGACCCGTCCGGCCTCGTTGCGCAGCTCGCCGACGTCCTCGAGGATCTTGATGCCGACGGCGGTGCTGCTGAGCGCGAGCACGAAGCCGTACAGGATCGCGCGCTCGGCCCGCCAGCCGAACAGGTGACCGAGCAGCAGCATCAGCGTCACGCTGACCAGGATCTGCAGGGACGCGGCCCCGACCGCGGTCCGGTAGATGTTCTTGAAGGCGCGCAGCGACAGGTGCGTGCCGACCACGAACAGCAGCACCAGAACGCCGAGCTCGGCGAAAATGTCGATGGTCGCCCGCTCGGTGATCAGGCCGAGGCCCGAGGGCCCGAAGACCGCGCCGGCGACGATGTAGCCGACCAGGGGCGGCTGGCGCAGGCCGGCGAGCAACAGACCGCCGGCGACCGCGCCAATCAGAAGCAGCGCGACCGGCAACAGATTGAGATGCTCCGCCATGCTCCAAGCGTACTAACACGGCCTTGAGGACGGCTTAAGTCCCGTTTTTTCTGGCCGAACCGGTTTGCTCCTCAGCTCTCGAGCCATCTGCGAATCGCTGAATATGGGGAAATCCTTCGATTCCGCGCCAGGCCACAAGAAGGAACGGGCAAGGAGATACGCGGTCGTCAGAGCGCCGGGCTAGAACCTTGGCCAACCCGGCGCGGGCTCGATCCGTCCGACCACCTTGCGGGCGTGGTTACGCAGGATCGGGCGCGCGATCTCGACCAGGTCCTTGTGCTGCGGCGCGGGGAGGGCGCCGAGCGCCTCGAGAAGGGCGACGAGTGCCACCGGCGCAGCCCGGCCGGCGCCGTCCTCGACTTTCAGCGCGAGCCCCAGTCCGAGCTTCGGCAGTGCCGCGGCGTAGACGCCTTCGGCCCCGGTCTTGACGACCACATCGGGCGCTGCGGTCATGATCGCCGTGCAGGCCCGGCCGGAGCCTGCGACCAGCTTTGGATGGGCCGTCATCGCCCGGCACACCTCCAGGCAGGCCGCGCGGCGCGCCGGGCTCAGGGCATGCGGCTCCGCGAGCCGCGCCATCGCCGTCGCCAGCTGCGCCAGGGTCAGGGGATAGGTCGGGATGCCGCAGCCGTCGGTCGCCGGCTCGGGCAGCGCAGCAACTCCGGCCATCTCCGCAAGGGTCGCGGCCACCAGCCGCTGCACCGGGTGATCGACTGCGATGTAGCCGGCGAGCGGTGCTCCGATGTGACGCGCCACGGTCAGCATCGCGACATGTTTGCCGGAGCAGTTGTTGTGCGCGGGCTCCGGCCTCTGTCCGGTGGCCAGCAGCCGCTCGGCGGATGGCGGGTGGGTCGGCGGATGGCTGCCGCATTCGAGCGCCGTCTGGTTGAGGCCGAGGCGCGTCAGCCAGCGAAGCACCAAGTCGACGTGGCGCGCTTCGCCGCCGTGCGAGGCGCAGGCCAGGGCGAGCTCCGCCTGGCTGACGCCGAAGCGTTCGGCCGCACCGCTTTCCAGCAGGACCAGGACCTGCAGCGGCTTGACCGCCGAGCGCGGAAAGACCGGGCGATCGCTCTCGCCCTCGGCATGGCGCAGCGCGCCGGTGGCATCGGCCACCGCGTAGCTCACCCGGTGCCGGCTCTCGACACGCTCGCCGCGGAGCACGAGGATGCCGACCGGGGCTAGATTTACAACCGGCGCGCTCATAAAGGAATGTCTAGTAGCGAAGGATAGACTTGCGGCGCGCCGCTAGTGGCCGACGGGGCCGCGAGCGATCGGGTTGTGGCATGCATCGTGCTCACTGACTCCGTGGGGTTGGTGGGTAACGGAGAGACGAAATGCACAGGACGGCGTGGCTCGGCGTGGCCGCCCTGAACGCTCTTGTAGCGATGTTGGTCGGTTTGGTCGCCGTCTTCGTCGTCTTTGACGTTCCCAGAGTCAACGCCAACCTGTTGCTCGCCGCCGGCGCCAGCTTCCAGATGGCGCACGCGCTGGCCATCATCGGCCTGTGCGGGCTCGGCTGGCGGCGCGACAATATCGCATGGCTGTTCTTCTACGGCATCCTGCTGTTCTCGGGCAGTCTCTACATGCGCGCCCTCGGTGCGGGGCCGCCGGTGTTGATCCTGAGCGTACTCGGCGCACTGCTGCTGCTGCTCGGCTGGCTGGCCCTAGCGTGGTCCTCGCTGACCAGTCCGCGAGCCTAGGCGCGCCCTCGCGCGGCCTTCCCGCCCACCCGTTAACGGCTCTCAAACCCTGAGCCTCTAGTCTGGCAGCCGTGCGGGCGCAGCGGCTCGCATGAGACCATGCTCAACACCCGGGAGATCCGCCATGTTCAAGCGCATTTCACGGGATCCGGCGCGGTCGATCTGGCCGATGCTGGGCCATCTGCTCCTGGCCGCGGGCACGGCGATTGCCCTGATCTCGGCGCCGATCTCGTTCGAGCCTGGTTCGCTCGCCGTCACCTGGCAGGCGGCGCACGGCAAGAACGACGGCGGCCGCGCTGTGGCCACAGGCTGACACCAGAGGCCGCCAGGTTGTAGAGGACCGGCGCGCTCAGTTGCAGAGCGTGGCCACGCGGCGGTCCTCGTCGAGCACCACACTGGGCCCCGGTCGCTCCCGGCAGGCTCAACCAGCAATCCCGCTCGGCCCGGACCGGCTCGCGCAGAAACAAATCCGGCGGTCCGGTTGCCAGCGGGACGGGTCATAGGAGACCCGGTCTCGATGCGCAGGACGCCGACTTCGAAGCAGGTCCGCGGCCGGCTGTGGCGTGAGACGGCGGGGTTGAGCGCGAGACGATGCTGGCTCCGGGTAGCTTGTTGATGTTCATGACGGCGCCCCCGGTCAGGCGAGGCCGCCGGTGCGATTCGCGCCGGCTGCCGACATGACGCCGAGCTCGAGCGGCGCCTTCACCGGATCGTGACGATCGCGCGCGCCGGCTTGATCGCGCCGGGGCAAGGAGCCGCCGAACGCCCCCTCCGGCCGCTTGAGCGCGCCGGCCAGGCGGGGTTGCGCGCTGCGGCGGCGCTCCGCAGCGCGGCTGAAGGTCGGGGTCTCGCGCAGCGGAAGAGCATAGATCGGACCTGACGCGGCTCCACGATGACGGTCTTGTCAGATCCCGTGAATGGCGGCGCAAGACGGCCGAGCTCGCGTGCCTCACCGGCGCCACGATAGCTCCCGGTCATGGAATCGGAAACCAGCGCACGATTGCGCCGGTCGAGAAATCGGCTATCTGGTCGGCATGAGGCCATGTGACAGAAGGGACCCCGTGATGTCGACCCGAGCTCCAAGCCTGGCAGCGGCCGCTCTCGCGGCCAGAGGCTGAAAAATGCGCCCGGCAACGATGGAGACGGCCATGCCTGATCCGATCACTACCGATCTCTGCGTGATCGGCGCCGGCTCCGGTGGGCTCGCGGTGGCCGCTGGTGCCGTGCAGATGGGCGCCGACGTCGTCCTGGTCGAGAAAGGCAGGATGGGCGGCGATTGCCTGAACTACGGCTGCGTGCCGTCGAAGTCCCTGATCGCTGCCGGCAAGGCGGCGCAGACCGTGCGCACCGCGGCGCGCTTCGGCGTCAACGGCCACGAGCCCGCGATCGATTTCCTCGCGGTCCACGATCACGTCAAGGGGGTGATCGCGGCGATCGCGCCGCACGACTCGGAGGAGCGCTTCGCAGGTCTCGGCGTCAAGGTGCTGCGCGCCCGGGCGCGCTTTATCGGGCCGCGGGAGATCGACGTCGAGGGCCAGCGGGTGCAGGCGCGGCGCTTCGTCGTCGCGACCGGCTCCTCGCCGGCGGTGCCGCCGGTGCCGGGCCTCGCCGAGGCGCCCTACCTCACCAACGAGACGGTCTTCGATCTGACCGAGCGGCCGGAGCACCTGATCGTGCTCGGCGGCGGCCCGATCGGTTGCGAGCTGGCGCAGGCCCAGCGCCGGCTCGGGGCGAAGGTGACCGTGCTCGAGCTGTTCGCGATCCTGCCCAAGGACGACCCGGCGGCGGTCGAGGTCGTGCGCCGGCGCCTGCTGAGCGAAGGCATCGACCTGCACGAGCATGTCGAGGTGACCCGCGTCGAGCGCGATGGCAACGGCGTCGCGGTGACGATCCGGGGGGCCGACCGCGAGCAGCGCATCGTCGGCAGTCATCTCCTGGTGGCGGCCGGCCGGCAGGCGAACGTCGAGGGGCTGGGACTCGAGGCGGCGGGGGTCGCGTACAGCGCCAAGGGCATCACGGTCGATGCCCGGCTGCGGACCAGCAACAAGCGGATCTACGCGATCGGCGACGTCGCGGGCGGTCCCCAGTTCACCCACATGGCCGCCCATCACGCCGGCATCGTGATCCGCAATGCGCTGTTCAAGCTGCCGGCCAAGGTCGATACCCGGGCGGTGCCCTGGGTCACCTACACCGAGCCGGAGCTCGCCCAGGTCGGGGCGACCGAGCTGATGGCCAAGGAGCAGGGGCTCGAGGTCGAGGTCCTGACCTGGCCGTTCAGCGCCAACGATCGCGCTCAGGCCGAGCGCGAGACCGAAGGCTTCGTCAAGGTGCTGCTCGACCGGCGTGGCCGCATCCAGGGCGCCACGATCGTCGGCGACCGGGCCGGCGAGCTGATCCACCCCTGGGTGCTGGCGATCGCCGAAGGTCTCAAGATCGGCAGCATGGCGCAGTTCATTGCACCCTATCCGACGCTCGGCGAAGCGTCCAAACGCGCCGCCGGCGCTCATTACACGCCCAAGCTCTTCAGCCCGCGGACCCGCAAGATCGTGCGCTTCCTGCAGCGCCTCTCCTGGCTCGGTTAGCGCGCTGGTATGGACGAGGAATCCCCCGAGATGAACCGCTGCGCCACTGCATCCGGGGCCGCGCGGCCCCAGGCCAGGTTCTCGCTCGCGCGCCTGTGGCCGCTCGCCGCCCTGGCGCTCGCGATCGTCGCCGTGTTCGCGCTCGACCTCGATCGCTATCTGACCTTCGAGGCGCTGCGCGAGCATCGTGAGGCGCTGGCCGCCTTCGTCGCCGCCAACATGGTCCTGGCGGCGCTGACCTTCGTCGTCGTCTACACGATCGCGATCGCGCTCTCGGTGCCGGGCGGGGCGATCCTGACCATCGCCGGCGGCTTCATGTTCGGCAGCATTCTCGGCACGGTGCTCGTGGTGATCGCGGCGACGCTGGGTGCCACGCTCGTGTTCCTGATCGCCAAGACCGCGCTCGGCGATCCGCTGCGCGCCAAGGCGGGGCCGTTCCTCAAGCGCATGGAGGCGGGCTTTCAGGAGGACGCGCTCAATTATCTGCTGGTGCTGCGCCTGATCCCGCTGTTCCCGTTCTGGATCGTCAACCTGGTGCCGGCGTTCCTTGGCGTGCCGCTCAGGACCTACGTGCTTGCGACCTTGATCGGCATCATCCCGGGCAGCTTCGTGTTCGCTTCGGTCGGCGCCGGGATCGGCAGCGTGCTCGACAGCGGGCAGGAGTTCTCGCCGGCGAGCGTGCTGACGCCGCAGATCGTCATCGCTCTGGTCGGGCTCGCGGTCCTCGCCCTGCTGCCGGTCGCCTACCGCAAGCTCAAGGGGCGCCGGTCCTGAGCTACGCTCAGACCACCCGGACCTGAAGGTCGCCGACGCCCTCGATCTGCCCGTCCAGAACGTCGCCGCGCTCGACCGGGCCGACGCCGGCCGGCGTGCCGGTGAAGATCAGATCGCCAGGTGCCAGCGTGAACAGGCGCGAGAGATGGGCGATCACCTCGGACGTGGACCAGATCATCTGGGCGAGGTCGCCGTCCTGGCGGGTGATGCCGTTGACCGCGAGCCGGATCCGGCCCTGCGCCGGATGGCCGATCGCGTGCGCCGGCACGATCGCCGAGCAGGGCGCGGAGTGATCGAAGGCCTTGGCGACCTCCCACGGCCGGCGCGCCTGTTTGGCATCGTCCTGGCGATCGCGCCGGGTCATGTCGAGGCCGACGGCATAGCCGAAGACGTACGCGAGCGCCCGCGCGGCGTCGATATCGCGACCGCCCTCGGCGAGCGCCACCACGAGCTCGAGCTCGTAATGCACGTTTTCGGAATGGGCAGGGTAGGGGAAGGCGCCGCCGCCCGGGATCAGGGCGTCGGCAGGCTTCTGGAAGAAAAACGGCGGCTCGCGCTCCGGGTCGTGGCCCATCTCGCGCGCGTGCTCGGCGTAGTTGCGGCCGACGCAAAAGATGCGGTGCACGGGGAACAGGTCGCTCGTGTCCCGGACCGGCAGGGCCACCACCGGCGGCGGCGGGATGACATAGGCCAAGGCGTTCTCCTCGTTGGCTTTTGCGTTTGGCCTGCGCGGTGGGTGCTCAGCTGCGCGCGCCGGCGTAGTACTCGATCCTGCGCTCGATCATGCCGATCGCTTCCGAGGCCAGCAGGGCGAAGGCGAACACCAGGATGGTCAGCGCCCAGAACTGCTCCATCAGGAAGTTGCGCGAGTACAGCTCGAACAGCTCGCCCAGCCCCACGATCGAGATCAGCAGCTGGCCGATGATCATGCCCTTGACGCCGCGGATCACGCCGAGGCGGATGCCGGCCAGAATCTCGGGCAGCGCGGCCCAGATCAGGACCTTGCCGTAGAGCTGAGCGCGGCTCGCACCGAACGAGCGCGCCATGTCGACGAGCGACGGACTGACGTGGCGGACGCCGGCATAGGTATCGAGCGCGATGATCCAGACCGCGAACAGCACCACGGTGACGATCATGGTGGTGTGGCCGAAGCCGAACAGCAGCATGATGACGGGCACCAGCGCGGTGAGCGGCGCGCTGACGAACAGATTGACCCACATGCCGAGCAGCTGGTTGGCGGCGCGCACCCGGCCCATCAGGATGCCGAGCGGCACGCCGACGGCGATCGAGATCGCCATGCCGACGGCGAAGATGTAGAGGGTCAGCAGCGCCGCCTCGGCGAACTTCCGGCTGGCGACCAGCTCGCCCGTGGCCGCGAGCACGGCGCTGAACGGCGGCAGCAGGAAGACCAGCCCGCTGCGACCGACCACCTCCCAGAGCGCAGCCCAGACCAGCGGCGCCACCAGCAGCGGGATGCGATAGCCGAACACGGTCATGCGGGCGATCCGCTAAGCCACGTACTGCTTCAGCACCTGCCAGATCTCCTCGACGGTATCGAGATAGACCTGGTCGCGCCGGACCGCCTCGGGCGAGCCGCTGCGCGGGATCTCCGGCCGGATGGTCTCGAAGATCCGCCCCGGCCGCGGCGAGAGCAGCACGATCTGATCGGCGACGTACACCGCCTCCTCGATGCTGTGGGTGACGAAGATCACGGTCTTTCGCGCGATCCCGAGCAGCTGCAGGAGATCCTCCTGGAACTTGCGCCGGGTCTGCTCGTCGACCGCCGAGAACGGCTCGTCCATGAGCAGAACCTCGGCGTCCACGGCGAGCGCCCGGGCGAGCCCGACCCGCTGGCGCATGCCGCCCGAGAGCTGGTGCGGGTAGTGATGCTCGAAGCCCGCGAGCCCGACCGCGGCGATGTGCATCTCTGCCGTGGCCTCGCGCTCTGAGCGCGCCACCCCGCGCAGCTCCAGCCCGAAGGCGACGTTGCGCAGGACGGTCGCCCAGGGCAGAAGCGCGAAGTCCTGAAAGACGAACGCCCGCTCCGGCCCGGGACCGGTGACCGTTTGGCCCTGGACCAGGACCTCACCGGCATCCGGCTCGAGCAGGCCGGCGATGATCTTGAGCAGCGTGGTCTTGCCGCAGCCGCTCGGTCCGAGCAGCGCGGTCAGCCGGCCGGTCGGGAAGCCGAGGTCGATGCCCTCGAGCGCTACCACCTCGTCATAGGCCTTCCTGATCCCGCGCACCTCGACGATGCTGGGGGCCGGCATTGCCGCCGGCTTTTCGGCCTGGCGTGCGAACATCTTCAGCCCGCCTTCCGCTCGGGACGGAAGAACGCCACCTCGACCTTCTCCAGCATGCTCACCGTGATCGCGGCGAACAGGATGATCGACAGGATGGCCGCATACATCTCGGCGTAGTCCGCGACCGCCCGGTGATAGGTGATCAGGTCGCCGATGCCGGTCGGCGTGATCAGCAGCTCGGCCAGCACGATGCCGATGAAGCCGGCGGCCACGCCGAGGCGCAGCCCGGCGAAGATCACCGGGCTGGCGTCCGGGAGGATGACCTTGAAGACCTCCTGCAGGCGGCTGCCGAGAAACGCGCGGCACATCTGGATCAGCGACGGGCTGGCGTTGCGGATCGCCTTGTAGGAGTTGAGCACCACGACCGGCATCGCGAGCACGCAGACCGCGAGCACCTTGGCGGTCAGCCCGATGCCGTAGACGAAGGTGATCAGCGGGATCAAGGCGGCCATCGGCGCCGCCTGCATGACTACGAAGACCGGCGCGCCGAACCATTCGGCCGAGCGCCAGAGCCCCATCGCCACGCCGAGCACGATGCCGAGCACCGCCGAGATCACGACGCCGATCACCAACGGCTGCAACGTCGCCGCGTAAGCCTTGCCGAGGCTGCCGTTCAGGGCCATGCCGGCCAGGGCCGCCATGGTCTCGGCGAAGGTCGGGAAGGCCGGGCTGACCGGGATGCGGCCGGCGATCTCCCAGATCGCGCAGACCAGCGCCACCGAGAGCAGGCGCCACGCGAACGGCGCGCCCAGCAGGCGCTGCAGGGGCGCCGCCGCGCCGCCGTACGCCGGCACGACGCGCGCGGGGGCAGGGGCGCGCGCCATGCCGGAGCCGCTAAACCCGGCCGAGGTTCTCGAGCGCCCGCTCGAGCGGCCCGAGGTCCCAGAAGTCCTCGACCTTCAGCTCGCCCGGATCGCCTTCGAGCTGGCCGGCGAGCGCGTAGAAGTCGAAGTCGTCTTTGGCCGCGTCAGCGCCGCCGCCGTTGTTCGGGAAGGCGTCGGTCGCCTTGGCCTCCTCGTAGTAGGGCAGGACCTGGTCTTCGAGGTCGGCCGGCAGGTCGGCCAAAAGGCCATAGTGCTCCCGCTGCGCGACGACGTAGTCGGGATCCTGATTGATCTCGCGCCAGGTGGCGAGCAGCTCCTCGACCAGGATGTCGACCGCCTCGGCGTTCTGCTCGAGATACTGCTGGTTGGCGTAGAGCGCCTCGTCGCTCGCGTTGACGCCTTCCATCGGCAGGACCGCGAAGCGGTCGCCGCCCTTCTCCTGGAGGATGCGGCGATTGGCGGAATCCACAATCGTGGCGTGGATGTTGCCTTGTAGCATGGCGCCGGCACGCACCTCCGAGCCCGGCACGTAGCTCATGGTGCTGTAGCTGATGCCGTGGCGCTGGGCCATCAGGTTCATGATCGCCTCGGTCCCCGAGCCGCGCGAATGGACCACGATCTCCTCGCCGTCCAGATCGGCCCAGGTCTGGTATTTGTCGGTATCGACCATCGGGAAGAAGCGCAAGCTGCTCAGCTGGAAGAAGATCCGGATCGGTGCCTTGACCTTCTGCAGCAGCGCGTAGGGCGTGCCGACGCCGATGTCGGCTTGGCCGCCGACCACCGCCTGCGCGGCGAGATCCTCGGACTTGAAGTAGGTCACCTCGACATCGACCCCGCGCTCCTTTGCACGTTCGATGGCGATCAGGAAACCGATGCTTTCGACCGATGCGATGTCGCCAAAGGCGATGTGCATCGAGCTGGCCGCCCGTGCGGGGCCGGCGAATGGCTGGATGACGACCAGCGTCAGGGCCAGCAGCGCCGGCCAGCGCAGCAGGCGCAGGGTGATTGATCTCATTGTCGCCTCCCTGGATTGCCGCCCCGCGGCCAAGGGTCCGGGGCTCGCGCAAGCCAATATCCAATGGTATGCAACGCTGTTCTGATGGTCAATCCTTGACCGGCGCGCCGGTCTTCCTCAAGTTTGCAAACCAATCTGCAGATTGGTTTGAAATCATGACGAGATCATCGCTACCGCGACTGGTCGAGCGACTGAAGGCTCATCTGGCCGAGCAGCAGTATCCGCTCAACCAGCGTCTGCCGCCGGAGCGGACGCTCTCGGTCCGGCTCGGCGTCAGCCGCAGCTCGCTGCGCAAGGCGCTCGCCATGCTCGAGGCCGAGGGTCAGATCTGGCGCCACGTCGGTCGGGGTACCTTCGTCGGTGCCCGGCCGAGTGGCCAGGCGGAGCAGCTCCCGGCGATCGGCAATGGCACCAACCCTGCCGAGGTCATGGAGGCGCGCCTGCTGATCGAGCCGGAGCTGGCGCGGCTCGCGGCGCTCAACGCCAGGCCCGCCAACATCGACGAGATGGCGCATTGCATCCGGCAGACCAAAGCGGCGCGGGAGTGGCGGGTCTACGAGCTCTGGGATCACAAGCTCCACCGCGCGATCGCGGAGGCGACCGGCAATGCGCTCCTGGTCTCGTTGTTCGACGCCTTGAATGCGGTGCGCCGGGCGGTGGTCTGGGGTCGCCTGCGCACCTACCGGCTTACGCCGGAACTCGACCACCACAGCTTCGCCGAGCACGACCTGATCTTCGGCGCGATCGTGGATCGCGATCTCGAGGAAGCCTCGCGGCGCATGCGCGAGCATCTGCTGTCGGTGCGGCGCAATCTGCTGGAGCCGGAGCGCCGCCGGCTGCCGGACCGGCAACCCTGGCCACGCGACCTCCCGACCAGCAGAAGCCCGCTCGACAACTA
>Ga0256867_10001246_pt1 | contig 10636 bp, 10 predicted proteins | sample RVTome_15_FD_185939 | JGI IMG/M metagenome (GOLD analysis project Ga0256867, IMG submission 185939) | Soil microbial communities from uranium-contaminated site in the Upper Colorado River Basin, Wyoming, United States - RVT150D86 (HiSeq) ... | reverse complement strand
GGACGCGCCGTGAGCGGGCGGGTGACGGTCCTCGGCGCGGGGAGCTGGGGCACCACCCTGGCCGATCTCCTGGCCCGACAGGGACTCGAGGTCACCCTCTGGGCCCACGAGGCAGAGGTCGTCACCGCGGTGAACGAGACGCACGAGAATCCGCTGTTCCTGCCCGGCTGCCCGCTAGCGCCGTCGCTCCGCGCGGTCGGCGACGCGGCAACGGCCAGCGCCGGCACGCCGGTCGTGCTGTGCGCCGCGCCCAGCCACGCGGTGCGGACCGTGCTCCGCACCGCGGCACCCGGCATCGCACCGGACACCATTCTCGTGAGCCTCACCAAAGGGCTCGAGCCGGACACCCTCCTCTTTCCGTCGGAGGTCGCCGCGGCGACGCTGCCCGGGATGCGGTTCGTCGCGCTCTCGGGGCCGAGCTTCGCGCGGGAGGTGTACGACCGGCAGCCGACCGCGGTCGTCGCGGCGTCCCTCGATGCGGCGGCGGCCGCGGCGATCCAGGCCCTGGTCTCGGCGCCGCATTTCCGGGTGTATCGCAACGACGACGTGGTCGGCACCGAGATCGCCGGCGCGCTCAAGAACGTGATCGCCATCGCCGCCGGCGTCCTGGAGGGGTTGGGACTCGGCCATAACCCGCGCGCCGCGCTCATCACCCGCGGTCTCGCCGAGATCACCCGGCTCGGCCTTGCCCTCGGCGCCTCCTCGCGGACCTTCGCCGGCCTGGCCGGGCTGGGCGATCTCGTCCTCACGACCACCGGTGCCCAGAGCCGGAACCGCGCCCTCGGCATCGCCCTGGCGCAGGGCCAGCGCCTGGCCGAGTACACCGCCGCTCATCGCACCGTCGCGGAAGGCGTGAACACCGCACGGGCCGCCGTGCAGCTCGGACTCCGGACCGATGTCGAGCTGCCTATCACCGCGCAGGTCGCCGCGCTTCTGTTCGAGGGCAAGCAGCCCGGCCCGGCCATCGCGGAGCTCATGGACCGAGCCCTCAAGCCGGAGCAGTGGACGTGACAGCCCCCAGACCGATGCAGGAGTTCTTCTCGATCGGGGAGGTGTGCGCCCTGACCGACCTCAAGCCGCACGTGCTGCGCTACTGGGAGAGCCAGTTCCGCTTCCTGAATCCCGCCAAGAACCGGTCGGGCAACCGGGTCTACAAGAGTCGCGAAGTGGAGCTCATCATGCTGGTCAAACACCTTCTCTACGTGGAGAAGTATACGATCGAGGGCGCGCGGCAGCGGCTCGAGCAGTACCGCAAGAGCGGCGAGCTCAAGACCCAGGCCTCGCGGGCCGCCTCCTACGATACCCTGGCGGAGGTGCGCGACCGGCTCGACCGGGTGCTCGCCATTCTGGACGGCGCGGCGCCGACGGAGTCCGCATGAACATCCTGGTGAGCAATGACGACGGGATCTATGCCCCCGGGATCGCGCTGCTGGCCGACGCGTGTCGGCACGTCGCCACCGTGACGGTCATCGCGCCGGACCGGGAGCAGAGCGGGGCGTCTCACGCCCTAAGCCTCCATGGGCCGCTCCGTCCGCGGCGCCGGCACGACGGTTCCTTCCAGGTGGACGGCACGCCCACCGACTGCGTGCTGCTCGCGGTCGGCGCGCTGATGCCCGAGCAACCCGACTATGTCTTTTCCGGGGTCAACCACGGGCCCAACATGGGCGAGGATGTCTTTTACTCGGGAACCGTTTCGGCCGCGATGGAAGCTGTCACTCTCGGCATTCCCGGCATCGCCATCTCTCTCGCCAGCCGCGATGAGGAGCTCTTCGAGACGTACCGCGTGCCGCTGATCAGCCTGGTGCGCGGGATCACGACCGTCACCGCGTACCCGAAGCACACCCTCATCAACATCAACCTGCCTTCCATTCCCGGCGACCAGGTGAAGGGCGTTCGGGTGACGAAGCTGGGCAGCCGTTTTTTCACCGAGAGCCTCACCCGGATGAAGGATCCGTGGGGCAGGGAGGTGTTCTGGATCGGCGGCGGCGAGATCACCTGGACCGGCGACGCCGAGTCGGATCATCAGGCGGTGGCCGACGGGTACATCTCGGTCACGCCGTTGCATCTGGACCTGACCAACTACAGCCTCATCGAGACGGTGCGTGGATGGGCGCTGGAGGCGTAGGCCCGCCGGACAGCTACAGCGGGTACCGGCAGCAGCTCGTGGAGGCGCTGCGCGAGAAGGGCATTCGCGACCTCGCCGTGCTGCATGCTGTCGCCAGCGTGCCTCGACACCGGTTCGTCCCCGAAAGCGTCCGGCACCGGGCCTATGAGGACGTGGCGCTTCCGATCGGCGCGGGGCAGACGATCTCCCAGCCCTATGTGCAGGCCCGCTCGATCGAGTTGCTCCGGCTCTCGGGCAAGGACCGGGTCCTCGAGGTCGGCGCGGGCTCGGGATATCAGACCGCGCTCCTGGCGGCCATTGCGAGCACCGTCCTGGCCGTCGAGCTGGTCGCGTCGCTCGGCGAGCTCGCCCGCCGCACGCTCGAGGAGACCGGCGTGCGCAACGCGACCGTGGTGATCGGCGACGGTACGCTCGGCTGGCGTGCCTTCGCGCCCTACGATGCCATCGTGGTTGCCGCGGCCTCCCCTGGAGTGCCGGCGCCCCTCGTCGAGCAGCTCACCGAGGGCGGGCGCCTGGTGCTGCCGCTCGGCGATCAGGGCAGTCAGACGCTCACCCTGGTCGAGAAGCACGGAGGCCGCCTCCGCACGTCGACGGCGACGGACGTGCGCTTCGTTCCACTCCTCGGCCGTTTCGGTTTCGACCCCAACCAGGCGGGATGATGGATCTCTTCAAGGACCTGATCAGCTTCATCCTCCACATCGACAGCCACCTCGCCGATCTCATCGCGCGCTACGGGACGTGGACCTACGCGATTCTCGCCCTGATCGTGTTCTGCGAAACCGGGCTCGTCGTCACGCCGCTGCTCCCGGGCGACTCGCTGCTGTTCGCCGCGGGTACCTTCGCGGCGCTCGGCACGCTGGACCCGGTGGTGCTCAACATCCTGTTGTTCGCGGCGGTGATCGCGGGCGACAACGTGAATTACTGGATCGGCCGGTGGATCGGACCCCGGGCGTTCTCGGGCGAGTTCCGGTTCTTCCGCAAAGAGTACCTGGACCGTACCAGCGCCTTTTTCGCCCGCCACGGGGGCAAGACCGTGATCCTGGCCCGCTTCATCCCGATCGTCCGGACCTTCACGCCGTTCGTGGCCGGTATCGGCGCCATGACCTACCCGCGCTTCATCGCGTACAGCCTGAGCGGCGGAGCGCTCTGGGTCACCTTCTTCATCTGGGCGGGGTATCTCTTCGGCAACCTGCCGTTCGTCCGGCAGAACTTCAGCCTGGTTGTGCTGGTCATCATCCTCCTGTCCGTCCTCCCTATCGTGATCGGCGTGCTCAAGGAGCGCCGGCGTCAGTCCACATGAGGCAGCGGTTCCTGGTTTCGGGGCGGGTTCAGGGCGTGGGGTTCCGGTACTTCGCGCGGCGGATTGCCACCCGGCTTGGGCTCTCGGGATGGGTCCGGAATCTCCCCGACGGGGGGGTCGAAGCGGTGGCGGACGGCTCGCCCGATGCCGTGGCCCGCTTTCAGGAGGAGCTGCGGAGCGGGCCGACCCTGGCCGTGGTCGACCGGGTCAGGGCAACCGATTCCGACCCTACGGAGCCGCTGAAGGGGTTCGAGATCCGGTAGGGGGGACGCCTGAGGGCCACCGGGCCCGGGACCGAAAGGCGGGCTGGCCCGATGCAGGAAACTTCATCGTTGGCAGGTCCTAATGATTCCCCTAACTTCCATCTACTGGCCCCCGTAGCTCAGGTGGATAGAGCAGCGGTTTCCTAAACCGTTGGCCGGGCGTTCGAGTCGCCCCGGGGGCATACTCTGCTGCGGCGCCTCGAGGCGTAGACCTCGGGAGCAGGAGTGATTTGCTGATGTACCTGTTTCGCGCGCTTGCGCTCGCTGGCCAGTTCACCGACCCCGCCCGCCTCGAAGGCTCGAGCGGGGGGATCCAGGCGCTCGTGGTCCTCGGACTTCCGGTCCTTGCCCTGGGCGTGCTGGCCTGGCTGTTCTGGCGGACCCGTGTCGAGATCCGTCGGCGGGAGCTCGAGCCACCACTCTCCCTCCTCACGTTCATCCACGCCGCGTCCCACGGGGAGGCCGCCGCCGCCCCCCCCCGCCCGACCGACCAGGAAGACCTCGAGCTGGACCGCGGGAGACGCCGGGAGATTGCCGTCATCCGCCGACGTGGTACGCGCCTGCTGGTCGCCCTTGGGGCGGACGCGGTAGTGCTCTGGCTGGCGGCCGCGTGGTACCTCCGGGAGGTCCGCAGCCTTCCCAGCGACTTCTCGACGGCCCAGGCGTTCACGACCATCGAGGTCCCGCGTGCGGCAACGCCCGAGACCTTGACGTCCGATCTGGCCTCGAGCCCTCCGGTACCGCGCGACCCCGCGCCTGCGCCCGCGCATCAGGGACCGGCCCCGTCGGAGCCGTCGGCGGCTCGCGAACCGGCCCCGAAAGTGTCGCCGACGCGGAGCCGGACGTCTCCCCCGATGGCGGAGCGGCCTCCCGTGGCGGGAGGCCCTTCCAATTTGGGCGCGGCACGACTCGACACAGCCATGATCCCGTCGGTGATCACGGCGGATGCTCCCGCGGCGATCCCGGACTTGCCGCCCGCGACCCTCGCGATTCCCCCGGCGCCGGACCCCGCGCGCACCCGAGCCGATGCGGAGCGCGCCCTCGACCTGGCGGTACGGCACGTCGTGCGCGAGCTCGGCGCGCGGCGGCCCGTCACCGCGGTCGGAGAGGGAGACGCGGCGATGGCCCGCCTGGCCGAATGGCTCCGGAGTCAGCGGCCCACCGTGGCGCCGGGCGCGCTGGCCGATCTCGAGGTCGATGGAGCTAGCGGCGAGGCCATCCTGCCCGTGACCCTGCGCTGGCGGGACGACTTCGGGGTAGGGAAGCAGCGGACCGTTCGGCTCCGGGTCGCCGTGCAGCGAAAGGCGGACGACTGGGTGTTCGCCGGGGTCGAGCTCTTGGAGAGGTTCCCATGAAACGAACGGGTCTCGCTGCGCTGGCGCTGTGCCTCCTGCTGGTGATTCCGGCGGCGGGGCAGTCAGCGTTTCCGCTCTCCGTGCAGGGCTCCGGCGCGGTGTTGTTCCCCGGATCAGGTGATCCCCAGTTCGAATCCCACACCCGGCTCGGCTGGGAAGTGCAGGCGCGGTACACGTTCTCGAGGTTCTCCCTCGGCGCGGGGTACCAGCGGAGCACGGTGTACCGGCTCCGCCAGTTCGCCTTCACCGCCGCGCTGTCGCTCGGATTCCTCGAGCCGCGCTATGTCGTGGCCAGCGGAGGCGGCTTCGGCGGATACCTGGCCGGCCGGCTCGGCCTGGGCAAGCTCACGTGCAACGAGGAGTGCATCGACAAGACCTACGCCACCTATGGTGGGGGCGGGGGCGTCCTCGTGCGGGTCAGTCGCCGGCTCGCGCTCGATCTCGGGGTCCAGTACTTCCAGGTGAGCGACACCTTCGACAGCGGGTATCTCATGGCCCGCACCGGCTTCAGCCTCGGGCTCTGACCTCATGTTCTCCTCGGTGCGCCGATTCCGTCTCGCTCCGGCGACCGTGCTCGCTGCCGGCGCTGCGGTCTGGACCGGCTGCGGCAGCGGCGCCGATCTCGGCATCTCCTCCGTGCTGGTGGTGGCCTCCGTCGAGGTGACGCCGGCCTCGATCACGCTCGTGCAGCAGCAGATCCACACATTCGTCGCCACCGCCCGCACCAGCTCCGGCGTGCCGGTGACGGGCCGCGCGGTGGCCTGGTCGTCGTCCGACCCCGGAGTCGCGAGCGTCGGCCCGGACGGCATGGTGACCGCGATTGCGCCGGGCATCACGCGCGTCACGGCCCGCGTCGACGAAGTGAGCGGGTTCTCCGATCTCACCGTCTCCATCATCCCGATCGATCACCTGGAAGTGGCTCCCGTGGCGCCAGAGGTCATCGTCGGATCGACGGTGCAGCTCGCCGCCACCGCCTATGACGCGGACGGGGAGGTGCTGACCGACCGCCCGCTGACCTGGAACTCGTCGCAGGTGCTCATCGCCACTGTCTCCGGAGAGGGACTCGTCACGACCCACGGCGTCGGCAAGGTCACCATCACGGCATCGGCAGAGGGGAAGTCGGCGGCCTCCACGGTGACGGCACAGGCGCGACCGGCGGCAAAGCTCGGATTCCTGACGCCTCCCAGCAACGCGGCAGCGGGCGCACCGATCGCCCCCGCGGTCAGCGTGGCGATTCAGGACGAGACCGGTGCCAGAGTCTTCGCGGCAACGAACACCGTCACCTTGGCGTTGGGCGGAACCGGAGGAGCGACATTGGGCGGCACGGTCAGTGCCGACGCAGTCGAGGGTGTAGCCACGTTCGCCAACCTATCGATCACCAAGGCGGGAGCCGGCTACACCCTGGTCGCGTCCTCGACCGGACTGACGAGCGCCACGAGCGCGACGTTCGCCATTCAGCCGGCGGCGGCTTCCAAGCTCGTGATCACCGGGCCGCCGCCGAGCGAAGCAACCAGCGGGAGCCCGCTGGTGCCGCAGCCGGTGCTGCAGCTCGCGGATCAATTCTCCAATCCGGTGGCGCAGGCCGGGGTTGCCGTGGCGGCGTCCATCGCGAGCGGCAACGCGTTGCTCACCGGTGCCGGCGCGACCACCGCCTCCAACGGCGCAGCGACATTCAGCGGCCTCACGATTGCGGGGGCGCCGGGCACCGTTGCGCTCGGCTTCAGCTCGTCCGGCCTCACCTCGGCCACGTCCTCGTCGATCACGCTCAAGGCCGGCGCCCCCAACCAGCTCGCCTTGACGTCCCCACCACCCGCGAGCGCCACTAATGGACAGCCGTTTGCCTCACCGGTCGTCGTCGCGCTGCGAGACGCGGGGGGAAACCCCATGCCGCAGGCGGGACTGGCGATCACCGTGGCGATCGGATCGGGCGGCGGGACCCTGACCGGCCCCTCGCTCACCTCCAGCACCGACGCAGCAGGGACGGCGAGCTTTCCGGGTCTCGTCATCACCGGTCCGGTGGGTCCGTACACCCTGACGTTCTCGGGAACCGGCATTAACACGCTCACCTCCGGGCCGATTCAGCTCACGGCGGGTCCCGCCGCGAAGCTCGTCCTTGCCGTTGCTCCGCCCGCCACCGCCGCCGCCGGCGTGCCGCTGTCGCCTGCGCCGGCCGTCCAGGTCGGGGATATCTCCGGCAACCCGGTGTCGGTGTCGGGCGTCCAGGTCACCGCCACGCTCGCGTCCGGCACCGGCGTGCTCACGGGCGCCAACGCGGTCACGAACCCGGCGGGGCTGGCCACGTTCTCCGCCTTGACCATCGTCGGCCTGCCGGGCAACTACACCCTCTCGTTCAACGCCCCCTCACTCACCGGCGTTACCTCCGGGACGATTGCGATCACCGCCGGGGCCCCCGCGCAGCTCACCTTCAACGAACCCGCGCCCGCGAACGCGATCAACGGCCAGCCGCTATCGCCGGCGCCGGAACTGCAGCTCCGCGACGCCACCGGCCTTGCCGTCCCGCAAAGCGGCGTGACGATATCGGTCACCATCGCAAGCGGATCCGGCGGAACCCTCACCGGCACCCTGAGTGCGACGACCAACGAGGGCGGGGCGGCCAGCTTCCCGAATCTCGCCATCACCGGAAGCGTCGGGGAGTATACGCTGAGCTTCAGTGCCCCGGGGACTCCCGCCGCCATCAGCAACAAGATCACCCTTGCGGCCGGTGCGCCGGCCGGGATGACTTTCGCCACCGCTCCGCCGGCGAACGCGGGCAACGGCGTGCCGTTGTCTCCGCAGCCGGTGATCCAGCTGGTGGATATCTCCGGAAACGCGGCCGGGCCGGCCGGGGTCGGCATCACAGCGTCGCTGGCGCCGAACAGCGGAACGCTCACGGGTACGCTCGCCGTGGCGACCAACGACGCGGGGCGGGGGACTTACTCGAATCTGACCATCAGCGGCGCGCAGGGCAGTTATACCCTCACGTTCGCCTCGACGGGCCTGCCCGATCTCGTATCCGCAGGCATTCAGCTTGGCGCCGGCACGCCGACCGGTATCGCCATCGCGACGCAGCCCTCGAGCTCCGCGCAGAATGACGAGGCGTTCTCGCAGCAGCCCGTCGTCGTGGTAACCGACGCCAGCAGCAACCCGGTCGCCGGTGTCACGGTCACCGCCTCGATCGCTTCCGGTCCTTCAGGCACCAAGACGCTCGGCGGCACCCTGACCGCCATCACCACTGCTTCCGGGGCCGCCGCGTTCACCGGATTGGAGATCGTCGGACCGGTCGGCAGCTACACCCTCCGGTTCTCGGCGGCAGGGCTCAACGTGATCTCCGGCACCGTGGGACTCGTTCCGGGCGCGGTGACCCAGCTGGTGATCACCGTCCAGCCGACGGATGTGGATGTGGGCGACGCAATCAGCCCGGCCCCGCGAGTCCAGCTGCGCGACTCGGGGAATAACCTCGTGCCCGAGAGCGGCCGACTGGTTTCGGTCTCCATCTCGAGCGGAAACGGGACCCTGAATCCGCTCAGCACCCTGATCGTCACGACCTCGAACGGAGTCGGCATCTTCACCAATGTGAGGTTCCTCTTGAAGGGAGGTGGAAACGGGGACCACAGGTTGCAATTCTCCAGCTTTGGGCTCTCTGTCATCTCCTCAAAGTTCGAGGTCGAGGACTGACCCCGTGCACCGGCGGGCCGGCGTTGCCGGATCGCGGCTACCCGGGTATCATTGCCGGTTTTCCGTCCCCTTTTGACCCGGTGGTCGCGCGGTAATGACAACGATGGTGGAACCCACGATAGTCGCGCCTGAGACCGAGCAGGAGCACGGAGTACTCGGGGTGCTCAAGAAGCACCAGACCCTGTTGACGCGGGGCTCGATCGCGCTCGTCGCCGTCGCGGTAGGGATCTGGTTCTATCTCGAGAGCGGCCGGCGCAAGGAACTCGCTGCCGCCGAGGCATTGGACCGCGCTCGATCCGCGCTCGAGAGCGGAAACGTGCCGGTCGCGTCGGCGGAGTTCCAGAAGGTAGCGGCCAGTTATTCGGGTACGGAGGCAGGGTATCAGGCCACTCTGGCTCTCAACGAGGCCAGGCTCATTCAGGGCCAGACTCAGATCGCGGTGGACGACCTCCGAGTGTTCGTGGGCCGGAACCCGCCTGCCGCTCACGCTGGAAGCGGATACAGCCTCCTCGGAACCGCCCTGGAAAACCAAGGGAAGTTCGAGGAGGCTGCCGAGGCGTACGCCCAGGCTGCCGAGCTTGCCCCGGAGACGTACCGGAAGGTGGATGCACACCTGAGCCGGGCCCGTGCGCTGCGACTGGCGGGGAAGCCCGAGGAGGCCGTCACGACGCTTCGTGCCGTCGTGGGCGGGTTCTCGGAGGAGGTTCCCGGGGTCTCCGAAGCAAGGGTCCGGCTGGCAGAGCTGACCAAGGGCGCGATGTAGGTAACAAATACACAAAGTACTTATAATTTACATATGGTATTGCGATGTAATGGGTCGGAGCCAAACGGCTTCGACCCATTTCCATTCAGGGGGAAATACATAGTACGTATAAGATATATTATGTTAAGTGGGATTGTTGGTAACTGTGGGAAATGGTGATAAGCCATTCCCCTTGCGATACTTACGACTGCTTCGTTTCGCTTGACTCAGCTGATGTCACGGCATCTGACCGGAGAATACCAGGCGACCCTCTCCGCAAAGCCAGGGCTCGAGGACCCTCCCGCCCTCGAGATGCCCGGCGACGGAGAAGGTCTTCCCTCCCCGCGATGCAATCCGAACCGGGAGCCGATCCAGGCCCCAACTGGCCAGGGCTGCCCCCACAGCCACGGTGCCCGTGCCGCACGCGAGCGTCTCACCCTCCACGCCACGCTCGTAGGTCCGCATCGTCCATGCGGCCTCCTGCGCTGCTGGTGCCCGGGCCACGAAGTTCACGTTCACTCCCGCCGGTTGGAACGCGGGATGATGCCGGAGCGTGGCCCCTCGGCCCGTCACGTCCACGGTGCCAGCATCGTCGACCAGCAGCACCAGGTGCGGCACGCCAACAGTGATCCGCGCCATTCGACGCTCGCCCGGCACCAAAGCCACCCCGTCGACTGGCTCGGGCGCTTCGACGTCGGGTAGCCGGATTTCGGCCGCCCAACCCGGACCCACGCATCTGGACTCGACGACCCCGCTGTCGGTGTGCAACCGCACCGCGTCGTTGGCCATACCAAGTGTGGCGGCGAGTCGCATGCTGCAGAGCGCCGCATTCCCGCACATCTCCGCTCGGGAGCCGTCCGCGTTGAAGTAGACCATCCGAACGGCGCCGTCAGGCTCCGGCGAAAGCAGCACGAGGCCGTCCGCTCCGACACCTGACCGGCGGTCGCATATGGCGCGGATTCGCGCGGGCGGCCATGCATCGAGCGATGTCTCCCGCCCGTCCAGGACCACGAAATCGTTCCCGGAGCCGGTCATCTTGTGAAACCTTACCGGCATGGCTCAGAGCTTTCCGAACAGGGCCGCGAGCCGGAGCCACCAGACCATCCAGACGGCTTCGCGCACGATGGCCTTGTTCATCTTGCTGGTGCCTTCTGCCCGGTCGGTGAAGACGATGGG
>Ga0256867_10001245_pt1 | contig 10641 bp, 8 predicted proteins | sample RVTome_15_FD_185939 | JGI IMG/M metagenome (GOLD analysis project Ga0256867, IMG submission 185939) | Soil microbial communities from uranium-contaminated site in the Upper Colorado River Basin, Wyoming, United States - RVT150D86 (HiSeq) ... | reverse complement strand
ACAAGCCGTTCTCAGATCCGCGGCAGGATCTCGACTTGCTTGCCGTAGAGCGGGATCTCCTTGGCGCCTGCCAACAAGCGCCGCTTGGCTTCGGTCGGCGTCACGCCGTCTTCGATTGCGATCTTGGCGATCGCGCCTGTGACCTGCGGGGCTGCGAACGACGTTCCACTCCACAGGGCCCATGCGTCCTGCGGGAACTCTTCGAAGTCGTAATCGATGCTCGGAGACTCTGTCCCCGGGACGAATGTTGAACGCACGCCCTCACCGATGGTGGAAACGTCCACCCACGCCCCTCGGCTGGACCATTCCGCAGGCAGCATCCCTTGCGTTAGAGCCGCTACGGCCGTAACGGTCGGGAACGCAGCCGGGTAGCACGGTCGGTCGTGACCGAAGTTGCCTGCCGCGGCCACGACGACGGTCTCGAGTTCGGCCTTCCGAGACTCTTCGTCGATGATCTCCAACGCAACGCCCAGGGCGACTGGTCGCTCGTCGTCTGCCGTCTCCGCTCCGAAGGACAGGTTCACGATCACGTGCTGGCCCGCGTCGAGCCCGTCCCGAACTTCGCGGACCAGGGCCCTGGCGACCCGAAGCTCGTGAGCGAGCCCATCGCTGTCAAGCTTCTTGCACACGACGATGTGCGCATCCGGCACGATCTGCTGGACGATGCCGGTACAGAACGAGCCGTGCCCAGCCGCGAGATCGAGGAATCCGTCCGGCGGGAAGTCGTCGAGATCTTCTCGGTTGTCTTTCGTCGCCAGACCAGCCAGCCAGCCGTCGTCGCGGGTGCCGTACACGCCGGTGTCGATGATGACGACGCGAACCGGCGACCTCTCCCGCTCCTGGTCCCCTTCCTGCTCGTCTGCGGCCATCGGCCAAGCCGGTGCAGCACCAGCCGTCTGCTCGGGACTGGCGACGCCGCTCTTGATGAAGCCGCCCATCGGCGTCATGTAGTTGACGGAGATCGGCACTCCTTGTCGCCGAAGATTCGCGGCCAGGTGGGCCAGGTCGATCGGATCGTGTTGCCCGCCGCGCAACCGAACCACCCTGTTGCCCAACTCGGTTACAGGTTCCCCGAGCTCGCGCGCGGACGGATCGACCAACCCGTACCCGGCGAGCAGTCTGCTCACAGCCGGCAGAGCATCGGCACGGATCAGCAGCTCGCCCGGCCGGCCAGGCTCAGGTCCCGGACGACGAGTGACCGCCGCCAGCGTGTTATCTCCGTACTTGTCCGGGATTACGTCGAACTGCGTCCGGTTAGTACGGCCTGCGCGGCGCTCTCGGACACTGGCAATGAATCGCTCCGCGAAGGCATGATCATCGCGGCTCGTGCGGATCAACCTCACCTGCCGCTGAATACGGCGGAGATCCTCCAGTCGTTCGGTGTCAGTTCTTGAGTCGGGCTGTCCGAAGCGGCGCTGTTCCTGGTTCGGCATTGTGAACCCCCCTGCGGTCGGCGACCACTACTGTCTGCTGTGACGCGACGGGTCTGGTGGTCGTCATGACAATGCTGGATGAAGACCTGCTGACGCGCGTGAGAGAAGCGTATCGGGGCGTCATCAGTGATCCGGAGTCTTTCCGGACAATCGCAGCTGGTCTGGTTCGTGAGGCGCGCCAGACCGGCGACCCGGAAGCCCTCTGCCTGTCGCTTCGCGCGTCCGGCTGGGCTGAGCGCTACGCACTGGAGCACCGGCATGCGCTCCGGTTGCTCAACGAAGCCGCCCGGATCGCCCGCCGTCACCAACTGAGCCACGTGCTCGGAGAGGTACTCGTCACTCGCGGCGCGGTTCAGCAAGAGCTCGGCCGGTTGTCAGCCGCCCGTCGCGACTTCGACGCTGCAGAGCAGCTCATTCCTCGCGATGCGGTTGCAGAACTGACGAGCCAACGTGCCACGCTGTTCGCCAACCGGGGTGATCGCGCGACGGCTGCAAGTCTTTACGCGCGGTTGCTGAAGGACGGGACTCTCACGGCTGAGGTCCGCCTCAAGGCGGCGGCGAACTTCGGAATCCTCCAGGCGCACCGCGGTCGCTTCCAGGAGGCCCTTGCGCTGTTCGACGTGGCGAGCCACGCTGCCGAACAGGTGAGCCCGCTGTACGTCGCCCTCGTCGCCGAGAACCGAGCCTGGGTAACCGTATCCGCCGGCCTCCTGGCCGACGGTGTCGCGCAGTTCGACGCCGCCAGAGCGATGTTCGAGAAGCTCGGGCTGCCCCCCGGCGAGCTGCTCATGGAATACTCCGACGCGCTCAAGCAGCTCAGGCTCCTCCCGGAGGCGCTCGAGCATGCCCGTGACGCCGTCTCGATCCTGGAGTCACACGGAGTCGAGCTGATGGCCGCCGAGGCCAGACTGAGCGTGGCCTCGCTCGCGCTCCTGTCGAATCGGCTGGACGAGGCGGTGGCGGAGGCAGAGGCGGCGATGGCGAGTTTTCGCCGGCAGCACCGTCCCTGGGGGGTCGCATGGGCCACGGTGGTGGAGTTGGAGGCACGGCTCCTTCTCGGCGCAGTCGAGGAGCGTGACGTTTGGCGCGCCCGCCGGTCGGCGCTTGCTCTCGAACGGGCGAGGATTCAGGCCTACGCCGTCCAAGCTCACCTCATCGCCGGCCGTGCGGCGGCCGCGTCGGGTCGGGTGCCTGACGCTGTAGGGTCCTGGACGCGTGGCTATGAGCTGAGTCGCGGCCTCCCGCTGCTTCTCCGCCTCAAGGGCACGCTCGCGGCCGCGCTCGGCGCACAGCACCAAGGCCGCCCAGACCGCGTGCGGTCCCTCACCCGGTCAGGTCTAGACGACCTGGCGAAGCACCGAGCCGCGCTCCCTTCCACCGAGTTACGGGCACTCGCCTCCGGGCACGGCGAGGAACTCGGCCGGCTCGGGCTCGCGGCCCGAGTCGGCAGCCAGTCATCCGTTCGCGTCTTGGAATGGATGGAACGCACCCGCGCAGCCGCTCTGTCCGTTGTCGACTCGGAACCGAAGCATGACATCGGCGACGACCTCGGTGAGCTTCGCTCGGTTTACGCCGAGCTCGTTGCCGCCCGACAGGAGACCGGCACCGAGCCGGCCGGCCTGAGGGCGCGGCAGACGCGGATCGAACAGCGGATCCGCAGCGCGACCTGGGGTACCAGCGCGCAGGGGGCGCACACGAGTGTGGTCTCCTCGGTTCCTGAACTCCGGCGCGCTCTCGCTGGTCGAGTGCTGGTCGAGTTCGACGTACTCGACGGTGATCTCGTGGCGGCCGTCCTCGAGCCGAGACGAACCCGAATCGTCCGCCTGGGACCGCTCGAGGACGTCCAGAGCGACGCGGAGTCGTTGCTCTTCTTCCTGCGCTACTTCACTGCAACCCGCGGCCCGACTACGGCAGTCCACGCACTCCTGGAAAACGCCTGGGAGACACTCGACCGGCTCGGCAAGGCCCTGATCCAGCCTCTCGGGCTCTCTCCCGATGCCGAGTTGGTCGTCGTTCCGGTGAGCGGGCTGCACTCGCTCCCGTGGGCCGCACTGCACACCGCCCCGGTCGCGCTGGCCCCGTCGGGCTCGATGTGGGGCCGCAGCCGAGACGCGCGCCCGTCACCCACCGGCCGAATCGTCCTGGCGGCAGGGCCTGAACTGCCAGGTGCACAACGCGAGATCGAGCTACTGGCCGCGTTGCATGACGACCCCGTCGTCATCGGACCGCCCGAGAGCACGATGGCGGCCGTCGCAAAATCATTGGACGATGCGACGCTCGCGCACCTGGCCTGCCACTGCTACATCCGCTCGGACAACCCGACGTTCTCACAGCTCCTCCTCAGCGACGGGTTCCTCACCGTGCACGAGCTCGACCAGCGCGCGGACGTGCCGTACCGGGTCATCCTCGCGGCGTGCGAGTCGGGCAACGACGTGTCGTACGAAGGCAACGAGGTGCTCGGATTCGTCAGCACGCTGATGGCAAAGGGAACTGCAGGCGTGCTGGCCAGTTCAGTCGTCGTACCCGACCAGGACCTCTTGTCGCTCATGGCTGCGCTCCACAGCGCGATCGGGGAGGGCCAGACGTTTGCGAAAGCGCTGCACACTGCTCGTGCGAGCATCGACCCCGCCGACCCGAAGCAGTTTGTTGCATGGTGCGCCTTCAACGCATTCGGCGCCGCATAGCGATCGGTCGCGCCGGGCTGGCTACATGCACTGGCCGTTGGTTTCCGCACAGGTGAGATGCCGGCAAACGCGTATCTCGAAGGGGGCGTAGTCCCCTTCACATGTGAAGCGCGAGACCAGGTCGCGCTCGCCAGACCGGCAAACCATGTCCCAGGAGGCAGTCATGTTCACGCACGACTACATCGCGCAGAAGCTCCATGATGAGCGTTCGACCAGGCTTTGCGCCGAAGCGGCTGCCCACCGGCTGGCACGGCACGCGGTTCGTTGGCCGCGATTTCGACCTTCGCTCCCGTGGTGGCGCCGTCTGGGCCTCGGTGGCCTACCGGCCAACCTGCGTCCCGCGTGAGCACGCCGGTCTGACTGCCCGGCCGACCCGGACCGCAGCCGCTTTTCGCGCCATGCCAATCACCCAGAAGCCCAGCCGGCATTTCACCGGCGGTCGTAGCCTGATGCACGTGTCCACCGACACGACCCCACCCGCCGAGGCCGGCCAGGACGATCGACGGACGCGGCTCGCACGCTGCCTCGAGCGGGCCAGAAGCGGGGAGCTTGCCGCGCTCGACGAGGTGGTGCGCGAGCTCAACCCGCTCCTCTGGAACGTGGCCCGCGCACAGAACCTGAGCGCCGACCAAGCCGCCGACGTCGTGCAGACCACCTGGTTGGAGCTGGTGCGACGGCTGCACGAGATTCGAGCGCCGGAGGCACTCGCCGCGTGGCTGGTCACCGCCACCCGCCGAGAGGCGTGGCGGGTCCGTACCTGGAACCGCCAGCACATGTCGGAAGGTACGGAGATTCTCGAGTCCACACCCGACCCCGGCCCCGAACCGTACGAACGCCTCATGTCGGACGAGCGCGACCGCGTTCTGTGGCGGCACTTCCAGCGGCTGCCGGAACGGTGCCGCACACTGCTCCGCATCGTGGCCCAGGTCGAGCGGCCCGATTATTCGATGGTGGCCGAAGCGATGGAGATGCCGCGCGGCAGCATCGGTCCCACTCGCGGCCGCTGCCTGGCCAAGCTCCGAGAGCTGCTGTTGGCCGATACCGAATGGAGCTTGTCATGACCGATCCCGCCGACCAGCCGCTGGACGAAACCGACCAGGCGATCCTCGACCAGGTGCGGGCTCTGCACTCCCTCCTCGACCCGCCGCCTCCCGACCTGAACGAGCGGGTTCAGTTCGCGATCGCACTGGAGAACGTCGACGTCGAGGTGGCCCGTCTCGTCGAAGACGTGCTTGCCGGCTCCGGCGCCCGTGGCGGCGAAGGGAGCCGCACGGTCACCTTCGAGAGCGAGAGCCGCACCATCATCATCACGTTGGCCGACACACCGGACGGGCGCGTGCGCGTCGACGGCTGGCTCGCGCCGGCCGCTCGGATGAGGGTCGAACTGCGCCTTGGCGGCGCTACGCCGGACACACCCGCGGCCTCCGAGAGCGTCGTCTCCGATGACAGCGGCCGTTTCGCCTTCGACGGCATTGCCCACGGGCTGGCGATGGTGCTCGTGCATCCGATCGACGAGGGCGACCTGACCCGTATCGTCACGCCCTCACTGGTCCTGTGACCAGCACCCATCTCGACGGAGTGAGCACGACCAGGTACCTGGTCGACTCTCCACGTCCGTAGCCCTCCTGGCGACCGCGCCGAGATCTCCGCCACGGCTGATCCCTTCTCCACCGGCGACAGCTGCCGTGGCCGAACCATCGCACAGCGGACGTCTGCCAAGGCTGGGCAGACGCGACCGGCCAGGCGTGTATCTGGGAACGGGTCCCGTCCCCTTGAGATGTGAAGCGCGAGACCAGCTCGCGATCGCAGGTCCAGGATCCATGCCCAAGGAGGCAGTCATGACCCGCAACACGCTCCTCGCCCGTTGCTCGGCGGCCGCCGCCGCAGCCACCCTGCTCGCCGGCCTCGCGGCCGCACCGGCCATGGCCCGACCCGACCCCGGTGAGTCGACGACGCAGATTGAGCTGGACAGCGGGGGCACCAAGGCCCAGATCGAGCACGACGACCAGCTGTACCTGGACGGTCGTACCAAGGCCCAGATCGAGCACGACGAACAGCTGTCGGTTCCGTCGACCGGTGGCGACAACGTTGCGACGTCGCCTTCGAACGACGAGTTCCCGTGGGCAGTCGCGTCGCTGGCCGCGGCCGGCTTCGTCGCGGTGGCCGCCGGAAGCGTGGTCGTGCAGCGCCAGCGCAAGACCGCGCTCGCCAGCGCCTGACCGCCATACGGCCAAGCAGAGACCCTGGTCCGTGCCCGGACGTGCTCATCCCGGCATGGACCAGGGTCTCTGTCTGCCTCGCCGCCTATTCTGTGAGTCCGTGTCAGCCGTCGGGGTGAACTGGTCCACCGTGGAAGGCGCCGCCATGACGACAGCAGGGTCCAGCACTCCACCGACGGACAGGACGATCACTGAGCACGAGCTTCAGCAGTGTGAGGAGGCCAACGCGACCGGGCGCCCGCCGGTGGTCTTCGTTCACGGATTGTGGCTGCTGCCCAGCAGCTGGGACCGTTGGGCGGCGCTGTTCGAGGAGAACGGCTATGTGGCCTTGACGCCTGGCTGGCCGGATGACCCTGAGACGGTCGAGGAGGCCAAGGCGCATCCCGAGGTGTTCGCCGGCAAGTCGATCGGCCAGGTGGCCGATCACTTCGAGGAGATCATCCGCGGGCTCACCAGGAAGCCGGCCGTCATCGGTCACTCCTTCGGCGGGCTACTGACCCAGATCCTTGCCGGACGCGGCCTCGCAGCCGCGTCGGTGGCGATCGACCCGGCACCGTTCCGCGGTGTGCTCCCGCTGCCCATCTCGTCGCTGAAGTCGGCGTTTCCGGTGCTGGGCAATCCGGCCAACCGCAACCGCGCGGTCCCGCTGACCTACGAGCAGTTCCGGTTCGCCTTCGCCAACGCCGTCAGCCAGGACGAGGCCAAGCAGCTGTACGAGACCTATGCCGTGCCCACGTCCGGTAAGCCGCTGTTCCAGGCGGCGGCCGCCAACCTCAACCCGTGGACCCAGGCGAAGGTCGACACCGAGAACCCGGACCGGGGCCCGCTGTTGATCATTTCCGGCCAGAAGGACAACACCGTGCCCTGGGCGATCGCGCATGCCTCCTACCAGCAGCAGGAGGACAACGCGGGCGTGACCGAGATCGTCGAGATCAAGGACCGCGGGCATGCGCTGACCATCGACAGCGGCTGGCGCGAGGTCGCCGACACCGCCCTCGGCTTCGTCAAGCGCGTCATGTGGGCAGGGGCATGAGTGAAGAGCGGGCCCGGTTGACGGAGTCCATACGGGCGGCCGCGAGCTATCGCCCGGATCCCGATCAAGTGCCGGTGGTGCTGACCCTGCCGTTCGAGGGATCCTGGCTTGCGGTCAACTCCCCGGCTCGTCGCGTACCCAGCCACGGCACGCACTTTCTCGGGCAGACCTTCGCGATCGACTTCGTCGCCGTGGACGCTCGGAGACGCACTGCAGCCGTCCGGGACTGGCGAACACTGCTGGCCACCGAGCCGGCCACCAGGTTCATCGCCTTCGGCCGGACGATCCTGTCACCGATCGACGGACACGTCGTCGCAGCGCACGACGGCGAGCCGGACCATCCCGCGCGACGCGCGCCGCTGCCGCTCCTGGGCTACCTGCTCACCCAAGGATCGCGGCTGCGGCGTGGACTGGCCGCCGTCACCGGGAATCACCTGATTCTGGCCTTCGCTGCAGGTGGGCCCTATGTGGCGCTGGTCCATCTGCGCAAAGGATCCCTCCTGGTGCGCCCCGGCGACCCGGTCGCCGTGGGCCAGCCCGTTGCTGCCTGTGGTAACTCCGGCAACTCGACGCAGCCTCACGTGCACGTCCAGGTCATGGACTCCACGGATCTGCTCGCGGCCAGGGGCCTACCCATGGTCTTCCGCAGCTACCTTGCCTGGCCACGGGGAGCCGATCAGCCGCGTCACGTCACCGACGGCATGCCGAACCAACGAGAACGCGTGGAACCGTGGCCAAACTGACCCGACACCGATCTCACACCCCTGGGGCTCAACGCCTCCTCATCTCGCTCGTCCGGCCTCAGCCCACCGTGCGGAAGAAGGTGCTGGACGGATCGGATCCGTGCGACTGGGAGAAGAACGGGGTGAACACGTCGCCGATGCTGGACAGCCCCTCGTAGTCCCCGGTGAAGAAGCCGAGGGCGAACGGTGCGAGCCGCATGTCGAACGACGAATCCGTGACCCTCACCTCATCGTCGTCCCAGTTGCCCCGGTCCGTGCAGCTCCCCGGGTTCGCCGGGTGGCAGTGCACGAGGAAGTAGTCGGTCGGCAGTGTGTCCGGCGACGGCGTGTTGTTGCGGAAGTCGTAGTAGGTCACCCCGACCGTCCCATCGGCGGCCACGTGCACCGAAGGCGTGAACGCCTGCTGGTTGCCGGCCAGCACATCATCCGGTGTGAGGTTCACCTTGATCGGAGCGGACCAGGTCGTTCCACCGTCGAGCGACTGAGAGAACGCGATGCTGTCGAACTGGCCGCCACTGAAGCGGGCGTCCTGCCACACGACGTACAGGGCTCCACTGGCTGGGTCGACGGCAGCCTCGGGAATGATGTCACCGGTCCGTACCGGGTCACCCGTGTCCGGGTCGGTGATCTCGATGGTGCCGAGACGATCCACGAATATGCGCCCCGACCAGCTCTCCCCGCTGTCACTGGAGCGGAGCACGGCCACGTTGCTACCCGACCGGCCCTTCCGGTTGTCGTTGCGGATCTCGTTGAAGACGTCGACGAGTGTGCCGTCCGGGAGCACGACGATCTGGTTGCCGATGGTCTGGTCGTTCTGCCCGGGGTCGTAGATCTGCCGCGCGGGCTCCCAGGTGATCCCCCCGTCGGTGCTCCTCGCGAACCACGCCGGCCCGCGGAACGCAGCAGTCACGAAGCCGGAGATCACGCTGGCCCGCTCGCTGGGCGGGAAGACCAGCCGGTCCCACACGCCGTACACCAGATCGGCATCGGTCGGGTCGGCAGTGATCGTCTGCTTGTCGTTGAAGACGTTGGCGTCGAGATCCCGGATCACCTCGACCGGGTCGCTCCAGGTCAGGCCGCCGTCGTCCGACCGGCTGGCCAACAGCGCGTGGTCGAAGTCGCGCGCCTCGAACGGCGCGGCGACGTCGTTGAACGACAGCGCCAACTGGTGCACCGTGCCGTCCGGCCCGAACGAAACCCACGGGTCGGTGGACCGGTCGTAGATCCCATCGGAGCACAGCGTGATCCCTGGGATGACGACTTCCTGCCAGCTCGCCCCGCCGTCATGGCTCACCCCGGCCACCAGGCCCCTGGCCCCGCCGTTGGACCAGCGGTCCTGCTGCCAGATCCCGACCAGGTTGTCCGTGTCCGTCGGATTCACATCGATCCACGGCTCGACCTCGCTGTTGAGGAAGACGTCTCCGGACTGCTCTGCGATGACGTCCGCCGTGCAGCCCAGGAACGCGCTGGTGCCGGAGACCTGGACCAGGGGTGTCGTGACGAGTGGCCCAGCGATCGCCGTTCCCGTCCCAGCCAGGATGAGCAGCAAGCCTCCGACAAATGCGACCGATCGCCGACTCGGCATGATTCTCGCCTCCACAATCGCTCTTCCGTCTGGCAGCCGTCGAGCCGGCCGCGGTGTCTGTTCAGCGACGGGCGTACATCGCGTCCTGTGCGTACCCGTCGTGCGGCTGGCCGGTGTAGGCATCGATCTGCGGCGAGGTCGCGAACCGGTTGAGCCCGGTCCAGACCACGTTGACCGCATCGTCGGCACCGACGGCGAGCCCGGTGTAGTCACCGTGGAACACGTTGCAGTCCTTGCCCTCCGCGTTGGCCACCGGGGGGTCGGTGTAGCCGTCGGGCCCACACACGGCGGGCCATGCCGCCTGTGGCACGTACTGCCCGGCCCAGTGCGTCACCGAAATGTCGACGTTCTCGGTCGGGGTGCGGCCCGCACCGTCGGGCACAAGCGCCTCCCGTCCCGCCACGACGACCGGCCCGGGGGCCGGCCTCGGCGCGACGGTGAGCAGGACGTGGTTGAACGTGTCATCGAGGTCCGGGTCGGCCACGCCCTCGTTGCTGTCATACGCGACGTACAGCGTGCCGTCAGAACCGAAGTCCGCCCACGCGAACCATTGGTCGCCAGGGCTTGTGTCCAGCCCGATCCGTGTATTCCACGTCGCCCCGCCGTCGAACGACTCCGCCATGTAGACGTTGGTGGCGCTCGTCACGCCGCACGGGTTGTAGTCCGGCGCGGTGCCCGGGATGTCATCGAAACAGGCCGGAGCGGCCGCGGTGTCGCGAACGCCGGCGAAGTTGTCGGCATAGACGACCACCAGGTGATCGACGTTCGTCGGGTCGGAGGTCAGCGTCCCAGCCGCCGTCCAGCGAATCTGGTGACCGGTCACCGTCTGGCTGACGATGACGCTCCACGGCGTGTCACCGAAGCCGTCCTCCAGTGAGGCCGCTACAACCGGGGACGTGAACGACGCGCCGCCGTCGGCCGAGGTCACGACCACGACGGTGCTG
>Ga0256867_10001244_pt1 | contig 10644 bp, 9 predicted proteins | sample RVTome_15_FD_185939 | JGI IMG/M metagenome (GOLD analysis project Ga0256867, IMG submission 185939) | Soil microbial communities from uranium-contaminated site in the Upper Colorado River Basin, Wyoming, United States - RVT150D86 (HiSeq) ... | reverse complement strand
TGGCCATCGTGCTCGACGTCTGGAGTCGACGCGTGGTGGGCTGGTCGATCGGCGAGCAGATGAGCGCCGATCTGGTGCTCTCCGCGCTCAACATGGCGATCACGCAGCGCCGGCCCACCGATGTCATACACCACAGCGATCAGGGCTCGCAGTACACCAGCCTCGCCCTCGGGCAGCGCTGCGCGAAGCTGGGGGTGCGCCTGTCCATGGGCAGCGTCGGGGATGCCTACGACAACGCGATGGCCGAGAGCTTCTTCGCGAGCCTGGAGTGCGAGTTGATCGACCGGCGCAGCTTCCAGACCAAGGCCGAGGCGCGGCTCGCATTGTTCACCTACATCGAGGGCTGGTACAACCCGCGCCGTCGTCACTCGGCGCTTGGGCGCATCTCCCCGATCAACTTCGAAAGGAGCCATACTGAGCACTTATCACCCGCGATTGACCACGCAATTGCAGCCCCAGAAACCGCTAGGTTCCCTAGCGGCTAACCGTCCACGGAACCGGGTGAACTCCAACTTGGAGTTGACCCGCTTTCGCGGACACTTTTGAACGTAGACAATACGCTTGGAGGTGTCAGATGGGCAAGGAAAGGAACCGGGTCAATCCGGATCGGCAGCGGCAGCGTTTCAGCCGGGAGTTCAAGCTCGAGGCGGTAAGGCTGTTGGAGCTCGGGCAGGTTCCGTGCAACGACGAATCGATCTGCGGTCATGGTCGGCGCCTTCGCGTAACCTGCGCGCTGTTGACCGGCGCGTTTGCCGACAGATACACTGGCTGCGCGCGAAGAGCGTTGTCCGAGGTGCCTGTAATTCGTGTAATCCGCGGGGCTGACCCCCGTGTCATCTTGCAAGCCCAACACACCGGGAGGAGGGCGTTCCCATGCGAAAATTCTTGATTGCTGTTGCGGTTTCCGCGGCGTTCGCGACGATGATTGGGGTGACGCCGGCGGTGGCAGGTCCGACGGTGGACGCGGTCAAGGCCCGCGGCAAGGTGGTTTGCGGGGTCGGCGACCGGCCCGGCTGGTCGGCGCTCGACAGCAAGGGCCAGTGGCGCGGACTGGACGTCGACACCTGCAAGGGCGTTGCTGCCGCCGTGCTCGGGGATCCGGAGAAGGTGCAGTTCGTGCGGACCACGACGCAGACGCGCTTCACGGTGCTGCAGACCGGTGAAGTGGATGTGGTGACGCGAAACGTCACGTGGACGCTGAGCCGCGACGCGAAGCTCGGCGTCGATTTCGTCGCGCCCACGTTCTACGACGGCCAGGGCTTCATGGTGCCGAAGAAGCTCGGCGTGAAAGACGTCAAGGGCCTGGATGGCGCCACCGTATGCGTGCTGCCGGGCTCGACCTCGGAGAAAGTGGCCGCCGACGTGTTTCGCCAGAACAAAATGAAATACACGCCGGTGGTGATCGAGACGCAGAAAGAGATCAACACGGCGTTCTTCGGCGGGCGCTGCGACGTGCACATCCAGTCGACTTCGGGCCTGAGCTCGACGCGCGCCACCGTCGCGCCGAATCCGGCAGACTACGTGATCCTGCCCGGCATCTACGGCAAGGATCCGATGGGGCCAATGGTGCGCCAGGGCGACGCGCAGTGGAAGGACATCGTCGCCTGGGTGGTGTACGCCATGATCGAGGCCGAGGAAAGCGGGATCACCTCCAAGAACGTGGATGAGATGCGCGCCAAGAGCAAGGACGCCAATGTTCAGCGTCTTCTCGGCACCAAGGACGCGCTGGGGGAGGACCTGGGGCTCGACAAGGACTGGGCCTACCGCGTCATCAAGCACGTCGGCAATTACGGCGAAGCGTTCGATCGCAACGTCGGGAAGGGATCGCCGCTCAAGCTCGAGCGCGGCGTGAACGACCTCTGGACCCGCGGCGGCCTGATGTACGCGCCGCCGTTCAAGTGATCCGGCGGCAGCGGACACCGCCCGCGCGCAGCGCAGACCGCACCCGCAACGTGTCCGGCCGCGCCGCATGAGTGTTCCGGCGGAGCGGCCGGGGCGGCGCCCGCCGCCGCCCCGGCCTCCCGTCAAGCTGCGCGACGTCTGGCACAGCGCGAGCTTTCGCGCGATCGCCCTGCAGGCGCTGGTGATCGTCCTGGTCATCGGGACCGGGGCGTTCATGATCGACAACGCGATGGTGGCGCTCGCCAAGCGGGGCATCGCCACGGGGTTCGGCTTTCTCACCCGGGAGGCGGGATTCCCGATCGGCGAGGGCCTGATACCGTTCAGCTCCGAGGACACCTACCTGCGTGCGTACGGGGTGGCGATCCTCAACACGCTCAAGGTCGCAGCGCTCGCCATCGTGCTCGCCACGCTGATCGGCACGCTGGTCGGCATCGCGAGGCTTTCGACCAACTGGATCCTGGCGCGCCTTGCGGCGGCGTATGTGGAGCTGTTTCGCAATACACCGCAGCTCGTGCAGATCGTGTTCTGGTACACGGTGGTCACGTTGCTTCCGCACCCGCGGCAGGCATGGAATCCCGTCGGCGACGTGTTTCTCAGCAAGCGCGGCCTGGCGCTGCCATGGCCGGATCCGCATCCGGCCTGGTGGTGGACGATCGCGGCCCTGGCGGCGGCGCTGATTCTTGCATTGTGGCTGGGACGGCGCGCTGCGCGGCTGCGCCGCATGACAGGAACCGCGCGCCCGGCGCTGCCGTGGCTCGTCGCGCTGGTGGTCGGCACGCCGGTCGCCGCGTGGTGGATCGCCGGGGCGCCGGTGGCAATCGGAATTCCCGCCATGGCGGGATTCAATATTCGCGGGGGCGCGACGCTGTCGCCCGAGTTCATCGCGCTGCTGCTCGGGCTGTCGCTCTACATCGCGGCTTTCATCGCCGAGATCGTGCGCGCCGGGATCCAGTCCGTGCCGCGCGGCCAGATCGAGGCGGCGCGGGCGATCGGCCTGAGCCTTGGCCACCTCTACCGCAAGGTCGTGCTGCCCCAGGCGCTGCGCGTCATGGTGCCGCCCGCCGCGGCCCAATACGTGAGCACCATCAAGAACAGCTCGCTCGGCGTCGCCATCGGCTACCCTGAGCTCTTCAACGTGAGCAATACCATCATCACCTTGAGCGGCAATACGATAGAGGCGATCGTGATCATGATGGCCGTCTATCTCACCATCAGCTTCGTGATCGCGGCGCTGATGAACTGGTACAACCACGCGATGCGCATCCGGGAGCGCTGATGGCCGACGCAGCCGCCACTTCGCCTTCGGCGCCGCGCCGGCCCCCTCCGCGCCGGGAGACGGGGCCGCTGCACTGGGCGCATCGCCGTTTCTTCAACGGCGCGCACAACGTCGTGCTGACGCTTGCGATCGCCTGGGCGCTGGTGCTGATCGTGCCCGATCTGCTGGCATGGGCGGTGCTCGATGCCGTGTGGACCGGCCCGGGCAGCGCCTGCCGGTCGGCCGGCGGCGCGTGCTGGGCGATCGTCGCGGAGAAATACCGGCTGATCCTCTTCGGCACCTACCCGTACGAGGAGCACTGGCGCGCCACCCTCGCGATGGCCATCATCATCGTGCTCGCCGTCGCCTCGGGGTTCGAGCGCTTCTGGTCCTACGGGCTGTTCGCCGTGTGGGTCGTCGCCCTGGGCGCCGTTTTCACCCTCATGTTCGGCGGCGTGCTCGGCCTCGCGCCGGTGGGCACTCACGAGTGGGGCGGGCTGCCGCTCACGCTCTTGATCTTCATCGGAACGGTGGTCGGCGGGCTCCCGCTGGCGGTGCTCCTCGCGCTCGGCCGGCGCTCCGAGCTGCCGGTGGTGAAGGCGCTCTGTGTCGGCCTCATCGAGATCACGCGCGGCGTGCCGCTCATCACGGTGCTCTTCATGGCCTCGCTGATGCTGCCGCTGTTCATGCCGGAGGGCGTCACCATCGACAAGCTGCTGCGCGCGCAGCTTGGTATGATCATCTTTTTTGCCGCCTACGCCGCCGAGATCGTGCGCGGCGGCCTGCAGGCGATTCCGTACGGGCAAACCGAGGCCGCGAACGCGGTCGGCCTCACCTACTGGCAGCGCACGCGCCGCATCATCCTGCCGCAGGCGCTGCGCATCGTGATCCCGCCGCTGATGAACGACATCATCCGCGCGTTCAAGAACACGACCTTCGTGAGCATCGTCGGTCTCTTCGACGTGCTCGGCGCCACGTCGGCCGCGATCCAGGACCCGGAATGGGTGCTCTACGCGCCCGAAGCATACCTGTTCATCTTCGCGCTGTATTTCGTCTTCTGCTTCGCGATGTCGAAATACAGCGAGTCGGTCGAGCGCAAGCTCGCCACGGGCCGGAACTTCTGAGAGCGATCCAATGAGCGATGAGCCTGACAATTCCCGGCCGATGATCGAGCTGCGCGACGTCAACAAGTGGTTCGGTGATTTTCACGTCCTGCGCGACATCAACCTCACGGTGCGGCGCGGGGAGCGCGTCGTCGTCTGCGGTCCCTCCGGCTCCGGCAAGTCGACCATGATCCGCTGCATCAACCGGCTGGAGGCGCACCAGGAGGGGAGCATCATCGTCGACGGCACGGAGCTCAACGACGATCTGCGGCGGATCGAGGCGGTGCGCCGGGAGGTCGGCATGGTATTCCAGAGCTTCAACCTGTTTCCGCACATGACGGTCATGGAGAACCTCGTGCTCGGGCCTACGCTCGTTCAGCGCGTGTCCGCCCGCGAAGCGGAGGAGCGGGCGATGGCGCTGCTGGCGCGCGTGAAGATTCCCGAGCAGGCGCGCAAGTTCCCCGGGCAGCTGTCGGGCGGCCAGCAGCAGCGCGTCGCGATCGCGCGCGCGCTGATGATGAACCCCAAGGTGATGCTCTTCGACGAGCCGACTTCGGCCCTTGATCCCGAGATGATCAGCGAGGTGCTGGATGCCATGGTCGAGCTGGCGGCGGAAGGCATGACGATGATGGTCGTCACGCACGAGATGGGATTCGCGCGCCAGGTCGCCGACCTGATGGTTTTCATGGACGATGGCGAGATCATCGAGACGGCGGCGCCCGATCCGTTCTTCGCGAGCCCGAAGAGCGAGCGCACGAAGCTCTTTCTCAGCCAGATTCTCTCGCACTAGCCTGCGGTCCCGGACCTGGAGTGACGCGCGGCCGGCCGCGGCGCCTGCCGGAAAGGGCGCTCGTCGCAAGCAGAAACAGGTGTTGGAAATTTTTGCCAACTTCAAGCTGGAGCGGCTGTCATGAGCTACCTTACCCATATCGAGAACGCCGGCGGCGAGCGCCTTGACCCGGGTGTGGCGCTCAGCGCGCCGCCGTCGGAGCAGCTCCGTGCCCGCTACGATCTCGACCGCCTGCGCCGCGAGGTCACGCGCGAGGCCATCGAGCGCGGTCCCGCGAGCCTGTGGCGCTATGCGCCGCTGCTGCCGCTCGAGCGGCCGGAGCGCGCGATTTCACTGGCCGAAGGATGGACGCCGCTGCTGCCGGCCCCGCGTCTTGCCCGCGCCCTTGGAATGAAGCGCCTCGTCGTCAAGGATGAGGGGCGCAATCCCAGCGGTACTTTCAAGGATCGCGGTGCCGCGGTGGCGGTGTCGCGCTACCTCGAGCTGGGCGTGAAGACCGTGGCGCACAACAGCTCCGGCAATGCCGGCGGCTCGTGGAGCCTTTATGCCGCGCGCGCCGGCATCACGTGCGTCAACATATTGCCTACCGATGCCCAGCCGGCGAGCCGCCAGCACTGCCGTGCAAGCGGACAGCCCACCTTCCTGCTCGAGAATTGGCACGACGGCGGCCGTCTGGTGGCGGAAGCCTGCGAGAGATCGGGCTGGCTCAATATCTGCACGTTGCGCGAACCGTACCGGCTCGAGGGAAAGAAAACCATGGGCCTCGAGATCGCCGAGCAGCTCGGCTGGCGGATGCCGGACGCCGTCGTTTATCCGATGGGCGGCGGCCTGGGCGCGATTGCGATATTCAAGGCGTTCGAGGAGCTGCTGCAGCTCGGCTGGATCGAGGGAAAACTGCCGCGGCTCTACATCACGCAGTACGTGGGCTGCGCGCCGCTGGTCAAGGCCTGGGATGAGGGCCGCGACGACTGCGCGCCCTGGGGCAAGATCGACATCCCGCCGGGCGGCTTGAAGTCGCCCAATCCGCCGGGCGGGCGCGCGGTGCTCGGGCTCGTCCGCAAGCATGGCGGCGGTGCGGTTGCCGTCACGGCGGACGAGGCGCTCGCCGCGGTGGACGAAATGACGAGAGAGGAAGGTCTGTTCCCGTGCCCCGAGAGCGCCACGACGCTGTCGGGCCTGCGCAAGGCGATCGCGCGCGGCTGGATCGACGCGGGCGAGCAAGTCGTGCTCATCAGCACCGGCTCCGGGCTGAAGTCGATTCCGACGCTCGAAGTCCCGCGTTTCACCACGATCACGACCAGCGCCGAATTGCACGCCTGAAAACGCCGCGCCGGAAAGATTCCGGATAGCGGGCGCGTTGCGCGAAATGCAGGCGTCCCGGCGTCACGCCGCTGCGCCGGCGCGGCTTGCGCCGGCCCGTCGCGCTATCGCATGGACGGCGCGCTCGATTTCCTCTTCGGTATTGAAGAAGCTCATCGATATGCGCAGGGCGTCGTCCTTGACGTTGACGATGATGCGCTCTTCCTGACGCAGGGCGTCCATCATATCCCCGGCATTGGGTACCATGACGTTGATGATATGCGCGCGCTCGTTCCATGCGGCCGGCGTGGTGGACTTCAAGCCGTGCTTGCGCAGCGCCTGCAGGCACACCTCCGTGAGGTGGCGGACGCGCTCCTCGATATTGCCGATCCCGATGCCTTGCAGGAAGCGCGTCCCGGCGCGCAGGACCCGGACCCCGAGGAAGTTCGGATTGCCGCCTTCGAACCGGTGGGCGATGCGCACGTAATCGAACTGGCTGTGGACGTGCGCGCGCGCGGTGGCGGAGCCGGGCGCGACCGGGACTTTTACGAACGGCGTCTCTATCGTGTCCACCAGCTCCTTGCGGCAGAAAACAACGCCGCTGCCGGTCAAGCCTAACAAGCCCTTGTGGCCCCCGACCGCGATCAGATCGGCGCCGAGATCCCGCAAGGGTGTCGCGATAATGCCGGCTGCCTGTACGCCGTCGACGACCAGCCGGATGTTGCGCGCGCGGCAGGCCGCGCCCAGCTCGGGCAGGTTGACCCGGTAGCCGTTGCCATAAGTGACGTATGCCGTCGACACCACGCGGGTGCGGGCGTCGATGACGTCGAGAAACGCCTGCAGCGGCAGCCTGCCGCGGTCGTTCTTCGCGTAGCGGATTTCGAGGCCTTTGCGTTCCCAGTGTTTCCAGACCCAGATGTTGGCGACGTGCTCCATGTCGGTCAGCACGATGTTGTCGCCCGGCGCGAGTGGGAACGCATGCGCGGCGATGAGGAGGCCTTCGGTCGTGTTCTTGGTGAAGGCGATTTCGGCCGGATCGGCGCCGAGCAGCTGCGCGAGCTCGCCGCGCGTCTGAGCGACGTTGGTCGCGGCCCACGCGTCGGCGCCGGCCTCGGCGTAGACGTCCTTGTAATAGTCCTGCACCGCCTGCTCCTGGCAGCGCGGCGGGATGGTCTTGCGCGCGACGTCGAGGTAGGTCCAGTGTTCGAGTGTGGGGAATTCTGCGCGCAGAGCGCTCCAGTCGGTGGTGGGCATGATTTTCCTTGGTCTGGGGCGCACGTCCGGGCTCGGGCCGCCGGTTCCCGAACGATAGCGCGGTTTGACAATAGGCGTCGAGCGGTGCCTGCCTTCGCATTTTGCGAAGAAATTCAGTGCCGCGCAAGATGCGGGCTGCGTAGCTCAAGAACTGAGCCACGATGAGCACGAGGAGCACAAGGAGGAACAGGAAAAGCGTACACCGCGGAGGACGCGGTGGGAGGTGAACCGCGGAGGCTGCGCCCTGTGCCGAACCTTGCAGCGTTTCAGGGCGCAGAGCGCTGGACCGCCGTGGCGGATTAATCGTCGATCCCCGATGCCGTGATATGTTTCGGGTTTTGCCATTGATCACGGGACTAACGCATGCCGCAACTCGTATTCATGCACGGTCCGGGCGCCGGCGCCTACTCGGATGCTTACTACTATCAGCTCAAGCACTTCCCGGACTGCGTCGCACCGACCCTGCGGGGACACCTCGAGGGAAGCCCGTGCCCGGACGTCGCGCGCTACACGGAGTGGGTGCGCGGCTGGCTGTGGGCGCTGGGGGTTAGAGAGGCGGAGTGCGAGGATTTACGTCTTACCTGGAGACGTTCCTTAGGACAAACGTGACTCAACCAGCAATCAAGTTGTGTCTAAACTAAATTGTGGCTGGGTGTGATCAAACTGTCGCTGAAATAGGCTGAAAATGGAATCGGCAAGCGTTGCAAGTTTCTGATTTAACAAGCTGTTAATTTTCTGAATCCCACTACGAACCAGGGGGTCGTGGGTCAGAAACCTGTGACATCCCCAAACCGTCTTGCATGGGGTCCACACAGATTCACCGTGTGGGTAAGCGCGTGGGTAGCCCCGTGTCCAATCTGCACAGTTTGTCCTAGATCAATAGAATATCGCTCAATTGCGGCGGAGCAACTCTCCGCCAATCTTTCCCGAACGGCAGCTACCGGCCTATTCCGTTGAAAAACTCTGCCTTGTACTGAATTTCCAATGACACGAAGTGTCTGATCTTCCAGTGCATTGACGGAGCGCTGCGAGATGATGGGACAACAAGGTGGTGGCCAGGACCGACTGTTCTACTCATTCAATCTCGAAGATCACATTCCTCCGACTCATCTGCTGCGAGGTATAGATCAGTTCCTCGATCTTCGCATTACAGGTTGTCGAGGTCCTAAAACTGCCATCTTGTTTCGTCGCGTCAAACAATTGCCCTGGTGCGAGCCCGTTTATGAATTTTGGAGTAAAAAAACGCGCTCAAACATTCCGACTAACTCTTGTAATGTTGCCTCCGCTCTTGCCATAACCTGAGCTGGCTTATCGAACTTGGACATCGCGAGGGCCCGATCCAGCACTACCTTGGCCACGATGTCCCGCAACAACGTCGTCTTGCCGGTCCCGGGCGGCCCATTGATAGCCACCATGCCCCCATCGCTAAGTTCAGCCACCGAATGATTGATAGCGGCCTGCTGCATCAGCACCAACGGATGACGGCCCGGACCGGGCCAGCGTGTTAAGGGCATTCTCGCGGGCATGAGTGCCTTTGTGACGATGTCTCTATTCCGCACGACATCCTGCCGTTCCTTGGTAAGCGCGGTTCCCATGAAGGCCGAAAGCGCGCGCCCGACCTGGCCGCTACCGAACGCGGCTCGGGCTTTAACTAAGTCATTAATAAAAAAGCTGTTTAGGAGTTCCGGCTCCGGGGCCTCGTTGTACGCGCCCCGCTGCGGCACACGGATGGCGACGCCGGGCCGTATCACTTCTTCATCAGGAAGATTCAACACCTTGGTGAGCCACGCTATGGCCCCCAAGATGTCCACCTGGGTAAGAGGTAGTATCTTGCCTTCCTCGTCCTGACGGATGAGCCGCTTTTCCAGTCCCGCCTTGATCGCACGCTCGCCCTCTGGAAAACTCGCCAAACCCTTTAACCGCCCGGCTCGCACCTGTCCGTACCCCCATGCGAAGCTAGACAGAAATGTCTTGTCTTCAACCGGCCGCCCGTGGCTGTCCAGAACCATGACAGCAAGTGTCGTATTGCCACGCACATCCGAGCGTTCGTCGGCAGCATCGTCCGGGTATATCTTGAGAATTGCCTCTGTTGCCTTGGCGAGGTCCAGCTCGCCCAGATACACCATCCAGTGAACAGCGCGTTCTTTTCCACGCCTCCAGAACCTTGGCTCCTTCCACGGTTCGGGATATTCCTCGAGCGCCACAAGCGTCCGCTCAATCGTCTCCAGCTCGCGGGCATCGGGCAGTGCCTGAGGCGCGAGCACTTCCAAAGTAAGCCATGCCGCCAAGACCGAGTCTGGCCCCGGTTTCACTTCCATTGCGGGCGCAAACTGCGGCGTCGCGTCCTCGAAATCCAAAGGCGTAACCGACTTGGAGTGCTTCGCGGGTGTATTCCGCTCGTGGTCAACCGTCGGAGGTGGCGAGGAGTTGGAAGCGCTGCTGCCGTTACTCTGGAACTGGGGGGAATTGGTCGTACTGCTGGGCGTCCTTGGCGCAGCGCTAGGACCTTCGGGCGCTCTTGCGATTGGTGCTAATTGCTGTGCGCGTGCCAATTTCTCAGCCGACTTTGGCTGCCCTATGACCGCAAGCTGTTCCGCCACTTTCTTGGCGAGCGCTTTGGCGCGATTTGTATTGCGACGCTCCAGTTCGCCACCGAGCTCGTTGAGCATGATGCGGTCGTCTTTCGACGACGCAAATTGTCTCTCAAGCTCCTCGATGGAAGATCTGGAGTAGCGTCTGGTTGTCATTCGTTCTTCCTAGAGTGCCGATACCGGCGGCCTGAGCATCGATGGTTGAACGTCCGTAAAGCGCCGGAACGCGCCCGCCGCTAATCCTAAACTCATGGCACGGCGGCTACAGCCGCCTTCCGCTGCTTGGTTCTACATCGCTGGCGCATTTTTCAGGCTAAATTCGCCGCTCTTCCAACCTATTGCAATCCGTAGGCAATTCGTCGGGCTCCGAGCTCGCAAAACCTACACTGATAATCATCTAGCCGGCCTCCCACCGCCGTGAGGCGGTGGGGTTAAAGTGAATTTGCGAAG
>Ga0256867_10001242_pt1 | contig 10654 bp, 9 predicted proteins | sample RVTome_15_FD_185939 | JGI IMG/M metagenome (GOLD analysis project Ga0256867, IMG submission 185939) | Soil microbial communities from uranium-contaminated site in the Upper Colorado River Basin, Wyoming, United States - RVT150D86 (HiSeq) ... | reverse complement strand
CGTCTGGTGAACATGGGGATCGAGCCGTTCCTGGTGGGAACGGCGGTGAACCTCATCCAGGCCCAGCGGCTCATCCGGCGGGTCTGCGCGAGCTGCAAGACCGATATCACCGCCGACGTCCCGGCCCAGACGCTGAGCGAGATCGGCTTCACCCCCGAGATGATCGGCTCCTTCAAGGTCTACAAGGGCAGGGGGTGCGGGGCCTGCAACGGAACCGGCTACAAGGGGCGCATCGGCCTGTACGAAGTGATGGAGATCAGCGAGGGCATCCGCGACCTGGTCATGGTCGGGGCGACAGCGGTCGAGATCAAGAGAAAGGCCCGCGAGGAGGGAATGCTCACCCTCCGGGAGAGCGGTCTCGAGAAGATCAGGGCCGGGGTCACCACCATCGAGGAAGTGCTGCGGGAGACCGTCCTCAATTGAGACGGCAAAAGGACGCACCGGGCCAGGGCGCGGCCTCCGGGCCGTGCGCGTGACAAGGGGGTAGGGCGTGGCGGTCAGCCTTCACCAGCTGCTCAAGACGATGACGGAGATGGGGGGGACCGACCTCCACGTCACCACCAACTCGGCGCCGCAGATCCGGGTCGACGGCAAGCTGCGGCCCCTCGACCTGCCGCCGCTCAACGCGGTCGAGACCAAGCAGCTCGCCTACAGCGTGCTCACCGACGCGCAGAAGCACCGCTTCGAGGAGACGCTCGAGCTCGACTTCAGCTTCGGGATCAAAGGGATGGCCCGCTTCCGCGCCAACGTGTTCATGCAGCGCGGGGCGGTCGCCGCCGTGTACCGGACCATTCCGTACGAGATCAGGGGGTTCAAGGAGCTCGGGCTGCCCGCGGTGATCGCCTCGATCTGCGACAAGCCGCGGGGCCTCGTGCTCGTGACGGGTCCTACCGGCTCCGGGAAGTCGACGACGCTCGCCGCCATGCTCGACAAGATCAACTCCGAGCGCCACGAGCACATGATCACCATCGAGGACCCGATCGAGTACCTCCACCAGCACAAGAAGTGCGTGGTCAACCAGCGCGAGGTCCACGCCGACACCCACTCCTTCACCAACGCGCTCCGGGCCGCCCTCCGGGAGGACCCCGACGTGGTCCTGATCGGGGAGATGCGCGACCTCGAGACGATCGAGTCCGCCCTCCGGATCGCCGAGACCGGCCACCTCACCTTCGCCACGCTCCACACGAACTCGGCCGCCCAGACCATCAACCGCATCGTCGACGTGTTCCCCGCGCACCAGCAGTCGCAGGTGCGGGCGCAGCTGTCGCTCGTGCTGGAGGGGATCATGTGCCAGTCCCTCCTGCCCCGCGCGAGCGGCACCGGGCGCTGCCTCGCCATGGAGATCCTCGTCCCCAACCCGGCCGTGCGCAACCTGATCCGGGAGGACAAGATCCACCAGATCTACTCCGCGATGCAGACGGGCCAGGAGAGGCACGGCATGCAGACCTTCAACCAGGCCCTGGCCAGCCTGTACTTCGCGAAGCAGATCAGCCTGCAGATCGCGCTCGGCATCAGCTCGAACCCCGAGGAGCTGCAGGACATGATCAACCGCGGCGCCGGCCTCACCACGCCCCAGGCCGGAGCGCGGCCGCCGTACCGGCCGGGGGCGCGCTAGGCGCTTCGGGAGGACTCGATGCCTGCTTACGTCTGGAAGGGCAAGACCCGGGACGGCCGGGCGGTCTCGGGCGAGCGGACGGCCGAGAACAAGGAAGCCGTCATGGCGCTCCTCCGCCGCGACCAGATCCTGGTCGCGTCGGTCAAGGAGAAGGGCCGGGAGCTCGCGCTGCCCAAGTTCGGGGGAGGCGTCCCCGCGAAGGACCTCGCGATCTTCACGCGCCAGTTCTCGGTCATGATCGACGCCGGTCTGCCCCTCGTCCAGTGCCTGGAGATCCTCGGGAGCCAGCAGGAGAACAAGACCTTCGCCAAGATCCTCCAGCAGACCCGGATGGACGTCGAAGGAGGGGCGAGCCTCGCCGACGCGATGCGCAAGCACCCCAAGGCCTTCGACGACCTCTTCACCAACATGATCGCGGCGGGCGAGGCGGGCGGTATCCTCGACACCATCCTGAAGCGCCTCGCCACCTACATCGAGAAGTCCGTCAAGCTGAAGGCGCAGGTCAAGGGCGCGATGGTCTACCCGGTCGCGGTCCTCGGCATCGCCGGCATCGTCATCGCGGTGATCCTGTGGAAGGTCATCCCGACCTTCGCCGCCATGTTCGCCGGGCTCAACGCCGAGCTGCCGCTGCCGACGCGCTTCGTCATCGCGCTCAGCAACTGGTTCGTCCGGCTGCTGCCCTTCATCGTGATCGGCGCCGTGCTCCTGGTGATCGCCTTCCGCCGGTACTACGCCACGTACGGCGGACGTCGCGTCGTCGACCGCATGATCCTCAAGATGCCGATCCTGGGGGTCCTGATGCAGAAGATCGCGGTCGCGCGGTTCTGCCGGACGCTGTCGACCCTCATCTCGTCGGGCGTTCCCATCCTCGACGGGCTCGAGATCACCGCCCGGACCGCGGGCAACGCGATCATCGAGGACGCGATCATGGCGGTGAGGAAGGGGGTCGAGAGCGGCCTCACCCTGGCCCAGCCGCTCAAGGACACCGGCGTCTTCCCCCCGATGGTCGTGCAGATGATCGGGGTCGGCGAGCAGACGGGCGCCCTCGACGCCATGCTCAGCAAGATCGCGGACTTCTACGAGGAGGAAGTCGACCAGGCCGTGGCCAACCTCCTGACGCTGCTCGAGCCGGTCATGATCCTCTTCCTCGGCATCACCGTCGGCGGCATCATCATCGCGATGTACCTGCCGCTGTTCGACCTCATCAGCAAGCTCTCCTGACGGACGGAGGGCGGGTCGCCCCGGCCCGGTCCACGGCCGGGGCGACCGACGCGGTCGCGGAGGGTCATGCACGTCGACATCGAGGCGCGCCTCCGGAAGCTGATGCTGTTCAGGGTGGTCATGGTGACCACCCTGCTCTTCATCGCCACCTACGTCGAGGCCGTCTCGGAGACGCTGGCCGCGGTCAACCCCCTCTACTTCATCATCGCCGCGACGTACGTCCTGACCGTCGCCCACGCCGTCGCGCTGCGCTTCATCCCCGCCCGGTCGGGGCTGGCCTACACCCAGGTCCTCTGCGACCTCCTCATCATCACCGCGCTCGTGTACGTGGCGGGCGGCGTGCGCACCGGCTACCTGCTGCTCTATCTGCTGTCGGTGCTGTCGGCGACGGTCCTGGTCTCGCGCCGCGGCGCCCTCGCGGTCGCGGGGCTGGCGACGCTTCTCTACGGCGGGATCGTCGCCGCGGTGCGGCTGCAGCTCCTGCCGCCCCCCGAAGGCCTGTACGACGTCACCTATCTGCCGGTCCGCCACCTGCTGTACTCGGTCTTCGTGCTGGGCGTGGCGAGCGCGACCATCGCTCTGCTCGGCGCCTACCTGGCGGAGAGCGTGCAGCACGCCGGTCGTCGGCTGCAGGAGGCCGCGGTCGAGGTCGCCGATCTGCGCGAGCTCAACAACGTGATCGTGGACAGCATCCAGAGCGGCCTGATGCTGACCGACGCCGACGGGCGGATCCTCTACGTGAACCCGGTCGGGGAGGGGATCCTGGGCCGGAGGGCGGGCGACGTCCGCGCGCTCCCGTTGCGCGACGTCATGGGATCCGCGCTCCTGGGTCGCGAGGAGCTGCGCGTGCGCGCGGCGAGCCGGGAGCTCGCCCGGCTCGAGCTGGCCTACCGCCATCCCGCGGGGGGGGTGCTGGACGTCGGGGTCTCGGTCGCGCCGCTCGCGACCACGGAGGTCGCCCGCCGCGGCTATCTCGTGGTCTTCCAGGACCTGACCGAGATCCGGCGCCTCGAGCAGGATCTGCGCACCAACGAGAAGCTGGCCGCAGTCGGGGAGATGGCGGCCCAGCTCGCCCACGAGATCCGCAACCCGCTCGGATCGATCCGGGGATCGGCCCAGATCCTGGCCGGCGAGGCGGGACTGGGAGAGGAGCAGGGGCGCCTGCTCGCCATCATCTCCCGGGAGTCCACGCGTCTGTCCGACACCCTCAACCGCTTCCTCTTCCAGGCCCGATCGTCGGGCCGGCCCCGTGACGTGGTCGATCTGCGGCCGCTCCTCGAGGAAGCGGCGACCCTGCTGCGCAACGGCGCCGAGGTCTCGCCCGACCACGACGTGGCCTTCCAGGCCGACGAGGGACCGCACCTGTGCCTCGCGGACTCCGACCAGGTCACGCAGGTCTTCTGGAACCTCGCCCGGAACGGGCTCGAGGCGATGCCGGGCGGGGGTCGTCTCGAGGTGCGGCTCCGCCGCGCGGGATCCGACGTCGTCTTCGCCATCCGCGACCACGGCCGGGGGATGGGCCGCGAGGAGCAGCGGCGCATGTTCGAGCCCTTCCAGGGCGCCTCGCCGATGGGCACCGGTCTCGGCCTCGCCATCGTCTACCGCATCGTGCGCGAGCACGGGGGCGACATCAGCGTGAGGACGGTGCCCGCGGAGGGCACCGAGGTCGAGGTCCGCCTGCCCGCGGTGGCGGTGCCGCTCCCGGTGGGGTCGACGTGAACGGCCGCATCCTGATCGTCGACGACGAGCAGTCGATGCGCGAGATGCTGTCGATCATGCTGGCCAAGGAGGGCTACGAGGTCGTGGCGGCGGAGAGCCGCGCCCGGGCCGCGGTCGAGCTCAGCGGCGCGGCCGTCGATCTCGTCGTCACCGACGTCAAGCTGCCCGACGGCGACGGGATCGAGATCCTCCGGCACGTCAAGGCCGCCTCGCCGGAGACGGTGGTCGTCGTGATGACCGCCTTCGGCTCCACCGACGCCGCGGTGGCCGCGCGAAAGCTCGGAGCCGAGGCCTACCTCTTCAAGCCCTTCGACGTCGACGAGCTGCGGATCGTGGTCCGGGACGCGCTCGCGAACCGCCAGCTCCGCACCGAGGTCGCGCGGCTGCGCCACGAGGTGGGGCGGCGTTACGGGCTCGACCGCGTGATCGGGGTCTCGCCCAAGATGGCGGGGCTGTTCGAGATGGTGCGGGGGATCGCTCCCACCAGCTCGACCGTCCTCGTCACCGGCGAGAGCGGCACCGGCAAGGAGCTCGTGGCCCGCGCGATCCACGGCCTCTCGGGCCGGGCCCAGGGCCCCTTCGTCTCCGTCAACTGCGGGGCCCTTCCCGACACCCTCCTCGAGAGCGAGCTCTTCGGGCACATGAAGGGGGCCTTCACCGACGCCCGTCAGGACAAGAAGGGCCTGTTCGAGGCCGCCCACGGCGGGACGCTCTTCCTCGACGAGGTGGGGGAGACCTCGCCCCCGATGCAGGTCAAGCTCCTGCGGGCCCTGCAGGAGCGTCGGATCCGCAGGGTCGGGGGGACGGCCGAGATCGCCGTCGACGTGCGCGTGATCGCCGCCACGAACGTCCCCCTCGAGGACCTCGTCCGCGAGAAGCGCTTCCGGGAGGACCTCTACTACCGGCTCCACGTCATCCCCGTGCAAACGCCACCCCTTCGGGAGCGGCGCGAGGACATCCGTCTGCTCGCCGAGCACTTCCTCGAGCGTTTCGCCCGCGAGATGGGGAAGAGCGTGGCCAAGCTCTCCCAGGCGGCGATCGCCCGCCTCGAGCGTTACCCGTGGCCCGGCAACGTCCGGGAGCTCGAGAACGTGATCGAGCGGGCGGTCGCGCTCGAGCCGACGGCGGCGATCCTGCCGGAGCGGCTTCCGGCTTCCCTCCGCGAGCCGGGCCGCGGGGAGTCCGGACCGGTCTTCGGCCCGGGATTCAGCCTGGACGCGTACCTGGAGTCGATCGAGGCGCGGCTCGTCGGACAGGCTCTCGATCTCGGGGGCGGCGACAGGGGCGAGGCGGCGCGGCTGCTGGGGGTCAACGCGCGACGTCTGCGCTACCTCCTCGGCAAGCACGACGTCACCCTCTCCGGTGACAAGAATTGACGCTCCGACGTTTTTTGTCGCCGGGAGGGCGAGCTCCAGAGGCTGTAACTTGTTGATGAATTGATGGTTGAGCGATCGGGAGACACGGCATGTGAGTTGCACCTACCCGGCTCGGCCAAGGCTGCACAATGGCGAAAGGAAGGTTGTCAGTTATGAAGAAGCAGAAGGGTTTCACCCTGATCGAGCTGCTGATCGTCGTCGCGATCATCGGCATCATCGCGGCGATCGCGATCCCGAGCCTCCTCCGGGCCCGCGTGTCCGCGAACGAGTCGGCCACGATCGGCGACATCCGGACGGTGATCTCGGCGCAGGCCGCGTATCAGTCGTCCAACGGCGGATGGTATGAGGGCGAGTTCACCTGCCTGAACGACCCGTCCGGCGGGCCGTGCATCCCGAACTACCCCACGAATGCTCCCACGTTCCTCGACAGCCAGCTCGCCTCGTTGGCGGGCAAGTCCGGCTACGACCGCTCGTTCCTGGGGGGCGACGTGCCCGGCACCATCAACTCCAACATCTCCTCGCCCAACAGCACGACGTCCTACGTGTACTGGGGCACCCCGACCAGCCAGGGGCAGACGGGCGTCCGCGGGTTCGCGGGCGACTCGAGCGGCGTTCTGTGCTTCAGCACCGACGGGGCCGTGGCCGCGACGGTCGGCTCGATCGGAGTGGACACGAACGACGGCAGCTGCAACGTGCTGCAGTAGGAGCGAAGCCATCCGGGGGTTCCCCGGGGGGCTCGCCCCCCGGGGAGCCGGCCGGTCGCGGAGGACCGTGATGAGAGCCAGCCAGGACGCGAATCGAGGGTTCACGCTGATCGAGCTGCTGATCGTCGTGGCGATCATCGGCATCATCGCGGCGATCGCCATCCCGAGCCTCCTGCGGGCCCGGATCTCCGCCAACGAGTCGGCGGCCGTCGGCGACATCCGGACCGTGATCTCGGCCCAGGCCGCCTACCACTCGTCGAACGGAGGATGGTACGAAGGCTCGATCAGCTGCCTGAACGACCCGTCCGGCGGGCCGTGCATCCCGAACTACCCCACGAACGCCCCCACGTTCCTCGACAGCCAACTGGCGGGCCTCAATCCCAAGTCCGGCTACGACCGCTCGTTCGCCAGGGGCGAGACCCCGACCGTCAGCGCCGCCGTCTCTTCTCCCACCAGCACCTCCTCGTACGTCTACTTCGCCACCCCGTCGAGCGCCGGCCAGACGGGCGTGCGCGGCTTCGCGGGAGACTCCAGCGGCATCGTCTGCTCCAGCACCGACGGCGCGGATCCGGCGACGACGGGCACCATCGCTCTGGACACCAGCGATCCCACCTGCAACGTGCTCCAGTGATCGCCTTGCCGTGAAGGGTGGCGCCGGCTAGACTCCCTCCGATGGAGGAGGCTCCCCTGGTCGTCCGCGGTCTCACCAAGAGCTACCGCGTCGGCCACATCCGCCAGTCCCTCCGTCCCGCCCTGACCGATCTCGACCTCGACGTCCGCGCCGGCGAGATCCTGGGCTACGTGGGGCCCAACGGCTCGGGGAAGACGACCACGCTCAAGCTCCTCACCGGTCTCCTCCGCCCCGATCGCGGCGAGGCCCGCTTCTTCGGCCTGGCGCTCGGGGCGCGGGCGTGGCGACACCGGGTTGGGTACCTGCCCGAGCATCCCTACCTCTACGATTACCTGACTCCGGTCGAATACCTCGACTACGTGGGACGCCTCTTCGGCATGTCGGCCGCGCGGCGGCGGGAGCGGACCCGCGAGCTGCTCGCGCTGGTGGGCCTCGAGCGCGCGAGCGGAACGCCGATGCGGCGCTTCTCGAAGGGCATGATGCAGCGGGCCGGCCTCGCCCAGGCCCTCGTCAACGACCCCGACCTGCTGCTGCTCGACGAGCCGATGTCCGGCCTCGACCCGCTCGGCCGCCGCCTCGTGCGCAACCTCATCCTCGAGCTGCGCCGGGCCGGCAAGACGGTGCTCTTCTCCACGCACATCCTCTCCGACGCCGAGACGCTCTGCGACCGCGTCGCGGTCCTCCGCGCCGGGCGCCTCCTGAGCGTCGGGACCCTCGGTGAGATCCTGCACCCGGACGTCGCGCACCTCGAGGTGCTGGTCGGAGGCGTGGGCGAGGGTCTCGGGGCGGTCGGCGGGGTCGTGCGCCAGGAGGCGGTGGGCGAGCGCACCCGGCTCGAGGTGGAGGAGGGCGCGCTCGGCCGCGTGATCGGGGCGGTCGAGGCGACGGGCGGCCGGGTGCTCTCGGTCCTCCCGGTGCGGCAGTCGCTCGAGGACTACTTCGTCTCGGAGATGGCCGGCTCGGGAGGAGGGGCGGACGCGTGGGGCGAGGGTTGAGCCGGGTGGCCGCGGTGGCGGCCAACACCTTCCGCGAGACCGTCCGCGAGCGGGTGCTCTACAACCTCGTGTTCTTCGCGATCCTCATGACCGCCTCGGGCCTCCTCCTCGGGCAGCTCTCGATCCGCCAGGACGAGAAGATCCTGATCGACATCGGCCTCGGCGCCATCGACCTCTTCGGCACCCTGATCGCCGTCTTCATCGGAGTGGGGCTCGTCAGCAAGGAGATCGAGAGGCGCTCGCTGTACCCCCTTCTCGCGAAGCCGCTCTCCCGCGGCGAGCTCTTCCTGGGCAAGTTCGCCGGGCTCGTCTTCACGCTCCTCGTCAACGTGGCGGTGATGATGGCCGGTCTCTACGCGACGCTCGCCGCCACCGGGCGGGGCGTGGAGCCGCGGCTGCTCGCCGCCGCCTACGCGACCCTTCTCGGCCTCGTCCTCGTCGTCGCGATCGCCATGCTCTTCTCGACCGTGACGTCCTCGGTGCTGGCGTCGGTGCTCAGCGTCGGCGTCGTCGTCGCCGGGCGCTTCTCCGACGTCGTGCGCCACATGGGAGAGGTGCTGCCCGGCGCTCCCCGCTGGCTGAGCGAGGTCCTCTACGCCGTCATCCCCAACTTCCAGAACTTCGACTTCAAGGACCGCGTGGCCTACGGCGACCCCGTACCCGCCTCCGTTCTCGCCTGGGTGACGGTGTACGCCGCCGCCTACGTCACGGTCGTCCTCGCGGTCGGACTCGCCTCGTTCCAGTCTCGGGACTTCCAGTGAAGCGGCGGTGGGCCGGGGCGATCGTCGCCGTCGTCTTCCCGCTCGTGCCGTGGAGCCAGTCCCGGATCGACACTGACGTCGGCGAGTTCCGGGCCCAGCAGGAGGTTCTCTACCTCTGGTCGGGAGATCACGTGAAGCGGCTGTTCCCGGGCTTCGAGGGTCTGGCCGCCGACGTCTACTGGCTCCGGACCGTCCAGTACTTCGGCGGCACGCGGCTCTACGCGCGCGACAAGAGCTTCGAGCTCCTGCGCCCGCTGATCGAGATCACGACGACGCTCGACCCGCGGCTCGAGATCGCCTATCGGTACGGGGCGGTGTTCCTGAGCGAGCGTCCGCCCATCGGAGCCGGACGTCCGCGCGAGGGCATCGAGGTCCTGTCCCGGGGCGCCGCGCGAAACCCCGACTCGTGGCGGCTGCGCCAGGAGCTCGGCTTCTTCCACTTCCTCTACCTCCACGACGCCCACCGCGCGGCGGCCGTCCTCGAGGAGGCGTCGACGATCCCCGGCGCCGCGTTCTGGCTCCGGACGTTCGCGGCGAGCCTCCTCGCCCAGGGCGGCGACCGCGAGGCCTCCCGGCGGATGTGGCGTCAGATGTTCGAGCAGGCCGAGGCCGGGATCCTGAAGGAGAACGCCCGCCTGCAGCTGCGCATCCTCGACGCCCGGGACGCGGCGGACGACCTGACCGCCGCGGTTGCCGAGTTCGAACGCCGCCACGGCCGTCGCCCGGAGCGTCTCGACGAGCTCGTCCGCGGCGGCGTGTGGCGCGGTCCGCTCGCGGACACGGCCGGCGTCCCCTTCCACTACGACGGGCAGACGGGTCGGGTGACCGTCGCGACGGAATCGCCGCTGTGGAGGCCGCGCTGACCGGCGAGCGGTGGGCCATCCGACCGCGCGATCGAGGTCCGGGGTCCGGGCTCACGACGGCCGTCGCGGCCGCAGCCTTCGCGATCGCCGCACCGGCGACCGCACGGAGGCCCGTCCGCTCCAGGCGACGACGCCGGGCGAGCGATCCGGTGAGCTCCTCCGGCCGGAATGACGCCCCGCCGTCGCCCGCGCCGCTCGGGCCTCTCAAGCCGGTCTCGGTGTCGGCCGAGCCCTTCGGCGGACGCGAGGGCCCTTTCGCTATGATGAAGCGAGGCGCGAGGTCCGGCCGCGGAGCCGCCTCCGCGGTAACGACCCGCTGATCTCGCTGGAGGAAGGGGATGATCCCATTGCTCGACCGAAGTACCGGGCTGGCGAGCGTCGTCGCCGCTCTCGTGGTCGCCTCGCCCGCCGTCGCCCAGACGCCCGCCACCCAGGCTCCTTCCAAGGGCGACGTCATTCCCGCATTCGAGTCGATGGGGATCGACGGACAGCCCCGCAAGGTCGGGTTCCCGAACGGCTCGAAGACGGTGCTCCTCTTCTTCCTGAGCGGGTGTCCGAGCTGCCACAAGATGATCCCGGAGTGGAACCGGGCCTACGAGCGCCGCCCCGAGGGGCTCGAGGTCGTCGGCGTCATCATGGACCAGGAGCCGCCCGGCTTCTGGGCCACGTTGCCCATCGCCTTCCCCGTCGTCCGCGCGCCGGGTCGGGACTTCCTGCGCGGCCTCAACGTCAACCGCGCCCCCCTCACCCTCCGCGTGGCGCCGGGCGG
>Ga0256867_10001241_pt1 | contig 10660 bp, 9 predicted proteins | sample RVTome_15_FD_185939 | JGI IMG/M metagenome (GOLD analysis project Ga0256867, IMG submission 185939) | Soil microbial communities from uranium-contaminated site in the Upper Colorado River Basin, Wyoming, United States - RVT150D86 (HiSeq) ... | reverse complement strand
AGGAGCTCGAGCGGAAGACCGGATCGAGCCCGTCCGAGACGCGGGGTCAGTGGCGTCGGTGGTGCGAGCCGCCGGCTGCTGGTACGGAGACCCGGCGCACCGGCCGGCATTGGGCTGGTGCCCGTCTTCGTGCCACGGTCCAGTGACCCACAGCGAACGAACCGGCCGGGGTGACCGGCTCGTGTACTGCGAGGCGCATGCCACTGGCGCCGCAGGACGTTCCGGTTGCCGCTCGTGCGGCGAATGCGGCCCGGCGAGTGGCGCCCGCCGGCCTCTGATCCCCGCAGCCGGCGCCGACGGGCGCACACGAGCAGCGGCGCATCACCCGCGCCCAATGTGGCCGTCGGCCATCGGCGGCGCATGACCCGCCGGCAGTCTCGAGCTCAGGGACGGGACGCGGTTGAGCAGCCCCGCGTGTCTATGGGTTGGCCGCGGCGAGGTCGGCTGACCACAGGTGGTAGCCATCCGCTGGGTCGCCGGCCACATGGGTGGCGTACCACAGCCGGAGGCGGCCATCGTTCAGGTGGATCGCACTCGGACTCCGCACAAGGCCGGAGTCATCACCGACGTCTCCGGGTCCGAGAGTCGTGCCTCGCCGGCCCCAGGTCACACCATCCTCGGAGGTGGCCATGTCGATGGCGGTGCGGGCGCCGGCCTCGCTGACGTAGAACATGGTGAACAACCGGTGGCGCACGAGGACCCAGGGCTCGGAGACCGCCACCTCGTCGCGGGTCGGCTCGAACACCGGTCCGACGCGGTCCCACGACGCGCCATTCGGGGACACTGCTGCCATGATCGTCGCCCGACGGCCGTTGTCCGTGCCGTCGTAGCCGGAGTAGAAGAGCCACCAGCGCTCGCCGGTCACAACGAGGCAGGGATGGGTGGCGCCGATTGCGTCGGGCTCGCCTCGCTGCATGAAGGTGCCTTGTGCGTGCCATCGGTGACCGTCGACTGAGGAGGCCATGTGTAGCCGGGTGTCGGCCCCGTCGGAGCCGGCATAGGCCATCAGGAAGCCGACGGGTGTGCGCACGACCGACGGTGCTTCGACCCCGAACGCATCACTATCCCCCGAGGAACCGGCGTCGATGCTGATCCCAAGACGCTGCCAGGGCTGTTCGGGCTCCTGCACCGCCTCGAGAATCCGCCCGGTCGAGCCGTCGTGGCCCGAGTACCACATCCGCAGCGTTCCGTCGTCGGCTTCGAGCACCGAGGGCCGGAACGATCGGAGGCGGTCGAAGTCGGCGCATGGGCCTGAGCCGGTGAGGACCGCGCAGTGGCGAGTCCAGGACATGGCGACGCTCACGCTTCCCCGCGCGAGAGTCCGTGATCGCGCCGGCCGAGGCCACCACAACGGGATCGCGCCCTCGCCACCACCGACGGCTGCGATCGGTGTGTCGCCCCCACGCAGGAGCTCCATGCGGTCAACCCGGGCATAGCCGACATCGGCTTGCCATGAGCACCGTTGTCAGTCACGGCACTCGGCTGGCCCCGACGGCCCGGCGGCGGCATCGGCCGGTCGCTGGCGTTGCAGGTAATCGACGACGGTCGTGATCGTCGTCCGTGTGTGGCCGCGTTCCAGCAGGTAGCTGGGCACGTCGAGCGCGGCGTGGCCCCCGTCGCTGGCAGCGAGGACGTCAGCAACGACGTCTGCCACGGTGAGACCGGAAAAGTCGGGGACCTCCCCGTCGAGCAGTCGCGCTTCCCGTTTGCGCCGCTGCCGAGAAAGATCGTCGCCATCCATCCGAGGTTCCATTGAACTCTGCATGCTCGCCTCCTCTGGGTCGACTCAGAAGAGGGCGACGTAGGACTCGAGCCAAGGGCCGAGCGACGAAGCGGCCTTCCAAGGGTTGCGCCCACCGTATCGAGGTGCTGCCCGGATGCCGTCGCTTGACGGTGCGATCCGCCGACCCGGTGTGCGAGCGCCTCAGTGACCGGGCAGGCGCCGGGGCGACACCGGCGTCCCGCCTGATCGAAGGATGCGTGGGCGCATCGGTTCGGGCTGTGGGACCGGCTCGGGCGGCGGGACCGGCTCGGGCGGCGGGACCGGCTCGCGTGGTGGGACCGGCTCGGGCGTTCCCGATCCGGCCAGGAGCCACGGTTGTCGTTCGGCGGGCGTGGGCGGCTTTGGTCGGTCGCTGTCTGTCGTGTGGTGCTGGCCCTCGCGAACGACCGAGAGCGCAACCGGGGCCCGTGGGACCTCGGCAGGGTGAGGCCCTGTTCGGGCGATCTCGCCCAGCTCTGCTCTGACCCCCAGGTAGGCAATGGCTCGCTCCAGGAGCCGAACGCCGCGGCGGGTCGTCTCGTCGTTGGACGGGTGGCGCGCTTGGGCGCGTCCGAGGCCCAGGGCGTGAGCCATGGTGTCGGCGTCGTGACCCGCCGTGCGCGCGAGCGCGAGCGCCTGGTCGTGCGGGTGGAGGTGGCGGCCGGAGCCAGCCAGGTCGAGGCTGCGATGCCAGACGCGCTGGGCGACCTCCAACCCCCCGCGGCGAGAGGAATGCTTCGATCCGTCGGTCCTCACGACGCGTCGCCGGTCCGGCGGCGAGGGGACACCTCGTTCGGGTATGGATCCCGACCGAGCAGCGCGGCTCCACAAGGCGGGCACACCCACCAATCCGGCTTGGCCGGCGCGTAGAGGGTGGGATCACCGTCGAACATCGAGCGGCACCGCCCGCACTGACGAGGCGGTGGTTCAGCGTCGCCGGGTGTGTGCTGAGGGTGGGGCTCGCCCGGAGCCGCTCCCGCAGGGTCACCCATCGGGTAAAGCAGTGGGGTTCGGCTCACGACGTCTCCTCTCGGAGTCTGGTGAATCTCGGGAGACACGTCAGCGTTGTGCGGGGGAAGCGAGGTCCATTCACGCAAACGGGGCGAGCCTCCGAGTCGGGGGTTGCGCGTCAGCGCACGGTTCCGCGTTGGCGCGCTTCGCGAGCAGGCTACACGCCGGGACCCCAAAACATGCAATCCGTTTCTGGAATAGTTGTTATAGTGTGTTCATGGGAAGTTGGAGCTTCCTCACGAACCACGCCAGGGCTCTGCTGTGCATCGCCGCCGACCCGGGAGCCCGTCTCCGCGACATCGCCGCAACTGTCGGAATCACTGAACGCAGGGCCCACGCCATCATCACCGACCTGGTAGACGCCGGCTATGTGGTCAAAGACCGCAACGGTCGTCGCAACCAGTACCGGATCCAAACAGACCTACCACTCCGTGACCCGATCAACCGTCAACGCACGATTGGCGAGCTGCTCGACCTGCTCGTCGGTACCGACGATCACCGCGAAGGGATCAGCCCCGGGGACCGACAACGGCGGAGCAAGGCCGCCACGCGGCGGTGATCAACCGCAGAGCCGGTGCGACATTCGCGTGCTGAACGCGTCGCCGATGCGGGGTGGGCTGCTCCAAACGTCGACTTGCGGCGCGACCGTCGTCCGAGCCGGTCGATCCAATCGGCATCCACTCACCCGGTCTGGGTGTAGGACTCGAAGGTGTCCGGATCCGGTCGGAGGAGCATACGGTCGCCCTTGCCGCCCACAGCTAGCCCCATCACGTCGTCGCTGCCATCGTCGTTCTGCACAAGGGCCCAGACGACGACCGGGAAGGTGCCCCGCGAGGTCTGCATCTTGGCGCCGTGCAGCGCAGGTGCGATCTGCAAGATCTTCATGGACGACACGGTAGACGTGGCCGTATGCGCGGGAGCGACCGGGAAGTCCCCAACGCCGGGTACGACGGTGAGGGGTGCTGCGGGCGTGTCGGCGATCTTCTGGTCCCGGAAGTGGCAGATGTGGTCGATCTCACCGTGCATGACGCACGCCGGCGCGTCGATCCGGTCGGCCACGGAGGGCAGCAGCGATGCCGTCTCGGAGATCGGACTCCCGCCCCGCCGCGACCGCGGGCCGTCGGGAAGGCACCTCATAAAGGGCACCGCGAGAAAATCGGTCAGGATACGGGACTCGCGCGTTGCTGCGTGTGTCGCGTCGGGAGCTGTTCGAAGCGCCGATGAGGGTTTTCTCATGGCGGGTTCACGGTTGTCTCATGCAGCGCTCGCACAGTCGCGGCCGTGCGCTGGTCGCGCCTTGAGCCTTGGTCCGAGCAAACGGTCGCTGACACCTACGCCGGCCGCTGCTCGCATCGGCACGACCAGCCGCACGTTGCCGCCGCCCTTGCCCGACGCCTCACCGTTGGCCGGGCGTTTGCCACGGGTCACATCGGAGCCTCGTGAGACCGGTGCGCGCGAGACGGCCTCCGCTGCAGCTTCCCGGTCCGCTCGAGCCTGGGGAGACATTCGTCTCGACAGTGTCGGTCCGTGGAGAGCGGTTCGAACGGACAGTGCTATGCACGCCATGGCTGGCTCCGGGGCTCGACCTGGCCGCGTTTCTTCGGGACAGCGTGGTCGAACCGCTTGAGCCTGGAGACCTGCTTGTCGTCACAGAGAAGGTGGTCGTGGTGACGACCGGCCGGGGGGTGCCGGCGGCGACGGTGCGCCCCGGTCGCTTGGCACGGTTCGTGGCCGCGCACGTGCGTCCAGTGGGCAACTCGCGGGGGTTGAGCATTCCCGAGAAGGCTCAGCTGGTGATCGATACCGCGGGCTGGTGGCGGGTGGCTGCCGCGGTCGCCGCCGGGGCGGTGACTCGCCCGTTGGGGATCCACGGAGCCTTCTATGTCGTCGCCGGCTACGTCGCGAGGTCGATGGATGGCATGCGGCCCCCTTACGGCGACATGCTGCTGCCACCCCTGTCGCCGCCGATCGCTCACGCGATCGCCGAGCAACTCACCACCGAGCTCGGCCACCCGGTGGCCATCGCCGACATGAACGACCGCGGGGGCTCGGTACGAGCGGTCGCAGGCTCGATCATGTCCAAACGGCTCCTGGCCGAGGTGATGGCCGACAACCCCCTGGGCCAGCGCGACCAGTCCACCCCGATCGCAATCGTGCGTCGAGCGGCCCCGGATTGAGCTCGGCTGTTCAGGACCCGGGGTCAGGACCGGTCCGGGCGCGGCGAGACGCTAACTGAACGAACCGCCGGGCTTCGGGCACCCCGAGGCGCCAGGCGGCGACGAGATAGACCGCGCCAACGACGCCGACGACGACCAGGCCGGCCACGATCGGGGCCAAGCCGGCCGCGATGGGCCGGACGGCGATGGCCGCCACCCCGCTGATCGCAGCGGCGACGAGCGTCAGGCGCAGTCGCCCACCGACCATGGTGACCTCGGCCACGTGGGGTCGGACGGCGCGGCGCAACATCTGGTATTCGATCAGCGAGGCGGCCGCGGCGGCGACCGCCAGGCCGACCGCGCCGAGGTGGTGCTCGCCCTCAACGCTGGGGTCGCGGAACTGCTGGGGCAACGGCGTGAAGGCAGGTAGGTCCCCGACCTGTTCGAGTCCGTCGGGTCCGATCACCAGGCGGTCGAACTGGAACATGAGCACCAACCCCAGCGCCAGGGCGACCGCCACCCGCACCACCGCGATGCGCGCCGGTGTGCGGGGTCGTCCCTGCCCGTACAGGACGGACTGCAGCAGTCGGGACCCGGTGGTGGCCAGCAACCCGAGGGCATGGACAGCGAGGATGATCCAGACCTGCACGACGTCGGCACGGTCGAACTCCCCGCTCTGGTACAACGCCGCCACCAGGAAGTCACCGACGACTACGTAGGCGACCATCGTGGGCGCCACGAAGAACACGATGCGCGCCAGGCCGGACCCCACGCGAGCCCGCAGCACGTCCCTTCGGTCCGCACTGATGCTGGACAGCTCGGGTAGCTCGGCGGCGGCGACGGCCATGCCGAACAGGCTCACCGGAAGCACATACAGAATCTGTGCGTAGCGCATCGCCGCCAGTGCACCGAGCGCGAGGAAGCTGGCCAGCACGAGCTGGAGGAAGCCGCTGAGGTGAACGACACCACGACCGGCGACGATGGGCACGAACGACCTGATGACCTCCCGAGTCCCGGTGTCGCGCGTGCGCATGCTGAACCGCAGACCGGGAGCAACCCTCATCACCGTGGGAACCTGCACGGCGAACTGCATGACCCCGCCGATCACCGTGCCCCACGCCAGCCACACGACGAGCGACGACTGCGCCGCCGCGCCCAGATCCCCGCCCAGCTCCCCGACCACGACAGACGCGGCGACGACGAGCACCGCTACCTGCATCACGTTCATCAGGGCGGGCGCGACGTAGGAGAGGAAGAACCGCCTGTGGCTGTTCAGCACGCCGAGACACCACGCCGACAGCACGAGGATCCCGATCGCCGGCGTGATGATCCGCATCAGCGTCACCGTGAGCTCGAACGTTTCCTCACCCAGGCCGGGGGCCAGCACCGCGGTCACCGGCCGGGCGAAGGCAACCATCAGCAGAACCAGAGTGCCGACAACGACAGCCAGCAGTCCCGCGACCGCACCAGCGACGCGGCCCGCGTCTCCCTCCCGGCCCTGCGCCAACAGCCGGCTATAGGTCGGGATGATCGACGCCGAGAGCACACCCTCGCCGAGCAGGCTCTGCAGCACGTTCGGGATCCGATTCGCGGCGGTGAACGCATCGGCCGCGTACCCCGTCCCGAAGAAGTGCCCGATAGCGCGCTCGCGCACCAGCCCCGTCACCCTCGACAGGAGGATCCCGGCTCCCACCAAAGCCGATCCCCCACCCCCACGGCGGCGCCGGATCGCAGGCTCGCTCCGCTGCACGGTCATGACGCGGACGCCTTACCACACACCGGACGCGGAACGCGGCCGGCACGACGCCCCGGACAGCCCAGCCGGGCCAAGCGACCCCAGCGCCGCTTGGCCCGCGGTCGTTCCCCCCGGGACGCGCCGCAGCCCGGCCGGGCGGGGAGGGCCGGGCTGCGCGCGTCGGGGAGCCGCTAGGCGGCGGGCCTCAGTCGTCTGAGGCAGCGGACTCCGGCGAATCGGGCGACACGGCCGAGGGGGGCTGTCCGCCGACACCTGAGCGGGCGGAGGGGGTGTAGGGCTGTCCATCGACGCGGCCGACGCCGGGGCGGGCGCGGGAGGCGGCGAGGGCGGCGGGCTGTTGAAGGGCGAGTCACCGGGACTCTCGGCGGACTGCGGCGAGGGATCGTCCCAGCCCGGATCGCCCGGGGTGGACGCGGTGCGAGCCGGTCGCCGATCGCCGCGGCGTAATGCGGCGCCTTGTCGAGCCATGACTGCCGCGGCGTGCCGTGTTCCAGTTCTGGGGGCAGGCGGTCCAGCAGGGCGAGGATGTCCCCGCCGGCGGGGATCAGCGTCGTACGGGTCCGCAGCGCCTGGCGCAGCGTGCGGCCGGGAAGCGCCTGCAAACACCAGGATGCCCTGGGGCGTCCAACCTCAGGCTCTGGGGTGCGAGGATGCCGCTGCGAACCAGCAACCGGTGGCGGTTGTGCAGGACCTCGACGCGGGCCCGATCGTCGGCACCTGCCATGGCCCGATGATCGGCGGGCCGCATTAGAGGGCGCTGAGACCACGATGAGAGAACGCTCATCGACCCAACGATGCACCGACGCGCGGATCACGCATGGCCGTGAGGCGGGGCCACGGGCGTCCCGGGCTTGTCCGCCAGAGCGACGCGCACGGCGGACTCGTATGTCGAGCGCGCCCAGCAATGCGCACCGCGAGACCAGGGCGCCGACCATCTCGGCTCCCTCCTCTGCCCAGGTGACGGCCGCGTACTCGAGTCCGTCACCGGCGGCATCGAGCACGACGCCACTCACGGCCTCGAGACCCAGGGCACCAGCGACATGGATGCCGAGACCGAGCCCCACCCAACGACGCCGGTGCCGGGGCACCGTCACGATCGCCCGGGCCGTGACGACCGCGAGCGCCGCCGCCAAAACCACTCCGGCAACGACCCAGGGATGCCGCAGCGCGCCCGTCCCGTCGACGTCCAGCGTGTCGGTCACTCCCGAGTCGAGTCGCTCGTGCAACGCCACCGGCTCGTCCAGGTCGGCGGGTGCGATGCGGTCGTGCAGTCCGACCTCGTCGGCGACCAGGTGGTGATGAGGGACGTCGAAGCAGGGTCGACGGTCGTCGTTTCACCGGCGCGGCCGCTCGATCAGGACGGCTCGCCTCGGCCGCTCGGGTCCTAGACGGCGGGGATGACCTCGTCGTGGATCAGGCGCAGCTGTGTGTCGACGTCGGCCACCCCCTCGATGTCCATCCCGGTGAACGCCTTGACGAGGCTGCGGTCGGTGATCGCCAGGATCATGTGGTTCACGCCGGCCGGGGCGATCTCGTCGCGGATCTTCGCCGCGCACTCGGCCGGCGAGCCCGACACCGACAGCCGCTCGGCCAGCTCCGGCGACGTCAGCTCGATCCCCTTGGCCAGGTCGCCGCCCGCGATGGCGTCGACGATCGGCTTCAGCTCGGCGGCGTCCACTCCGTTGCGCGCGAGCTGCTCGGTGGGCATCGACGAGGCGTAGATGCCGACCATTGCCCGCGCCGCGTCCTTCGCCTTTGCCGAGTCCGGGCCGGTGGCGAACACCACCCACGCGCCGATGTCGAGCGCGTCGGCGTTCTTGCCGGCCCGCTCGGCGCCGATGCGGATGTGCTCGACGGCGAAGTCGTAGGCCCCCCGCGTGTAGCTGAGCGCGTGGTGGCAGCCGTCGGACAGCTCACCCGCCGCCTCGAACGACTTCGGCCCGCGCATCGCCCCGATCATCAGCGGCACGCGCTCCTGCACCGGCCGGGCGAACGTGAACAGCCCGTGGTAGTTGAAGAACTCGCCTGAGAACGTGATCGCGCCGTCGTCGAGCAGCGTGCGGATGACGTGGTGCGCCTCCTTGGTGCGCGACAGCGGCCTGGTCGTCGTCCAGTCGATGCCGTACTGGGCGAGCAGCCCGAAGTTGCCGCTGGAGATCACCGCCTCGGCGCGCCCACCCGAGAGCTCGTCGAGGGTGGCGATGGCCTGGGCGATCAACGTCGGCTCGCGCAGCACGACCGACGACAGGCTCGGGCCGAAGCGGATGTTCTCGGTCTGCGTGGCGGCGGCGGCGAACAGCAACCACATGTCCTTGTGCCACGTCTCGTCGGCGGCGTAGCAGGCGTGGAAGCCGAGCTCGTCGGCCAGCTTGATCGACGCAAGAGACTCCGCCAGCGGGTAGTCGGGCAAGAGGACGTAGCTGTAGTTCACGGTGATCCTCCCTCACTCTGGATCGCATCGGGTGGCTTCGGTGGTTCCGGTGGGGGGTTCAGCGTCGAGCTCGGCGAGGAGCTCGGCGCCCGACACGACGCGCTCGGCGAAGTGGCGATGCATCCACGCCAGGTGGTCGTGACGGCTGTGCATGATCCGCAGCGTGTCCCAGTTGGGGAACGTCTGCTGGAGCACCCACCGCTCCATCAGGCGGGGATCGACCTCGTAGACGTGCTCGAAGCGGGTGATCGCCACGTCGCTCGCCTGCCCCGGCGGCGGCGGCGTCATCTGCTCGGCGTGGCGGTAGCCGATCGGGCCGTTCGGGCCTGCCATCACCTACCACCTCCCTCATAGGCCCGGTCGAGGCCGTACTTGCCGGGGTTCATGATGTTGTGCGGGTCGAGCGCCCGCTTCACGTCGAGCATCACGCCGTAGCCGCGCCCGAGTTCCTCGGGCACCAGATCGACCTCGCCCTCCCGACACGACCCGTGGCAGGCGCTGATCGAGCCGCGGTAGCGCAGCGTCACCGCTGCGAGGTCCCGCTTGGCCTGCACCCACAGCCGCCAGGCCTCCTCGCCGAGCTGCTGCTCCCAGATCCCGACGTCGATCTCGGTGAGGTAGTCGATGCCGGTCGCCCCGTTGGTGTAGGCGAACATCCCCCAGTCGTCGAAGACGTCGGTGCGCCGGCGCAGCTCGGTGACGATGGCGTGCCACTCCCGCGTGACGGCGGGCAGGTTGGTGTGGGTGATCGAGGCGTCCTCGCAGTGCCAGCTCATCGGCACGACCTGACCCGAGCGGGTGCGACCGTGCAGCGGCGTCGCGTAGCGGTCGTGGCGCGCGGCCCAGTCGCCCTCGGAGATCTCGTCGCCGAGGTAGCGGCCGCCGTGCTCGCGGGCGATGCGCAAGAGGCGCTTGCCGCCGACGCGCACCTCGTCCTCCCACCCGTACAGCGCCGTGCACACGAGCGCCTTCACGTCCGACGGCTGGGGGATGTAGGCCTCGTCGTCGCGGCGCAGGTAGGCGACCTTCCACTCGTCGAACAGCACCGCCCCGGCGAACGTGGCGACCCCGGCGCGGGCGAGCGCGCCGACGCAACGGTGGGCGGTGTCGTAGTCACTGAAGGCGAAGAACGGCGACAGCTCCGCCTCCGGCTTCGGGAACAGCTTGAGCGTCGCCCGGGTGGCGATCCCGAGCGTGCCCTGGTGACCCATGAACAGGTGCTTGAGCTGGTAGCCGCTCGAGCTGCGGGTGATGTTGCCGCCGATGCCGTCGCCGACGTGCATCACCTCGCCCGTCGGCAGGACGTGATCGAAGCTGAGCACGAGGTCGCGGGTGTGCCCGTAGCGCGACCCGATCAGCGACCAGCCGCTCGTGCCGATCCGCCCCCCGACGAGCGAGCACGGGTACGACGCCGGGTTGTCCGGGTAGATCAGCCCGTGCCGGCCGAGGACCTCGTTGAGCTTGAGCATGTTGATGCCGACGCCGACGGTGCAGGTGCGGTTGTCGAGGTCGATCTCGTGGATCTGGTTCATCCGCTTGACGTC
>Ga0256867_10001240_pt1 | contig 10664 bp, 8 predicted proteins | sample RVTome_15_FD_185939 | JGI IMG/M metagenome (GOLD analysis project Ga0256867, IMG submission 185939) | Soil microbial communities from uranium-contaminated site in the Upper Colorado River Basin, Wyoming, United States - RVT150D86 (HiSeq) ... | reverse complement strand
GGGAGCCTCCTCCGGGTCGGTCGCCATGAACACTGCCCTGATGTCGTGGGCGTTGAGCGATTCCGCGTAGTTCACGGCGCGAACGGTGGCGTCGTGCGGCGAGGCCACGAACACCAGGGCCTCGACGCGCTCGGGGATCAGCGGCCGACCGTCTATCCCGATCTCCAGCTTGCCGTTCTCCTCGAGCACCGGCACGTCCGAGATGACTACCTGCGGCTCGCGAAGGAGCCGCACCTTGAGCCGGAACGTCACGGGCATCATCAGCGCGCTCACCAGCGACCGCTTCCGGAACAGCTCGGGGATCACCACCGTGATGAAGTCCTGGGGACCCCTCGGGACCCCCCGGACGTACTGGATCACGGCGTCGACGGGATCTCCGGGGCCGGGGATCACCAGCGGGGGAGCGTCCGGGGCCATCTCGGACCACCGTGCGTGCGCCTCCTCCAGCGGCGTCCGGCCGACGAAGAGGGGCCTGAGGCTCGTCGGCCGGAGTGACCTGACGTAGCCGAGCGCTTCGGCGGCCGCCGCATCGAAGGCCGTCATCACCAGGACGACATGGTTGTCACCCGTCTCTCCGAACCGGACCAGACCGCGACCGAGCGCCCGGGCCACACCCTCGTAATGCCGGTGCACCCCCAGGAAGAGGGAGACGATCACGGGGATGGCGGCCACGACCATCCAGGCACCCTCGCCGAACCTGGTGATGACGGCGACGACGAGCACCACGCCGGTGGTGGAGGCCCCGATCGCGTTGATGGCGGCGTTGCGTCGCCAGTTCGCCTCCTTCAGCCTGATCCACCGACGCACCATGCCGGCCTGAGAGAGCGTGAAGGCCGTGAACACCCCGACCAGGTAGAGGGGGATGAGCAGGGTTAGCCGCGCGTCGAACGCCCACACGAGCAGGGCGGCCAGGAGCGAGAGCACGATGACCCCGTTCGAGAAGACCAGTCGATCACCGCGGTTCCTGAACTGGGCCGGAACGAACCGATCGCCGGCCAGGATCGCGGAGAGGCGGGGGAAGTCCTGGTAAGCGGTGTTGGCCGCCACGACGAGGATCAGCGCCGTGAAGAGCTGAAGCGTGAAGAACATGAACCCTCGACCGAAAACCGTCTCGCCTATCTGAGACAGCACCGACGCCGAGGCGACGGTCTCCTCGGTGACGCGGACCTCGAACAGCCTGGCCAGCGCTGTCACCCCTAGGAAGAGCGAAGCCGACATCACACCGAGAACAGCCAGGGTCGAGGCCGCGTTCCGGCCCTGCGGCTTCCGGAAGGCCTGGACCCCGTCGGCGATGGCCTCGACGCCGGTCAACGCCGAGGCGCCCTGCGTGGCCGCCCGGAGGATCAGGAAGATCCCCAGCCCGGCTTGGGCCTCCAACGGGAGATCAGCCGTGGCGGCCCGGGGGCACCCCCCGAGGCACCGGAGGAACCCGATCCCGATGGTCATGTAGACGAGGAGGACGAACCCGTACGTCGGGACGGCGAACAGGATGCCGGACTCGCGAACCCCACGGAGATTGGCCAGCGCGATTACCACGATGAATCCCATGGCCAGGGCCACGCGGTTCTCCGCCAGCTCAGGCACCGCCGAGCTCACCGCCACCGCGCCGGCGGTCACGCTCACCGCGGCCGTGACCACGTAGCCGATCAGGATGGCGGCCGCCGCCACCAGGCCCGGAATCGTCCCCAGGTTCTCCCGAGCGACGATGTAGGAGCCGCCGCCTCGCGGATACGCCTTGACGGTCTGCCGGTAGGAGGTGACCACGATGGCCAGCACCAGGGCGATCACCGCGGCCAGCGGCATCATCAGGCTGAGCGCCACGGCGCCCGCCATCACGAGGACGAGCATCATCTCCTCCGTGGCGTACGCCACCGAGGAGAGGGGGTCGGATGAGAACACCGGGAGGGCCAGGACCTTGGGCAGCAGGGTGTGCTCGAGGCGAGCTGACTCCATCTGCCGGCCCACCAGGACCCGCTTGAAGATCGACCCGACCGAGGCCATAGGCGGCATTCTGGCACGGGTCCGGGGGCCCTCCGACGGGCCGAGGGCTTGGGCTCCCGGGCGGGTCACGCTACCCTGTCCCCCGTGCATTTCGTGATCATGGGGTGCGGCCGGGTCGGCTCCGAGCTGACCATCCAGCTGGCCAAAGCCGGCCACACCGTCTCCATCGTCGACAAGCGGAAGGAGGCCTTCGACCGTCTCCCCCCCGGCTTCGACGCGAAGATGGTCGTGGGCTTGGGGTTCGACCGCGAGGTGCTCGAGGAAGCGGGGATCAGGGAGGCCGACGCGTTCATCGCCGTGTCGAACGGCGACAACTCGAACATCGTCTCCGCCCGGGTGGCCCGGGAGCACTTCAAGGTGCCGAAGGTCATCGCCAGGATCTACGACCCCCGCCGGGCCGACATCTACGAGAAGCTCGACATCCCCACGGTGGCCAGCGTGCGGTGGGCGGCCAAGCAGGTGCAGTACCTCCTGTTCCACGGTCGGGAGACGATGCGCGACTCCCTGGCCGGCGGCTCCCTCCTCCACCTCCAGGTCGAGCTCCCAGATCACCTCGTCGGGAAGAAGGTCTCGTCGGTCACGTCCGACGGCGAGGTCGAGGTGATCGGGGTGGAGCGGGGCGGGACCGGGTTCATCCCGAAGGAGGACTCCACGTTCAAGGAAGGCGACGTGGCCCATTTCGTGGTGCACAAGGACGCCACGGAGAAGTTCGACCTCCTCTTGGAGCCGGCAGCGGAGTGAGCCCGTGAGGATCGTCGTCGCCGGGGCCGGGAACATCGGACGGCACCTGGCCAACGACCTCAACGAGCGCGGCCACCAGGTCACCGTGATCGAGCAGGACCCCGCGGTGGTGGAGCGGGCCCAGGTGGACGCCCCCGGGGTCAGCTTCGTCCTGGGCGACGCGTGCGAGCCGTGGGTCCTGGACAAGGCCGAGGTCCGCACCTCCGACGTGATGGTCGCGGCCACCGGCGACGACGAGGACAACCTGGTGATCTCGCTCCTGTCGAAGCAGGAGTACGGCGTGCCGCACGTGGTGGCCAGGGTCAACCACCCCAAGAACGAGTGGCTGTTCACAGAGGCCTGGGGCGTGGACGTGCCGATGAGCCCGCCGCACGTCCTCACCGCCATCGTGGAGGAGGCCGTCACCGTGGGCGACCTGGTCCGCCTCCTGAAGCTCGAACGAGGACAGGTCACACTCGTCGAGATCACCCTCGACGAGACCGCACCGGTCGTCGGCCGGCCGCTCTACGAGCTTCGGCTCCCCCCCGACTCCGCCATCGTGGCCATCCTCCGCCGCGGCCACGTGGTCATCCCGCAGCCGGAGACCCAGCTGGTGGCGGGGGACGAGATCATGGCCATCGCCACCCAGGAGGCGGAGGAGAGCCTCCGGGGCGCCCTGATGGGCGAGCCGGCGTAGCCGCGGTCAGGCGAACTCGAACCTGGGGTTGAACATCCGCAGCCCGCTCCGTTCCTGGGCCACCACCCCCTCCAGGACCACCGGCGTGCCGAGCGTCAAGCCCGGGATGTGGCTCCGGCCGGTCCACGAGGCCGTGACCTCGCCGGTGCCGTCGGAGATGACGGCCTCCAGGGTCATCGACCCGTTCATGGGGCGGAGCCGGAGCCGGCTGACCATGCCCGCGAGCCTGACCTCCTCCCGGCTGGGACATCCGGCGATCCGGCGAGTCCCGGGGATGCGCTCGGCCCAGTCCCGGATCTCGGACGCCAGGCGTTCCTCGTCGGACTGCGTGAAGAACCGGCGCATCCGCCGGAGCCAGCCCATCCGATCCCCTACCGAACCTCCGCGGCCCCAACCTCCGCGGCGGGCCCCACGAGCTCCTCGGTCTTGAGGCGCTTCGAGTACCAGATCGCCCCGGCCAGCACGACGCCGGCCCCGGCGGCCACCGCGATCCGAACGGCGGTGTCGTCGGCAAAGCTCACCACCAGCGGAGCGATCAGCAGGGCCACGAGGTTCATCACCTTGATCAGCGGGTTGAGGGCCGGGCCGGCGGTGTCCTTGAAGGGATCACCCACCGTGTCGCCGATCACCGTGGCCTTGTGCGGCTCGGACCCCTTCCCTCCGTAGAGCCCCTCCTCCACCAGCTTCTTGGCGTTGTCCCAGGCGCCCCCGGCGTTCGACAGCATCACCGCCAGGAGCTGCCCGGTGAGGATGGCGCCCGCGAGATAGGCGCCGAGCGCCTCGGCCTCCAGGGCGAAGCCCACCAGGATCGGGGCCAGCACGGCCAGGAGGCCCGGCGTCATGAGCTCGCGCAGCGAGGTCCGCGTGCAGATGTCGACCACCCGGCCGTAGTCCGGCAGCTCCGTGCCCTCCATGATCCCCGGGTGGTCCCGGAACTGGTTCCGGACCTCCACCACGACCTGGGCGGCGGCCCGTCCGACCGCCCGGATGGCCAGGGACGAGAACAGGAACGCTACCGAGCCGCCGATCAGTAGACCCACCAGCACGTCGGGGTGGTTGAGCCTGATCTCGAAGCCGGCGCCGCCCACGGCTTCCTCGAACGAGCCGAACAACGAGGTCGCCGCGATCACCGCGGTGGCGATGGCGATCCCCTTGGTGATGGCCTTCGTGGAGTTCCCCACGGCGTCGAGCCCCCGCAGGATCTCGGCCGGCTTCCCCTCGAACTCGCCGGACATCTCGGCGATCCCCTGCGCGTTGTCGGCCACGGGCCCGTAGGTGTCCATCGACACGATCACGCCCACGGTGGTGAGCATCCCCATCCCGACCAGGGAGATGAAGTACAGCCGCTCGGCGGTGGAGTCCCCTAGCAGGAAAGAGGCCATCACGGTCACGGCGATGACCAGGATCGCCCAAACGGTCGACTCCAGCCCGACCGAGAAGCCCGACAGGATCGTGGTGGCCGGCCCGGTCTGGGACGACTCGGCGATCTCCCTGACCGGCCTGCGCCTCGTGGAGGTGAAGTGCTCGGTCAGGACCGAGATCACGCCGGCCAGCACGAGGCCGATGACCACGGCCCAGAAGACCCGGAGGTCGCCGACGTAGAGGTCGGCCACGAAGTACACGGCCGCGGCGGACAGCACGGCCGAGAAGAAGAAACCGCGGTTGATGGCTCGCATGCCGTGCTCGGTCTCCGAGCGGGGCCGCACCGAGTAGATCCCCACGATCGAGGTGATGACGCCCACGGCCCGGACCAGGAGCGGGAACATGACCCCGACGATGGCGCCCTCGGGCGTCCCGGTGTACGCCGCAGCCCCCAGGATGATCGAAGCCACCAGGGTCACCTCGTACGACTCGAACAGGTCGGCGGCCATGCCGGCGCAGTCACCCACGTTGTCCCCGACATTGTCGGCAATGGTGGCCGCGTTGCGGGGGTCGTCCTCAGGGATGTTCTTCTCGACCTTTCCGACCAGGTCGGCCCCCACGTCGGCGGCCTTGGTGAAGATCCCCCCGCCCACGCGCATGAACATGGCCAGGAGCGCCCCTCCGAACCCGAACCCGACCAGCACGCTGGTGGCGTCCTGCTTGTAGATCATCAGGATTGCGGTCGCCCCGAGGAGGCCCAGACCCACCGTGAACATCCCTGCCACCCCACCCGTGCGGAAGGCTATCGTGAGCGCCCGTCGCAGCCCGGCCTCCCGGGCGGCGTTCGCCACGCGGACGTTCCCCCGGACGGCGAGCCACATGCCTACGAACCCGGTGATGGCCGAGAAGGCGGCCCCAAGGATGAAGGCCACCGACCGTCCCAGCCGGATCGACGCCTCCGAGTGCGCGGCGTCGGTGGGCACCGGGAGGAGGAAGTAAATGGCGATCGTGAGGAGCACCAGGAACGTGCCGACCGTCCGGAACTGGCGGTTGAGGTAAGCCCGGCTGCCGACCTGGATGGCTCGGGCGATCTCGCGCATCCTCTCGGTCCCATCGGGCGCCGCCAGTACGCCGCGCATCAGGACGTAGGCCACCACCAGCGCCAGGACCGAGATGGCCAGGATCACGAGCAGGGCGGTGTCCTCGAACGGCCGGAACTTGGCCGCGATGCGGCCGCCTTCCTGGGCCAGCACGGTCATCGTTCGTTCCTCCTCAGGGGACGGGCGTCGAAGCCCGCGGATTATAGCCTAGCCCTCGGCGCGCTCCGTCCGAACGTCGACGCGTTCCCTTCGAACGAGCGGGCTCAGCACCGGCGGAGTCACGATCGTGGTGACCACGGTCATGGCGATGACCACCCCGAAGAGCTCCGCGTCGAGGCCAAGACCGAGCCCGAGCGAAGCCACGATCAGGCCGACCTCCCCCCGAGGGACCATCCCCACGCCGACGGTGAGCCGGGTCCGGCGCTCCAGGCCGACCGAGCCCACGTACCCGCCCACCACCTTCGTGACCACGGCGATTGCCGTCACCATCGCCGCCAGTCCGAGGATCCCGACGTCCCCAAACACGAAGGGGTCGAGCTGACTGCCGGTGATGGCGAAGAAGAAGGGGACCAGGAACTCGTACACCGGCTCGATCTGGGTGGCCACCTCCTCCTTCCGGAACTCGAAGATCAGCCCCGCCAGGAAGGCCCCGATGATCGCGGCCAGGCCGATGACCTCGGAGGCCGCGGCCAGGCCCAGGGTCAGCAGGACCGCCACCAGGAAGGGGGAGTCAGGGATGCCGGGAACCCGGACGATCGAGGAGAGCCGACGGATGGCCTTGGGCCCCAGGAACAGGACGATGGTCAGGAAGACCACCACCTCCACGACCAGGACCACCAGCTCGATCGTGGACAGGTCCCCCACGGCCAGGCCGGAGACCACCGCCAAGAGCATGATGGCCAGGATGTCGTCGACCACCGCCGCGCCCAGGACCACCCTGGCCGCCGTCGTGTTCACGGCCCCGAGATCCCGAAGGACCCTGGCGGTCACCCCGACGCTGGTGGCCACGATGGCCGCGGAGACGAACAGGGAGTCGGCTCCCTCATAGCCGAGAACGATCATCAGGCCCATGCCGGCGGCGAACGGCAGCGCCACCCCAAGCATGCCGACCAGCAGAGCGGGGCGTCCCACCCTCCTCAGGTCGGCGAGGCTCGTCTCCAGCCCCACGGTGAACAGCAGGATGATCACGCCGAGCTCGGCGATGACCTCGAGGACCTCTTCCTCCCCTCCCCCGAGGAGGCCCAACACGTGGGGGCCGACGAGCACGCCGGCCAGCAGCTCTCCGACCACGGCCGGCTGACGGATGGCTTCGAATAGCTCGCCCGCGATCTTCGCCGCGGCGAACAGGATGAACAGGTCGAGCAGGACCGACTGGCTCTCCATGCATGGCCTCCGCCAACGAAAAGGGGAACCGACTCGCCGACCAGGCTTCCCGGCACCCCACGGCATCCTACCCGTCCTTCGCGGGTGCTTGAAGACGGGCCCCTGGTGTCTGATAGTCTCCCCGGCCGATGCGAGGGGGGGCCCACCGACAGGGAGGCGGGCGAAGCCGTGCAGCAGCGATCGTGCTCGGCCTCCTCGTGCTCGGCGCGATCGGCGCCGGGGCGTGGTGGTTCCTGCTTCGGGACGGCGCGCCGATCCAGCTCGGCGAGCCGGAGCGCCCGGTCCCGGACTTCTCGTTCGACCTCTCGAAGGTCAACGGCACGGCCCCCGGCGGCGACGTGTCGGCCCAGAACGTCGAGGCGGCCGCGGAGGGGATCCGCGAAACGCTAGACGCGATGTACGTGGCCGGCTTCGTCGATCCGGCGAAGTGGGAGGGCGGAACGTTCCCCGAGGTATTCGACCAGTTCACCGAACCGGCCGCTGAGCGGGCCTCCGGCGAGCTCCACCAGTTCACGCTCGGAGGCGAGGTCGGGCAGGTCACGTTCGTCGAACCGGCGCTCGGGGTGCTCAAGATCAGGGTGCTCTTCGATGGCGAGAGTGAGCCCGTCGGAGGCGTCGCCACCGCACGCTTCGTGGCCGACGGTCAGCTCGATGGGGGCGGGCCGATGTTCGTCATCCACCGAGGCACGTACTACCTCCAGCCGGACGGTGGCCGCTGGATGGTCAGTGGATACGACGTGGAGGGTGTCGTGCAGGCTGGAGAACGGCTGACGGGGCCGGGGCGGGCCGTCCCCGAAGCGGGGCCGACGCCGTGAAGCGCTCGATGGTGGCACTGTTCGTTGCCGTGGCGGTGTGGATCGCCGGCGGAGCCATGCTGGCCGAGCCACCCGCGGCCGGGGCCCAGGCGACTCCCCCCGCACCGCTCGGCCATCCGGTTGACTCGTCGTTCCTGCCGAGCTTCGCCGACGTGGCCGGACGACGGACCCTGTTCGTCCTGGCGATAGGGAGCGACGCCCGCCCGGGGGTGTGCGAGCCGGTGGAGCGGTGCCTGGCGGACTCGATCCACCTGATCGGCATCAACCCCAGGCGTGGCGGCGCGTCGATCCTCGGGTTCCCCAGGGACTCCTACGTCTCCATCCCCGGCGTGGGGACACAGAAGATCAACAACGCCCTGTTCGCCGGGGGCCCCGAGCTCGTGGTCCAGACCGTCGAGGAGCTCGTGGGGGTCGACATCGACAGCTACCTCCTGACGTCGTTCGCCGGGCTCAAGAAGATGGTCAACTCGGTCGGCGGTATCCAGGTAGAGATCCCCTACGCCATGAACGACGCGGCCTCGGGCGCCGTGTTCGACGCCGGGCTACAGGAGTTGGACGGGAAGCAGGCTCTGGCCTTCGCCAGGAACCGCAAGAACACGCCGAACGGCGACTTCAGCCGCTCGGAGAACCAGGGGCTCGTGATGCTGGGGGCCCTGGAGCAGCTCCGGAAGGACATCCGACGAGACCCGTTCAGCCTGTTCACCTGGATCGTGTCCGGGATGGAGCACATCCAGACCGACCTCTCGGCCGTGGAGCTGTTCCAGCTCTCGATGGCCTCCCTGACCGTGAACCCGAACAAGGTGGTGAACCGGGTGACACCCGGCGGCATCGGGAGCGCCGGTGGGGCCAGCATCGTCACCCTGGGCGGTGAGGCCGACGCCGTCTTCGCCGACATCGCCGACGACGGGCTGCTCGAGCCCTAATCGGGTGGGATGGTCCGGTCGGCCGGCGGACCCGGCCGACGGACCTGTCGGCCCGGCGTGAAGACGTAAGCCAGCGCACGGCGAAGGTTCGTTCGCACCTCGCGGCTGATCACCAGCACCCCGGCCGTCAGCCCGAGGTAGGCGAACGCGAACCCGTACCGGATGGTGGAGTCTTCGAACCCGAACTGACCCAGGAACAGCACCAGCAGGACGACTGCCTCCCCTCGGGAGACTGTCAGGTTGGCGATCACGACCACCGCGAACAGCGACTGGGCCGCGGTTAGGAAGACCTCCTCCACCTGGCGGGCGTCCATGCGCATCGGTGTGTCGAGGCCGGCACCCGCCAGGGAGTACACGAGGGGAAGCGTTCCCACCAGCAGGGTCCACTGGTTCACCTTCGAGGAGATCAGCGTCCCCAGCCCGGCCTGAGCCTTCAGCCGGAGCGTGAACAGGATGGCGATGATCATCTCCGGTGCCTCGGAGGCCAGCGGGGCCACCCACTGGATCAGCAGGAACGTGCTGATGCCGAACTCCTCGCCGATCTCAATGAGGCCCTCGGCGAACGGCTCGGCCACCACGAGGATGACGGCCGCCGAAACCACGAACAGGAGGAGCGTGACGATCCGGCGCTGCACCCTCGGCAGGGCTCCGATGGCGGCGGCCGCGCCGATCAGCTCGGGCTCCTCCACCTCCTCCTTGGCGGCGCGGATGATGTAGAAGACGAACAGGGTTCCCAGCACCCCCAGGTCCAGCACCGACAGCTGGCCGCGGAGCGGGATCGTGAATGCCCACAGCGTGGCCACCAGCAGGAACCCGACGTCCGTTCGCTGCTCCGCCCGCAGCTCGACGTGCCGCCGGCCGGTCTTGAAGGCGTAGATCAGGACCACGGCCGCCCAGCCGATCCCGATCAGCAGCCGGTTGGCGCCGGTCATGTTCGCCACCGCCAGGTGACGGGCCTCCTCGTCGCCCTGTCCTGCCCGGAACGCCAGGAACAGGTCGACCGCGTACTCGGGGAGCACGGCGATCAGGGCCAGGACGGCGATGGCCAGCGTCTGGGAGATGTCCAGCTGCGCCACCTCGGCCGCCCACGACAGGACGAAGGCGGCGCCGAAGATGGCCACCCCGAACAGCGTCGCCTCCAGGACGAGCGGGACGTGGAGGAGATCGAACCGAACCGCCAGGCCGGGGATCGGCGACGCCAGGGCGAGGACCATCGAGGGCCGGAGGAACGTGGAGCGGCGCACGGGCAGGAAGCATACCGGACGCTCAGTCGCCCACGTCCGCGCGTGGCACCATGGGCCGGTGGACGCCAGGGCATTCCTCCAGCGGCTCGCCGACGACGACGCCACCCGTGACCGGCTGGTCCACGTCGAGGCGCTCGCGGCCCGGGAGCCGGAGACATCGCCGCTCCTCGACCTTCCCGCCCCGCTCCCCGACCGGCTGCGGCTCCTGGGGATCGACGGCCTCTACCCGCACCAGCACGGGGCCCTCGAGCTCCTCCAGGAAGGCCGCAACGTGGTGGTGGCCACGGGGACCGCCAGCGGGAAGACCCTGGTGTACGACCTGGCTTTCGCCAAGGCCGCGCTGGAGGACCCGCGAAGCACGGCGCTGTTCCTGTTCCCGACGAAGGCCCTGGCCCGGGACCAGCTCCGCCAGATCCGCG
>Ga0256867_10001238_pt1 | contig 10677 bp, 8 predicted proteins | sample RVTome_15_FD_185939 | JGI IMG/M metagenome (GOLD analysis project Ga0256867, IMG submission 185939) | Soil microbial communities from uranium-contaminated site in the Upper Colorado River Basin, Wyoming, United States - RVT150D86 (HiSeq) ... | reverse complement strand
GGTCGACCCGGCGAGGTCGTGGGCCGGTGGCGTGGCGGTCCGCGAGGGCGTCATCGGGGCCGTCGGAACCGACGCCGAGATCCGCGGCCTCGTCGGCCCGCGCACCGAGGTGATCGACCTCGCCGGCAGGATGCTCGTTCCGGGCTTCCAAGATGCACACGTCCACCCGGTGTCGGGCGGCCTCGACATGATCCGGTGCGATCTGCACGACCTGGCGACGCAGGAGGACTACCTTCTGGCGATCAAGGCGTACGCCGACGACCGTCCGGAGCACGAGTGGATCCTCGGTGGGGGCTGGTCGATGGACGCCTTCCCGGGCGGCACACCCACCAAGGAGCTCCTCGACGCCGCGGTGTCGGATCGATGCGTCTTCCTGCCGAACCGCGACGGTCACGGCGTCTGGGTGAACTCCCGGGCGCTCGAGATCGCCGGTATCACCGACCGAACGCCCGACCCGCCCGACGGCCGCATCGAACGAACCGCCACCGGGGAACCGTCGGGCACCTTGCACGAGGGCGCGGCCGACCTCGTGGGCAGGTTCGCCCCCGCTCCCACCGCCGAGGAGATGACGGCTGCGTTGTCGAAGGGCCAGGAGTACCTGCACTCCCTCGGCATCACCGCGTGGCAGGACGCGATCGTCGAGGACGACGCGCACGCCGGACCCGGCTACTCCGCGTATCTCGAGGCGGCGTCGCGCGGCGACCTCACCGCGCGGGTGGTCGGCGCTCTCTGGTGGGATCGCCACCGCGGCGAGGAGCAGATCGAGGAGCTGGTCGACCTGCGCGACCGCGGCCGGGTCGGCCGGTTCGCCGCGACCAGCGTGAAGATCATGCAGGACGGCGTCTGCGAGAATTTCACCGCGGCGGTGCTCGATCCCTACCTCGACGCGCAGGGGCGACCGACCGGGAACCGGGGCATCTCGTTCGTCGATCCCGAGGCGCTGAAGCGGTACGTGAGCGAGCTCGACCGACTGGGGTTCCAGGTGCACTTCCATGCGCTCGCCGAGCGGGCGGTACGAGAGGCTCTCGACGCGATCGAGGCCGCGCTCGTCGCGAACGGGCCGGGCGACAACCGGCACCACATCGCACACATCCAGGTCGTTCACCCCGACGACATCTCGCGCTTCCGTGCCCTGGACGTGGTCGCGAACGCGCAGCCGCTGTGGGCCGCCCACGAGTCGCAGATGGACGATCTCACGATCCCGTTCCTCGGCGAGCCCCGGTGGCGATGGCAGTATCCGTTCGCCAGCCTGGTTCGCTCGGGCGCCATGCTGGCGATGGGCAGCGACTGGAGCGTGTCGAGCCCCGATCCCCTCGAGGAGATCCACGTCGCGGTCAACCGCTGCATGCCCGCCGGGTATCCGTATCGGGTCGAACGTCACGACGTGTTCCTGCCCGACGAGCGGCTCGATCTCGCCACGGCGTTGGCGGCGTTCACGATCGGGTCCGCCTACGTGAACCACCTGGACGGCGAGACGGGGTCCATCGAGGTCGGGAAGCTGGCAGACCTCGCCGTGGTGGACCGCAACCTGTTCGAACATCCCGTCGACGAGATCGCCGAGGCGAGCGTGGACCTGACCTTCGTCGGCGGCGAGCGCGTTCACGCCGCGCCGGGCGCATGAGGCATCGACCGAGGGAGGATGCAGTGCAGAGGAAGTGGGCTCGAGCGGCCCTGATCGTCGTGCTGACCGCGTCCGTCTCCACGATCGGATCGGCGAACGCCGTCCAGAGCACCGGCCGCGTCCTCAGCTACCGGTGCGAGCTGATCGCCACGAAGCTCGGCGAGCAGATCACTCTCGCCTTGCGGCTCAGGACGAACGCTCCTCGCCGGTACTGGCGCATCCGCATGTTCCACCAGGGTGAACGCGTCCTGTTGAAGACCAGGCGGACCAACGAATTCGGCAGGTTGACCGTGGTCCGGGTCGTGCCGAACCTCCGGGGACGCGACCAGGTCGCGGCTCGGGCTCGCCACGTGGCGTCGGGGAAGGTCTGCAGGGTCCAGACGCGAATCTGAGCGATCCGTCGCGTGCGTCTGACCGCGGGACAGCCGGTCGGCTGCCTCGGCGCCGTTCCCGGTCATACGATGCGCACCGACCATCCCGGAGGGAGCGACCATGCCTGAAGCGTTCGACATGTCCTTGGTCCAGCGCGGCGCGCGGAACCGCCGTACACCGTACTTCGAGGCGACCCAGCGCTACGGGCCCAAGGGGTTCACGGTCTACAACCACATGTACTTCCCGATCCGCTTCGACTCGTTCGAGGCCGAGTTCGACGCGCTGCTGAACGCCGTCACCCTCTGGGACGTCTCGGTCGAACGATGCCTCGAGATCTCAGGTCCCGACGGGTTCCGGTTCGCTCAGCTCCTGACGCCGCGCGATCTGTCGAGATGCGCCGTGGGCCAGGCGAAGTACGTGTTGATCTGCGACAGCGACGGCGGCATCGTCAACGATCCCGTGCTCACCCGCATGGACGAGAACACGTTCTGGTTCGCGCTCGCCTCGAGCGACGCCTTGCTGTTCGCGCGCGGCCTGAAGAACGCCTATCCGGACCTCGACGTCACCATCCAGGAAGCCGACGTCGCTCCGCTGCAGGTGCAGGGCCCGCGGTCGAAGGACCTCATGGTGAAGCTGCTCGGCGAGGACATCCTCGATCTCAAGTACTACTTCTGGACCGAAGCGAAGGTCGGCGGTGTCCCAGTCGTGGTCACGCGCACGGGCTGGACCTCCGAGGTGGGCTACGAGGTCTACACGACGGACACCTCCCGCGGGAACGAGGTCTACGAGGCGATCATGGAAGCCGGCCAGGAGTTCGGCATCGTTCCGACCGGCCCGAGCGACATCCGGCGGATAGAGGGCGGGATCTTCAACTGGGGCGCCGACATGACCTACGAGAACAACCCGGTCGAGATGGGGCTCGAGCGCCTCGTCGACTGGGACACGCTCGCCGACGATGCGTGCATCTCGCTCGCGGCCCTGCGGCGCATCCGCGATGCGGGCGTGGACCGCCGCATCGTCGGGGTGGAGTTCGACGGCGATCCTTTCCCGGCGTTGAACAACGTGAAGTGGCCCGTCTCCGATGAGACGGGCGTGATCGGGAAGGTCACCTCGGCGATCCACTCGCCCCGGCTCGACAAGAACGTCGGCTTCGCGTGGGTGCCGGCCGACCGGTCCGCGAACGGCACGTCGTTCCGCGTGGATTCCGAATGGGGAAGCCGGGGCGCGACCGTCGTGGAGATGCCGTTCGTCGACCCCAAGAAGCAGATCCCGGTCTCCTAGCCGCTGCCTGAGGCGCCGTTCAGCGCGGCCGCCCTGGCTCCGGGCCGAGGCGGGTTGCGATAGGCTTCCGGTTTGAACGATGATTCAGCACGCGAGCCGGCATCCCAGGCACGCCATCCGGAAGCGAGAAGGGAAGGGGTTCCCCGATGGTGCACGAACGGCACGAGATGCTCGAGAAGAGCGCGACCCTGTACTTCGGCCCGTGGTACCGCCAATCGCCCTTCTTCGAGGCGACCAGGCGGGCGGGCTGCACCGCGTACGACATCTACAACCACATGTACCTGCCCGGGTACTACGACGATCCCGAGACCGAGTACTGGGCGCTGGCGAACGCCGTCACGATGTGGGACGTCGGTGTCGAGCGCACGATCGAGGTGAGCGGGCCGGACGCCGACAGGCTGATCGACCTGATCACCTGCCGCGACCTCACCAAGTGTGCCGTGAAGCAGGGCAAGTACATGCTCGTGACCGGCCCCGACGGGTCGATCGTCAACGACCCGGTCTTGCTGCACGTCGGACAGAGCCGGTGGTGGATGCAGCTAGCCGACTCGGACGCGGGCCTGTACGCACTGGGCGTCGCTGCGACGAGCGGTCTCGACGCCCAGGTCACGACGCCCGACGTACACCCGATGCAGGTGCAAGGCCCGATGGCCGCGAAGACGCTCGAGAAGCTCGTCGGTCCGGCGATCTACGACATCAAGTACTACTGGATCGAGGAGTTCGACATCGAGGGCATCCCGGTCGTCATCAGCCGCACGGGGTGGACGGCGATCCCGGGCTTCGAGGTGAACCTGCTCGATTCCGAACGCGGCGACGAGCTCTGGGACAGGGTCGCCTCGGCGGGTGAGGAGTTCGACATCCGCCCGATCGCACCGTGCGAGGGACGCCGCATCGAGGCGGGCATCTTCAACTATGGGTCCGACATCCGCCTGGGCGACACGCCCTTCCACGTGATGGGGCTCGAGCGCCTCGTCGAGGACCAGCCTCAGGACTACATCGGCAAGGCCGCGCTCGAGGAGCTCCGGGCGAAGGGGGTCGACCGCAAGCTCGTCGGCATCGAGCTCGAGGGCGACGAGCTGCGCGCCGAGATGTCGGAGTACTGGTACGTCTCGCACGGTGGGAAGCAGGTCGGCCATATGACCGACGCGGTCTGGTCTCCAGGTCTGAAGAGGAACATTGGCTACGTGTGGGTGCCGATCGAGCTCGCCGAGCCGGGGAACCGCCTCGACGTCGAAACCGAGGACGGCGAGCATCTGGTCGGCACGACCGCCAAGATCCCGTTCGTGGACCCAAGGAAGGAGCAGCCCGCCGGCACCCTGAAGGGATGAACGGGCGCCGAGAAGCTCCGGGTGTCCCCGGAACATCATCGGTACCTCTCAGCGTTCTCCCAGGCGAACCCCCTAGCGTGAGGGCGTGGAACCACGCAGAGTGGGTAGGGCATGCTGATGGGAGATCCTCGATGAGACGAACCATGATCGTGATGCTGGCGACGGTCGCCCTGACGGCGAGCGCCTGCTCGTTGTCCTTCGGTGAGGAGGGGGCTCAGGGTGGCGGGGCCGGGATCACCAGCGCCGACACATCGGCAGAGCCGCTCGACCCCGGCAAGGAGCCGGTCGCGGCCGTCGTCGATCGAGTGCTTCCCTCCGTCGTCAACGTCACCACCGACGTCTACCAGGCCGACGGAAGCTCGGGTCAGGGAGTCGGCACCGGCTTCATCGTCCGCGAGGACGGCGTCATCGTGACCAACTGCCATGTCGTGGAGGGGGGCTCTCGACTGACGGTCTTCCTCTCGGACGAGGATCGAACCGAGTACGACGCCCGGTTGATCGGAGCCGACTGCCTGAACGACCTGGCCGTGCTCGACATCGACGAGGAAGGACTTCCGACCGTTCAGCTCGGCGACTCCGGCGGCCTCCGTCTCGGCCAACGCGTCGTGGCGCTCGGCTACGCGCTCGGCCTCGAGGGCGGGCCGACCGTGACGACCGGCATCGTGTCGTCGCTCGATCGCACGATCGAGGCCCAGGATCCGAACTGCCGTGCGTGCGAGAACGGCGTCCGAACCTACCCGAGCGTCATCCAGACCGACGCGGCGATCAACCCCGGCAACTCGGGCGGCCCGCTCGTCGACATGCACGGTCGCGTGGTCGGCATCAACTCGGCCGGCAACGGCCAGGCCGAGAACATCGGCTTCGCGATCAAGATCGACTTCGTACGCGAGACGATCGAGGCGTCGATCGCGGACCCGCTCGCCGCGACCGGGTACCTCGGCGTCTCCACGACCGCGGTCACGCCCGACGTCCGGTTCCAGCAGAACCTATCCGTCGAAGCCGGCGCCTTCGTCGTCGGAACCCTGGCCGACGGCCCGGCCGCCGCGGCCGGCATCGGAGAGGGCGATGTGATCGTGGGGCTGAACGGCGAGGCGGTCGACTCACCCGACGATCTCGGCGCGGTGCTCGACGGGCTGAAGCCCGGCGATGCCGTCTCGGTGGAGCTCGTCGAGCCCGGCGGCGATACCCGCACGGTCGAGGTCGAGCTCGCCGCGCGGCCGCTTCCGGTCGAGATCCCGTAGCCGAAGGCTCACCTCGCGGGGTCCGTGGGTTAGCCTGGCCCCGTGAAGGTGAAGCTCCGCAACCCCGACCGCGAGGTCGAGCTGCACGGTGGTCGGCCGATCCGCGAGGTGCTCGCAGAGCTCGACGTCGATCCCGACACCGTGCTCGTGATACGCAGCGGCGAGCTGGTGACCCGTCACGAGAACGTCGGCAACGACGACGAGCTCGAGATCCGTCCCGTGATCTCGGGGGGCGCCGCATGAAGTGCAAGCGCTGCAGTGGCTCCGCCGTGGTCGAGCTCCGCCGGCACAACGCCGCGTTCTGCAAGGTGTGCTTCCCGGAGGTGTTCACCGAGCAGGTCCGCAAGGCGATCCGGCGGTTCGACATGTTCGACCCGAGCGATCGGATCCTGGTCGCGGTCTCGGGCGGCAAGGACTCGCTGGCGCTCTGGGACGTGTTGCTCACGACCGGGTACGACGCGACCGGCCTGTACCTGGGTCTCGGCATCGGCGGGTACTCCGACCGATCGCACGATGCCGCCGTCGCGTTCGCCGAGGCCCGAGGGGCGGAGCTACGCGTCGTCGACCTCGCCGAGCGATACGGGTACGACATCCCGACGGCAGGGAGGAAGGGCTCTCGTTCGACGTGTGCGGTATGCGGGCTCACCAAGAGGTACGTCTTCAACCGGGCCGCGGCCGAAGGCGGATTCGACGTGATCGCCACCGGGCACAACCTCGACGACGAGGCGGCGACCCTGCTCGGGAACACGCTGCGCTGGAAGACCGACTACATCGCGCGGCAGTCGCCGGCCCTGCCGGCGAGGGACGGCATGGTCAGGAAGGTCAAGCCGCTGCACCGCCTGAGCGAGCTCGAGACGGCCGCGTATGCGTTCCTCCGGGGCATCGACTACGTGGTGGAAGAGTGCCCCCTCGTCGCCGGGAACACCCAACTGCGCTACAAGAACGCGATGAACACGATCGAGGCGACCAGCCCCGGTACGAAAGCGCAGTTTCTCTTCGGTTACCTCGACCGCGGCATTCCGCTGTTCGCGGGCGACGACGACGTAGCGCTCGTGCCGTGCGGTTCCTGCGGGCAGCCCACGATCGGGCGGTTCTGCGCGTTCTGCCGGGCGCGCGCGCAGATCCTGGGCGAACACCTCGGGTCGGCCGATCGCGCGGGAACCGACGATCGTGAGGTGGCTCGCTCGCTCTCCGACGAGGTGCTGCCTGCCGAGATCTACGGCGGGGCCGAGACGTGAGCCGAACGTTCGAAGCAGGCGACCGGCTGTTGCTGATCGACCAGCGCGACCGCACGTACCTGGTGCGGCTCGAGGCGGGGGGCACGTTCCACACGCACAGCGGCACGCTCGAGCACGACGCTCTGATCGGCGCGGCCGAGGGCACCAGGTTCGAGACGTCGCGCGGAATGGTCCTCATGGCCTACCGCCCCAGGTTCGCCGACTTCGTGCTGAAGATGCCCAGGGGGGCGCAGGTCGTCTATCCCAAAGACACCGGGCCGATCGTGATCTACGCCGACGTCTTCCCCGGTGCCAAGGTGATCGAGGCGGGCACCGGATCGGGAGCCCTCACGATCGCGCTCTGCCGAGCGGTCGGCGACGGTGGGCGCCTCGTCTCCTACGAGTTGCGGGACGAGCACCGTGAAACCGCGGTCGCAAACATCGAGGCCTTCTTCGGCAAGATGCCCGACCAGGTCGATCTGCGCCGGGGGAGCGTCGGTGAGGTCGCCGGCACCGACGAGCGGTTCGATCGAGCGGTGCTGGACCTGCCGGATCCGTGGACGGCTCTCGGCGCGCTGCACGCGGTGCTGGAACCGGGCGGCATCGTCTGCGCCTACCTGCCCACGACCGTGCAGGTGCAGCAGTTCGTGCTCGCCTTGCGGGGCAGTGAGTTCCAGCACATCGAGACCTTCGAGACCATGCACCGGGGGTGGCACGTGACGGAACGCAGCGTGCGACCGGATCACCGCATGGTCGGACACACAGGGTTCATCACCATCGCTCGCCGTGCAGCTTGATCCGGCGGGTGTCGCCGCCGCGCGGTACGGTCGTGGCCGGGAGCGCTCGCGAGAACTACCTTGGAATGGGCATTACACGTTCGCCGAGAACTTCCGTATGACTAAGGAAGGAGACTCGAGCAACGCTCCACGGCAACAGGGGGAGCTGGGGGTACCATCCGGCTCTACCCGCTGGAGGTGACACCCATGGCGGATCGAGAGCAGGTCGAGCGGTACGACGCTCAGGTGCAGGAGCTCCGGGGGCAGGTGAAGTTCCTGGAGGAGGAGATCGGCCTGCTCCGTCGTCGCCTCACGAACGCTCCACGCCAGGTCACCGTCCTCGAGGGGAAGCTCGTCGAGGCGCGCGAGCAGCTCGAGCGCGCGGTCTCCCAGAACCAGAAGCTCGCCGACGCCCTCCGCGCCGAGCGGGACAAGATCGAGACCCTCGCCGAGGAGGTCGAGAAGCTCTCGCAACCTCCCGCGTCGTTCGGCATCTACCTGACCAGCAACGATGACGGCTCGATCGACGTGTTCACCGCGGGCCGCAAGATGCGCGTGATGCCCGCGCCCGACGTCGACGAGCGGTCTTTGCGGCCGGGCGTGCAGGTCGTGCTGAACGATTCGCTCAACGTGGTCGAGGTCGTCGACCCCGAACGATCGGGTGAGGTCGCGAAGGTCAAGGATCGGCTCGGGGACGACCGCGTGATCGTGGTCGGTCGCGGTGACGAGGAGTACGTCGCGCATCTCGCGGGGCACCTGTTGGGTTCGCACGTCCGAGCCGGCGACAACGTGTTGTTCGACGGTCGTTCCGGCGTCGCGACCGAGCTGCTGCCGAAGGAAGAGGTCGAGGAGCTCGTGCTCGAGGAGATCCCCGACGTGAGCTACGAGGACATCGGCGGCCTCGAGGGTCAGATCGACTCGATCCGTGACGCGGTGGAGCTGCCCTTCCTGTACGCGGAGCTGTTCGCCGAGCACGAGCTCGAGGCGCCCAAGGGGGTGCTCCTGTACGGACCCCCCGGCTGCGGCAAGACGTTGATCGCCAAGGCGGTCGCGAAGTCGCTCGCGGAGAAGGTGGCCGAGCGCACCGGTCGCTCCGACGCCCGCAGCTACTTCCTCAACGTGAAGGGTCCCGAGCTGCTCAACAAGTACGTGGGCGAGACCGAACGACAGATCCGAGAGATCTTCGTCCGCGCGAAGGAGCGGAGCGAGGAAGGTCTGCCGGTGATCGTGTTCTTCGACGAGATGGACTCGATCTTCCGCACGCGGGGCACGGGCATCTCCAGCGACGTCGAATCCACGATCGTGCCGCAGCTGCTGTCCGAGCTCGACGGGGTCGAGACGCTGAAGAACGTCATCGTCATCGGGGCCTCGAACCGCGAGGACCTTATCGACCCGGCGATCCTCCGTCCCGGCAGGCTCGACGTGAAGATCAAGATCGAACGGCCGAACCAGCAGCAGGCGTCCGACATCATGTCGAAGTACCTGCACCCGGTGGTCCCGATCCACCCTGACGAGGTGTCGCGGTACGGCGGCGATGCAGGGCAGGCCTGTCGCCGCATGATCGAGAAGACGGTCGAGCAGATGTACGACCAGAACGAGCGGAACCGGTTCCTCGAGGTCACGTACGCGAGCGGCGACAAGGAGATCCTGTATTTCAAGGACTTCAACTCGGGCGCGATGATCGAGAACATCGTGCGGCGGGCGAAGAAGGACGCGATCAAGCGATTCCTGTCGATGGGTGACAAGGGCATCAAGACCGACGACCTGTTGACCGCGATCCGCGACGAGTTCAAGGAGAACGAGGACCTGCCCAACACGACGAACCCAGACGACTGGGCGCGCATCTCCGGGAAGAAGGGCGAGCGCATCGTCTACGTGCGCACGCTCCTCGGCCACGACGGCGACGGGCGTCAGGTCGAACGCGTGAACGCCGGGCAGTACCTGTAAGGTGGCCGCGTGGCCATCCCCAAGGTCTTCGGGACCGAGACGGAGTACGGCATCGCGGCGGCGGGTGCGCCCGATTTCAACCCCGTCCTGTCCTCGTCGCTGCTGATCTCGACCTACGCCGGCTCGCTCCGACGCATCCGATGGGACTACGAGCAGGAATCGCCGCTGCGCGACGCGCGGGGCTTCGAGCCGACCCCCGTGCGTGAGGGGAGTGACGAGGACCTCGGTCTGGCGAACGTGATCCTGCCCAACGGTGCGCGGTACTACGTCGATCACGCGCACCCCGAGTACTCGACCCCCGAGTGCATCACGCCGAGAGAGCTCGTCGTGCACGACAAGGCGGGGGAGCGCATCCTGGAGCGATCGCTCCACGAGGTGGCGCAGGTGATGCCGAGCGCGCCGCGCCTGTCGATCTACAAGAACAACTCCGACGGCAAGGGGAACAGCTACGGGACGCACGAGAACTACCTCGTCGACCGAGCGACGCCGTTCGGCGACATCGTGCGCGATCTCACACCGTTCTTCGTGACGCGCATCGTGTTCACAGGCGCCGGCAAGGTCGGAGCCGAAGCCCCGTGGGACGAGCGGGGACAGGCGATCTACCAGCTCACGCAGCGAGCGGACTTCTTCGAGACCGAGGTGGGGCTCGAAACCACGCTGAAGCGGCCGATCATCAACACTCGAGACGAGCCGCATGCCGACCCGGAGCGGTACCGGCGGCTGCACGTGATCGTCGGCGACGCGAACCTGTGCGAGGTGACCACCCTGCTCAAGATCGGGACCACCGCGATCGTCCTCAAGATGATCGAGGACGGGTTCCTGCCGGACCTCTCGATCGCCAACCCCGTACAGGCTCTGCACGAGATCTCCCGCGACATCACGTGCACGCACGAG
>Ga0256867_10001237_pt1 | contig 10679 bp, 7 predicted proteins | sample RVTome_15_FD_185939 | JGI IMG/M metagenome (GOLD analysis project Ga0256867, IMG submission 185939) | Soil microbial communities from uranium-contaminated site in the Upper Colorado River Basin, Wyoming, United States - RVT150D86 (HiSeq) ... | reverse complement strand
CGGCAGAGCACATCCGGTATTAGCCCGAGTTTCCTCGGGTTGTCCCAGTCATCGGGGCAGGTTACCCACGTGTTACTCACCCGTTCGCGGCTTTGCCCCAGGCCGAAGCCTGGTTCGTCGCTCCACTTGCATGTGTTAGGCACGCCGCCAGCGTTCGTCCTGAGCCAGGATCAAACTCTCCGTAAAAAATCGACTGAGGGTTTCAATCCGATCCCCGAGTCACGGGAACCGGTTCCTCTGTCTCAGAGAGCTGTCATGCCTCAGCTGGCACCGCGTACACAAGGCGGTGCCCGCATGACGGATTACTTTGGACCGCCGTCAGCGCGAACGCGCCGACGACGGGTCGGGCTTGAACGCGAATCGGGACCGGAGCCCCGGACTCGCGTTGCGCTGCTCAGTTTTCAAGGACCGCATCATGCTCGCCCGAAGGGACTCCTCGAACAGGCACGAACCGCCTCGGAGGGCGACCAGCCAGTATATCTCCCGGCGCAAGGTCCCTGCCTCATCGCCGCCGGGAAGGAACCCTGAACTGGCCCCAGGTTACACGGCGGCCAGCCGTTCGGGCTACGCGCCGGCGCGGAGGCGCTTGAAGCGCCGCTTCCCCACCTGGAGAATCTCGCCGTCGAGCTCCGCCGCCGGAAGGTCGAGCTCCCCTCCCTCCAGGGTCCGCCCCCCCACCCGAACCCCACCCTGCTCGATCAGCCGCCGCGCCTCGCTCCGGCTGAGGCCGAAGTGCTCCGCGAGCAGGGCCGGGAGGTGGATCGTGCCGTCGCCCAGGGCCACCTCCTCGACGTCCTCCGGTGGCCGGCGCTCCACATGGACGCGGTCGAAGCGCGCCTCCGCCGCCTCCGCCGCCTCCGCTCCGTGGAAGCGCTCCACCAGCCGGCGGGCGAGGGCGCGCTTCGCCGCCGCGGCGTCGCCGCCATCCTCACCTTCCTCCCCGAGCACCAGGCGCCGGTACTCCCCCATCACGTCGTCGGGCACGCTCATCGCCTTCCCGAAAATCTCCTCCGGCGGATCGGTGACGCCGATGTAGTTCCCGAGCGACTTGCTCATCCTTCGCACCCCGTCCGTCCCGGGAAGGATCGGCATCGTGAGCACGGACTGCGCGGGCTCTCCGAGCGCGTCCTGGACATCGCGCGCGAACAGGAGATTGAACTTCTGGTCCGTACCACCGAGCTCGACGTCGGCCTTCACGGCGACCGAGTCGTATCCCTGAAGCATCGGATACAGGAGCTCGAGCGCGGAGATCGGGCGCCCCTCCTCAATCCGCTTCGCGAAGTCGTCGCGCTCGAGCAGCCGGGCGATCGTGAACCGGCGCAGGAGCCGGAACAGCTCGTCCGTCCCCATGTCGAGCCACTCGCCGTTACGCCGCACCTCCGTGCGATCCTGATCGAGGACCTTGAACGCCTGATCCTGAAAGCTCTCCCCGTTGGCGTCGATCTCCTCGGCCGAGAGCACCGGGCGCTCCGCCGCCTGCCCGCTCGGATCGCCGACCCGCGCCGTGAAATCCCCAATGATCAGGACGACCGTGTGGCCCGCATCCTGGAACTCCCGCAGCTTGTTGAGCACGACCACGTGGCCCAGGTGGATGTCCGGCGCCGTGGGATCGATCCCCAGCTTCACGCGCAGCGGCCGCCCCGCGGCGAGCTGCTCCTGAAGCCTGCCCTCCGGCAGCGCCTCGACGGCACCGGCCGTCAGCCGGGCGGCTTGAACCCTCCAGTCCGTCACCGGGCCAATGCTAGACTCACCGCCTGCGCTCGGCGGGGCAGGGATGCCCGTGCGTTCGCCTACATGGTCTGGGCCGTGCCCCGTCGCCTTCGAGCGCGACGACGCGACCTGCACCACGAGCCGCATGCCGCTTCCCTCGCTCGACACACGCATAGAGCCATATGTCAACCAGGCGTAGCGACATACGCAAAGACCTGCTGGACGCTCTGCGCGGCGACAACGGTGCCTCCGAGCGCGAGTCCACCCGCGCGGGCAACGGCGCGTCCCTGCGCGACGCCCTGAAGCCGCGCGAGCGCGACGGCGCCGCCCCCGAGACTGAGCGCGGCGGAAACGGCGCCTCCGCTCCGGACGCCGCCGGTGCGCGCGAGAGCGTCCCCACCCGGCGAACCCGCCGCCGCACCTCACGCCCACCGCGTCGGACCACGCGGCCGGAGCGAAACGAGGCCTTGAGCTTCGAGGGGATCCGGGCCCGTGCGCGTGAGATGATGCGGGGGTTCCGGGAGAGCAGCACCCGCGCCGGCGACAGCCTGCGCTCCCTCCGCGAGGGGAACGGCGCAGGCGCCGACGTGGCGACACCCCGCCGCGCGCGCGGCGGCGGGATCAGCCCGCCGTGGCGCCGCACACCGGCACTCCCCCCTCCCCCGGGCCCGCGCCCACCCAGCGGGGAGGGCGGGCGGCCGCGTCTCAAGAAGCTGCGCCTGGTGCTCGTCCTCATGGGGATTGGCCTCCTGGCGATGGTCTCCTGGTTCTTCGGGATCATGATGTCGGTCACCCAGGACCTCCCCGCGCTCGAGAACCGCGCGCAGTACCAGAACGCGCAGAACTCGGTCGTCCTGGATCGCAACGGCACGCAGATCGCCACCCTGACGGGGAACGAGCGGCGGATCATCGTCCCCTCCGAGGACATCTCCCAAACCGTCAAGCAGTCCGTCGTCGCGGTCGAGGACCAGCGATTCTACGAGCACCGCGGCGTCGACTATCAGGGGATCGGCCGCGCGGTCGTCCAGGACGTCCTGCAGCAGAACACGGTCCAGGGCGGATCGACGATCACCCAGCAGTTCGTCAAGAACGCCCTCCGCGCCCAGGACAGCCGTACGGTGTTCCAAAAGCTGCGCGAGGCGGCGCTCGCGTACCAGCTCGAGAGGCACTGGTCGAAGGACAAGATCCTCACCGAGTACCTGAACTCGATCTACCTCGGGGAGGGCGCGTACGGGATCGAGGCCGCCGCCCAGACCTACTTCGGCTGGAACCATCCCGGATGCGGCGACGAGGGCAATCGCTGCGCCTCGCAGCTTCTCCCCGAGGAGGCCGCGCTCCTCGCGGGGATGATCTCCTCCCCGAGCGCCTATTCCCCGCGCGCCAACCCCGAGACCGCAACCGATCGGCGCAACCTGGTGCTGGACAAGATGGTCGACCAGGGCCTCCTCACCCCCGAGCAGTACGAGGAATCCGCGGCGACCAAGGTCCCCAAGCCCTCGCAGATCGACCCGCCCGACGAGGACTCGGACTCGCCCTACTTCACCACCTGGCTTCGCCAGCAGGTCGTCGACCGCTACGGCGCCGGCGAGGCGTTCGGCGGCGGGCTCCAGATCACCTCGACCCTCGACCTCCAGTACCAGCAGGCGGTCGAGGAGGCCGCCTACTCGACCCTCGCGGGGATCGAGCCGACCGCCTCGGTCGTGGTGATCGACAACCGCACGGGTGGCGTGCTCGCGATGGTGGGCGGGACCGACTACGAGAAGGAGCCGTTCAACCTCGCGACGAACGGGCACCGCCAGCCAGGATCCTCGTGGAAGCCGTTCACGCTGGCAGGCGCGCTCGAGCAGGGACACTCGCCGGACGAGGTGTTCAGCTCCGAGCCGAAGAGCTTCAACTTCAAGGTCCCCGGATCCAACAAGCCGCAGCTGTTCGAGGTCAAGAACTACGAGGACACCTACTACGGCTCCAACTCGATCGCCGGCGCGACCACCACCTCCGACAACTCGGTCTACGCAGAGCTCGGGCTCGAGGTCGGCGTAAGGAACATCGCCAGGACGGCACAGAAGATGGGGATCCAGACCGACATCTCGACCAACCCCGCGATGATCCTCGGCGGGCTCGAAACGGGCGTCTCCCCGCTCGAGATGGCCTACGCCTATTCCACCCTGGGGCGTAGCGGAGCGCGGATCGGCGGGACGATGGACAGCGTGCCCGGCCCCACGGAGGGACCGCTGGGGATCATGAAGGTCACGACCAGCGACAACACCGAGGAGCCGGTCGAGGACAAGACCGGGTCCTCCGGTGAGAACGACGTCCAGACCGAGCAGGTGCTGGACGCCGGAGCATCCGACACCGCCGTCGGCCTGCTCGAGGAAGTGGTCTCGTCGGGGACCGGAGAGAACGCGGCGACCGGCGACTTCGCGTGGGGCAAGACGGGGACGACAGACGACAACGGCGACGCCTGGTTCGTCGGCGGCACCGAGGACATCACAGCCGCGGTATGGGTCGGCCACGCCAACGAGGTCACCCCGATGGAGACGGAGTACTCCGGCGGGCCGGTGGACGGCGGCACCTATCCCGCCGACATCTGGCACGACGTGGTGATCGCCTACGAATCGATCATCGGCTCGGCGAAGAACGAGGACAAGGCCGACGACGGGGACGACTCGGGCACGACCGAGAGCTTCGCCCCGCCGGTCGAGGAACCCGCGACGCCGGTCGCTCCCGCGCCGACCGAGGAGCCCGTCGCGCCCGCCCCCGCGCCCGAGGAAGAGTCGGCGCCGGCCCCGGCCGCGCCGGCCCCCGATGGGGGTGGCGGGATCGGCGGGGGCGGCACCGGCGCGACCGGCGCGTCCCGCCGCTAGTTCGCGTCCAAGGCCGCCTTCGCGCCGGCTACGCGACCATGCCCCGCGGCAGCGGGCGCGAAAGAAACTCGCTCTCGGGGACGCAGAAGCGCCACGGGTACTCCACCCCGCGCGAGATCCCGACCCGCGGTGCGGTCGCGACCTCGACATCGCGCCACGACCCGCCCCGCCCCGCGAGCGCGAACGGCGGCTCCAAGAGGCTCGTCCCGTTTTCGCCGAGCCCGACGCCGAGCGCCTCCGCGAGCTTTCCCGGCCCCGAGCACAGCTCCCGCGCCCGCGCCCTCCCGCGGCGCTCGCGCATCCGGTCCACCCCCCACACGGGCTCGAGCGCCCGGATCAGCACAGCCGCCGCCTCCCCCTCGGGCTCGCAGACCGCGTTCAGGAGGCTGTGGATCCCGTACGAGAAGTACACGTACGCGAGCCCGGGATGCCCGAAGAGGACACCGTTACGCGTCGTGCGCCCGATGTAGGCGTGGCACGCCGGATCCTCGGCGTGATAGCTCTCGACCTCGACGATCACCCCTCCGGTCCCCGCGAAGCGGAGCGAACACCCGATCAGATCGCGGGCGACGTCGTGAACGGAGCGGGCGAAGAACGCCTCCCCCAGCGGCTCGCCAAGGGCGGGAGCGCCGTCCGGCGGCGCCGCGGGGGCCCGCGCGCTCACCCCGACGCCGCCTCAAGCCCGCTCAGCGTCCTTCGGGCGGCCTCCAGCTGGTCGCGCACCCGGGACGAGGCCGTCCCCCCGTGTGAGAGCTTCGACTCAAGCGAGCGCTCGGTGCTCAGAACCTCGTAGTACTCGTCGTCCAGCAGCTCGGAGAACGAGGCGAGCTCATCCCGCGACAGCTCCGAGGGCCGCACGCCGCGGTCGAGCGCGTGGCGGACGAGCCCGCCCACCACCCCGTGCGCCTCGCGGAAGGGCATCCCCCTGCGGACCAGCAGATCGGCGACCTCCGTCGCGTGGAGGAGCTCGTCGCCCGCCGCAACGGCGAGCCGCTCGCGGTCGAACTCGATCCCCCGCAACAGCCCAGCGGTCGCCCCGAGGCACAGCTCGAGGTTGTCGGCGGCGTCGAAGAGCGCCTCCTTGTCCTCCTGCATGTCCTTCGAGTAGCCGAGCGGGAGGCCCCGGAGCACCTCGAGCAGACAATCGCCGTCCGCAGCGATCCTCGCCGCCTTCGCCCGGATCAGCTCCGCGGCGTCGGGGTTCTTCTTCTGCGGCATGATGCTCGAGCCCGAGGAGAACGCGTCGGCGAGCTCGCAGAACGAGAACTCCTTACTCGACCACAGCACGATCTCGGCCGCGAGCCTGGAGAGGTGGACCGCGCAGATCGACGCCGCAGCCATGTAGTCGAGCACGAAATCGCGGTTCGAGACCGCGTCGATCGAGTTCTCCGCCACCGAGGCGAAGCCGAGCCGCGCCGCGACGGCGTCTCGGTCGAGCTCCCAGTTGACGCCGGCGAGCGCGCCGGCGCCGAGCGGAAGCTCGCCCGCCGAGTCGCGTGCGAGCGCGAAGCGGCGCGCGTCCCGGCTCAGCATCCAGAAATGCGCGAGCAGGTGGTGACCGAGGTAGACGGGCTGCGCGCGCTGGAGGTGCGTGTACCCGGGCATCGGCCAGTCGACGTGGGTCTCCGCGAGCTCGAGCAGCCGCGCCATCAGGCCGCGCGCGAGGTCGATCGCCACGTCGCATCTGGCGCGCACGTACAGCGCGGTGTCCGTCGCGACCTGGTCGTTTCGCGAGCGGGCGGTGTGAAGCTTCCCCCCGACCCGCCCCGCGATCTCGGTCAAGCGCCGCTCGACCGCCATGTGGATGTCCTCGTCGTCCTGGGTGACCTCGAACGTGCCCTCCTCGAGCTCGGCGGCGACCGCGGACAGGCCCGCCTCGATCTGGCCCAGCTCCTCCTCGCTGAGCACCCCGGCCTCGCGCAGAGCGCCCGCGTGGGCGCGCGAGCCCTCGATGTCGAAGGCCCCCAGCCGGCGGTCGAACGCGATCGAGGCGTTGAGCTGGTGGAACAGCGGGTCGGGCGGATCTCGGAACCTGGACACGCCCGCCAGTGTATGTATGGGATCACCGCGGACCGCGCGATTTACTCGCAAATCGCGCGCTTGACCGGGCGGGATAGGCTCCCGACCGCTATGCGGGTGCTGGTCACAGGCGCGACCGGGAAGGTGGGCAACGCGGTAGCGCAACGCCTCGCCGAGCGCGGCGACGATGTCGTCGCGCTGGTTCGCGACGTGAGCAGTGCCCGCGAGATCCTCCCCTCCGGGGTCGAGCTGGCTGCTGGCGACGTGACCAACCTCGCGTCCGTCCGGGACGCGGCCGCCGGCGCCGAGGGTGTCTTCAACTGCATGGGCCTGTACGAGCAGTGGCTTCCGAACGTGGCGACGTTCGAGGAGGTGAACGCGATCGGGGCGGTGAACGTGATCGCCTCGGCGCGCCAGGCGGGCGCCAGGCGGGCCGTGCACACCTCGACCTTCGACGTCTTCGACGCGGAGCGCGGGGGCACGGTGCGCGAGGACCGGGTCGCGACCTACCCGAAGGGGACGGCGTATGAGCGCTCCAAGCAGCGGGCCGAGGAGCTCGTGCTGGGGGAGGCCCGGCACGGGATCGAGGTGGTGATCGTCAACCCGGCGGCGGTCTACGGCCCGGGACCGTGGGCGGGCGCCGGCCTCGATCGCGTCCTCCGCGACGCGATCCGCGGACGCCTCCCCGCCGTGCCGCCGGGCGGAATGACGCTCGGGTTCGTCGACGACGTCGCCGAGGGCCACGTCGCGGCGTTCGACCGAGGTCGGCCGGCGGAGCGCTACATCCTCGCCGACGGCTTCGCCACCAACCGCGAGCTCTGCGCGGCCGCGGTCGAGGACGCGGGCCGCGGACGTGTCCCACCGACGATGCCCGCCCCGCTCGCGAGGGCGCTCGCCGTTGCGGGGGAAACGGTGTCGAAGGCGATCCGCCGCCCGCCCCTGCTCGGGCGGGGCCAGCTCCACTTCCTCCTGTGGCAGGCGCGGGTGGACTCCTCCAAGGCGCAGTCGGAGCTCGACTTCCACCCCATCGCGTGGCGGGAGGGGATCGCCCGCACGGTGCGGTGGATGCTCGACAGCGGGAGGGTCTGAGCGGCTAGCGTCGTACCGGCTGTGCCAGCGCCGTGCTCAGGGCGCCGACAACGCGCTCGACCTGCGCCTCGCCCATCGAGGTGGAGAAGGGAAGCCCCAGGGCGCGCTCCGCGAACCGCTCGGCGACCGGGAACTCGCCGCCCTCGAACCCGAACCGCTCGCGGTAAAACGGCAGCAGATGGATGCAGGGCAGGTACGGCTTCGAGGCGACGCCGCGCTCGGCCAGCGCCGCGATCACCCCCTCGCGGTAGCTTCCCTCGGGGAGCTGGACGACGTACACGAACCAGCTCCGGCGCGCGGCGCCGTCGTCCTCGCAGGGAAGGATCAGGCCCTCGATCCCGGAGAGGGGCTCCCGATACAGGTCCGCGAGGCGTGCGCGGCGCGCGAGGATCTCGTCCGCGCGCTCGAGCTGAGCGAGCCCGATCGCCGCCGAGAGGTCGGTGAGGCGGTAGTTGAACCCGAGCCGGTCGTGCGTGAGGTGCGACATGTCCGGCGCCCGGCCCTGGTTGCGCTCGCTCCGGACGTCCTCCGCGATCCCGGCGTCCGGGGGGATCAGCGCGCCGCCCTCCCCGGTCGTGAGCTGCTTGTTCGCGTAGAAGGCGAAGGTGCAGAGCTCGCCGCGGGCTCCGACCCGCGCCCCCTCGGAGTCGACCGCCCCCAGCGCCTCGCATGCGTCCTGGAGCAGCCCAAGTCCCCGCTCCCCGGCGAGCGCCTGGAGGGCCGGGAGGTCGGCCGGATAGCCGAAGATATCGACGGGAAGCACGCCGGCCGTGCGCGTGGCGACCGCTGAGCGCGCGGCCTCCGGATCCAGGTTCAGCGTCACCGGGTCGACGTCGCAGAAGACCGGCGTCGCTCCCTCGTACAGGAGACAGTTGGCGGAGGCGACGAAGCTCAGCGGCGAGGTGATCACCTCGTCACCGGGTCCCCAACCCAGCGCCCGCACCCCCAGGTGCAGGGCCGCGGTCCCGCTCGACACCGCGACCGCGTCCGCGACGCCGAGCCAATCCGCCAGCGCGCGCTCGAAGCGATCCAGCATCGGGCCAAGCGAGAGCGCGCCCGAGCGCAGCACCTCGAGCACCAGCTCCTCCTCACGCTCCCCGAGATCGGGCTTGGCGAGGGGAATCGGTTCAGCCACGGGCGGGAGCGGAGGATTCGAGCGGAATCGATTTCGGCTGGAAGGCGTATTCGAGCGAATCGACGAGCGCCTCCCACGACGCCTCGATGATGTTCTCCGAGACCCCGATCGAGCCCCACACTTCCCGCCCGTCCGAGGAGTCGAGCAGCACCCGCGTCACCGCGCCGGTGCCATGGTGCTCGTCGAGGATGCGGACCTTGTAGTTGGTGAGCTCGATGTCGGCGAGATGCGGATGCAGCTCGGTGATCGCGTCGCGAAGCGCGCGGTCGAGCGCGTTCACCGGGCCGTTGCCCTCGGCGGTCCGGAGGTAGCGCTTGCCGTCGATCCAGATCTTCACCGTCGCCTCGGTCTCCACCCCGCCGCCCTCACGCTTCTCGGTGACGACGCGGAAGCTCTCGAGCCGGAACAGCGACTCATAGTCACCCGCCTCGCGGCGCAGCAGAAGCTCGAAGGAGGCGTCCGCCGCCTCGTACTGGTAGCCGTGGTGCTCGCGTTCCTTGAGCCGCTCGACGGCGCGCGCCGCCGCGTCGGAGTCGAGATCGATCCCCGCGCGCTCCGCGTGGCTCAGCACCGAGCCGCGACCGGACAGCTCGGAAATCAGGATCTCGCGATCGTTGCCGACGAGCTGGGGGTCGACGTGCTCGAACGTCCTCGCATCCGCCTGCACGCCGGCGGCGTGCATCCCGGCCTTGTGCGCGAACGCGTTGCGCCCGACGTAGGGCTGGTCGGGGTCCGGGGTCAGATTGCAGATCTCGTCGATCAGGTGCGCGGTCTCGGTCAGCCGGGCGAGGCGGTCGGCGGGGACGCACTCGAGCCCGAGCTTCAGCTGCAGCGCGGGCAGAACCGAGAACAGGTTCGCGTTCCCGCAGCGCTCGCCGTAGCCGTTGACCGTCCCCTGTACGAGGCCGGCCCCAACCTCGACCGCCGCGAGCGAGTTGGCCACCGCGCACTCGGCGTCGTTGTGGGTATGGATCCCGACCGCCACCTCGCTCCCCAGCACATCGGCCACGGCCGCCGTGGCCTCCGCGACCTGCTGCGGGAGCGCCGCCCCGTTCGTGTCGCAGAGGGTGACGTTCTCAGCCCCCCCGTCGGCGGCCGCCCGCACGCATTCGACCGCGTAGGCGCGGTCGTCGCGCCATGCGTCGAAGAAATGCTCGGCGTCGTAGATCGCCCGTTTCCCCTCGCCGACCAGGAACGCGATCGACTCGCGGATCATCGCGAGGTTCTCCTCCCGAGACACGCGGGTGACCTTGTCGAGGTGGAGCGCCCACGTCTTGCCCACCAGCGTGCAGACCGGCGCGAAGCAGGAGGCGAGAATCCCGAGCGCCGGATCGTTCGCCGCGGCTACGTCCCGCCGGCGGGTCATCCCGAAGGCGCAGATCTGCGCCTGCTCGAGCCCCTCTGAGGCGAGGATCTCGAAGAGCTCGGCCTCTTTGGGGTTGGAGGCGGGAAACCCGGCCTCGATGAAATGCACTCCGAGCTCGTCGAGGGCACGGACGACGCGCACCTTCTCCGCCGCCGACAGCGACATCCCGTGGCCGCCCATGCCGTCGCGCAAGGTGGTGTCGTAGAGGTAGACCTGTGTCATGGAGTCCTTTCGCTGCCTTCCTGGGACCGGACGGCGGACCGAGTCTTCCGCCGGCGCGCCCGAGACGCGGGCGCCGCGTGTCGGACCGCGGCCGCGCTAGGCGGCTGCGGCGCCCATAATTCGCCGGATTGCCACGAAGGACCAGGGGCCCATCACGAGGTGACCTTACTCGGTTGCTCGACTATGTCCAGCCATTCCAGGTACTCCTCGGCGCGCCCGTACAGCGCGTCCTCGAACCTGGCCTGGAGCTGCCGGGTGATCTCGCCGGGCTCGC
>Ga0256867_10001233_pt1 | contig 10692 bp, 11 predicted proteins | sample RVTome_15_FD_185939 | JGI IMG/M metagenome (GOLD analysis project Ga0256867, IMG submission 185939) | Soil microbial communities from uranium-contaminated site in the Upper Colorado River Basin, Wyoming, United States - RVT150D86 (HiSeq) ... | reverse complement strand
AATAAATCGTAACAAGAAAGAAGATGAAAAAGAATGTATATTTTTATTGATATTAATTGGCTTAAATCTATAATCTTCTTTTATCTCTATATATAATTTCTCTAATTTTTCAATAATTAAAGTTTTTTTACATTTATTATAATAATTCTTCTTATGTAAAATATATTACATATGAATGTCTTTCATAGTTGGATCTTATAGTCTATAGTACTTCTCAAATTTAACCTACGTTATTATCCGTATTGTTCATGTATATAACACCATTTCCATGATCTATCAGGCAGTGAAATCATAATGGGATGCCCAGTATTTTTGTGGTGTTTAGTTGCATGAATTCCGGGTGAAGAATCACAACATCCAACATGTCCACATATTAGACACATTCGTAATGCTACCCAATCAGAACCTTCTTTTTCACATTCTTCACATCCTTCTGTATTGGGATTAATAACTTGATCTTTTTGTGTTCCTTCAAAATGTTCACAACCTTTTTGCATAAATATATTTAGATAAGATTTTATTTAAAAGATATGAATCTCAAATATTATTAAAAACTCCTAATTCAACTGGAAAATCTTCCAAGAATACCTCCATTTTCCAGTATGGATTTTACTATTAAGTAAAAATCACTGATAATTAAGATTCTAATCCTCCAACCAATCTTAGGATTTGTGCGATCCAAAGGAATTAAAACATAAGACATACTACTATTAGTTGGTTTTATTAGGATTTTTATAAAAACTCATCATTTTCATTTCAATACCAATAAGCACAAAAGATGTGATTAAGAAGACCTCGAATTCCCATTACAACATAGTCCTCAACAGAATATTCTTAATTTTACTATAATTTCTCGAAAGTTTTATTGCTCACTGAATTACCTTATAAATCTACTAAAATCTAAAAACGAGTAAATTTATGCAGTTGAATATTTTCTAAAAGATTTCGAAGTAATTTTATCAATCTTTGCTGGATCAGGATTTTCAAATACCATTTCGCAACAAAATTTCATGGAGAATAAAGCCATTTGTTCTAATATTGGCTGTAATGCCTTTCCCTTTTCTGTAAGATAGTACTCTATCCTAACAGGAGTTTCATTAAATACTTCTCGCTTTATCAATCTGTCTTTCTCCAATTCTTTAAGACGTATTGACAGAGTTTTTGGATTTATCTCCTCTATCGAATTAAGAAATTCATTAAATCTTTTTTGTTTTAGGAAAATCATATTACGTAATAATAAAAGGGTAAATTTCTTTCCGATTATACCAAGGGTATTAAAAACTGGACAACATTTGCAATTCATGCCATCAATCATAAAATGACTAGTTTCTCTTTTCTTATTGTCGTCACCGTCTAGTAGTTTTTGTTCAGTCAACTTACCAATCTTTCACCTACTAACTAAACTATCACTTACTAATTTATATCCTTACCTAACTATAGTAGATAACACAAGGTAATATGTATGGTAGAAAATCAATGTGAATCAAATTGTGAATGTGTAGAAACACAAAGAAGCTCAGGAAACAATAATGTTGCAAATGAATGTTGTGAAATGACAAATAAAACAAGTAGTAGTTCATGCTGTAGTGATAGCCCTATTGCTGAAGCAAAATCACTTTTGGAAAGATCATTCTTTACTGCACTTACAGAAGTACATGTAGAGAAATTGAAAAAGCAGATTGAAACAGAATGGGGAACTACAATTGACAAGGCGGTAGATCTAACTATTAAGACAGTAGCAAAGCAATGGCAAGCATCCCTGTCAAAGTCTGCTGCAAATAAAGAATTCTATAGTGAATTAGAAAAAATATTTAAGACTACTAAAGAATAAGACCTAATATAACCATAATTTTTTTACTTTGCAAAGTAAATTATTCTTTAAAATAAATCTATAAATTTCTTCAAAATATTTTATTAAATAAAAATAGTTACGATCATAATAATCAATTAACAAATATTTTTTGGTATCTGAAATTTACTAGTTATAAAGTTTCTGAAACTAGATTTATTGCTTATTCTTTCAATTTCCTCATTTCTTTTTTATTTTGATAAAGTGTGTTGAATTGCTCTTGCCACGATATATATAACAAAACCTAGTGAAACCCATGAAAAAATATAAGGAATTATTTTTGTAATAATTTTCATTTTATAAAATATTTTTGGAATTGTTGAAATAAAAAAATTTATTATAATTCCTATAGAATAATGTATAATATTTAATAATTTAGAAATATTCTATTATTTAGAGCCATAACCTTACTATTACTGGGGAGTATGATAATAGAAGGCTATGACAAATGAATCTTATAATTTGCCTATAAGATTGTACTATTCAAATCGATATTATAATATTTAATAGTTGGAGATAATTTAATTGCCATAACACTTTCCTCTATTCCTGGTAACAATATATGCTATGGCAATAGATAACAATTTTTTATTCTTATTTTTCTTTAGTATCCTTTATTGATAATATATTTTTAATAATTTCAGACAATTTTGTTAATTAGTTACTTTATAATAATAATAGCCTTAGCCTACTACTACTGGTTAACAACATAGGAAGAGGAGTACCCAAACAGAAATGGTATTGTTATTGTAGACTATGGCTAGAAAATAGTGGCTATCTATTTCTAATACTAAATTTTTACCTTAATTCTAGGACTAACTGGAGTAGGATGCCGGGAGTGGGCCTCTAACCTTGAAGCCATATTTCGGGGTTTATATCAAATCAATAAAATAATAAAAAAATTTACATATTTGACTTTTCTAAATGTTCCACAACTAGAGAGGCAAGACGCAGATTTACAAAACAAGATAGAGGAACTTCAACTAATTAATCAGTCTTTAAGAGAAAATGATAAGGTAAAAGAAGATGCATTAGTTCATCGGTCTGATCAACTATTAGTTTTAACTGAAAGAATAAAAGAATGAGAACCAAAAAAATGAGATAATATAATTACTAAACTTCATACAAATAACTTAGAGAAAGATATGTAATTTTATATTCCTAATGATTATACTGAGAACAATATGGAAAAGATGCATTCTTATTGCTATTAAATAGTTTAACTGTACTAAATTTTTTATTATCTCTAATTGTAATCTCTCAATTTTTCAGATAGTCCAAATATATCAAATGTTTTCAAATGTTGAAAGGTCCAAAAGAATATTTACAAAGTAATAAAAAAATTGGTTTGCTAAATAATTTATCGTTGTATGTCTCAGTATTTTTTATTATTAATTTAAGTCTATCTATCAATTCAATTTATAATATTGAATTAAGTATTATATTATATGATAAAAGATAATAATAACAAACAAAAATCTGATTTATCACAACAATATTTAGCAAATGAACGAACCTTTTTAGCATGGGTGAGAACATGTATTGCACTTATTGGACTTGGTTTTATAATTTCAAAGTTTAGTTTCTTTTTGGTAGAATTTAGATTAATATTTCAAAATTATATTGTTGATTCTTCTAAATTGCCTGTAAATAATAATTCACAAGTTTCTAGTTCAGAACATATTTCTTCTCTAATTGGAATAGGAATAGTAATTTTATCTATAGTATTGATATTATTTGCCTTAAAGAATTATCATGATACTTCTAAAGCGATCAATAGGAAGATATATGAACCAAAAAGTATTACTGTATATATTACAACAGCAATAATTATTGCTTTGACTTTGATAGTTGCTATATATCTATTGTATATTTCTACTTAACAAGTTAAGATAGTTTTATTAAAAAAGGCATAGCCTTATCAATTGTGTAGAGATATGACCTACAAACAATTTATAGCCTGGCTATGACATAATGAGACGAAAGTATGTTCTGTTTTTAGAGTTCTTTGATACTTACATTCTATACTCAATTGTTTAAAACTTGAAGAACAAAATAATCCATCAATCAACCAATCGATTAATTTAAATAAATAGATCAATTTGTAAATCTTATTTCTTTATTTCTTTTAATTATATTGTCTACAATCTTAAAATGAGCTCTGTCTGAAGTTCTTTTGACTGAAAAACTGGTTTATATAATATATAAGTAGTAATACACATACATAAACCTCAATGAATCCTATTTTTTTGATAGGGTCGTGCTATTTGGAGTAGGTATTATTATTAATCTTCTCTTATTCTTCCTGGTACTCCTATAGCCAGTTCTTCTACTACTAACAATATTAATCCTAAATTTTGCTCATATGGTTGTAATACTCAGATAGACTAGAATACTAGAATTTTAAAAAAGAAGAAATGAACAGGATCAATAATATTATTATGTTTATTTTATAATTACTCTTTTCGATACCTTATTGATTCTCTTTGTCTCTCTGATCTTCTATGAGCAATCTGGTTCTTCAAACTATCACTTGCCTCATCAAAAAGATTAACAAGATCCCAACCAGAATCAGTATATACATGACGTCTATAAGGAGTAATTATATTCATGTCAATTTCGTATACTTTTCTTTCTTTTATTTTCCCTTGGATGTCGCTTAATTTTATTTTACATCTAGCTTCTTCAATTTCCGGTTCCATTTTTTTAAGTAATTTAACCAAACTGTCAAATTTTGATTTAGCGACTTCTGCATCCCATGGATTCTCTGGTAAACCTATTATATATGCAGGAACTTCTTCTTGGATTTGTTCTCCTAAAAGGTCAATTATGTCTCTGTATGTAATTATTCCTTCAACCTTATTAAATGATTTAACGATTGCATAAGTAGAATTGGTATTATTTAATAAATCAATTACATTATAAATTGGATTATTAATTTCTGATATTGTAATATTATTAGTTAATAGTCCTTCTATTAGCAATTGCATTCTATTGCTGCTATCTATCCCGATTGATCTTCGTCCGATTCTTTCGGAAGGGGACAAAATCGCTAATATGTCATGAGATGTAACTATTCCCTTTAGCAATCCTGTTTCATCTAATGGATCAACAATGGGAATATGATCAATTTTACGTCTTGTCATTATGTTCCTTGCCTTTGAGATAACATCTTTACTTGTTAAAGTAATCGGGTCGGGGGTCATTATATTTTGTGCATCCATTTTAATATCTTTGAGAGTAGACGATCCAGCTACACCTGCTTTAAGCATAAATTTCAATATCTCCTTAGCTGAAACTTGTGCAATTATTTCTTGTTTTTCATCAACGATTGGTAATGCTCTAAGTCTATAAAGAGACATTATTCTTGCAGCTTGACCTATAGTGTCTTTATTGGTTAAAGCCGTAATTCTCTTACCTAATAATGGAATCTTTGCACTAGAGATATCTCTTATTGGAAGAATATCTCTTATATTTATAGATGATATAGACTTACCTATTGGGATAAAGATATCTGAAGCATTATTTTCAAGTAAAATGTCTATAATTTTTGAGATACTGTCATTCTCATATATTATGAGCGGAGATTCAGTTAAATCAATTATCTTTTTTTTACGAAAATCTTTAAGCGATTCATATAATTTTCTGCTCATTTCTTTTAAAACCATATAGTTTTAAGTAATAGTACAAACATTATAAATACTTGAGTATACACTGGATGGTAGTCTGTAATTTGTCTAATATAATAAGTCCATAATTACATAAATTTTATTTTAAAAGAAATATAAGATAACACCTTGTGTTTATAAAAAAACTTGGTATAAAAAATCTAGAATATAGAGGCACAATTGCTAAACAACAGATAATAAATAGTGTTAGTTAAAAGGACAATATACAACTATACTTTAAGTAATTAGTAAATCTTTAAATCATACTAAAGATAAGTCACTATTTAAATATAAAATTTCAACCTAAGACATTATTTAGAAATTTCCTTTCATTATTGTGGAAATCTTTGTCGATTTATTACATATTTTTTTTAATGATCTTCTCATAAAAGCTATCCATGAATTGTATCATATTTTGATTTGTAATCTGTTCATTTTTACGGATATAATAATAAAGTTCTTCAGTAGCTGCATGATAATCTATTCCTATATTTTGTGCTATTTGTAATGAAATTGATGATAAAAGTAATTTACGCAATACTATATCCGTACCATATTGTAGTAAATCTGTGGATATCTCTTCTAAAAAATTTTTAAAATTCATATCAATATATCGGTCTTTAGCCTGTCTGGTCTTTATTGAGAATGCAATACCGATCATTCTTTTTTTCATATGAACAGATTCGACCATTTCAATAAAGAGATCATTTAGTTTTGCATCCTTGGTAAGAATCTCTGATAGTCGTTCTGAAGCCTCTTGTTCACTTATATGCATCTTATTAATTAAAGTGAATAGAATATGACAAGCAGCACAACCATTTTCTTTAATTTTAGATCTATCAGAAGTTATTTGATTTATTTCTTGAAATATTATTGATTTTGCTATTTCTTCTTTTTCTTTTTCTGATTTTGACATAACTACTTTATTTGATCATAATTGAAAAATATAACTAATATTAAGATAATATCATTTTCTATAGATAATAACATAAAAAAGCTGTTTGTTTGAATTAATTGTATAGAAGATCCTATTAACTACTAAATCCTAATTTGTTTTCATTATTCATTCATTCAAGATAGGTTTCTTTTATATTATAGATTAGCATAATTTTTATTACTCGAAAACTGGAAATCCTTAAAAATAGTTATGTAGATATAGTTTGATGCCTAATTATATAATTTTATACAACTGGATGGATCAAGGAATACGAAACGTAAAAGATGTACCAAAAAGAATTGATATGTTCAAATCTGGATTGGAAAAGGTTGGTGCAAAATTAATCAATGAATACTTTTTGCAGTTGGAGAATATGATGGCATAATAATAGTTAAGGCTCCTGATGACAAGGTAATAATGAAAGTAATGCTATCAACTGGAAGTCTAGGCAATGTTAGAACTAGAACCCAAAGCATTCACTTATAATGAAGAAAACAGAGAAATATTTGAGAATTTATAATTTTTTTTTTTTGAATTATGTAAAAATCGCTACTAAGAAAACCAATACTAAAAGTGATTATACTACTTAAAAGTTTATTAAATTAACATTTTAATTTCATTTTTTAATTTTTCTAAAGATAGAGGTTTTTCTAAAAATTTATCAACTTTAAACTCCAAGAATTTATCATTGTAGTTTATATTATTATTTTTAATAGTTGCACTAATAACTATTATTTTTATCCTATAGTTCTGATCTTCTTCTCTTATCTTTTTTATTAAATCAAAACCTGACATCTGAGGCATACCATAATCTGTTATAATTAAAGTGCAGTTAGTAACATTTTTATTAAAATAGTTTAATGCTTCAACAGGATTAACAAAAGAAACTGTTGTATATCCAATTGATTTCAAATATATGTCAAAAGTGAATACCGTATCTTTGTCATCATCAACTAATAATATGTATTTGTTATTGTTGTTGTTGTTCAAAGACGTTATAGTAATAGAACTCCTTTACCTACCATTACTTTGGTGACTTTTAAACAATTGTATTATTTATGGTATTCTTTTTATTTAATAGAATATTATTTAATATAGTCAATTGGTTGTTGCAATGAATAAAAACCATGACCTACTACTACTACTAATGATAAAAGCAAATTTGAGCCAATCAGAATAAGGGCACACAGCAGACTATGACTATTTAGATAGTTCAATATTCTAGGATTGGAACTTACACTGCAACCATATTCGCTGGTTTATACAGTTTCGAAAATATTAAAGAAAAAGTGAACTGTATTTGACTTTTCTGAATATACCGTATTTAGAAAGACAAGTAGGTAACTTAAAAATCAAGGTGGAAAACTCCAATTAATAAAGCAGTAATTGAGAAAAAAGACAAGTGAAGAATTAGAATGAAGTATTTACATGAATATCTTTAAAAAGAATAAATATATGTGTATCATAACGTAATTTTCAAACACCAATTAATACAATTCAAGTAAATCTATATTGATTTTATAGAATATCCATACAACTTTTATAGTTATTCAATATTGTTATTCAAATATAATAATATCATAAAAATAAAAGTATATTTATATTTTGGAAATTATTCTTTATAATAGTTCAATGAAAAGTAATTTAGTTTTTGTTTTAATAGCAGTAATTTTTGCTCTAATTTTAACAATAGTGATTTTTAGTTATGATGATATTGATTTAGCATTTGCAGATGTAACTATATTAGAAACATTAGATTATGAATATATAATAATAGGTACAGATGAGAAGGATAGATTAGCTGGTTCAAATAGTGAGGATATAATTCTTGGCTTACAAGGAAATGATCGAATAAAGGGAAAAGGTTCTTCCGATTATATTGATGGAGGAGAGGGTAAAGATAGAATTGAAGGTAATAATGGAAATGATGAGATTTTTGGTAATTCTGGAAGTGACATAATTGAAGGAAATGCAGGGCATGATTATATCGATGGTCATACTAGTGATGATTTAATTCAAGGAAATTCCGGTAATGACAATATTCTTGGGTATAATGGTGATGATATAATTCAAGGAAACAGAGGTCATGATACCATTTATGGAGAACGTGGTGATGATAGAATTGAGGGAAACTCTGGCAGTGATTGGTTGGATGGAGGTACTGGACGTGATCTTTTAATCGGGGGTTCTGGAAATGATATTTTATGGGGAAAATCTGGAAAGGATATATTGATAGGAGGTCCTGGCGCTGACGAATTTCATTGTGGCAAAGGATTTGATATTATATTAGACTATGATAGATCTGAAGGAGATACTAAATCAAGCAATTGTGAAGTCTTTTAATTTTCAATAACATATTTTTTTAAATCTAGTTATTATCGCAATTTCCTTTATATTGTTAGCATCAGAAGTATTATTGCAGTTTATAATAATCAATACTATACTTATAATTAATAGTTGAAGTTCAAATTGTATTAATATTTGTAGATCAATACCATCTAAATTAGCCCCGTATTATTGACAATACATGCTTACCGAATTATTTATATTACATATAAAATTCTAAAGAATGGGATAGAAAGGAAATTAATTATTTTCAAGAAAACAAGTATTGTTTATATTAAAGATATATGCTTTCATTTCATATTAAAAAATGATGAAATTAAAGTTATTTGTTTTAGCTATACTATTTGTAACTGTCTCTCTTCTGATCGTACCTGATTTAACCCACACACCTGTTTTGGGTCAAGCGGATAAATCTTTCAAAGGAACTGTAGCTCCGTTTGTACCTCCATCTTCCTCAGAAAGGTTAGGTTCACTATCTGGAAATAATTTTGAATTCGATGATGTGGAAGTTGAAGGTGACCAAGAACAAGAAGAAGAAGAAGAAATTGACAGAGATGAACTTCCAGTATTAACTCAGCGAGAACGTGATGAATTCTTAAGTGATAATATTGATGCTATTGAAGCCGATCGATTAATTGTATTAAGTCAAAAAGAAACAATCAATGATGATATTGATCCAATTTCTAGTATAGTTAAAGAAATTGTAAAAAATGAAACTATTATTAGCGATGAGGAATTTGTTCCTTCACCAGAATCATCTATAATAAAATTTAAAGATGAAAACTTAGAGCAAATACTGGATGCTCAGGAAGTAGCACCAGAACCGGATAACCAAACAATTAGGACTGCAGAAGGAGGAGAACTTCCGTTAAATGTCACTGAAGATGATTTTGAAATAGAACTAGCAGATGAAATTTCAGAATCTGAATCTCCTGATGTTGAGGTTCAATCATTTATTAATGAAACTGCAATTGAAGAAGCCACAGCTCCTACTGACAATGAAACTGCAATAACAACAGAGGATACTGTTGAAGAAGAAGCCACAGCTCCTACTGACAATGAAACTGCAATAACAACAGAGGATACTGTTGAAGAAGAAGCCACAGCTCCTACTGACAATGAAACTGCAATAACAACAGAGGATACTGTTGAAGGAAAACCATCTGAACTTCTAGAGATGGCTCCAGAAGTTGAAGATGAAATTCAAGATATAGAAGAAGAACAACAAACAGAACAAGCTCAACAGGAAGAAGATGAAGCTCAAACTCCACAAGTAGAAGAAGAAGAACAACAAACAGAACAAGCTCAACAGGAAGAAGATGAAGCTCAAACTCCACAAGTAGAAGAAGAAGCACCTAATACAGAACCTACTGCTCAAGATGGTTCTGTTATTACATCACAAAATCAGCAATTGAATATCAAATTAAATGCAAAAGATGCAGATGGAGATAATTTGTCATTTACAATTGTAGATGATCCTTCTAATGGTCAATTAGGAAATGTGAACCCATCTACTAACACAGTAACCTATACTCCTGATGAGGATTACTCAGGAGAGGACAATTTTACATTTATTGTAAATGATGGGACTATAGACTCTAATGAGGCTACTGTTTCTATTTCAGTAGAAGAAGAAGAACAAACAGAACAAGCTCAACAGGAAGAAGAAGAAGAACAAACAGAACAAGCTCAACAGGAAGAAGAAGAGGAAGAATCTCAACAAGAAGAAGATTAATTTAATATTTGTTAATTCCTGAAAATAAAATAATGTCCAATAGCATTACCATGTATAATACTACACAGCACATATGATCTGAATTTTTTTATCATTTCATTAGCTTAACTATTTATCGTTATTGTAAATAAATATTTTAGCAAACAAAAATGTGTAT
>Ga0256867_10001232_pt1 | contig 10693 bp, 6 predicted proteins | sample RVTome_15_FD_185939 | JGI IMG/M metagenome (GOLD analysis project Ga0256867, IMG submission 185939) | Soil microbial communities from uranium-contaminated site in the Upper Colorado River Basin, Wyoming, United States - RVT150D86 (HiSeq) ... | reverse complement strand
GATGAAGCCATCGGGCCCCTGGCGCACGTCGCGGATCCGGCCCTGCCGTTGCACCAGGTTCTCGATGTCCATCACCCTGGTGCTGTCCAGCGTCACCCGCACCAGCCGCTCACCCGCCATGCCGCCTGAAAGGATGCTCCCGCGCCACCCGGGGAATTTGTCGCCAGTGTAATAGAGGAGGCCCGAGAGGGCGATGGACGGGACCCACACGTTGACTGGCTGCTCGATGCCCTCCGCGTGGGTGCCGGCATGAATCGCGGCGCCGGTGCGGTAGTTCACCCCGAAGCCGACGACCGGCCAGCCGTAGTTCGCGCCGCGCCTGATGAGGTTGAGCTCATCGCCCCCCTGCGGCCCGTGCTCGGTCGCCCACACCGCATTGGTCTCCGGGTGGATCAGCAGCCCCTGCATGTTCCGGTGCCCGTAGCTCCAGATTTCCGGCTTGGCACCCTCGCGCCCGACGAACGGGTTATCCGCCGGGACCTTTCCGTCCTCGTGGAGCCGCAGGATCTTGCCGTGATGATTGCCGAGGTCCTGCGCCGGATGGACCTTGAGATCGCCGGTGGCCGGGGCCTGGCGGTCGCCGACGGTGATGAACAGGAACCCGTCGCGGTCGAACGCCAGCCGCGACCCGTGATGGCCTCGACCCGTGGTCCATGCCGCCGCCTCGAAGATCTCCTGCACGTCGGTGAGCCGATCGTTCTCGAACCTGGCCCGGATGACCGCCGTGGTTCCCTGGAGGGTGTCGGCGCTCGGCTTCGCGTAGCTGATGTACAGCAGACGGTTGGCGGCGAAGTTGGGATGCGGCACGACGTCGAGCAGCCCGCCCTGACCACCGGACCGGATCGGGGGAAGCCCCGGCACCGGTGTCGGCACCAGCGCGCCGTTCCGGACGATCCGGAGCCGGCCCGGCCGCTCGGTCACCAGCATGTCCCCGCCGGGCAGGAAGGCAATGGACCAGGGGTGGATGAGCCCGTCCGCGACCTTCACCACCCGGTAGGGGTGGTGGGCCGAGCGCTGCACGTCGCTCTGGGCCGGGAGGGGCCGAGTCGCGGGGGACAGCAGGAGGACCGCGCCGCCTGCCAGGAGGGTCGACCGGATCGAGGGAAAAGACATGTCAGTCTCCGTAGAAGTCGAAACCTTCCTGATTCTATCTGGTCTCGCCCCTTTTCGGCATCCGCGACCTACTCCTTGAGCACCACCGCCGGATCCGTCCGTGACGCGCGCCGGGCCGGCAGCCAGCTCGCCAGCAGCGCCACCCCGCCGAGCAATCCGGCCACGCCCACGAACGTCACCGGGTCCGCGCGTCCCACGCCGAACAGCATGGTCCGGAGCACCTGCGACAGCGCGAGCGCGCCGAGCCCGCCGAGCCCGAGCCCCACGGCGGCGAGCCGCACCCCCTGCCCCAGCACCAGCGAGCGCACCTGGCCGCGGTCCGCGCCCAGGGCCATCCGGATGCCGATCTCCCGGGTGCGCTGCGCCACGGTATAGCTCAGCACCCCGTGTACCCCCACGACCGCGAGCAGCAGCGCGACGGCGGCGAACATCCCCAGCACCAGCGTGGTGAACCGGCGCTCCGCGGTGGAATTGGACAGCGTGCGCGCCAGCGGCTCGATGCCGAAGAGCGGCACGCCGGGATCCACCTCGGCCACGATCCGGCGGACCACGGGCGCCAGCGCATTCGGATCGCCCGTGGTGCGCACCAGGATGCTCCCGAGGCCGATGGGCGACTGGCCCGCCGGGATGTAGATGGCCGGCGGCACCACCTCGGCCTGCCCGCGGAAGCGCTCGCCCCCTAACACGCCGACGATGGTCCGCCGGGCGCCCCAGAGATTCACCTCCTGGCCGATCGGGTCCCGCCCGCCGAAGAACACCCGGCGCGCTTCCTCGTTCACCAGGATCACCGGAGGCCGCGCCGGGTCGTCGGCCGGCTCGAACCCGCGGCCCGTCAGGATCGGCACGCCGAGCGTGGCGACGTAGCCGTCGTCCACCAGGCGGATCGCCGGCTCGGGCCAGTCCCGCGCCTCGGCCTCGCGCCCCACCACGGTGATCGAGCTGGTGAAGCCCGCGTCGAGCGGATGCTTGCCCGCCACGGCCACACCCGTGATGCCGGGCTGCGCTGTGAGCCGTGCCACCACCTCATCGCGGAATCGCCGGATCTCGACCCACTGAGGAAAGTCGCGCATGCGCTGTGGATAACGCGAGCCGGGCAGCAGGAACTCCGCCTTGAGTACGCCGGCGGTGGCAAACCCGGGGTCGACCTGCTGAAGCCGCCAGAAGCTCCGGATGAGGAGCCCGGCCCCGACCATCAGCATCACCGCGAGCGCCAGCTCGCCGACCACCAGCGCGGAACGGATCCGGCGATGGCCGCGGGAGGCGGACGCGCCCCGGCCCGGGTCGCTCTGGAGCGTGGGGGCCAGCTCGGCCTTCCGCGCCTGGAGCGTGGGCACCAGCCCCGCCACCATCGCGACCACGAGGGAGATGCCCAGCGTCACGCCGAGCACCCGGCCGTCAAGGGCCACGTCGTCCAGCCGCGGGATGCTCGGCGGCGCCAGCGCGAGCAGCAGCTCGAGCCCGCCCCAGGCCAGGAGCACCCCTAACCCGGCGCCGGCCAGCGTGAGCACCGCGCTCTCGATCAGGAACTGCCGGGTGATCCGGCCGAAGCCGGCGCCCAGCGCGGCACGGACCGTGACCTCGCGGAGCCGCCCCGCGCCCCGCGCGAGCAGCAGGTTGGCGACGTTGGCGGACGCCACCACCAGCACCAGCGCCACCGCGCCGAGCAGCACGAGGAGCGCCGGCCGGACCGGGCCGAACACGACGTCCGCCACCGGCTCGAGGTGAACGCCCCGCTGGTCGTTGGCTTGCGGGTAGGTGCGCTCCAGGTCCGCGGCGATCCGGGTCATCTCGTCCTGCGCCGCGGCGAGGCTCGCGGGCGGAGCCAGCCGGCCCACCATGAGGATCGGGTGGTTGCCCCGATCCGAGCGGGCCGGGTCGGCCTGGAGCGGCAGCCAGAGGTCCACGCGCGTGGCACCGAAGCTGTCGGCGAACCCGCGGGAGTACGCTGCGGCTCGGAGGATCTGGAGCACGCCGAAGTCGGCTCCCGACGGCATGACCCCGATGATGGTGAAGGGATCCTCGCTGATGCGCATGGTGCGACCCACGATACCGGGGTCGCGATCGAACCGGTCGCGCCAGAGCGCCTCGCTGATCAGCACCACCCGCGGGCCGTCCGGCACGTCTTCCTCGGGCAGGAACGCGCGCCCCAGCAGCGGCGCGATGCCCAGCATGGGGAGGAACTGCTGGCTCACGCTGAGCGCCGGGACCTGGGTCGCGTCGCCGTCGCCGTCGCCGAGAGTGCCGTGAACGGCCCACATCGCGGCGAGACTGGAGAAGGATCTGTTGCGTGACTGGAAGTCGGCGAAGTCGGGAATCGACGCCGGCTCCCGCCGCGTGCCGCTGGCGCGATCGGTCTCCCACACCATCGCGAGCCGGTCGATATCGGCGAACGGCGCGGGACGCAGCAGCACGCCGTCCACCACGCTGAAGATCGCGGTGTTGGCGCCGATGCCGAGTGCGAGCGTGAGGACGGCGGCCGCGGTGAAGGCTGGCGCACGGCGCAGCCGCCGCAGCGCGAAGCGGAGCTCCTGGAGAAGATCGTGCATGGGAGAGCGAGGACCGGTGGGGGTGAGTGGATCGGATGGCGACGGAGTCGGGCGGACGCGCTCGAGCCGGGCCCGGAGGCCGGCGCGGACCAGGTCGGCGAGCAGGCGGAGGCGGGAGGCGCCGTTCGAATCGGCCCACGCTTCCTCGAAGGCGAGCAGCATCTCGGCGCCGAACCGGGCGCGGAGCGCGCGCGGCCAGGCGAGCAGCGCGAGACGGCCGAGCCGGGTGAGCCGGGCGGGGGGGGACGTCACGCGGGCCTCGGCTTGGGAAGCACCCGACTCGTGCGGGCCAGCGCCACCAGCCGCACGTGCCGGGCGATCTCGACGCTCAGGGCCCGGCGCCCGGCCGGCGTGATCCGGTAGTAGCGGCGCCGGGCGTCCTCATCCGGACCCGGCCGGCGGGTGCTCTCGGCCACCAGGCCGAGCTCGAGCAGACGGCGCAACGCACCGTACAGCGTGCCGGGACCGAGCCGGATCTCGCCCGCGCTCGCCGCGGCGACTTCCTGCATGAGGGCGTAGCCGTGCCGGTCCCCGCCCGCGAGGGCGAGGAGGATGTGGACCCAGGCGGGGGAGAGCGTGATGGTCGAATCGCGCTCGCGCGGCATGGCGGCTCCGGAGGAGGTATATCGGTCAACGATATAGTTGGACGCGGGGAAGCGCCAGAACGTTGGCGGGCGCTCGCGCGGTACGACAAGCATCCCTTGTAGAACGGCCCACGAACCCGCACGTTGCTTCATCCCCCAGCAAGCCGCGGCCGTGTCCATGCCTGCTCCAGTCTTCCTGCACAGCACCGCCGTGGTCATGCTCCTCGCCGGCCTGCTCCAGGGCTGCGACCGTCCCGCGAACGGCAACCCGGCGCTCACGGCCCGGGTCGATTCCCTCGCGGATGCCCTCTTCGACACCCAGCTTGCGCTGTATCCCGAGATCGGCACCGGGCGTGGGCTCCCCAACGCCGAGCACGGCCGGACGGGGCAACGCCGAAAATATCGCGATCCACGAGGCCATTCCCGGGCATCATCTTCAGATCGCGATCGCGCAGGAGCGCGCCGACCTGCACCGGCTGTCGCGCTACGCGTACAACTCCGGCTTCGGTGAGGGGTGGGCGCTCTACGCCGAGCGGCTTGGCGACGAAATGGGCCTGTACTCCTCGGATCTCGGGCGGATGGGTCTCCTCTCGAGCGAGGCGTTCCGGGCCGCGCGCATGATCATCGACGCCGGCATCCACACCAAGGGCTGGAGCCGCCAGCAGGCTCTCGACTACATGCTCGGCCACACGACGGTGCCGAGCCGGATGGCCGAGGGCGAGATCGACCGGTACATCTCCTGGCCGGGCCAGGCGCCGTCCTATATGATCGGGCGACTGGAGATCATGCGACTCCGCGAGGAGGCGAAGGCCGCGCTGGGCGAGCGCTTCGATATCCGGGCGTTTCACGACGCGGTGCTCGAGGACGGCACGGTGCGTCCCGGGCTTGAAACCGCGACGGTCCGCCCACCGTAGGGGCGTCTCCTTACCAGCTTAGGAGAAGCGGTGGGCGACCAGGCGGACCTCCTTCCCGGCACCCTCGACGTCCTGATCCTCAAGGCCGTCTCCCTGGGCCGGCTCCACGGCTACGGCGTGCTGCTCCGCATCGGCCAGATCTCGGGCGGCGCGCTCGCAATCCAGCAGGGCGCGCTCTATCCCGCCCTCTACCGGCTCGAGCACCAGGGCCTGATCAGCAGCGAGTGGGGCACCTCCGACAACAACCGCAAGGCCAAGTACTACCAGCTCACCGCGGCCGGCCGCCGCAGGCTGGGCCAGGAGGCCGCGAGCTGGAATCGCCTGGCACAGGCTGTGGCACTCGCCCTCTCCGCCAAACCGGAGACCGTCCGGTGATCGCGGGCCTCATCGCCCGGCTCCGATCGCTCGTTCGCGGCTTCCGCAAGGGAGACGACCTCTATACCGAGATGAGCCAGGAGTTCCAGGCCCACATCGAGATGCGGGCGGAGGACCTGGCGCGCGAGGGCCTCACAACCGGCGAGGCGCTGCGCCGCGCGCGCCTCGAGTTCGGGAGCACCGAGATGCACAAGGACGCCGGGCGCGAGTCGCGGGGCCTTCGGCCCTTCGACACCGTCCGGGTCTCTTGGCTCGACTTCAAGCTCGGCTTTCGGATGCTCGGACGGTATCCCGGGCTCACGCTGGTGGGCGGCCTCGCGATGGCGTTCGGGATCTGGGTAGGCGCCGGCATGTTCGAGATCATCGGCCAGGTGCTGCATCCCAAGCTTCCGCTGCCGAACGCAGATCGCCTGGTTGCCCTGCAACTGGTCGACAGTCGCGGCGGCGGGATCGAGGACCGCACGCTGTTCGATTTCGCCCGCTGGCGGGGCCGGCTGCAGACGGTCCGGGATCTGGGCGTGTACAACAGCCCGAGCCGCAACCTGATCATCGGCCAGGGCATCGGTGAGCCCACGCTCGTCGGCGTCATGAGCGCCTCCGGCTTTCGGGTCGCGGGCATTCGGCCGATGCTCGGCCGGACCCTGGTCGACGCGGACGAAGCGCCCGGCGCACCGCCGGCGATCGTGCTCGGCCACCAGGTCTGGAGGAGCCGCTTTCGAAGCGACAGCTCCGTGCTGGGGCAGGTGGTGCGACTGGGCCGGGATCCCTACCAGATCGTGGGGATCATGCCCGAGGGCTTCGCCTTTCCGATCTCGCATCAGGCCTGGATTCCGTTTCCGGTTCCCGGCGAGGGTGCGGCCCCTCGCCAGGGCCCGGAAGTGCGCATGTTCGGCGCGCTCGCGCCGGGCGCTTCGCTCGAGACGGCGAACGCCGAGCTGGCGCTTATCGGCCAGCGTACCGCGGCGGACTATCGCGTCACCCACGAGCGGCTGCGACCGCGGGTCCTGGAGTATGCCAAGTCGTTCTGGGACATCCCTACCGGGATTTCCCTCGCCATTCTGTCGTCGAACCTGGTCGTGATCATGCTGCTGGTGCTGATCTGCTCCAACGTGGCGCTGCTGATGTTCGCCCGGGCGGCGACGCGGGAAGCCGAGATCGCGGTCCGCACCGCGCTGGGCGCGAGCCGGGCTCGGATCGTCACCCAGCTCTTCGCGGAGGCGCTGGTGCTGGGCGGCATCGCGGCGGCCATCGGGCTTTTGTTCGCGGGGTCCGGAATGCGCTGGGCGCTCGGGATGGTGAAGGGCGAGTTACTCGGGGAGTTCGACCTCCCGTTCTGGTTCAGCGGCCGGCTGTCCCCGTCGACGCTGGTGTATACCTTGGCGCTGACCCTCCTCGCCGCGGCGATCGCCGGGGTGCTGCCGGCGCTCAAGATCACCCGCGGCATCGGGGAGCGGCTCAAGCAGACCTCGTCCGGCCGCGTCACGTTCGGGGGCATCTGGACCGCCGTCATCATCACGCAGGTGGCGCTGACCGTGGCGTTTCCCGTGGTAGCGCTCTTCGTGCGCCGGGACTCGGTCCAGATCCAGACGCTCGCCGTGGATTTCCCTTCCGAGCAGTTCCTGTCGGTGCGGCCTCAGCTCGACCGCAACCCGGGCATCGTAACGGGTGACAGCTCCCTCCAGGCCTACCGGGGCCGGGTCGATTCGACGCTGCGGGCGTTCGAGCAACGGCTGCTGGGCGAGCCCGGCGTGCTGGGGGTGACGGCGACGGACCACCTGCCCCGCAGCGACCACGGATGGAACGACATCGAGGTCGACGACAGCGCCGTGCCTCCCGATGAGCGGGTCCATCGGATCAGCTCGGCCGCGGTGGATCCGGATTACTTCACCGTGCTGGACGCGCCGGTGCTCTCGGGCCGCGGCTTCTCGGAAAGCGATGTCGGGAGCGATGCCCGGCCGGCGATCGTGAACACGGTGTTCGTCAAGAAGGTGCTCGGCGGGAAGAATCCGCTCGGCAGGCGCATTCGCTATCTCCGCGGCCAATCGCCCCGCGCGCCAAAGGAGCCTCCGGGTCCCTGGCACGACATCGTTGGGGTGGTGGGCGACCTCGGAACCAAGAACGGGTACGGCCTGTCTGGTGTCTACCATCCGTTCCAGCCGACGCGCGAAGACCGCGCCGACGCCTACTTCGCGATCCGCGTGCGCGGGGAGCCCGGCGCATTCATGTCCCGCGTGCGCGCGCTGGCGGCCGCGGTGGATCCGACCCTGCGGCTTCACGAGCTGAAGCCGCTCGACCGGGTGGTCGACGATGAATCGCGGTTCTACGATTTCTTGTTCCACATGACGCTGCTGGTCGCGGGGTTCACGCTGGTGCTCTCGCTCGCGGGCGTCTACTCGGTGATGGCGTTCACGGTGTCTCGCCGCACGCGGGAGATCGGGATTCGTGTCGCGATGGGCGCGGTTCCGCGGCAGATCATTCCGGTGATCCTGCGGCGCCCGCTGCGGCAGGTCGCCTTCGGGATCCTGGCCGGCGGTGTCCTGGTCTGGTGGATGTCGAACGGCGGAGTAAAACCGGAGCTCGTCCTCGATCACGCGGTCGAGGGCCTTGACACGCTGCGCGGTGGAGTCTGGATCCGGACGGCATTGCTGACGGCGGGATACTCGGTGCTCATGATGGGCGTCTGTCTGCTGGCCTGCATCGTGCCGACACGGCGGGCGCTGCGCGTGGAGCCGACCGAGGCGCTCCGCGGGGAGGGCTGAGGCCTCGCGGATCGACGGGTGGTCACGGAGTCTTCGAGAGAATCCCGATCACGGACGCGCGGCCTCGGCCTCCAACCGCTGGGCCAGCCGGCGACGACCCGCCGCCGCATACCGCCTGCACGCATCCGCATCGATCAGCTTCTCCGCACCCGCCTCGATTCGCTCCCAGAATGCCGACGCGCCAGGGTGCGGCGTGATCAGCACATCACACCGCAATCCCTCGAGCAACGCAAACCCGCGCTCGAACGCAGCCGCCGCGCGACTGCCGGTGAACCGGAAGCCGTCCGCGGAGACCGGGGTCTGGCTGTCCGCGTAGACCAGTCTCAGGCAGCGCCCGGCCTCGCACGAATCCCACGACCAGGTCGTCCCGCCGGGGGCGTGGCCCGCGGTGAGGTAGGCGGTGAGGGTGAGCGGCCCCACTCGAAGTGAATCGCCGTGGGCCACACGCCCCACGCCCGGAACCGCCGGGAAATCGAATGCAATCGCGTGCTGCGGATCGTCCCGTCCAGCCTTCCCGCGCTCGACCACAGCCGCGCTCGCGTCGCTCAGCATAACCCGCGCACCCGAGGCCAGCTGGAGGGCCCGGAGGCCGCCTGCGTGGTCGTAATGCGCGTGCGAGTTGAGGATGAGCCGGATGTCGCGGACCACGAAGCCGAGCGCCGTCACGCTCTCCAGAATCATCGGCGCCGTGTTAGGGAGCCCGCCGTCGATCAGGACATGGCCTTCGGGCGAGGTAATCAGCAGCGCGGCCAATCCCCTGGTCCCGACGTAGTACGTGTTGCCGTGAATCCGGAACGGCCGCTGCGGTGCATTCCACTCGGCGCAGCTCGGGCAGAGGCTGTCCGGGTAGGCGGCTGTGTTCGGATCGGCTCGCTGAGCCGTCAGCGCGGCGGGAACGAGCAAAGCGACCACACCAAGGAGGGCTGATCGAAGCGAGCAGCATGCGAGCATGGGCATCTCAGGGCTCGGATTCAGTGCCAGCAGCGCGGCGCGAAAGATAAGCCTCCCTTGTCGAACCACCTGCGAGCCCCCACGTTTGGATTCCCCCAACCAGACCGGTTGTGCCATGCCTCCTCGAGTCTTCCTGCGCAGCGCGGCCGTCGTCCTCGTCGCCCTGCTGCAGGGGTGCGCCCCATCCGGCGACGAGGCCCCGCCGCTCCTGGCCGCCCGAGTCGACTCCCTTGCGGACGCTCTCTTCGACACCCAGCTCGCGCTCTTCCCCGAGATCGGCACCGGGCGCGGCCTCCCCAACGCCGAGCACGGCCGGATCACCGACAACTCCCTGGCCGGAGTGCGCGCCGCCGAGGCCCGGATGGACTCGCTCTACGCCCGGGCGGTGGCGATCGACCCGACGGAGCTGGCCGGCCGGCCGCAGGGGGTGACCTACGGGGTGCTCCGCGAGGCGCTCGACGCCGAGCGCGCCATGCGGGTCTGTCGCGAGGAGCTCTGGGGCGTGGCTTCGTACGTGAACGGCTGGCAGGCGAGGTACACCGACCTGGCGCTCATCCAGCCGGTCAGGACCGACACGCTCCGTGCCCTGGCTCTTGCCCGGGTGCGCGCGCTGCCGCGCTACCTCGAGACCGAGATCGACAACCTGAAGGAAGGGCTCCGGCTCGGGTACAGCTCGCCCGCGGTGATCGTGCGGAACGTCGTCGGGCAGCTCGACGACATCCTCTCGGGGCCCCCGACGCGCTCGCCGTTCTACTCGCCCGGAGCGCGCGATTCGTCGCCCGCGTTCCCTGTCGAGTACGCGCGGGTCATCGAGCAGGAGCTTAACCCGGCCATCCGTCGGTATCGGGATTTCCTGATCGAGATCTATCTGCCGAAGGCGCGAGAACGGCTGGGCGTTTCGGAGAACCCGGACGGCGAGGCCTGCTACCGCGCGACCATTCGGAGCTTCGCGACGGTCGGCGTGCCGCCCGATTCGGTCTTCGCAATGGGAATCGAGCAGATGTCGCGCATCCAGGCCGAGATGCGCACCATCGCCGCGCGGAGCTTCGGTGCCGAGTCGCTCGCCACCCTGCTCCCGAAACTCCGCACCGACCCGCGCTACACGTTCCGGACTTCGCAGGAGATCATCGACTCGTCCGAGGCGGTGATCGTTCGCGCCAAAGCGGGAATGGCCAAGTGGTTCGGGCGGCTGCCCAAGGCCGACGTCGTCATCCAGCCGTACCCCGAGTTCCGCCAGCGGGCCGGCGCGCCGGGTCAGTATCAGCCCGCGCCCGAGGACGGGTCGCGCCCGGCGATCTTCCTGATCAACCCGTCGGAGCCTCAGGGCAAGTCGCGGGGCAACGCCGAAAATATCGCGATCCACGAGGCCATTCCCGGGCATCATCTTCAGATCGCGATCGCGCAGGAGCGCGCCGACCTGCACCGGCTGTCGCGCTACGCGTACAACTCCG
>Ga0256867_10001231_pt1 | contig 10698 bp, 8 predicted proteins | sample RVTome_15_FD_185939 | JGI IMG/M metagenome (GOLD analysis project Ga0256867, IMG submission 185939) | Soil microbial communities from uranium-contaminated site in the Upper Colorado River Basin, Wyoming, United States - RVT150D86 (HiSeq) ... | reverse complement strand
TGTGCACGGCTCAGGTGCTCCTCGCGGTCATCTCGGGGCTCTACGCCTGCTGGCACGGGCCTGAGGGACTGCGTGCGATCGCCACGGAGTGCAACCGTCTCGCCTCGACGGTCGCCAGGTCAGTCGAGCAGGCAGGATTCGAGGTGGTCAACGAGGGCTGGTTCGACACGGTCACAATCCGGGCCCCCGGTCGGGCGCGGGAATTGGAGGGGCGTGTCCTCGAAGTCGGGGTGAACATCGGACTTGTCGACGATGACCACATCCGCATCGCAGTCGACGAGAAGACCGATGACGCCCTCGTCTCGGCGGTCCTCGCCGCCCTGGGAGCGGACGTCATCGCCGCTGACGCCACTGTCCCCGCAGACCTGGAGCGGCAATCCGCCTATCTCACCCACCCGGTCTTCATGCGACATCGGTCCGAGCACGAGATGTTGCGCTATCTGCGGCGGCTCGCCGATCGCGACCTGGCCCTCGACCGCACCATGATCCCACTCGGCTCGTGCACGATGAAGCTCAACGCCACCACAGAGATGATCCCCATAACCTGGCCCGGTTTTGCCGGGATCCACCCATACGCACCGCTGGCACAGGCGGCCGGATACCTGGAGCTGATCGAGGAATTGGAGGGATATCTGGCCGACATCACCGGTTATTCGGCGGTTTCGGTTCAGCCAAATGCCGGTTCTCAGGGCGAGCTCGCCGGCTTGCTGGCCATCGCGGCGTTTCACCGTTCCCGCGGCGAGGAGCGAAGGGACGTCTGTCTCATCCCGGCGTCGGCGCACGGGACGAACGCCGCCTCCGCCGTGATGGCCGGCATGCGGGTAGTGGTCGTGGCCACCGATGACTCGGGGAACATCGATCTCGACGACTTGCGGGCCAAGGCCGAAGATCATGACGCTGACCTGGCCGCCCTCATGGTCACCTACCCGTCGACACATGGTGTCTTCGAGGAGGGCATCAGGGACGTGACCGGGATCGTGCACGACCACGGCGGACAGGTCTACGTCGATGGGGCGAATCTGAACGCTCTCGTAGGCCTGGCCCGGCCCGCCGACTTCGGGGCCGACGTTGGCCATCTCAACCTCCACAAGACCTTCACCATCCCTCATGGTGGGGGTGGACCCGGCGTGGGCCCGGTCGGGGTGAAGGCTCATCTCGCCCCTTTCCTGCCCAACCATCCCCTTCTCGATCGGGCCGGCCCGGACACCGGGATCGGGGCGATCTCCGGCGCCCCGTTCGGTTCGGCAGGGATCCTTCCCATTCCCTACGCGTACATCCGACTCATGGGGCCCGAAGGCCTCAAAGAGGCGACACGAGTGGCCATCCTCTCTGCCAACTATGTGGCACGACGTCTCGACCCCTATTTCCCGGTCCTCTACACCGGGGCAGGGGGAAGGGTCGCACATGAGTGCATCATCGATGTCAGGCCGTTGACGAAGACGTCCGGTATCACCGCCGAGGACATCGCCAAGCGGTTGGCCGACTACGGATTCCATGCTCCGACTCTGGCTTTCCCCGTGGCCAACACTCTGATGATCGAGCCAACGGAGTCGGAGAGTCTCGAGGAGATCGACCGATTCTGTGACGCCATGATCGCCATCCGGGCCGAGGCCGATCGAGTAGGGAGTGGGGAGTGGCCAAGGGACGACAATCCCCTGCGCAATGCCCCTCACACGGCTGAAGACGTGACCGCCGACACCTGGGATCGACCGTACGGCCGCGAGCTCGCCGCCTTCCCGGTTCCCGGGCTGCGTCAGGACAAGTACTGGCCTCCCGTTGGGCGGGTCGACGGTGTCGGTGGGGACCGAAACCTGGTCTGCTCCTGCCCACCACTGGACGCGTACGTCTGATGTGTCTTGACATTTGTGACTGGGATGGGATCTTTATTCCCGTCACTTCGACTTCCGGTAGGGAAAAGCCAAGGAACTGCACGTGAAATTCGACGGCGAGCTCAAGTTCCCCGAGATCGACCATCCCGGGGTGCCAGTGCAATTCGTGATCGAGGGCTCGCAAGCCGAGATCGTCGTGGAGGGTGAGTCACTGGGGCGCTGGTCGCTCTACGACATCCATGCCCGCCGGTTGGTCGCCAGTGCGTTCCAGATCGATCTCGAGGGGACCGAGGTGACCTTCGTCGCGGCCGATCCGATCGACTTCGCCTATCGGGGCGTCGAGCACATGGCCGAGGTGTGGGCCACCATGAAATCGAAGCGCATGGCGACCAGGTCACTGGCAGTCCGCAAGTCGCGAAAAGACATCATCCCGTCCCGAATCGACGATCTCCGGGAGGCGATGGAATCGAATCTGCAGGCACTGGCCCCGCGTCCCATCGCCGGGGAGCCATCCATGCCGGGGCGGCGCAGCATCAGCTTCGGTCAAGATCGACCACCGGAGCCGATCGAAGATCCCCAAGAGACGTCGATGGCGTCGGTCACCGGCGCGCCCGAGGTCGTGGTGCCGAGGGAGCCCGATGCGAGTGCACTCCTCGCACAGCAGCGCGAGTTGGACCAGGAGCGGCAGCGCCTCGCCGAGGAGCGCGCTCAGATCGAGCGGGAACGGAAGGAAGCGGTGCAGCGAGAGGCCAATCTGCTGGAGGCTTATCGCCTGGAGATGGAGCGTCTCGAGGCGGAGCGTGCCGAGCTGCAACGCCAGAAGGAAGCCCAGGCCGACGAATCCGAAGCCGCCGAGCGCATAGCCGCAGCCGAGCGTCAGGCGGCAGCCGAGATCGCCGCCCTCGCAGCGGCCGAGCGCGTGGCCAGGGAGGCCGCGGAACAGGCTGCCGCGCAACAAGCGGAGCGGGCGGCCCGGGAGGCGGAAGAGCGGGAGGCTGCGGAGCGAGCGGCCCGAGAGGCGGAGGAGCGGGAGGCAGCGGAGCGAGCGGCCCGTGAGGCGGAGGAGCGGGAGGCTGCGGAGCGAGCGGAGCAGGAGGCACGCGAGGCCGAGGAACGGGAGGCCGACAAGCAGGCTGCGGCAGCTGCGGCAAACGGATCCGCCGATGGCAAGGTGGTCGACCTCAGCGAGATCGAGGAAGCAGGGCCCGGGGCGGCATCACCGGGCAAGCCCAAGGCGCCCGAGCCGGCCCTCGCCGGCGCTCCCAAAGAGAAGAGCGGAGGCCTCATGGGGGCGGTCAAGGCTGCGTTCCGGAGTGGTGCCAAAGACCACACCCACAGCTTCGTGGAGGCACCGGGAGGCATCGGGATCACCCGCTATGTCTGCGAGGAGTGCGGCTACGTGTCAATCTCTGTCGGGAGCTGAGGACGGTGCCGGCGTGGCGCCGGCGAAAACCCCACAACCATCTCCACGGTCGTCGTCTTTCCCGCGCCGTTGGCCCCAGCATCGCCACGACCTCCCCTTCGTGGATGTCGAGGTCTGCGTTGACCGCGAGGACCGGCCATACGACTTGGTTGGGCCACGCAGAGGTACGGCAGCCACGACGGGAATCTCCGTGATTGCGGGACCGGCAAGGTAGCACGGGCTTCGCGGGCGCATGCCGGTACGCTCGCTGTGTGCCTCGCTTGCGACCGGTGATCCTCTCTGGTGGCTCGGGAACCCGACTGTGGCCATTGTCCACGCCGGAGCTCCCGAAGCAGTTCATCAAGCTCTTCGACGACAAGAGCCTCTTCGCCATGACCCTGGAGCGTCTCCAGAGCCTGGGCGAGGTCGCTGGCGCGATCATCGTCACCGGCGCCTCACACCTCCACCTGGTGGAGACCGAGCTAGCAGCCGCCTCCTTGGACGTCGCGACGGTGCTCGTCGAGCCACTAGGGCGGAACACGGCGCCGGCCGCTGTCGCCGCCGCTCTTGCTGCCTCTCCGGGTGACCTGTTGATGATCCTCCCGTCGGATCACCTCGTCGCAGACGTATCCGCATTCCAGAGCGCGGTGGCTGCCGCCGCGGTCATTGCCGGCGAGGGGGGCATAGTCACGTTCGGCATTCGGCCGGATCGTCCCGAGACCGGGTATGGCTACATCGAGATCGGCGAGCCCGTCGGAGGGGCTTTCGCGGTGCGACGATTCCGGGAGAAGCCCGACGCGGCCGAGGCCGCCGGCCTCGCAGCGGACGGGCGCCATCTCTGGAATTCCGGGATGTTCGTCACCCTTGTCGACCACTTGATCGAAGAGGCGTCGAGCCATTGCCCCGATATCGTGGCCGGCGTCCGCGCCGCGCTGCCGGCGCAGACCTTGGGCGTCGTCGAGTTGGGAGAGACCTTTGGGAGTGTGGAGTCGATCTCCATAGACCACGCCATCATGGAGAGAACACGGCGGTCTCTGGTCCTCCCGGTTGACTTCGGGTGGAGCGATGTCGGCTCCTATCGGTCACTTCTCGAGGCCAGCGACCTCGACGTGGCCGGGAATCACGTCATCGGTGATGTGGTCATCTCCGACGTGTCGGGCTCGATCGTCATAGCCACCTCCCGGCATGTCGTCGTCGCCGGTCTCGGCGACGTGGTCGTGGTGGAGACGCCAGATGCGGTGCTCGTGGTGCCTATCGATCGTGCCCAGGGGGTCCGGCAGCTGCACGAGAAGGCCAAGGGGACTTGAGACGGCCCAATCTGGTCATGCTCGCCATAGTCTTGGCGGGGTGCTCGCTGGGCCGCCCCGCCGCCGATGCCACCGGTGAAGAGATCTACGCACAGCTGTGTGCGCGCTGTCACGGAATCGATCTGGGTGGCGGGGTGGCCCCGCCAATCGGTGTCGGCTCGCCGTCCGCGGCCGAGTCGGATGAGTTCCTCGAGTTCACAGTCGTCAACGGACGGGGGCGGATGCCCTCGTTCTCGACGTCGCTCGATGACGTCCAGCTCGACCGGCTGGTCGACTACATCCGGGAGGAGCAGGCGGGATGACCGATGCTCTCGAGGCGCTCGAGCTGCACCCGGTGCGGATCCCGATGCGACAGCGTTTCCGTCGTGTAGACCATCGTGAGGCGGTGCTGGTGCGAGGTCCCAAGGGCTGGGGTGAGTTCTCGCCTTTCCCCGACTACCCACCCGAGGTGACCACGCGATGGCTCGCAGCCGCGTTGGAGCTGGCATGTGGGGAGCTGCCCGCCCCGGAACGTCTTCGGATCCCGGTCAATGTGACGATTCCCGCGATCGAACCCCACGACGCAGTGGCCCTCGTCATCGAGTCGGGAGCGACCACTGCCAAGGTGAAGATCGGAGAGCCGGGTGACACCGAGGCCGATGACATAGAGCGGGTACGCGCCGTTCGCGAAATCCTGGGACCGGCGGGAAAGGTCCGGGTCGACGTCAATGCCGGGTGGGACCTGGACACGGCGACGGCGCGGATCGAAAGGCTCGAGGAGTTCGAGCTCGAATACGTGGAGCAGCCGGTGGCCAGTGTGGAAGAGATGAAGGCGTTGCGGGCCCGGGTCGGCGTTCCGCTCGCCGCTGACGAGCTCGTGCGACAGAGCCCACACCCGCTGCAGGTCATCGAGGAGGGAGCTGCCGACTTACTCGTGCTCAAGGTGCAGCCTATGGGAGGGGTCCGGCGCGTGATCGACCTTGCCAATCGGGCCGGCATCCCGGTGGTGATCTCATCGGCCCTGGAGACGTCCGTGGGCATGTATGGAGGACTACTCGCGGCCTCGCTGCTCGCCGAGCTGCCCTACGCCTGCGGGCTGGGCACGGTGGCCCTGATCGAGGGGGACCCCACCCTCGACCCGCTCGTCCCTTATGACGGGTGGTTGGAGGTGAGGCGCCCGGAGCCGGATCCGGCGCTCCTGGAGCGCTGGCGTCCCGACCGGGACCGCGGCGCGGAGATGTTGCGCAAGCTGCGCGCCGCCGCCGAGGTGCTCACTTGACCCACCCCAACCCGAGCACCGCGCTCGCCAGCGCCGTCGTGGACGAGCTCGCCTCATGCGGAGTGTCCCTCGTGGTCATCTCCCCGGGATCGCGCTCGGCTGCTCTTGCCATAGCCGCAGCCGCACACCCCGACTTGGGCACGAGAGTGGTCATCGACGAGCGTTCGGCCGCGTTCCACGCCCTCGGTCACGCCCGCGCCACCGGCCGCCCCGCTGCCGTTGTGGCGACCTCGGGGACCGCACCGGCCAACTTCTTTCCGGCCGTCGTCGAAGCCGATGCCTCCTGCGTACCGATCATCGCCATCTCGGCGGATCGGCCGGAGGAGCTCCATGGCGTCGGCGCCAACCAGACCATCGATCAGGTCGAGCTCTTCGGGAACAAGGTGCGCTCATATGCCGGGATCGATGCCCCCTCCGGGGATGTCGACGGCAACTGCGAATGGCGCGAGAGCGTCCGGCGACTCCTCGGCATGGCGACCGGGCCCCGTCCCGGACCGGTTCATCTCAATGTCGCATTCCGGGAGCCAACCGTGCCGATTGGCGACGACGGACGCACCGTCAGCCCGTCATATCCGTTCGACACGCCTCGGCTCCCAACGGACGAAGGCACAGTCGCCGGCCCGGTCGGCGAGGTCGCCGAACACGCCGAGCTCCACGGCGACCGAGGGCTGGTCATCGCCGGCGATGGCCATTACAGCCGCGACCGACTGTTGGAGGCGGCCCGGGCGCTCGGGTGGCCGGTCCTGGCCACCGCCCTCTCCTCGATGCGTGGGGAAGCGGTGGTGTCTGCTTATCATCGTGTCCTCGGCCGGGCCATCCCTGCCGAGCTCCGTCCCGATGTGGTGGTGGCTGTCGGGGCCATCGGCCCCGATCCAGTGCTCGAAGACCTGATTGCCGTGGCGGCGACGCGCATTCGGGTCGACGCCTGGGGGCGTCACATCGACCCCCGGCGAAACGCCTCTCATGTCCTGACGGCCGATCCGGTCCGCCTCGTGGAGTCACAGGGAAATTCGGCCAGCCGAGAATGGCTCCGGAAGTGGTTGCAGGCGAACGGCTCGGCGCGGCAGGCCATGAGTGAAGTCATCCTCGGGAGTCCGGCAATGACCGGTGCAGCGGTCGCGCTGTCGCTCAACCAGATCGACTGGGATGCCCTGGTCGTGGCATCCTCACTCCCGATCCGCGAGGTCGACGCCCATCTCACCCGCTCCGGCGAAGTCTTCGCCAACCGGGGAGCCTCGGGTATCGATGGCTTCGTGTCCACGGCGCTCGGTGTGGCTGCGTCACGGCCGCGCACGATCGCGCTCGCCGGGGACCTCTCTTTCCTGCACGACGGGAACGGGTTCCTCCACGACGCCCAAATCGATCTCACCATGGTGGTAATCGACAACAAGGGGGGAGGGCTCTTCGACTCTCTGCCCACGGCGGTCCACGCCTCCGGGTACGAGAGGCTGTTCGTCACCGACCCCAAGCGTGATATCGGGGCCTTGGCCGCATTCCATGGTGCCCGGGTCCACACCGTGGACGAGGCTTCCTTGCTCGTCGCGCTGGCCAACACCTCGCTCGAGCGCGCCGGTGTGGATGTGATCGTGGTCCCGGTCGACCGGGCCCACGACCTGGAGATGCGGTCTCAGCTGGCGCGGTGACCGAGGGCGGCCAGCATCGGGGCCAGCTTCAGCTCGGTCTCCTCGAGCTCTGCCTGTTGCTCGGATCCGGCGACGAGACCACCCCCGGCGAAGAGGGTCATCAGCGCCCCGTTGATCTGGCCACATCGCAGCGCAATGGCGAACACCCCGTCCCCATCCTGGCTCATCCACCCCACGGGACCCGCGTATCGTCCTCGAGACCCGGGCTCGATCTCACGGATCAGGTCCAGCGCGCTGGGCGTCGGCGAGCCGGCAACGGCGGCGGTCGGGTGAAGATCTCTGAGGATGTCGGCCACCGTCGTGCCAGGCCGGGCAGGCCCTTCGATCCTGGTTCCGACATGTGACATCGCACCATGGGGCACGATGACCTGCTCGGTCAGCTCGATGCCGGTCATGTGCTGGCTGAGAGCGCTCGTGACCGAGCGCGAGACATGACGGTGCTCCTCGGAGATCTTCACACTCTCCAACTCCTCCGGGTCGGTGGCTGTCCCGGCCAGGGCCAGGGTCCGGACGCGGCCGCGGCGGAGGCTCACCAACAGCTCGGGGCTGGCTCCGATGAGACCGTCAACCGAGAACAGGTAGCACCCGGGATTGGCCGTGGCGAGCCGGGAGATGATGGTGTTGTCCGTCAGCCCATCGGGTAGCTCGACGAGCACTTGACGGGCGAGGACCACCTTCTCCACTCGTCCCATCTCCACCTCGAGCATCGCCTTTTCGAAGCCAGTCCTCCAGGTCTCCACCCCATCGTCGACGACCCTGAGACCGTGCGGGGCAGGGCTCGCCGGGAGCGAGGGCTCGAGGCCGGCCACATCTGGGATCACCACGTGAGATCCAGGCTCGGTGGTGTCGAAGGTGAAAGAGGCGAACGCGACGCTCCTGCCTGAAGCACGCAGCGTCTCGTGGGCCGATCGGTAGCGGTCGGAGCCGACCCCCGGGTCGATGACCGTGATCGGCTCGTGGCCGACGAGGGCGCCCTCTTCGTCTACCCAGATCGGATTCATCAGGGGAAGGGTATGACAGGTGAGGTGATTTCGGCGAGTGCGCCGGCCACACGGGCGAACTGCTCGCGGTCACCCGAAGCTGCCAGCGTCACCGATCCCTCTCCCGACGCGGTCGGGGCCACCCGCTCCACCTGGGCTGCAACCGCTGGGGCCGGGTCGATGACCGTGATCCTGCTGATCCGTTCGATGATCGGGGCGAGGAAGGCGAAGTGGGTGCAGGCGAGGACGATGCGATCGACACCGGCCGCACGCGCCTCGCCGACGACGGAGCCCACCCGCTGCTCCGCCTCGGGGCCGGTGACGACTCCGCGTTCGACCATCGCCACCCATTCCGGGCAGGCACGGGTCATCACCTCTACTCCGTCGGCGAAGCGGGCGACGACGGAGTCGAATAGCGCGCCCTGGAAAGTGGCCGCGGTGGCATACACGGCGACCTTGCCTGTGGCGCTGGTCGCCGCCGCCGGCTTCACCGCCGGCTCCATTCCCACGACCTGGATTGCGGGATGAGCAGCCCGGATGGACTCGAGCGCGGCCGCCGAGGCGGTGTTGCAGGCGATCACCAGGCATTGGGCGCCATGTTCGATGAGCCAAGTCGCCACATCGTGCGCGATCGACTCCACTTCCGCCAGACTCCGGATTCCATATGGGGCGCGGGCCCGGTCGGCCACATAGAGGAGATCGGCCTCGGGGAGACGTTTTCGGACCTCGGTCAGAACCGAGAGCCCGCCAACGCCTGAGTCGAACACCCCGATCATGCCCGTGTACCGTCGCCAGCAATTCGTTGGAGGTCGATGTTGCAGGTAGAAGGCTCGGTTGCGTTGATCACCGGCGGTGTCTCGGGGTTGGGTTTGGGAACGGCCCGCCGCATCGTCGAGATGGGTGGACGTGTCGTGATGATGGACATCAACGAGGAGCTAGGCAAGACGGCATGCGCCGAACTGGGCGAGGATTCCCGATTCATCGTCTGTGACGTGTCGAACCCCGACGATGTCCTCGCCGGTGTCAACGGGGGCGCGGAGGCTTTCGGGGGGATCCAGATTCTCGTCAATGCGGCGGGCGTGGCCCCGGCTCAGAGGGTGGTTTCCCGGGACGGGACGATGTTCGACCTCGACTTGTTCAAGTTCACCATCGACGTGAATCTCATCGGGATGTTCGACGTGATCCGCAACGCGGCACGAGTCATGTCGTCCAACGAGCCGGCGGAGAGTGGGGAGAGAGGGGTGATCGTCAACGTGGCCTCGATTGCGGCCTTCGACGGCCAGGTCGGTCAGGCGGCCTATTCGGCATCGAAGGGTGGCGTCGTCGGGATGACGCTGCCGATTGCCCGCGATCTCGCCGGTGCCGGCATCAGGGTCAACACGGTCGCTCCCGGCATCATGGACACCCCGCTTCTGGCCGGAGCGCCTCAGGAGCTGCGCGACTCCCTGGCCAGGCTGCATGTCTTCCCGCAGCGTCTGGGCACCGCCGCCGACTTCGCCCACCTGGTCATCGCAATCGTGGAGAACGAGATGCTCAACGGTGAGGTCATCCGTCTCGATGCTGCGGCACGGATGCCGCCCAAGTAGCCGCCGCGCCACCCGTTCACAGAACGGTCAGGCCCTTTAGGGACTCCGGGTTTTCGAGGCTGGTCAGGTCGCCCGGGTCGTTGCCCAGGGCCAGGGCCTTGACCACCCGTCGCATGATCTTCTGGGATCGGGTCCGGGGGAGGTCGTCGACCCAGCGCACGCTCCTTGGGCGGAACGCCCTGCCTAGCGCGTTGTCGCAGGCTTCGATGACTTTGGCCGTGAGCTTGTCGTCCACGGCGATGCCGGGGACTGGCACGAGATACAAGGCGATCGACTCCCCCTTGACCTCGTCGGGCACGCCTATTGCCGCCGCCATCATCACCTCGTCCAATGCAACCGCGACCGACTCGACTTCGGCGGGGCCTATCCGTTTGCCGGCGATGTTCAGCGTGTCGTCGGATCTGCCGTGCAGGTACCAGAAACCATCCTCGTCGACCGAAGCCCAGTCGCCATGGACCCAGGTGTCTTCGAATCGCGACCAATACGTGGCGATGTAGCGTTCCGGCTCGCCCCAGAAGCCACGGGTCATCCCCGGCCAGGAGCCCCGGATCACCAGCTCTCCCACTTCGCCTCGCACCGGGCTGCCCGCGTCGTCGTAGACGTCGGCATCCATCCCCAGAGCCGGCTTTCCCAGTGAAGTCGGCTTGATCCCCTGCATGAGGTTGGCCGAGAGGATGCAGGCTCCGACCTCGG
>Ga0256867_10001230_pt1 | contig 10703 bp, 10 predicted proteins | sample RVTome_15_FD_185939 | JGI IMG/M metagenome (GOLD analysis project Ga0256867, IMG submission 185939) | Soil microbial communities from uranium-contaminated site in the Upper Colorado River Basin, Wyoming, United States - RVT150D86 (HiSeq) ... | reverse complement strand
GACCCCAGCGGCTCCACATGGTGAAGGCGTGGCCCTCGTCGTCGATGCCTCTGCGACCGGCCCGGCCCGTGAGCTGGGTGTAGTCCGCCGGGGTCAGGAACACGTGGCCCTCGCCGCGGAACCGGGAAAGCGATTCGATGACCACGGAGCGCGCCGGCAGGTTCACCCCCATAGCCAGCGTCTCGGTGGCGAACACCACCTGCAGCAGCCCGGCCGCGAAGCACTCCTCGACGGTCTCCTTGAACGGCGGGACCAGACCGGCGTGGTGGGCGGCGACGCCGGAGCTCAACCCCTCGAGCCAGGTGCCGTGATCGAGCACAGCCAGCTCGGTGGGGCTCAACCTGCAGGTGTGCTCGGCGGCGATGGCGGCGACACGGTCCCGCTGGCTGGCATCGAGCAGCCGGGGCCCGCTGGCGGCCACGGCGCGCGCGGCGTCGTCGCAGGCCTGCCGACTGAAGATGAAGTAGATGACCGGGAGTCGCGCCGACGTCCGCAGATGCGCGACCACGTCGGCCCGCCGGGGCGGACCGAGCCGGCTCCGGCTCCGCCGGCCAGCGGTACGCGCCTGACCGCTGTCGAGGAACTTGAAGACCTCGGGGTTGGGTCGCTGTCCCCGCAGGACCGGGAACTCCCGCAGCCGCTCCTTGTGCCGATCGGCCACGAGGAAGTGGCTTCGCAGGGGCACCGGCCGATGATGTTCGGTCACCTCCACCGTGTGGCCCCGGACGTGGCGGATCCACTCGGCCACCTCGGCGGAGTTCGACACCGTGGCGGACAGGCACACCAGCCGCACCGAACGGTCGAGCTGGATGATCACCTCCTCCCACACCGGACCGCGGTAGGCGTCCTGCAGGTAGTGGACCTCGTCGAGCACGACGTAGGCCAGGTCGGTGAGCGCTGTCGACCCCGTGTAGATCATGTTGCGCAGGACCTCGGTGGTCATGACCACCACCGGCGCCTGGCCACGGATCGAGTTGTCCCCTGTCAGCAGCCCGACCTGCTCGGCGCCCAGCCACGCACGGAGGTCCCGGAACTTCTGGTTGGACAACGCCTTGATGGGCGTGGTGTAGAAGATCCTCTGACCGCCCTCGAGGGCGAGGAGCGTGGCGTAGTTGGCCACGACCGTCTTGCCCGACGAGGTCGGCGCGGCCACCAGCACCGATGCCCCCTCGTCGAGGGCGTCCATGGCCGCGACCTGGAAGCCGTCGAAGGGTGCACCGAGGTGCTCGGCGAGTCGGTCGCGAAGGCTTCGGTCCGGTGCGCTCACTCCGTGGGCCGCTTCCATGGTCGGGTCCAACTCCGTCTCGGCCCCTGTGGCCTGCGGCTGCGGGTCAGGAGCCTGCCGGCGACGATGGAGAGCTCGTAGAACACGTACAGCGGTATGGCCAGGGCCCCCAGGGTGATGGGGTCGCCGCTGGGGGTGATCACCGCCACCAGCACGACGATGCCGATGATGGCGTAGCGCCTGACCGCCGACAGCTGGTCCGGTTCGATGATGCCTGCGAGCTGCAGGAACATGAGGACGATGGGGAACTCGAAGGCCACCCCGAAGGCCAGCATCATGAACACGACGAAGCTGAGGTAAGGGCCAGGGCGCAGCAGCGTCTCGACGTCCTCACCGCTGACGGTGATGAGGAAGTCGATGGCGCGGGCCAGGCTCCAGTAGGCCAGCCCGGCCCCCAGGGCGAACAGGATCACCCCCGACACGACGAACGGCACGGCGTAGCGACGCTCGCGGGGATACAGCGCCGGTGTCACGAACCGCCACAGCTGCCACAGGATGACGGGCATGGCCAGGGCGATGCCGCCGTAGATGGCGACTCGGACCCTGGTGCGGAAGCCCTCGAGCACGTCGGTGATGATCAGCGAGCACTGCTGACCGGGGGATGCGCCTTCCAGGGCCTGGCAGTAGGGGCGGACCAGCCAGTCCAGCACCTGGTTGTATGCGGCGAACACGACCGCACCGCCCAGTGCCACCGCCAGGATCGACTTGATGAGTCGGCTCCGCAGCTCGCCCAAGTGGTCCCAGAAGCTCATCTGCTGACCACCGGCGGCGTCAGCCGCCGTGGGCGCGCTCACGGTGTCTCGTCGTGCAGTGGTGCCTCACCCCAATCCTCGAAGCGGCCGGCGGTCCGGTCACGGGGCCGGAAGACGCCAGAACCCGGGGCCGGATCGGTCGGGGCAGGACGCCCGGCACCTCCGCCACGGTCGCCGGTGTCGCCACTGCCGGGGGTGCCGCGGCCAGGGTCCGAGCCCCGGTCCTGGCGGGCGGTGGGGACGGTCGGGGGCGACGTCGGCGAAGCGCTGGCTGCGGCCTCGGCGTCCTCGGCGAAGGGCTGGGTCACCTCCTGCAGGGTCGAGCTCAGCTCGTCCTGCACCGAGGTCTGCACCCGGCGCAGCTCCCGGAACCCCTTGGAGACGCTGCGGGCGGCCTCGGGGAGCCGCTTTGGGCCGAGCACGATCAGGGCCACCAGGAGGATGATCAGGATCTCACCAGCCGACAGGTTCGGCATCGGGCCCGATGCTAGGGGGACGAACCCCCCGGCACGTGGCGCACTGCGCTGCGCCGGCGCGCCAGGAGCTGCCGCCACGGCCGGCCCGGCCGCGCCACCGAGAGCAGCCTGCGGCGACGGCGCACCACCTCGCGCACCTCGCCGAGCCGGTCCCGGGCCAGGCCGGCGTCGGCTGCAAGCCCGCTGAGCGGCTCGGCCGCCGCGCCCAGGCCGCGCTCGGAGCCGAGTACGTCACGCCCGGTCTGCAGCACACGGGCCACGGCCCACAGCACGGCGACGGTGCCCGAGCAGAGCACGGCCGCGACCAGGACCCACCACGGGCTCACGCCCCCAGGCTAGGAGCAGGTCACAGCACCGCCGTGCGGTAGGCCGTGGAGCTCGGCATGGGCCACGATGAGCTCGTGGAGCAGGCTCGCCACCCCGCCCTCAGGAGGCCGCCGATCGCCTTCGCCCACCGGGGTGGGGCGGCGCATGCCAGGGAGAACACGCTCGAGGCGTTCACCACCGCCTTGCAGCTGGGCGCCACGGGGCTGGAGAGCGACGTTTGGATCACCGCCGACGGGGTGCCCGTCCTGGACCACGACGGGCGCACCGGACGTTGGTTCGGCCGCAAGCCGATGCGGTCCGTCCGCCGCTCCGAGCTGGAGCCGCACGTGCTGTCCCTGGCCGAGCTGTACGAGCACGTCGGGACCGATCACGAGCTGGCCCTCGACGTGAAGGACCGGGCCGCGTTCGATGCGGTGGTGTCGGTGGCCCGCGATCACGGCGCCGAGCCGCGCCTGTGGCTGGTGTACGGGGGCTGGGAGGTGGCGGCCCGCTGGCGGGACCGCACCGCGGCCCGCCTGGTCGAGTCGACGCGCATCAGGGCCATGAAGGACGGGCCCGAGCGGCGGGCCGCGTCGCTGAGCGCGGCCGGCATCGACGCCGTGAACCTCCCCGCGGACGAGTGGTCGGGCGGCCTCACAGCGCTGTTCCACCGCTTCGACCGCTACTGCCTCGGATGGGGTGCCCAGCACCAGCGTCAGATCAGCGCGCTGGTGCGGATGGGGATCGACGGTGTCTTCGGCGATCACGTCGACCGCCTCGTGGAGACCATCGCCGCGGAGACGTGACGCCCGCCTGCGCTGCGCCCTTCGAGCCTTGCTCGGCCGTACACCGGGCCGTGGTGGTGGTGCCGGCAGCGCGTTCCTCGCCGATGGGCCGCAGCCCCATCGGCTGGCTGCGTGGCTATACCCGGCCGAGATGGGTGACGGGCCAGACCCGGAAGAGGGCCTCCCCCACTATCGAGCTCTCCTCGATGGGGCCGAACACGCGGCTGTCCACGGAGTGGGCGCGGTTGTCCCCCATCACGAAGACATGATCGGCCGGTACCTGCTGGCTCGGAAGGCTGAGTGTGACCGTCTGGTCGTCGAGGTAGCCCTCGTCGATGGGCGCGCCGTTCAGGTACACGGCGCCGTTGCGGGCCTCGATGGTGTCCCCTTCGAGGGCCACCACCCGCTTGATGAAGTCGTTGACCTCGCTCTGGGGGGCGTTCTCGGGCTTGTGGAACACGATGATGTCGCCCCGCTGGACGTCACCGAAGGAGTAGCTCAGCTTGTTGACCAGCACCCGGTCGTTGATCTCCAGGGTCGGCTCCATCGAGCCGCTCGGGATGTAGAAGGCCTTCAGGAAGGTGGCCTGGATCACGAGTGCCGCGGCCAGCGCCCCGCCGAGCACCAGCACCCACTCGAGGAGGGTGCGGATACCGGACTTCTTCCGGCCCCGCCCCCTCTGAGCGGTCTCGGTGGTCGCGGGATCGTCGTCGATCAGCTCGAGCGGCTCGCCTGGTGGCGACCACACCGACTCGATCGGGTCGCGCCACACCTCCGTCTCGACTTCCGTCTCCTCGGCTGCATCGTGAGGACCGGCCCCGTTCCCGTGACCCCCACGGCCGGCGATCGGTGCGGCGCCGTTGCCGGTGATCGTGGGAGGTCGAACTGGTTGTTCTGCCGGCGCGCCACCAGGCTGGTCCACCGGCGACGGTGGGCCGAGGGGAGGATCGGAGCCGGAAGGCGGCTCGTCGCTGACAGTCACGCGGAGGCGAGCGTACCGGCCCACGCCCCGGCGGCCGCAGCGGCACCCAGCGCCAGGTCGTCGCCGGCCAGTGGTCGACCCATCGAGCGCACGGCCAGCGGCTCACCGCCGACGACGGCGCGGAGGTCGGGTGTGGGCACGGGCACCACCTCGTGAGGGGCCACGTCGCCCAGCAACTGCGCCAGCTCGCGCCCTACCGGCCCCTCCGGCACCGGCACCACGTGGGTGCGGGCGGCCAGGGCGAGCACGGTGGCCGTGTGGTGGCTGACGCCGCGGTGGCGCGCCCGCGGGTCGTGGCGGCTGGCCCGCACCGCCAGCGCCGTGCTCGCCCCCAGCGCAGCGGCGGCATCGGCGTGACCGGCAGCGGCCACCGCCCCGAACCCGACCGACGACGCGGTCCCGGCCAGCCCCGGGCCGGGCGCCACCACAGCCAGGTCGGCTCCAGCGGCGGCGGCAGCCACCAGGCCGTCGGGCACCGACACCGCCTCACGGTCACCGCCGAAGGCCTGGCCGCAGCTCACGGTCAGGTGTACCAGGCCAGCGGCCCGCAGAGCGGTGGCCAGGTCCGAGAGGGCGCACGGCAGAGCGGCGGTGTCGTCCATCACCCATGCCACCTTCGCTCCCTTCGCTCCCTTCGCCCCCTTCGTCTGGGCCCCAACCGCGGCGGTGACGGGTGCGAGGAGGCTGTGCAGGGTGGCCACCACCACCACGAGCCCCGACAGGTCAGGGAGGACCGGCACATCGTCGCGCCCGGCCACGGGGCCCTGGTCCTGCTCGGTCCAGGCCCCGACGTCGGCCTGGACCGACGTGTACCGCAGCTTCAGGAGGTTCCCGGCCCCGGGTCGGCGCCAGCCGGCGCGCTCCAGGTTCCAGTGCACGACATGGCTACCCCCGGTGCCCAGCCCGAGCTCGACGGCGGTTGTGTTCACCACCACTCGGTCACCCTCAGCCACGGGCCCGGTCAGGTCCACCAGCACGTACGCGGGCTCGCCGTCCACCTCCACCCGCTGGAACCCAGGGCGTTCCGACACCACGCTCGTGACGAGACCGGTACGGAACGAGGGCACTGGCCGTGCCTACAGCGAGGCGATGAGCCGTTCGACCCGCTCGTCGTGGGCGCGGAAGGGGTCCTTGCAGAGCACGGTGCGCTGCGCCTGATCGTTGAGCTTGAGGTGCACCCAGTCGACGGTGTAGTCGCGCTTGCGCGCCTTGGCCCGCTTGATGAACTCGCCCCGCAGCCGGGCCCTGGTCGTCTGGGGGGCAAGCTCCATGGCCTCGACGATGTCGTCGTCGGTGCACACCCGCTCTGCCATGCCGGCCTCCTGGACCTTGTAGAAGACGCCGCGGCCCAGGTCGACGTCGTGGTACTGCAGGTCGAGCAGTGCCACCCGGGGATCGCCGAGGCTGAGGCCGTGTCGGGCCTGGTAGCGCTCGATGAGGTGGTACTTGATCACCCAGTCGACCTCGCGGTGCAGCTGCAGCGGGTCGATCTCTATGGCGGCCATGCAGTGCTCCCACATTGCCAGCGCCTGCTTCTCCTCGGTGGACAGCTCGTGGTTCTCGGCGTATCGCAGGGCCCGGGTGAGGTACTCGGACTGGATGTCGACGGCGCTGGCCTCACGTCCGTTGGCCAGCCGTACCCGCCGCCGGCAGGTGATGTCGTGGCTGATCTCCCTTATGGCCCTGATCGGATTCTCCAGGGTCATGTCGCGCAGGACGACGGTGGGGTCCTCGAGCATGCGCAGCAGGATGCTCGTGGCCCCGACCTTGAGGAACGTCGTGTACTCGCTCATGTTGGAGTCGCCGACGATGACGTGCAGGCGCCGGTAGCGCTCGGCGTCCGAGTGCGGCTCGTCGCGAGTGTTGATGATCGGCCGGCTGCGGGTCGTGGCGCTCGACACGCCCTCCCATATGTGCTCGGCGCGCTGGGCGATCGAGAACGACGCTCCCCTGGCTCCCTGCAGGACCTTGCCGGCTCCCGAGTAGATCTGGCGGGAGACGAAGAACGGGATGAGCACCTCGGCGTAGTGGCTGAAGTCGTCACGCCTGCTCGTGAGGTAGTTCTCGTGGCACCCGTAGCTGTTGCCGGCGGAGTCGGTGTTGTTCTTGAACAGGTAGATGTCGCCTCGGATGCCCTCCTCGGCCAGGCGCTCCTCGGCGCTGCGCAACAGCTCCTCGAGGATCCGCTCCCCGGCCTTGTCGTGCACGACCAGGTCGTACACGGAGTCGCACTCCGGGGTGGCGTACTCCGGGTGGCTACCCACGTCGAGGTAGAGGCGGGCGCCGTTGCCCAGGAAGACGTTGCTGCTGCGGCCCCAGGAGACGACCTTGCGGAACAGGTAGCGGGCCACCTCGTCGGGGCTCAGGCGCTTCTGGCCACGTTGCGTGCAGGTCACGCCGTACTCGTTCTCGAGTCCGAAGATGCGACGCTCCACGGGCGTCACGGTATCGACCCGCGCACCGATGGTGTCGCCGGGTCAGCCGGAGGCGTCCCCGTCGCCGGCACCGGCGCCGCCCGGTTCGGTGCCACCCGACTCGGCAGGGGCCTCGGCGTCGCCGGAGTTGACAGGGGCCTCGGTTTCGGGCGGTTCGGCGTCGGCAGGGGCGTCGGCGTCGCCGGAGTGGGCGGGGGCCTCGGTGTCGGGCGGTTCGGCGTCGCCGGAGTGGGCGGGGGCCGCTGGCGGGGTCCCGAGCAGCTGGCCCAGCGTCTCGTCGTCCAGGCGCTTGAAGGCTCGGCCCGTGCCGCCGCGGGTCAGGATCGCCGCTTCCAGGTCGCCGGCTGTCAGGGTCCGCTCCGGCCCCGACAGGGCGGCGGCGGCAGCCTGCAGGGCCTGGCGCAGGTCCATGCCCTGCTGCCAGGAGCCCCGGAGCCCTTCCAGCACCGACTCGGCGTCGCCTCCCAGCGCGCTGAGGTTCTCCTCGTCGACCACGGTGCCGTCGTAGAGGATGTGGTAGAGCTGGTCTGAGGCGGGATCGGGGCCCACTTCGGCCACCAGGATCTCGACCTCCATGGGCTTCATCTCGTGGGTGAAGATGTTGCCCAGCAGCTGTGCGTACTGGTTGGCCAGGCTGCGGGAGTCGACGTCCTCACGGCTGTACGTGTAGCCCTTGAGATCGGCGTGGCGCACCCCGGCGATGCGGAGCTGATCGAACTCGTTGTAGCGCCCCACGCCGCCAAAGGCGATGCGGTCGTAGATCTCGGAGATCTTGCGAAGCGTGCGCGACGTGTTCTCGGCGCACAGCAGGACCCCGTCGACGCACGCCAGCGCCGTCAGGCTGCGGCCCCTGGCGATGCCCTTGCGGGCGTACTCGGCCTTGTCCTGGACGACCTGTTCAGGAGGGACGTAGAAGGGCATGGTCATGGCTGGTCCCTCGGAGCCGGGTAGTCACTGCGGTTGCGATTCCGCAGCCGACCCTGCAGTCGCTCGAACGCGGCTGCCACCTCGTCGGTAGTCCGCTCGGAGAACCCCTCCGTCGTGATGGTGGCCACGACCGGGTAGATGCCCCTGATGGGGTCGGGACCGCCGGTGGCCGAGTCCTCGTCGGCGGCGTAGTACAGGGCCTCGACCGCCAGCTCGATGGCCGCGTCCAGGTTCAAGCCCTCGTCGAAGCCGAGCTTGAGGACCGTGCCCGCATGCAGGCTGCCCGACCCCGACGTGGCATGGTCCCGCTCCTCGTAGCGGCCTCCGGTCACGTCGAACTGGTAGAGGCGGCCGATGCTGCGGCGCCGGTCGTAGCCGGCGAACAGAGGCACCACGGCCAGGCCCTGCATGGCCGCGGGCAGATTGGCGCGCACCATGGTGCCGAGCTGGTTGGCCTTGCCGTCGAGGCTCAGCTCGGTCCCCTCCACCTTCTCGTAGTGCTCGAGCTGGAGCTGGAAGAGGCGCACCATCTCGGTCGCTGGGCCCGCCGCCCCGGCGATGGCGACGCCCGAGTGACGGTCGGCGGGGAAGACCTTGCGGATGGCGTGGTGGGCGATCAGGTTGCCGGCGGTGGCGCGGCGGTCGCCGGCCATGACCACACCGTCGGCGTAGCGGATGGCGAGCACAGTCGTGGCGTGGCCGGCGTCCAGGGTGCCCTGCCCGAGCTGCTGCGACGACTGGGGGTGGTCGACGGCCCGTAGCAGCTCCACGAAGCTGGAGCCTGGGTCGGAGCCGGGTCGGAAGAGGGGGACGTCCATGGGTTCAGCGGGACGGGAGGCCGTTGCGGCGAAGGGGTTGGAGGTGGTGTCGGGTACTGCTGGGCACGGGCGGCACCTTACCGGTGCCACCCGGCGCTGTGGCTCCCCAGGGAACGGGTGTGCCGGCTCGATTCATCCCCCCAGCTGGATGGGTGGGCACTCCCACGACGCTGGCCGGGCTCGTGGCCGTCGACGCAGCTGCGCGCGCGGGCCTCCGACCTCCATGTGGGCCACAACATCGGCAACGCTGAGCATCGAACGGATCGCCGGACTGCCCATGCGCTGCAAGGGCGATTGGCCTACTGGCCGCCCTTTTGGACGTAGTTCTTCACGAACTCCTCGGCATTGGTCTCGAGGACGTCGTCGATCTCGTCGAGGAGATCGTCGAGCTCGGCCTTCAGCTCGTCACTGCGTTCAGTGGACGCCGGAGCGTCCTCGACTGCGGTGTCGTCGTCTTCTGTGCGAGGAGCGGGGCGGCGGATCTGTTCCCGGTCTGCCATCACTTCAACCATACCGGCCCGCGGCCCCGTCGACGCCTGTCAGGGCGGGCTGGCGTCCTCCCCTGGGCCACACCGGGGCGCCGGCTCAGGTCCCGAGCTCGGCCAGGAGCTCGCGGGCGGATCCGACACGGTCCAGGAGCTCACCGACGTGGGCCCGGGTTCCTCGCAAGGGCTCCATCATCGGCACCCGTCGCAAGGGGTCACTGCCCACGTCGAAGACCAACGAGTCCCAGTTGGCAGCCACGATCGCCTCAGGGAAGCGCTCGAGGCAGCGACCCCTGAAGTAGGCGCGGGTGTCGGACGGGGGCGTGGTCACGGCGAGGTCCACCTCCTCGTCGGTGGTGATGCGTTGCAGGCCGACGCGCCGAGCCAATGACCGGTCGGGGCGCAGGTCGTGGTACTGCAGGTCCATGGCCCGCAGCCTCGGGTCGTCCCACCCACAGCCGTGGCGGTCGACGAAGGCCCGGAACAGCCGCAGCTTGGCCACCCAGTCCAACTGGTCGGAGAGCTGCATGGGGTCGCCGGCCAGGGCCATGAGCACGGCCTCCCAGCGGTCGAGGATGTCGGCGCCCACCTCTGGTGGCCCGATGGCCTCCAGTCCCACCGTCTCGGCGTACTTGCGGGCCGTGTCCAGGAACTCCCACTGCACGTCGATGGCCCGCATCCTGCGGCCGTCGGTGAGCTCGTGGGTGCCGTCCAGGGAGACGTCGTAGCTGATGGCCCGCAGCGTCTGCACGGGGTTGGCGAACCGCAGCTCCTGTGGCAGGACGTCGTCGTCGATCATGGCCATGACGATGGCGGTGGTGCCCACCTTCAGGTAGGTGGCCACCTCGCTGAGGTTGGCGTCGCCGATGATCACGTGCAGGCGCCGGTACTTCTTGGGATCGGCGTGGGGCTCGTCACGCGTGTTCACGATCGGGCGCTTGAGGGTGGTCTCGAGACCCACCTCCTCCTCGAAGAAATCGGCCCTCTGGCTGAGCTGGAACGGCACGTCCCGGCTGGTGAGCCCCAGCCCCTCGGTGCCGATCTTGCCGGCACCGCAGAAGATCTGGCGGGTCACGAAGAACGGCGTGGCCCAGGTCACCACCCGTCCGAACGGCACCTCACGGTCGATGAGGTAGTTCTCGTGGCAGCCGTAGCTGTTGCCCTTGCCGTCGCTGTTGTTCTTGTGGACGACCAGGTGCTCGCCCGGAGGGAGGTTCTCGCCGGCCGCAGCCATGGAGCGCACGAGGATCTCGTCGGCGGCCCTGTCGTAGACCACCACAGACCTTGGATCCGCGCACTCGGGGGTGGACAGCTCCGGGTGGGCGTGGTCGACGTAGTAGCGGGCGCCGTTGGTGAGCACGGCGTTCACCAGGTGCGTCTCGATCTCGGGGGCCAGGGCGTCGAACTCGGTGAACCCGCGGGCGTCGTTGCCCGGCGTCTCGTCCTCGAAGT
>Ga0256867_10001228_pt1 | contig 10705 bp, 9 predicted proteins | sample RVTome_15_FD_185939 | JGI IMG/M metagenome (GOLD analysis project Ga0256867, IMG submission 185939) | Soil microbial communities from uranium-contaminated site in the Upper Colorado River Basin, Wyoming, United States - RVT150D86 (HiSeq) ... | reverse complement strand
AGCTGGGGGCCCGACCGACGCTGGCCCGGGTGCTCGCCGACCTCGGTCGGGCACTCGCCGCAGCGGGGCGGGAGGACGAGGCAGCCAATGCGACTCGGCGCGCCGACGAGCTCGCGCAATCCATCGGGCTGGAGCTCGAGCCTGCCGCCTTCTAGAGCGCCCCTCTCCCGCGCGCATGGACCGCATCGTCGGTCATCCGGGCCGCGCCACGCACCGCCAGCCCCTACGATTCCCCGGTGAGCGGCGCGCCCACCGTTCTCGTCATGGCCGCGGGCGAGGGCACGCGGATGCGCTCGTCGCTGCCCAAGGTCCTGCACCCGGTGTGCGGGCGGCCGATGGTCGCGTGGCCGGTGCTCGCCGCCCGCGAGGCGGGCGCGGGGCGCATCGCCGTGATCGCCTCCCCGGGCACCGATCTGTCCCCCGCGCTCCCCGACGGCGTCGAAACCGTCGTCCAGCCGCACGCCGACGGCACGGGCGGCGCCGTTCGCGCGGCGCTCGACCTCGTCCGCGACTCGGAGCAGGTCGTCGTGTTGAACGGCGACCACCCGCTGATCTCAGCCGAGATGCTCGAGGAGCTGCTCGCGGCTCACCGCGATGCCGGCGCCGCCGCCACTGTCCTGTCGGTCGAGGTCGACGACCCCGGCAGCTACGGACGTCTCGTCCGCGACGAGGGCGGTGCGTTCGAACGGATCGTCGAGACCAAGCACCCAGAGGACGTCTCGCCCGAGGTGCTCGCGATACGCGAGATCAACACCAACACGTTCGTCTTCGATGCCTCCGCGCTGGCGAACGCGCTCGGACGGATCACAAACGAAAACGTGGCGGGCGAGTACTACATCGGAGACGTCTTACCGCTGCTTCGAGAGGGCGGACGAACCGTGATGATCCGCAGGACCGACGACGTTGGGGTCAACCTCGGCGTCAACACCAGGATCGAGCTGGCGGAGGCGAACGCGGAGGCGCGCCGCCGCATCCTCGCGGCGCACATGCTCGCAGGCGCCACGATCGTCGACCCCGGCGCGACGTGGATCGACGCCGACGTCGAGATCGAGCCCGACGCGACGATCGAGCCGGGGTGCACGCTGCGCGGGCTGACCCGCGTCGGCCGCGGCGCGGTCGTCGGCCCCCTGACCACCCTGGTCGACACCGTGATCGGGCCGGCCGCGACCGTCCGCCACTCTTACCTCGTCGAGTGCGAGGTGCTCGACCGCTGCTCGGTCGGCCCGTTCACCTACATCCGCCCCCGGACGACGCTGCGCGAAGGCGCCAAGGCCGGCGCCTTCGTCGAGATCAAGGGATCCGACGTCGGCCCGGGGACCAAGGTGCCCCATCTCGCCTACGTCGGAGACGCCGAGATCGGCGAGGACGCCAACATCGGCGCGGGCGCGATCACCGCGAACTGGGACGGATTTCGCAAACACCGGACGGTGATCGGCGACCATGTCCGCATAGGGGTTGACACGGCCCTGGTCGCTCCCGTACATGTCGGAGATGCGGCATACACTGGGGCGGGGTCGGTGATCGCCGACGACGTTCCCGCCGGAGCGCTCGGGATCTCCCGTCCGCAGCAGCAGAACATCGAGGGCTACGCGGAGAAGAAGGCCGCGCGAGAGGCACAGACCGAAGAGGGCGACGAGGCCAAAGAGGCCAGGAGGGGCGACGGCACGTGAGCGCGATCGAGGAGCGCCGGGAGGTTCTCTCCCACATCCCGCAGGACTACACCAAGCGCCTGATGGTGTTCGGCGGGCGCGCCTCCGGCGAGCTGGCCGCCCGCATCGCCGGCAAGCTCGACCTCGACCTCGGCGCCGTCGACCTGCGCACGTTCTCCAACGGCGAGGTGTACTGCCGCTACGAGGAGTCGATCCGCGGCGCGGACGTGTTCCTCGTCCAGTCCACGGCCGCGAACGAGTCCACCGGGATGACCCCGAACGACGCGCTGATGGAGCTGCTGGTGATGATCGACGCCGCCAAGGGCGCCTCCGCGCACCGGATCATCGCCGTGATGCCGTGGTACGGGTACTCGCGCCAGGACAAGAAGTCCTCCCCGCGCGAGCCGATCTCCTCCCGGGTGGTCGCCCATTGCCTCGAGGAGGTCGGCGTCGACCGCGTCCTCACGATGGACCTCCACGCCGGCCAGGTCCAGGGCTTCTTCACGGTGCCGGTGGACCACATGACCGCGATGCCGATGCTCACCCAGTGGTTCATGGACCAGCCGTTCGAGGACCTCGTCGTCGTCTCCCCGGACGCCGGCCGCGTGAAGCTCGCCCGCAACTTCGCCCGCAAGCTCGGCTGCCACTGGGCGGTGCTGGAGAAGGAGCGCCCCGCGCAGCAGGTCGCCGAGATCGGGTACGTCGTCGGCGAGGTACGCGGCAAGACCTGCATCCTGGTCGACGACATGATCGACACCGCGGGGACGCTGTGCGCCGCGGCCGAGACGCTGCGGGAGGAGGGCGCGGCGCGCGTGATCGCCTCCGCCACCCACGGCGTCTTCTCCGGCCCCGCGTACGAGCGGCTGGCCTACGAGAGCTCCGGGATCGAGCGCATCGTCGTCACCGACACGCTGCCGCAGCGCCGCGGGGCGCCCGAGAACATCACCGTGCTGTCCGCCGCCCAGACACTCGCCGACTCGATCCGTCGCATCTTCACCGACGACTCCGTGAGCGAGATCTTCGCCGGCGAGAACCAGCTGTTCTGATCGCGCCCGCCGGCGTCAGCGCTCGAACGTCGCGACGAGCCACTCGCCGTCGAGGCGCTCGAGCGTGATCGAGCGCGACACGCCCTGCTCCTGCTCGACCGCGGCGCGGGCGCGGTTCCCGCTCACGCTGATCTCGACGATCTCGACCTCGCGCGCCCCATCGCTCGCCTCGGCCGCCTCCCGGCCCTCGAGCACCTGCGGGCAGGTGGGCGGCTCGGTTCCCGGCTCGGCGCCGCTCGTCGCCTGAACCTGGCGCTTGAGGTCGGGGGTGAGCCGCGCGCACACGGCGCGATAGTCTCGGTCGTCGCGCGCGGCGACGAACCGCTCCACCGCCTCACGGACCCTGTCCTGCTCGGTCTCGTCTTCGAACGGGCCCTTGTCCGTCGCCGCGAGGATCGCGACCGCGACCGCGACGAGCAGGACGACGGCCGTGATGCGGCGGTTGCGGATCTCGCTGTCGCTTGGCACGTCACCATTCTCACGCGCCCCGCCCAGCCCGGCGCCGGTCACGAAGGCTCTACGCTGCCGCGAACCGGTGAAGCGGATCGGCCACAAGGGCGCGGACGCGATTCGGGCCGGCAACACCATCGAGAGCTTCCACGCGGCGGTCGAGCTCGGCGTGGACATGATCGAGTTCGACGTCCTCGGTCTGCGCGACGGATCGCTCGTCATCGCCCACGACCACCTCGACGCCGAGCGCCGCGAGCCGATCCCGCTCGCCCACTGCCTCGACGCGTTCACCGCGCCGCCCCTGGACCGCGTCGAGCTCGACTGCGACCTCAAGCTCCCGGGCGGGGAGCGGGAACTGGCCGCGGAGCTGCGCGAGCACGGGCTCCTGGGCCGGGCGATGGTGTCGACGATGGAGCTGTCGAGCGTCCGCGCTGTGCGTCGACTCGATCCCGCCGTGCGGCTGGGCTGGACCTATCCCAAGGTGACGCGCGACTGGACGAGCCGGCGCTGGGCCCGCCCCGGGGTGATCGCCGCGCTGCGCGTGATGCGAGCCCGCCTGCCGCGGATCGCCGCCCGCGCGCTTCCCCGGCTCGAGGTCGAGGCGATGTGGGTGTACTGGCCGCTCGTCGGTCGCCGGCTGCTCGAGGTCGCCGGATCGGCGGGGGTCGCGGTGAACGCGTGGACGGTCGACGACCCGCGCCGCATGCGAGCGCTCCACCGGCTGGGCGTCGACGGGATCTGCACCAACGACCCGCGCCTGTTCGGCGAGCTCGCCTGAGCCTGGATAGAGTCCGCCTCCGTGGCGGAGGGGACCACAGGCGCCGCTCGCCGCGGAGCCGATCGGATGCAGCCAGGGACCGTGATGGCGCTGGTCGCGATGGGGCTTGGCGTGCTGGTGATCGCCAACGACTTCACGGCCCTCAACGTCGCGATCCCCTCGATCGAGGAGGACTTCGACACCAACGTCGACACCTCGCAGTGGGTGATCAACGCATACGCGCTCGTGTTCGGGATGGCGATCGTCACCGGCGGCCGGCTCGCGGACATGCTGGGGCGCCGGCGGGTCTTCTTCATCGGCACCGCGCTGTTCGCCGGCTTCTCCGCCCTCGGGGCGGCGGCGCCGACGGTGGAGGCGCTGATCGGATGTCGGGTCGGGATGGGCATCGGCGGGGCCCTCATGTGGCCTGCGATCCTCGGGATGACGTTCGCCGCTCTGCCCGCCTCCAGGGCGAGCCTCGCGGGCGCCCTGATACTCGGCATCGCCGGGTTGGGCAACGCGGTCGGGCCGCTGATCGGCGGCGCCCTCAGCGAGCTGAGCTGGCGCTGGATCTTCGTCCTCAACGTGCCGATCGCGATCTTCGCCGTCGCGGTCACCTACTTCAAGGTGCACCAACCCCGGGAAGAAGGCGCAGAGGAGCGGATCGACTACGCCGGGAGCGCGGCGCTGTCGCTTGGACTGCTGCTTCTTCTCCTCGCCCTGGACCAGTCCGTCGATTGGGGCTGGGGCGACTGGCGGATCATCGCGATGCTGTGCCTGTCCGCGGCGCTGATCGTCGCCTTCGGGTTCATCGAGCCGCGCATGGGCCGCAACGCGCTGATCCCCTCCGACGTCGCCCGCAACCGGGAGTTCATCTCGTGCTGCCTCGTGACGCTGATGCTTTCGGCCGTCTTCTTCTCGATCGTCCTCTACGTGCCGCAGTACCTGCAGAAGATCCTCGACTACTCGCCGCTGGAAGCCGGCGCCGGGATGCTTCCGATGCTGGGGCTGTTCGCCCTGTCGTCGTTCGTCGCATCCCCCCTCTACCAGCGCATCGGAGCGAAGGCGATCATCGCGATCGGGGCGTTGCTGATGGCGATTGGCCCGTTCCTTCTCTCGCTGATCGGCGAGGACTCCAGCTACGGCGCGCTGGTCCCCGGCCTCGCGGTCACCGGGATCGGGGTGGGGCTGTTTCTGGCCTCGATCACCACCGTGGCGGTCACCGCGCTCGATCCCTCGCGCTCGAGCCTTGCCGGCGGCCTGATCTACATGTTCCAGATCGGCGGGGGGGCGATCGGGATCGGGTTGATGACGACGATCTTCACGTCCTCGTCGGAGAGCGAGTTCTCGGACAAGGTCGCCGCCACGGGCTCCCAGGTGACGGAGCAGCAGCAACACGTGATCCAGGGGGTGCTCGCGGGCACCGAGTCCGGCAACGAGGCCCTGAGCATGTTCGGCACGAACGCGGCCGATCGAGTCCTCGACATCGTCCGCGACTCGTTCGTGGTCGGGATCCAGACCGGGTTCAGGGTCGTGGCCGCAATAGCCGCGGTCGGGTTCGTCGTCGCGCTGCTGTTCGTCGGCGGGAGGCTGTTCGGCGGTCGCCAAGAGGCCGCTCCCGGGTCGCCGCCGAGCTGAGCGGCTACGGTCGACCCCCCAGGCCCGGCGTCCGCGCCACCCCGCGCAGCTCGAAATACTCCCACTCCTGCTCGCCGAGCTCGGTCGAGGGAGGGTCGGCGTACACCCACTCGCGCATGATCCGGTACCAGTTGCGCTTCGCGCGCAACTGCGCGAGCACCGCCAGCACACCGGTCTCCATTCGCCGCCCCATCAGCTCTTCGGCGGGCACGCTCTCCCGCCGCATCAGGTCGTAGTACTCCGACCGCGGGTCCGAGGTCGACTCGATCACCTTCATCACCCGCCGCGGCGACACCTCGACCTCGCGGTCCTCCATGTACCACCCGCCGACGACCATCACGTGCTCCATCAGCCGCTCGGCGTCGAGCTTCGACGGGTTCTTGATGAACCCGAGATCGTGCAGCGCGGCGCGCAGCCCTTCGGGGTCGCGGCGCGCGGCGGCGTCGACCGCCCGCTGCTCGAGCTCGATCTGCTCGGGGTCGAGCCGCTTCGTCATCCCGAAGTCGAGGAAGGCCACGCGCCCATCTCGCATCAGGATGTAGTTGCCCGGGTGAGGGTCGGCGTTGAAGTGCTGGAGGTGGTAGATCGAGCCGAAGCTGAATCGAAACACGATCTCCCCGAAGCGGTCGCGCTCGGGCTTGTCCAGCTCCTTGACCTCCTCGAAGCCCATCCCCTCGACATACTCGGTGACGAGGACCCGCCGCCGCGACAGCCGGGTGAGGACGTCGGGCACGTAGATGAACGGGTGGTTGCGGTACGCCCGCGAGAACGAGCGCTGGTTCTGCGCCTCGTACTCGTAGTCGAGCTCCTCCATCACGCGCTCGCGGACCTCCTCCGCGATCGCCTTCGGGTCGAGGCCCGGGGCGAGCGCCTTGCCGAGGCGGACGATCATTCCCATGTTCTGGAGGTCGGCCTCTAGCGCGTCGGCGACCCCCGGGTACTGGACCTTGACCGCGACCGTGCGCCCGTCGTGGAGGGTGGCTCGATGGACCTGGCCGATCGACGCGGCGGCGAACGCCCGCGGCTCGATCTCGGAGAACAACTCGTCGAGGCGCTCGTCCCGGTACTCCGCCTCGAGCACCTTGACCACCTTCTCCCACGGCATCGCCGGGGCCGAGGTGCGCAGCTTCGCGAGCTGCTCCTGGTACAGCTCGCGGTACTCGTCCGGGAGGAAGTCGGTGTCGACGAACGATGCGAGCTGCCCGAGCTTCATCGCCGCCCCCTTCATCTCGCCGAGCGTCGAGGCGATCTTCAGCGCCGTCTCGAGGTGGCGCCCCTCGAGTCGCTCCTCGGCGCTGTCCCGCGAGCGCGCCACGTTCGCCGTCCTGGTGCCCGCGTACCGCGTCGCCTGCACCCCGAGCGTGGAGCCGAGCTTGGCGGAGCGCCGGACCCTTCCCTTCGGGATGTCGCCGTCGGTCATGGAAGGAGACTAGTGAGACTCCCTTCTCTATCCTCACCCACCGATGGCGGCACGAGAGGTGCTCAAGGTCTCCGAGCGCAGCGAGTTCGGCTCCCGCGAGAGCCGGCGGCTTCGCCGTTCCGGGTTCGTGCCCGGCGTGCTGTACGCCGGCGGCGCCGACGCGCGGCCGTTCCAGGTCGGCGAGCGCGAGATCCGCAACTTCCTGACCAACGGCCACACCCTGTTCGACCTCGAGATCGAGGGCTCCAAGGCGGTCCCGGTCGTGGTCAAGGAAGAGCAGCACCACCCGGTGCGGGGCGACCTGCTGCACATCGACTGCCTCGAGGTGAAGCTCGACGAGGCGATCCAGGCCGAGGTGGCGCTCGAGCTCGAGGGCGCCGAGGAGGCGCCGGGCGTCACGGAGGGCGGCGTGCTCGAGCACGTCACCCGCGAGATCACCGTCGAGGCGCTCCCGGCCGACATCCCCGAGGTGATCCGCGCCGACGTGTCCGAGATGGTGATCGGCGACACGCTCCAGCTCGCCGCGATGAGCGCTCCGAGCGGGGTCAAGTTCATCGCCGACGACCCCGAGGAGGTCACAGTCGCGACCCTGTCGCCGCCCCGGCTCGAGGAGGAGCCCGAGCCCGAGCTCGAGGAGGAGGCGGAGCTGGTCGGCGAGGAGGGCGAGGTCCCCGAGGGCGAGGAGGTCCCCGAGGGCGAGGAGGCCGCTCCCGAGGGCGAGGCGCCCCCCGAGGGCGAGGGCGGCAACGGCGGAGAGGAGTAGGCGCTGTCGTTGTTCCGCCGCCGCGGCGGGCGCGCGGACGAGGAGCGGGTGCTGGTCGTCGGGCTCGGCAATCCCGAGAGGCAGTACGCGGGCACGCGCCACAACATCGGCTTCGAGGTCGCCCGCGCGCTGGCCGACCGCTGGGACCTTCCCCGCGCGCGCAAGCGCTATCGGGGCCTGATCACGGAGGGCCGTGCCGGGCCCGGCGGCCCGCGGGTGGCGGTGCTGCTGCCGCAGACCTACATGAACGAGTCCGGGAGCTCGGCGGGGCCGGCGCGTGGGGCGCTCAAGGTCCCGCTCGATCGCGTCGTTGTCGTCCACGACGAGATCGACCTGCCGTTCGGAGAGGTGCGCGGCCGGCTCGGTGGCGGCCTCGCGGGGCACAACGGGCTCAAGAGCCTCGCCCGGCACCTCGGCGGCCCCGGGTTCCGGCGCGTGCGGGTGGGGGTCGGGCGCCCCGACACGACCGACCCGGAGCTGGTCTCGCGGCACGTCCTCGGCCGCTTCGAGGAGGATGAGTCCGCCGTGCGAGAGCTGATCAAGCACGCCGCCGACGCGACCGAGCGCGTGGTGAGGGAGGCGAGCCGAGGCGCCGAATGAGCGAGCGAGTGACCACCTACGAGGTCGACCCCGCAGGCGTCGCGCTGCTGCGGCTCGACCGGCCCGAGGCCCGCAACGCGATCAACACGCGGATGCTCGAGGAGCTCCTCGAGCATCTCGCGGCTGCCCGCGACGACGCCGCCGCGCGAGTGCTCGTGATCTCCTCCACCGATCACATGGGCCTGTCGGCGGGCGCCGACGTCCGCGAGCAGCTCGACGCCGAGGGGTCGGTGCGCCGCATGGAGCTGTTCTCCGACCTCTACGACGAGATCACCGGGTTCACCAAGCCGACGGTCGCCGCCTGCCACGGCTCGTGCGTGGGTGGCGGCGCCGAGATCGCGGTCGCATGTGACCTCAGGGTGGGCGGCTCGAACCTGCGGATGCGGTTTCCTGGCGCGGCGCTGGGGATGCCGGTCGGCCCGGCGCGCCTGGTCACCCTGTGTGGGCTCTCGATCGCCAAGTACCTGCTGCTGACGTCGCGCGACGTCGGCGCCGACGAGGCGCTGCGCTGGGGGCTGGTCCACAAGATCGTCCCCGCCGCCCGCACCGAGGGGGCGGCGCTCGATCTCGCCGCGGGCGTCGCCGCCAACGATCCGGACATGGTCGCCCGGCTGAAGTCGATGCTGCACGAGTGGGACCGGATCGAGGACCGCTCGCGCGCGGAGGGTCGCGGCCAGGTCGAGTGGCAGCGCTCCGGCCGGGGCCTTCCCTACAGCGACGGGCCAACCCAGTGACCACGCACCCGCGCGACGGAGGGCGATTCGCACCCCTCCTGGGTGACCAAATCCACGCCGATCCGACGGTAGCGCGGTCGTAGACTTGGATTGACCCGGCCGGATCCCCGATCCGGTTGTTTCGCGTGCCATGGCGCTTCGCCCCCTGCTTGAGATCGCGACCGAGGACGGCGACTTCCGCTCGCTGGCGACCGCCGTGCGCGCGAACGACGGGGTCGGTGCGCACATGTCTCCGGCGGTCCGCCCCTACCTACTGGCGGCGCTCGTCGAGGCGGATTACGGGCTCGGAGGCCGGGCCGCGCTCGTCGTCACCGCCGACGACCGCTCCGCCCGCGACCTCGCGCGCGAGCTGGGCGCCTACCTGAGCCCGCGCCGGGTGCGCTACTACCCCTCTCGCGGAACCGGCTACGAGTCCCACGTCGCCCCACCCCCGCACCTGGTCGGGCTGCGCATCGCGGCGCTCGACGCGCTGAGCGGCGGCGAGGAGGCGCCGGTCGTCGTGGCCAGCGCGGTCGCCCTCGCGGAGGCCGTTCCGGAGGCATCGCTTCGCCCCGCGGGGTTCGCGCTCGCCCCCGGCGAGGAGATCGACCTCGACGCGGTCGCGACGCGGCTCGTCGAGGGCGGATACGAGCGCGTCGACCAGGTCGAGGACCGCGGCCAGTTCGCGGTGCGGGGCGGGATCATCGACGTGTTCGGCGCCACCGAGGACCGCGCCGCCCGGGTCGAGCTGTTCGGCGACGAGATCGAGTCGGCGCGCTGGTTCTCGACCTTTACCCAGCGCTCGCTCGGCGACGCGGAGCGGGTCGAGCTGGCGCCCGCGGCCGAGCTCGCGGCCGAGCATCGCGAGCTGGCCGAGCTCGCGCTCGACGAGGAACTAGGCGGCAAGTTCGCAAGCGAACTTGCCGCTGATCAACGGGATGAGCGCGGGAACGGTGGCGGCGAGCGCCCCGATGTCGCCGAGCTGCTGCCGACCGATCGGTTCCGGGCCCCGCTTGAGCTGGTCGGGGAGTCCACCGCGGTGATCGTTGCGGCCACCGACGAGATCGACTCCGCGCTTTCCGACCACTGGGACGACGTCACGATCGCGATGCATGCCACCGACGCGCGCCACCTGTACGTGGAGGTCGCGACGCCGCTGCGGGAGCGCGCGGCGCTCACGGTCTCCGGCGTCGAGTCCGGTCAGGAGCACTCGTTCCGCGCCCAGAGGCCCGCGTCCGCGGCGCGAAGCATGTCCGAGGCGGAGTCGGAGCTGGAGCGTGAGCTGCGCTCCGGGTATCTGGCGATGATCACGTTCGAGCACCGCGGCGAGGCCGAGCGGGCGCGCTACAACCTCGCCCGCCTCGACGCCGGACTGCTCGACGGGGGCCCGCTGCCCAGCGAGGCGCGGCGGGCGCACGCCGGGGGAGAGGGGGCGCTGCTGTTCGGCGAGGCGGCGCTCGGGGACGGTTTCGTCTCGCCGCAGCTACGGCTCGCGGTGATTCCGCACCGGCGGCTGGTCCATCGCCGCCGGCCCGCCGCTCCTCCCTCCGCCCGCGGGCGCCTGGCGTCGTTCACCGAGCTGCGGGTCGGCGACCACGTCGTCCACGAGGACCACGGCATCGCCCGCTTCGCGGGCTTCGAGACCCGATCGGTCGCCGGGGTGACGCGC
>Ga0256867_10001227_pt1 | contig 10705 bp, 9 predicted proteins | sample RVTome_15_FD_185939 | JGI IMG/M metagenome (GOLD analysis project Ga0256867, IMG submission 185939) | Soil microbial communities from uranium-contaminated site in the Upper Colorado River Basin, Wyoming, United States - RVT150D86 (HiSeq) ... | reverse complement strand
CGAACAGCAGTTGCGAGGTCAGAGGTCGGAGGTCGGATGTCGGAGGTCGGAGTCCCTGTCCTCCGATCTCTGACCTCCGATCTCTGAATTCTGGCTCTCGACTCTCGACTCTCGTCTCTCGACTCGACGGAGCATTCACCACGAGGCCGGTGACTTCCCCGAGAATCAGCCGCGCCCCCGCCGCCGCGCACAGCCGCACCAGGTCGATCTGCATTCGCTCCGGCGGGTACTGGCCGGCGAGCACGCCGGGGAGCATGCCGGAATAGGTAACGCCGGGGAAATTCGAGACGCAGGTCAGCCGGGCGTCGGGAATGGGGGCCATTCGCCACATCCGCAGCACGTGGGCGTTGGTGTGGCCGACGCCGAGCAGCACGATATCATATCTGGGAAGCGTCGTATGCATCGTGTTCGCAGCCGCGGATGCCGATCCGCGGGCATTCGTCCGCGGCTACCTGGGGTGAATCACCTGACGGAAGGATGGCGCTTGTGTCACACGTGTGTTCCGTCATTGTCGATCTGTTGATCGAGATCTTCGGTTTCATCCTGTTCGCGGCGTCGTTTCTGTTCGTGAACCGGCTGTAAACAGCGTTCTACGCCGAAGGCGTTCAACAACAAAGCCCAGGGTCGCGACCGAAGGAAGCGCACCCTGGGTTGGGAATCATGGAAAGGATGACGTACCCCGAAGGGGTACCACAAGCGTGCATGCTGGTGTTCGCGCCGTGTTGCAATTGTTCAACCCCGTTGGGGTTGAGCGATTTGGTGGGCCGCCGCCCCAGGGTGCGCTCACTCCGTTCGCGACCCTGGGCTGTGTTGTCAAACGCCTTCGGCGTAGGGACGTTTAACCTCGTCGTAACGTGCGATCCTGCACCGCGGAGTTTCTACTTCCCCGCCGCCTCTTTGCCGACGCAGTACAGGTACTTGTCGGTCCGCAGCAGCAGTTGCCCGTTGCTGACGACCGGGCAGGCGTTGGCGCGGCTGCCGTCGTCGGCGAACTGGTTGTGGGCCAGCAGCTCGAATTTCGGCCCGGCGGCCAGCACGAAGGTCCCGCGGTGCTGCGAGAGGCAGTAGATTTTTCCGTCGGCGACCGTCACCGACGAATACACGCGGCCCGGTCGCGGGGCGAGGCGGGTCTCGGTTACGGTGCCGCCGGTCTTGGCGTCGAGACAGTACGCGGTGCCGCGGCCGTCGTGCACCCAGTAGATGCGGCCGTCGTGGAACACCGGCGAGCAGACGTTCGAGCCTTTCCTGACAGACCACAACCGGTGCGACTCGGTGACGTCCCCGCGGCCGCCGGCCTTGACCGCGACGGCGGTATTCCTGCGGCCGCCGATGGCGTAAACCACGCCGTCATGGGCCACGACGCTGGGGCAGATGTAACCGTCGGGAATGCCGGTGCACGTCCAGAGTTCCTTGCCGGTGGAGGGATCGAACCCCAGAATTCGCCGCGGAATGCTCAGGACGAGTTCCTCCTTGCCGCCCGGCAGCTTGACGAGCACCGGCGTGCCCCACGACCGGCTGATGCGGCCGACCTTCCACTCTTCCTTGCCGGTCTTCTTGTTGAGCGCCACGAGCGAATTGCTCTCAATGCTGGCATTCACGATCAGCAGGTCTTTGTAGAGCACCGGCGAGTTCGACGACCCCCAGCCGTTGATCCGTTCGCCGACCGACGCTCGCCACACCTGGCTGCCGTCGCTGAGCTTCAGGCAGAACACGCCCGCCTTGCCGAAGAAGACGTACAGAAACTCGCCGTCGGTCGTCGGCGTGCTCGAGCTGTAGCCGTGCCGCGCCCCGTTGCCGCCGTACCGCGACTCGCGGCCTTCCGACTCGAATTCCTTCTTCCAGAGAATTTTGCCGGTCTTGCGATCGAGGCAGACGACGTGCCGGACCAGGTCGGCCGTGTCCCCCGGCTCCTCCTCGCTGACGCCGTAGCCCGTGTAGCACGTCAGGTAGATCTTGTCTTTGACGACGATCGGGCTGGAGGAACCGGGACCGGGCAGGGCGGTCCTCCACGCGAGGTTCTCCGTGGCCGACCACTTGACGGGCAACCCGGTGTCGGAACTCTTCCCCAGCCCGCCGGGGCCGCGGAATTGCGTCCACTCCGCCGCGGGAAGCCCGGCGGCGGCGAACAGCATGCAGACTGCGATACAGAAGGCCGGCAATCGTTTCATGGCAATTTCCTGTCTACGGTAAGACGGATTGGCAATCCGTCCTACGAACAAACGCATCGAGTGAATGGCAGTCCCGACGGGACTGCGCGCCAAACCACGAACATACCGGCTTGAAAGCATCCTAACAGTTGCCCCGCCGACTCTCAACCGTCGTTGACGAGGGCGGGAGTACCGGGTGCATCCGCTGGTTGGGGACGTGGCGGATGCTGCCGGCATCCGCGCGGACGCTGGCAGCGTCCGCCACGAAACAGTCGGCTTCCTCACCATTCGCCGGATGCACCCGGGAGAACCGAATTCGAGTCACGCATCATGAGCCACGGCTTGTTCCGCAGTCCGCATTGGCAGAAACAGCCGCCCGGCCACGTTCGGAACGGACTGGAAGCCGTACTTTTCGTAGAACCGCTGGGCGGCGTTGTTCTTTGCGTCAACGATGATCATCGCCGCGGCGACTTCGCCGACATGCGAAACGACCCGGCGGATGGCATCCATCAACAACAGGCTGCCGGTACCCGGAAAACTCCGGTCACGTGCCAGTCGTCCAATCAGTACGGCCGGGACGTCAGGATAGCGAGGGAGTTTTTTCGCCTCGTGGTCCGGCAGGTCCCCGAGAAGCATGGACGCCGAGGAGAGAGAGTAGAATCCGGCGATTCTCGTGGGAAGGTCGCTGGGAACCATGACAAAGACGGCCGCCACCCGCCGCCGCATATCTTGCGTGGCGCGGCGCCGCAGATACTCGTTGAGTTCGGGAATTCCACAATCGAAACCGTCCCGATCATGTCGCTTAGACAGCCGCTCGCAGACGAAGTCGCTCATCGCGATTGCACCCGCTTGCGGTATTCCTTCGCGGCCCGCTTCAGCGCGCGATTCGGTGCGGGTGGGTTGAGCAGCATCTCGACGAGGGCCGCCGACTGCTGAGGGTTGAGCTTTACGACTTCGTGCTCGTCGATGATCGTTTTGGCGGCACGCTGGACCGTCTGCAGCACAAACTCGGAGACCGATCGGCCCTCGTAGGCGGCGGCGCGCTCGATCAGCGATTTCTGTTCCGGCGTGATTCGAGTTTCCAGCCGGGAAGTTTTCGGCGCGGAAGTTGGCATTGGGAGTTCTCGATCGGGATCAGCGAATCGGGGCGCGCAGACAGATTGCCATTCATCGCATTGTACGGCAAATGTACTCACAGATCAATCGGCTCGGTCAGTCGCGCGGTCGCCGTCAGAATTCGCCGACAGATTCATTTCCACCCGGGTTCTCCGCGATGGGACGCAGCCGTCTGGCCCGCCGCCGGGCCAGCTGCGTGATGAAATCCCGGCGGCCACGTGCTGGGAAGGAAGAGGCTCACAATCACGCAACCCAAGAGTCAGCATCGACCATCAAACAAGACAGAATTCCAGGTAATTCAAGGCGATTCTGAATTTTCATAAAATTATTACTCCTTGAGTCAAAGGGATTTGTGTCATGAATTTTGATTCAGGAAAAAATTCCCTCTTGACGAACATTGCAATTGGGTCTTTCCTTCGCTTCCATAATGCAGAGGATGAACGACGACCAGTTGTTCGATCGGACTCGGAGTATTCCACCATGTCGGTTGCTGGCGATAAGATTGCGCGCGACAAAAACCTCGCGGAAGGTCCGATTCAACTGCGATTTGGATCGGACAAGAAGGTCGAAGTCATAGACGAGGACAAACACCGCTTCTACACGACGGTCACAGAAGCAGCGAAGGCGTGCCGCCATGCCATCGAGTTCGCATTCTGGAAACAGCAGTTCGAAGAACTGCTGGCCGAATTGCATCGATGGTGTGCAGATCGACCAGATGAAGTCAGTTCGTGCTTCGTGTCGTGGGGAGAAGGCGGTTTGACGGTTTTCGTGATCACAAGCAAAGAGGATTACCATTTTGGCTTAGATGATGATTTGCACGCTCTGGACTTGCGTCTCGATGAAATTTACCCAGAATGTCCGGCGGAGATTCTTCAACTGCCAAACGGCAGTGCTGAAGAACTAAACTCGTTCTTCTCTCCAGCCAGGTCCATGCAGGCGTATGGGAACAAGGAATCAGCACCAGCAGAAAGCGAGACGTAATCAGGAGTTTCTTGAAGCGATCACTGGCAATGGCTTTCCAGAATGGGCAGCCATTGCCATTTTCTATTGGTCGGTTCATCTCATTGAGGAAATGCTGGCCGTTCGCGGCAAGCATTCGCACTCTCACAGAGAGCGACAAGAAATCCTGAAGCGGGAATTCCCGGAAATGCTGCGTCCGTTTCGGACCGTGTACAACTTCGCTCTTCAGGCGCGATATCAGTTCAGGCCGGTCACTGCGAATCACGTCACCACTCTTGAGCAGCACGTGCATTCGCTCGCCGAAATGACTTCCCTTGAAATCGCTGAGGGGGGTTATTCTGGATGATGCTCGCGGCAATCGGCGCAAAGAAAATCGCCCGACGCGGACAGGTCGCGCGGGCTTCAAAACTTTGCCAAGCTGTGCCATGTCGCCACATCATACCGAAGGACTCGCCCATTTTCGCACCTGTCGCAGGAGTGCCGGAGGGCTGTGGTGATCCCCCGCAATTGGTTAGTTGTACTCAAGGGACCCACTCAAATGGCACGGCCCCGAAGGGCATTACCGGGGGTTTGAACCGGCGACGTCAAAAACGTCTTCAAATGAAACTCCTTTCGGCCAACGGCCATTGCAACAACGTGACGCTCGCATTCTACGCGGCGGAACTTTCTGGGCAACCGCCCACCTTTACGGGTTTACGGGCAACCGTCGTTTTGTTGGGCAAAGCCGATCGCTTCGGGCGGAGCGGCCGGACGCCATTATTCCGCAATGCCGGCGGCATCGCAACGAGTTTGAACGGAAATGCGGTTCATCCGTTGGAGCCGGCGGCGTGGAAATCCGCCGGCGTTCCCGGTATTCTGTGCCGGTTGTCGCCGGCTCGCGGTTCGGCACGGTTCCTGCAATGGCGGATCGGCGCGCTCGAACTGACAGCGAATACGACCGAAAACTCCGCGGTTTCCGGGGACTGGGACGTCCGCGCCCAGCGCCTGCTGCCGGATTCCTCCGCAGCGGTGCCCGGAATGGCGGCATCCGCGGTGCGTCGGTGCCAGTCGCGGCGTCCGTGAGCCGTCGGAAAGTCGAAAGTCGGAAAGGGGAGTCGAAAGTCGAAAGTCGGAAAGCCAAAACGGCCCCAGACCTTCGACCTTCCGACCTTCGACCTTCGACCTTCCGACCTTCGACTTTCCAACGTTTCATCCAAGGAGTTCCGCAGCGATGGCACCCAAAGACTTCTTCAAATTCTGCAAGGACAACAACGCCGAACAGGTCGACCTCAAGTTCTGCGACATCTTCGGCACCTGGCAGCACTGCACCTACCCGGTCGACACGTTCGACGAAGGCGTGTTCGAAGACGGGTTCGGGTTCGACGGCTCGTCGATCCGCGGCTGGCAGGCGATCAACGAATCCGACATGCTGGCCATTCCCGACGCGGCGACGGCCCGGCTCGACCCGTTCTACAAGGAACCGACCGTCAGCGTGATCGCCGACATCGTCGACCCCATCACCAAGGAAGCCTACAGCCGCGACCCCCGCAACGTGGCGAAAAAGGGGATCGCCTATCTGAAGCAGACCGGCATCGCCGACACCTGCTACGTCGGTCCCGAGCCGGAGTTCTTCATCTTCGACAACATCCGCTACGAGAGTTCGCAGCGGGGGGCGATGTACGAGATCGACTCGGACGAGGCGGCGTGGAACACCGCCCGCTCGGGCCAGCAGTCGAACCTCGGCCACAAGATCGACTACAAGGCGGGGTACTTTCCGGTCTCTCCCAGCGACACCTTCCACGACGTCCGCACCGAGATGGTCAACGAGATGCGGAAGATCGGCATCAAGGTGGAAGCCCATCACCACGAGGTGGGGACCGCCGGCCAGGCCGAAATCGACATGCAGTTCGCCGACCTGCTCACCATGGCCGACCAGTTCCTGTGGTACAAGTACATCATCAAGAACGTGGCCAAGCGGCACGGGAAGACGGTCACGTTCATGCCCAAGCCGATCTTCGCCGACAACGGCTCCGGCATGCACACCCACATTTCGCTGTGGAAGGGAAGCAACCCGTTGATGGCCGGCGAAGGCTACGCCGGCATGAGCGAGCTGGGCCTGCACGGCATCGGCGGCATCCTGAAGCACGGCAAGGCGCTGATCGCCCTGTCGGCCCCCACGGTCAACAGCTACCACCGGCTGGTGCCCGGCTTCGAGGCCCCCGTCAACCTCGTGATGAGCCGACGCAACCGCTCGGCCTCCTGCCGCATCCCGATGTACTCCGCCAGTCCCAAGAGCAAGCGGGTCGAATTCCGCTGTCCCGACCCGTCCTGCTGCGCGTACCTGAGCTTCACGGCGCTGATGATGGCCATGATCGACGGCATCCAGAACAAGATCGATCCGGGTGAGCCGCTCGACCGCGACATCTACGACATGACGCCGGAAGAGCTCGCCCAGACCGACGTCGCCCCCAAGTCGCTGTCCGAAGCGCTGGAATGCCTGCGGGCGGACAGCGAATTCCTGACCAAGGGGGACGTGTTCACCGAGGACCTGATCAGCACGTTCATCAACTGGAAGTACGAGAAGGAAATCGACCCGATCCGGCTGCGGCCTCATCCGTTCGAGTTCGATCTGTACTACAACTGCTGAGGGGTTGCGAAGGAATGTAGTGCGAAATTCATTTCGCACGAAATGCTGCGGTTGCAGTTCCGTTCATCCGGAAACCCGCGAAGGTCGCCCTTCGCGGGTTTTTTCTTGTAGAGTGGTGAGTGGTGGACGCGATCGTCTTCCCGCCTTCCGCTTTCTGTCCGGCTCTCAACCCTCAACTCTCCCCATGATTCAGCCGAACGCAAGAGGAATTTGCCGGGCTTCCTGGTAGCGTGGACTTCAGTCCACGCAAGCCATCGATCCGCCGGCACCAATGGCGCAAGGAACGCGCGCGGACTGAAGTCCACGCGACGAGGCGCCGTCATTGCTGGTCCCGGATCGTTCCAGCGACACCATGCGGATCGGGAATCCCCCGGACCACGATTTCCATGTCCTCCTGACCGGCGCTGGAGATCGCCAGTTTGCCGATGCCCACCAGCCGCTGGTAGAGGCTCTGATGGACTTGCAGATTGCGGACGTCGCTGTGGCGGACTTCCGACGACTGCCTCGACAGCACGCCCCGGCGAAACAGCGATCGCTCCGTCGTCACCCGCAGCGACGTGCAGCGGGTGACGAGCCACCAGCCGAACAGGCCCAGCCCGGCGGCCGCCGCCAAGGCCAGGGCGGCAACGCGGGCGACCGCCGCGGTGAGCCAGCCGGTCGTCGCATCCCCCGTCCACGTCCAGAACAAGCCGGCAAGTCCGAACGCCAGGGCCGTCCACAGCCCCAAGGCGACGAACGGGTGGGCGCGAAACATCACCGGGTGCAGCGTCTTGAGGGTGGACTCGGAAAGGCTGTTCTCCTCGACGTCCGACGGCTCGACGCGAATCGTCTGCTGGCAATCGCGGTACGGACACCGGATCTCGGTCCCGATCTCTTCGTCATCCACCGCGACGCGGCGGCCACAATGGGGACATCGCTGCTTGATGAGTTGCAGAGGCATGGTACCGCTCCCGGCACGGAAGAATGGATCGCCTTCGCCGCGCCAGACAAGCCGGGCGGCCGGGACGCGTCTGCGAGAGTCCGCGGGCAGCAAGTCTCCCACAGTGGTCGCGCCCCAGCCGCGCCGTTGCCTGCAAAGCACACTATCACAGTTTCTTCGAGCGTTCTTTCGAGGCTTCGTCCTCGATGACGTGCACCGAGAAACTGACGGACGTCGCCGGGCCGCTTTCCGGAGTGCCGGTGACTTTGACGGCGTGCGCCCCGAGACCGGCGTCTTTGTTGGCTTTGAACGAAAACTCCCTCTGGGTCTGCCCCTGCTTCACTTCCGCGTCGCTGGGAGTCACCTCAACTCCCTTGGGCAGGTCGAACGTCAGCTTGATTGTCTGATCGAACGCCTTGCCGCGATTGATCGAAATCGCGACCTTTTCTTCCTGTCCCTGCTTGACCTTCACGGCGGTCTTCGGGACTTTCACCGTAAACACGTTCGTGCTGTCGGTCTGAGCGTCTTTCGTCGCTCCGGGGCCTCCCTGAGAGCTTTCCTTCTGGCAGCCCAGAGCGAGAACGCCTGCCGTCAGAATACTAAGGAATGCAGATCGCATCGGTTCGTCTCCTGTTTCGGGACAGGTTGGTCCACCGTCACGCGACGGGAACGAGGCGAATCGTGTGCCAAAGCCGACTGCCCGCCGGGCGATCATCCCGGCTGTGTGCCGCAAGCCGCGGGCGCTCAAGGAATTCGGGTGAACCGCCAGTCGCGGGCCATTGAGCCTCGCCCGCCGCAGTCGACCGCCGCTCGATGCTCGTTCGACACGCGGGAGGGTCGTCCAGCGAACGATCGCCGCAAAAGCCACGATCCGTCGGGAAGCGGCCCGACGGGAGATTCCCGGTCCGTAGCGTGGACTTCAGTCCGTGCGAGCCGTCCCTCGGCCGGCGGAATCGTTGGGGAGCGGATTCGCCCGAATCAGAACGAGACGATCAAAACAGCGGAATGATTCCGGGTCACCCCGGTGTCGAACTGAAGCCGGCCGGCCGGAAGTTCCGATAAACCTGTTTGGGACGACTTGGCAGGCGTTGACGGTTGCGTTACGTTTACCACGTTCGCTTGTGCCGTTCCGTGGCGTGGACTTCAGTCCACGCGAGTCACCGATCGGCCGGCGTAGACCGCGTATCGGACGCGCACGTTGGCTGAAGTCGACGCGACGAGGGATGTTCCACCGATGAGAGTCGTCCTGGCGAGTTCCGAGGCCGTCCCTTTCTCCAAAACCGGTGGTCTCGCCGACGTCGCTACGGCACTCGCCAAATCGCTCGACGAGCGCGGGCACGACGTCTGGCTGATCATCCCCCATCATCGCGGCATTCCCGCCGGCAAGGACGTTCCGGCATTGGAAGCCACCGGCACGACGGTCGAGGTCAAAATCGCCGCCAAGAACGTCACCGGGAACGTCCTGCGGGCGAAGCTGCCCGGCTCCGGCGTCACCGTGCTGCTCATCGACCAGCCGATCTACTTCGACCGCACCGGGCTGTACGGGGAGAACGGCAAAGATTTCCAGGACAACTGCGAGCGGTTCGTGTTCTTCAGCCGCGCCGTGCTGGAGACGGCCCGCGTGCTGGAGATCGCGCCGGACGTCATCCACTGCAACGACTGGCAGACCGGCCTGATCCCGGCGTTGCTGCAAGTCGAATACAGCCGGCTGCCGCCGTTCCACCAGACGGCCTGCGTGTTCACGATCCACAACATGGCCTTCCAAGGCCGCTTCTGGCACTGGGACATGCTGCTGACCGGGCTGGACTGGAAGTATTTCAACTGGCGGCAAATGGAATACTACGGCCACCTGAACCTGCTCAAGACCGGCATCGTCTTCGCCGACCAGGTGACCACCGTCAGCCCGACGTATGCGAAGGAGATTCAAACGCCGGAATTCGGCTGCGGTCTCGACGGCGTCCTGCGGCTGCGGCGGGCGGATCTGGCGGGAATTCTCAACGGCGTCGACACCGACGTCTGGAACCCCCAGACCGACGCGGCCCTGCGGCGGAATTACTCGGCCGACACGTTCGACGACGGCAAATCGGCCTGCAAGGAAGACCTGCAGCGAAACGTCGGATTGGCCGTCCGCCGCGACGCCCCGCTGTTCGGAATGATCTCGCGGATGACCTCGCAGAAAGGTCTGGACCTGATTCGCGATTCCGCCGACCGTCTGCTGCGGCACGACGTGCAGTTCAGCTTTCTGGGGACCGGCGACGAGGAGTTCGAGGAATTCCTGAAGGACCTCGCCGCCCGCCATCCCAATCGGGTGTCCGCGACGATCGGGTTCGACGAAAACCTCGCCCATCGCATCGAAGCCGGGGCGGACGGCTACCTGATGCCCAGCCGGTTCGAACCGTGCGGGCTGAACCAGATGTATTCGCTGCGGTATGGCACGGTGCCGGTGGTGCGTTCGGTGGGCGGTCTGGCGGATTCCGTCGTCGACACGACCGACGAAACTCTGGCCGACCGGCGGGCGACGGGGTTCCGCTTCGATGACTACTCCTCAATCGCGTTCGCCGAACGGGTCGAGCGGGCGGTGAAGCTGTTCCACGACAAGGAAACCTGGAAGCAGGTCGCCCGCACCGGCATGCAACAAGACCTCTCCTGGAACCGCAGCGCGGCGGAATATGAGACGGTGTATCGCAAGGCGCTGGACAAGATCGGTTACCGGCGGACGGAATCAAGAATGCAAACCGCTAATGGACGCTGATGAAGGATAAGGGATAAGGGATGAGGGATAAGGGATGAAAGAATCGAGAGCGAAACCGATCCTTCATCCTTCATCCTTCATCCTTCATCTCTTATCCCTCACCCCCTTTCATTAGCGTTTATCAGCGTCAATTAGCGGTTGACAGCTCTTCGTGAAGGGAATCATGCAGCCAGTCTCCGTCGCGT
>Ga0256867_10001223_pt1 | contig 10717 bp, 9 predicted proteins | sample RVTome_15_FD_185939 | JGI IMG/M metagenome (GOLD analysis project Ga0256867, IMG submission 185939) | Soil microbial communities from uranium-contaminated site in the Upper Colorado River Basin, Wyoming, United States - RVT150D86 (HiSeq) ... | reverse complement strand
TACCTGACGGGGGTGGCGTTCTGGCTCACCGCTCATTACTTGGGCCAGAAACATCGGCGTTCGATTAAGCGTTTGATGGCCGCCTACTACGGGATTGACCCGCACACTGGGAAGCGGGCCTTGTATATCACCAAACCCGGAGGGAAACGACTGTTTCTGTGGAACAACCCCCCACAGCAACGCTCCGTCCTCAGTGGCAAGGTATTCGCACAGGACACGCGCCCAGCTGTGATGACGTCATGGGCCGGGGGACATAGCCAAGAGCAGCGGGCCGCGATGCGAGCCCAATATGGCACTCGGTGTCAACACTGTGGCCGCACCTGCTCCCGCTTCGAGGTACATCATCCCAAACGGCTCGCGAAGCGGCCGACACGCAAGCAAGGTCCGGCACGGATGATTCAGTCGGCTCAGGAACAACAGACCAAATGGCTCTGTTTGGATTGTCATCAGCAACACCATTCAGAAGGGCGACGGGAGACAGCCCACGTGTAGACCTGATGGCACTGGCGAACCGGATGCCGCGAGGAGTGGCCCGTCCGGTTCTGAGGGCGCTGGGCGGAGACGTGCCTCCGTGAGGAGGTAACGCGCCGTCCTTCGACCCTACCCGCACCGAGCCGGGATGGCTCAGGATTGGCGTCAGGTGGCCTGATCAGGAGCTGCCGAGGGGGCGTCATAGGTCCACGGCAGCCATAAGGCCGGGTTGGCAAACACGGCTGAGCGGTTTTCCTGAAGGGCCACGAGGTAGTCCATCGCATTCACGCCGGCCTGCACACAGGTGGCAATCAGGCTGGTGAGCAAACTGGCGACGTAGGCGCTGTGAGTTGTGGCGTAGAACAGGGAGTTGTTGCGCTGGCGAATGATCAACTTCAGCGCGCGTTCGGCGGTATTATTCTCCAGTGGCGCATTCGGGACCCGAAGAAACTGAGTTAAAGTGGACCAGCGATCGAGCCAGTAGTTGAACGCTTTGCCTAAGGAGCTGTTGGGTTCAACCTCGCGCTGGGCGATTTGGGTCTCCATCCAGGTTTTGAGCGTGGCCATGACCGGCTCGCTGTAGGCTTGGTGATAAGCCAGGCGGTCATCAGGATTCATCTGCTCTTTCCGCGCTTTCTCCTCATGGTCAAATACCTGTTTCAAGGCGATGACCACCTCCTCACACGCCTCCGGGAAGGCCGATTCGATATCGGTGAACTGGCGCCGTCCGTGGGCCAGACAGTGACATCGAATCAAGGCCGCCTCGTCAACCTCATTGTGGGCTAAGGCATCCGACATCACGAGTGGCGGGTCTCGGTCTGCTTCGCGTTTTTCGAGGAGAGCGCTGAGGTTTTCCCCGGCATGAGCGCGTCCGGAAACATACAGGCAGATCGTGTGACCCTCTGTTTCCACCACCAGCGCCGTACTTTGCATACCGGTGCGCGCGGTGGATGCCCTCCCGGTTCTCTTGGATCAGCGAGAGAATCCGCACCGGGGTGTCATCCTGGTAGATTAACTCGCCTTGAGCCGCTCGGTTGACGAGATGCTCAAAGACGGGATACGCACAGTCGGCCACGCGCTCGACTTGATCCCACTGGGTCGAGTCCGGCATCGGCACACCCACTAGGGCTTGATACGCCTCTAAACGATAAAACGGCACCGCTAGAAAATACCGACTCAAAGACAAAGCGGCGCGAGCCGTCGCGTCATACTTCTCGGCTCCCACCGTCTCAGGTAGTTTGGCGCTGAAGCGCTCGCCACAGGCTGAACACTTCAGTTTCTCAATATCATAGCGCATGGCGGAGAGTAAGGCGTGACCGTTGAGGCGCAGAGCCCGACCGGGCGGCAGGGCGTAGAGCCAGCCGATGCCACAAGCCGGGCACGGCTCGCCCACCGACAACGTGTCATGGCGACACTCAACTCGAGTTGCCCCGCTATAGTCATCGGTGCTTAGGCACCCATGACCCGGACGACTTCCCTCCTCTGCCTCGGGTGGGTCTGAGGCCTCTTCTGCCCCGGCCTCCTTACTCCCGGGTTCCGAGGCCGACTGGGGGCTCTCGACCGGCGGTTCATCCGGTGGAGTCGCCTCGGCGGGAGGCTCTTCGCTGCCTGCATCTTGAGCATCGGGGGCTGGACGGGGTGGCTGCGGCTTGCGGGTTTTGGAGGACTTGCCAAAGAGCATGGCTCGGAATCGCTTGAGACTGAGTTTACTTTCCTGAAGCATAACCAGCAGCCAAAAATAGAGCCGCACAACGTGAGCCAGCACCTGACGGTCGTCGGTAGTCCAGGCACCGGTTTCCAGGCGCTCAATCAGCGCCTCGCCTTCCTCCCGGCTTAACCCGATCTCTTCGGGTCGCTTCATCCCACCCTCACCCTGACCGGGTCTCTTTCCACACGGTGTCCCTCTTGACCCGTGACTGACACCTTCTTATCGGCATCCTGCACTCATAAGTAAAGGCTCAACGAAGCGGAGTCGCGACTCGCGAGTCGCGGTGAAGAGCAAGGGGGCCGGGGAGCGATTAGATACGTGAGAGGAAGGGGCCATTGACGCCAGACCACGGGGTAGAAGCTGCTCACAAAAAGGGCGGCGTCACACTCCCGTCGACTTGGGCTCCGTGATAAAGCTCTCAATTGATGAACATGAGCATCGAATTTCTCGTGTCAAGCCTGCTAGCCGGGAGCACACAGCTTAGTCCAATTAAGGGCCAGCTTCATGGGGGCAATAACGACCTTTGAGGCTCAGCAAGTTGTCGACCTGTTAGGGGGGACAAGTGTCGACTCAGTCGCGGTCAACTTCTGCTGCTCAATTGGATGCTGGTACCGACACCGCTGCAGAGCAATTGGGTGACTCCTTGCACTTTGCGTTTCATTCGGGCCGTCAATTCCAAAACGCCATAGTCGATACGGCTTTCAATCTCCTCCCCGTCGATCCGCAAGGGATAGGCTAACCTGGCGTTTTTTCCGGCTGATGTGTTTCATTTTGTCCAGGCGACAGAACAGATCGTGCCCAGCTCGATTTGGCTCGCGTCGGAGATGGTTGATCCCCTGATATACCAGCAGATAAAACAGGTTTTGGAGTTCGGTCCGGGCACAGGGGTTATCACGCGCGAATTGCTCAAGCGGTTGCCAGCCGATACCCGGCTCCTATCATTATATTGACCCTCGATTTGTCAATCGGCTGCGGCAAACGTTTCCAGATCCAAGGCTGCGAGCCATTGTAGCTAGTGCGGAGAGGATCCACGAGGTGGTGTGCAAGGAAGGGTGGAGCCGCGTGGATGGAGTGATTTCCTCAGGGCATGACCCCTTCGTCTATCCTGATCTCTCACCCTTTGACAGCGCCAGTAATGCCCGAGACGTAATATTCTACGAAGAACGAGTACACTATCGCAATGGGTACAGAGCCCAATAACGCTCCGGCCATGAGGGAACCCCAGAAGAAAACATCGCCCTTGATCAATTCACTCACGACACCGATCGGAATGGTTTTCTGTAAGGGAGACGAGAGAAACACCAGCGCGTAGAGAAACTCGTTCCAGGACAGGGTAAAGGAAAAGATCCCGGCGGAGAGGATGCCCGGCGCGGCCAAGGGCAGAATGATGCGCACCATGGCCTGTAAGCGGCTGGCGCCGTCGATGCGAGCACACTCTTCTAATTCCTTCGGGATCGTTTTGAAATACCCCATCAGCAGCCAGGTCGAAAACGGCACCAGGATGGTGGGATAAGTGAGAATCAGAGCCCATGGGGTGTCGATCAGCTTCAGCTTGGCCACCACATCTGCCAGAGGGATAAACAGGAGCGTCGGGGGGACCAGATAGGTGACAAAAATAGACACACCGATGCTGGTCGAGCCGACAAATCTCAGCCGTGACAGCGAATACGCTGCCAGCACGCCGCAAAACAAAGACAGGATGGTAGTCGCGGTGGCGATCCAAAACGTATTGAAGGCCCAGCGTCCGAAGAGGGTCTCTTCGAAGAGATACGTCCAGTGCTCAAATGTGGGCTCCTTGACGATAAAGGGCACGCTGCGCACATTGTACAGTTCCGCGTCCGGCTTAACCGAGGTGATGAGCATCCAATAGAACGGAAATAGCATGGCTACGAGAAACATAAACAGCGGAATATAAAACACGATCAAGCGCTTGAAGTAGGTTTCGCCAACTCGGGTTTCCATGGATCACTTTCCGTCCGATCAGACCAGCCATGCGGAAAAGGCCGGTCTGGTCGGGAACCATGTTACACGGAGGACGCGACAATAGCGCCTCAGCTATAGATGTTTTTCAATTCGTCTGCCGCCCATTTGATCACACTATCGTCGGATTCTCCCTTGACCGCGCGGGCATAGAGGTCGACGACGATGTATTTTGCAAAGACTTCGGAGGCGCGTCGGTCGTAGGGCCCCGGATAGCCAATGTGCTTCCCATAGTTGGCCAGTTCCCGGTATGGCGTCAAGGCCGGATCCCACGACCACATTTCATGCTTCTCCCACTTCGGCACAACGCCCTTGATGTAGCCGTTGTTGATCACGAAAAATTTCTCAAAGTTCTCGTCCTTGTGGATAAACCGGATATAGTTCTTGGCCGCCGATTGCACCTTGGAGTAGGTCATGATACAGCTGTTTTGACCACCGAAGGTGTGGAAGCGACCCGCCGGCCCTGCCGGGCTAAGGAAGTGGTGCAGCTTCCAAACGAAGGGGTTTTGCTTCTCATCCCAGTTATTTTTGGCTACGAAGTAGATGCTGGCACCGTTCAGGGTGCAGGAAATGGTCTCGCCGAGAAAGGCACGATTGTTACTGGTGTCGTCCCAGGCCAGGCCGCCCTCGTCGCAGGCCGCCTTCCAGAATTCTTTCAAATATTTGATGGAATCCCGAGTGGCCTGGCTGTCGACGGACACTTTGCCGTTCTCGTCCACCAGCGAGCCGCCGAAGGACCACAGGAAAGTATAGCAGAAGCCCGGCGGATCACCGAAGGAGTGCCCCAGGGACTGCCCGATGGGATACCCCAGATCCTTGACTTTGGTGCCCACGGCCATAAAATCGTCCCAATTCTGTGGCGGGCCTACCTTGACTTCATCGAAAATATCCCGGCGGTAGACATAGGCTCCTCCACCACTGTGGTACGGCACCCCGCGGTAGACGCCATCCACGTAGACCGCGTCTCGCAGCGTTTGGTAAATGTCCTCTCCGCCCACTTCTTGGATCAGGTCACCGTGGTCGATCAACCCTTTCGCATACAGGTGCGGCCCGTTGCTGAGCAGACGGATGATATCCGGCCCGGCGCCGCTTTCCACCGCGGCCGTGGCGCGGGCATTTAGGTCGTTGGCGTTAATGTGCTCGACGCGGACCTTGATGCCTTCTTGCTTGCCGAATTCCTCTGCTTGGCGGTCGGTTTCGATGTCGGCCGGTTTGACGAAACTGCTCCATTCCAAAATGTGCAACTCACGGCTTTGCGCAAAAGCGGGTGCCTGCCCACTGAACAGGCTTAAACCGGTTCCGGCTGCCAGTGCCAGCCCCGTACCGCTGGCGGATTTGACAAACTCCCGCCGTGTCAGACCCGCTTTGTTGATGGCCGCTTGGTCACTGCCAGGTGCCTGCATCGTGTCGCTCTTTCTCATCCTTGCTTCCTCCTACCCGGATACAGGGCACAGAGTGCACCCTACAAATCCTCCCTACCACATGCCGCCATCGCTCCTAAGCTCCTTCCTCCTTCCTCAGATACAACAACTGCCACAGGATTAATACCGCCAGGAAGGGCAGCATGAACAGCGCGATCGCCGCCCCCTCACCCAGATTTCCGGACTGCATACCCAGCTGGAAGGCCAGTGTGGCAAAGAGGTGCGTGCTGTTGTGGGGACCGCCTCGCGTCAGCACGTAGACCAGCTGAAAATCGGCAAATGTGACTACAATAGAGAACACCACGACGACGATCACAATGGGTTTGATCATGGGCAATGTGATGTTCCAAAAACGTTGCCAGCCATTCGCCCCGTCGATCGAGCCGGCATCGTACATGTCCTGTGGCACCGTCTGCAACCCGGCGAGAAACGTAATCGCGAAAAAGGGCACGCCCCGCCAGATGTTGACCAGGATGATTGAGAACATCGCCAATGCCGGATCACCCAGCCAGTTGATCCGCACCCGTCCCCGGAAGGGTTCTTTGAGGGCAAGGTCAAAAAGGCTGATATCTAGCTTCCAAAACCAGTTGATTACCCAGTTAAACACACTGAATGTCGCGTCGAACATCCACAACCATGCCAGCGTGCTCAGCACCGTGGGGACGATGAAGGGCAGGAGGACGGCGGCGCGTGTAAAACGGGAAAATCTGAATTTTCGGTTCAGGATCAAGGCGAGCCACATGCCTAAGATGGTTTTGAAAATAGATGCTACAGCTGTGAAAAAGAAGGTGTTCCAGGCCGCCTGCCAGAAGATTTGGCTGCGAAAACTCTTGAGAAAATTCTTTAGCCCGACGAACTGGCCCGGATCGCCCACCAGCTTGTCGGTGAGGGAAAACCAGATGCCCAGCCCGAACGGGTAGGCCATGAAGATCACGATGAGGATCAGCGCCGGGGCGAGTAGCGTATAGCCCAGCACGGTTTCCCGCTCCAGCAGCGGTACGCGAGGCTTTGTCGCCATACCGGCAGGCTTCGTAATATCGGTTGTCGATATGGTAGAAATCTTCATAACATCCAATTGCCCAGAGGGTTATACAGATTCTCCGGTACGAGAGAGACGCTGATGTACCACCGGGAGCGGTAGCCTACCACTATTGGGTATGGAACGCAAGAACAGCAGACAGAAGTGCGCGTCTCGGGCACTCGTGGGCGGCAGGTGTCGTCAACATCTTCCGGCCTACTCAGGTGCTTTCGTACACTTGTTTCAGTTCTGTTTCCGCCTGGGCGATTGAAGCCTTGGGCGCCTCCCCCTTCGCCACCCGCGCAAACAAGTCGACGATAATGTACTTCGCCTGCACTTCGGCCGCCTTGCGTCCGTACGGGCCGGGCCAGCCAAAGTTGCGGCCATTTTTCGCGTTGAGGCGATACGGCTCCACTGCCGGATCTTCTTGCCAGAAGGGATGATTTTCCCAATCCGGCGTGGCCCCCAGCCCGTAGCCTTTTTGCACCAGGATGTAGTTTTCGTAGGTTTCCTTCTTCATCAAGAAGCGGATAAAGTCTTTTGCCGCATCTTTCTGTTTGGAATAGTTGGCAATGGCGTGGGTGAACGGCAGAATCGTGCTGTATTGGCCGACGGGTCCCTTGGGCAACAAAAAGTGTCCGATTTTGTCAGCCAGACCCTGCGGCGCTTTGTCCGGATTGTAGCGTGCCACAAAGTAAATGCTGGCGCCATTGAGGGTGGCGCCGATGGTTTCGGCAAAAAAGGCCCGGTTGTTGCTGGAATCGTCCCAGGAGAGGCCGCTCGTATCGCACGCTTTATTCCAAAATTCTTGCAGGAATTCGCACGCCTGCAGTGTGGCCGCCGAGTTGATCGCCACTTTGCCGTTCTCGTCCACTTCCTGGCCGCCAAACGACCACAACAGTGGATAGCTAAAACCCGGTGCGTCGCCAAACGTGTGCCCAAGGCTTTGGCCCACCGGCCAGCCTTCATCTTTGAGTTTGGTGCCGACGTCCAGATATTCCTCCATCGTTTCGGGAACTTTTGTCACCCCGGTTTGCGCAAAAATGTCCTTACGATAGGCCACGGCGCCGCCGATGCCGTAATACGGAATGCCCCGGAACACACCGTCTACGCGCGCCGCTTCTTGCTGAAAGGCATATTGCTTATCCACCCCGAGCTCGGCGGCAAGCGCCTCGTGGTCTGCCAGTCCGGCGCTGTAGAGATGCGGTTGGTTCCAGATCGTCTGGAGAATGTCGGGTCCGGTATCGCTTTCCACTGCCGCGGTAATCCGCGCGTTGAGATCGTTGGCGTTGATCGTCTCATATTTGACGCTAACCCCAGTGGCACCTTTGAATGCCGGAATGAACTGATCGCGCATCAGCGCATCGGCTTCTTTGATGAAATGGCTCCAGGCTAAGACGTGTAGCGTTTTGTCCTGCGCGAAGACGGGCGCTGTGCCGCCCCAGAGCGTTCCGCTGGCCGCCATAGCGCTAGCTATACTGGCGGTTTTAATGAAGTGACGCCGAGTCATTTGCGGTTTGTGTGTCGTCGGAGTTTGCATACTATGGCTCCTTCTCATGATCGAGTTACTCTATGGCAGGGAGCCAAAGCTGTCAAGGCGCGGTGAGCGACACGCGTGCGGTAGACGTCGGGAGATCGAAACGTTAAATTGAACTTGACGGATCAAGGGGTTGAGTGCTATAAGCAATAAATCTTCCCGCGCCTGGTTTCGGCACTGATCAACGGTCGGTCTGGTTCTTGTCGTGATAGCAACCTAGTGCACTAACTAAGGAGGAGTTTATGGCACAGACCTACGATCGCACCACGCAAGACGTGGGCAATATTCTGTGTATGGAGCATGTGAATGTGACGGTTCCCGATCAGGGAATTGCCACGACGTTTTATGTGGAAGGGTTGGGATTCACGCGCGATCCATACATGATGGTCAATACCGACAATATGTGGGTCAATCTTGGCGAGCAACAATTCCACCTCCCCACTCGGGGGCAACAGGTCTTGCGAGGCCATATCGGGCTCGTCGTGCCGGATCTGGAGTCGCTCAAACAGCGTCTTGAGGGTGTGAAAAAGAAACTGCAGGATACGGAGTTCAAGTGTTCTGAGAAAAAGGACTACGTGAGCGTCACCGGCCCCTGGGGTAACAAGTTCCGCTGTTATGCGCCGAGCGCCAAATTTGGCCGCATGACGCTGGGTATCCCTTATGTGGAATTTTCGGTTGAGCCGGGTACGGCCTCTGGTATTGCCAAGTTCTACAAGCAAGTCTTCAAAACACCAGCCAAGGTGAAAAAAGACGGCAAACTTGAGGTGGCGCGCGTGTGCGCGGGGAGCACGCAAAAGCTGGTCTTCCGTGAAAGCAAAAAAGACCTCCCGGCGTATGATGGTCATCACTTTGCGGTGTATGTGGCCAATTTCTCCGGGCCGCATAAGTTCTTAAAGGAACATGATTTGATCACTCAGGAGAGCGATGATCATCAGTACCGTTTTGAGGACCTCGTTGATCCCAAAACAGGTAAGAAGCTGTTCAAAATCGAGCACGAAGTCCGCAGTGTGTATCACCCGATGTTTGGGCGCGAGCGTGGGTTTGTGAATCGGAATCCCGTGCAAAACCTCCAGGCCTATTCTCGCGGCCGCGATGCGTATGTCGCTTAACCGACAACCCGATTGTCGATGACGTTGTCCGGTGTCCCACGGTCCATAGCGGCCGCTGAGGAGACACCGGACACCCACCATCTACCGGTCCTACCCAAGCTGGTGCAGTCTCCGTATCCGCCCCTTTTTCTGGCGTCCAATAGCAACGACACGTTTGCCTATGCGGCGCGTATGGGGCTGGGAATAATCGGCACGATTCTCAGCCAACCTATGCCCCGTTTGGTGCAACGTCTGGCGGAGTTTGAGGCGGCGAAACCCGAGACACCGCCAGCACAGCCGCAGCAAGTGCATGTCATGGTGTCATTTTTCGTGGCCGAGACGCGGCGCAAAGCGCATGCGATGATGCGAGAGAACTGGCGGCCCAGCGACCGTGCTGCCGGTTATGAGCGCTTAAAGCAAATGGGATTTGATCCGTCCAAGCCGGATTTTGCTACGGGCGCCGTGGGATGGATGAGTTGGGATTTTGCCAGAGCTTGTGAAGTGGCCATCTATGATGACCCCTCAGCCTGTGTTGAGCGGCTCCAGAGCTTGCAAGAATAGCTTCCGGGAATGTCTCAGTGCATTTTGGAATTCAACCGGCGCGGTCGTATTCCCAGCGAGGATATCCAAATCTCAATGCGGCTATTTGCCGAGAAAGTGATGCCGAAGCTGAGCCGTCTCCCAGTCACACCATAACGGCGCCACACCGGACGAGCTGGAGTCAAGATTTAGCGCATCAACGATTGGGATTCGGATCGCAAAATTTATAGAGATACAGATTACTTGCCGATAAGAAACTATTTCGTTAGTACCTGATCTTTAAAATGGCACCGGGTTGAAACCTGTTTGACCGGCGGCTAGATAAACGTACGTATGTATGTTGATTTTCAATAGGAGGCTTAGCAGTGAGAGCAATGAGAAAATTTTTCAATCTGGGCTTGCTAGTACTAGGTATCGTTGTCATTTTGACCGCCTCACTTTTAGTGGAAGAAATTCGTATCCGCTCACTGATCATCTTAGCCGGTATTCTTCTTATTCAAGCCTCTGTCTGGGGGATTGCTCATCGAGTCCTGCTGAACAGACGTCAATTCAATGCGTTACGCAGAGAAATTGATGAGTTCATCGCCTTGTGTTATCAGCTTAACAGCGTAGCCCTGGCGATCAAAGCCGAAAATCTACAGGAGTATCATGACGACTTCAATGGGATACAGGCGCGGATGTTAGAGAAAGTGGGCCACATCACAGTGGTGGCTGGCCAAACCGATGAGGAACTTGCCCGCGGACCTGGCTTGCGTACAGGAGACGCCCATTCACTTCGTACCACAGCGAATGTCATCTCATAAAAAGGCTGGGCGGCATAAAGCCCGGTTTCTCCACCGGACAGATTTTAACTCATTTTAAAATGGACATTTGCGAGAGGTTGTCTCATCGTATGCACCATTCCACTGCCATGACAACCTCATCATGAGGTGCATCTGATGAGTGACAACCTTC